>ERZ890953.666-NODE-666-length-19190-cov-5.110583_pt1 | contig 19190 bp, 24 predicted proteins | sample MGYA00521264_ERZ890953 | MGnify/ENA primary metagenome ERZ890953 (study PRJEB32303, sample SAMEA104408629) | aquatic metagenome | biome: Brackish water; feature: Chemocline; material: water | place: Baltic Sea | collected 2014-10-26T21:54:00 | depth 200 m ...
GGAGTCGTGTCGCGGGCCAGTAGCTCTAATTGGCAGAGCGTCGGACTCCAAATCCGAAGGCTGGGGGTTCGAATCCCCCCTGGCCTGCCAGCGTTTGAGGTCGATTTAATGAATCTGCAGCGCTTCGTGAATATCGGGTACGTCTTGGTTGGTCTTCTGTCCTGGGTCATCAGCTCCAGCCTCTTTGGTTGGCTGATGGACCTCATTTCCCGGGATTTCGACCGGCCGCTCATCGGCACCGACTTCGCGCGCAGTGACCTGCTTGGGTTGCTGTGCGGGCTGGCGGCAGGCATTGCGTTGAAGATGAATCGCAGCGTCAATACCTGGGCCCTTGAGGTGGCTAATGAACTGAAGAAGGTGACCTGGCCGTCGTGGGACGAGACCCGAGTGTCCACAGTGGTGGTTATCATCACTTCGATCATCGTGGCTCTGATTCTGGGATCCTTCGATGCACTGTGGGCCTTCCTGTCATCCGCGATTTACAGCCTCGGTTAGGATTCACGGAGAGGACGTTTCCCATGAGCGACGAAATGAAAGAGCTTGAACTGAAATGGTATGCGGTCCACGCCCTGAGCGGGTACGAGGAGAAGGCTAAGAACTTCCTCCTCTATCGAGTGCGGGACGAGGGCGTGGAGGACCATTTCGGCGAGATTATCGTGCCAACGGAGACGGTTGTTTCGGTTGTCGACGGCAAGAAGAGGGAGTCTACCAGGCGCTCTATGCCCGGGTATCTCTTTGTTCAAATGCACCTGACAGAGCAAACCTGGCACCTGCTGCGGAACACGGAGAAGGTAACCGGTTTTGTCGGCAACTCTCGTAACCCGCGTCCCATGCGGGAACGTGAGATCAACAAAGTGCTCAAGCAGATGGAAGAAGGGGCGGAAGCGCCCAAGCCGGCGGTGACCTTCGATGAAGGCATGGCCGTGCGGATAATCGATGGTCCGTTTGCCACCTTCTCCGGACAGGTGGACGAGGTCAAGCCAGACAAGCAGAAGCTGCGTGTTCTGGTGACCATCTTCGGCCGGCAGACGCCGGTGGAATTGGACTTCATGCAAGTCGAAAAGGTGTGAGGTAAATCATGGGTAAGAAAGTAGTAGCTAATCTCCGATTGCACATCCAGGGCGGCCAGGCCACACCGGGCCCGCCCGTAGGCCCGGCCCTCGGACAGCACGGCCTGAATATCATGCAGTTCTGCAAGGCGTTCAATGCCGACACGACGGAAGTCACCGGCTTGCGCGTCCCCGTGGACATCACGGTCTTTGCTGATCGCTCCTTCAAGTTTTCGGTGCACACCCCGTGTGCTTCGGAGTTGCTGAAGAAGGCAGCCAAGATCAAGAAGGGCTCGGGCGTTCCGAATCGGCAGAAGGTGGCTCGGGTCAAGCTGCAGCAGATCCGAGAGATCGCGGCCACCAAGATGAAAGATCTCTACGCGGCCGACGAGGAAGCAGCGATTAGGACGATCAAAGGTACTGCGCGCAGCATGGGCATCGACGTCGTCGAATAGGACCCCGCGGTGAAGCAGGAGAGGGATTCTTTACGCCCTCGTTAGGAGAGGATCATTATGGGAAAACGAGGAAAGAAGTATGATGAGGCGCGAGGCCAGGTGGATCGCAGCAAGGCCTACCCGGTAGCCGAGGGTCTGGCCCTGGCAAAGTCCCTGGGCTTCGCCAAGTTTGATGAGTCCATTGACGTGGCTTTCAGGCTGGGCGTCAACCCGAAGTATTCGGACCAGATGGTGCGAGGAAGCTGCATCCTTCCCCATGGCACCGGGAAAGTCGTGCGAGTGCTTGTCTTTGCCAAGGGCGAGAAGGCCATTGAGGCGGAGAAGGCCGGTGCCGATGTGGTCGGCGATGATGACCTCGTCGAACGAATCCAGGGTGGTTTCATGGAATTCGACAAGGCCGTGGCTACGCCGGACATGATGGCCAAGGTGGGACGCCTGGGCAAGATTCTGGGTCGTCGGGGCCTGATGCCCAACCCGAAGCTGGGCACGGTTACCTTTGATGTCGAGAACGCGGTGAAGGAGGCCAAGGCTGGCCGCATCGAGTTCAAGGTGGAGAAGGCCGGTATCGTGCATGCTTGCGTGGGCCGCAAGAGCTTCTCCGATGAGCAGGTGCTGGAAAATGTGGGGGCGCTAGCCGAGGCCATCATCAAGCTCCGGCCCGCCTCTGTGAAGGGTGCTTACATTCGAACCCTGGGGATTTCAACCTCCATGGGGCCGGGTGTTAAGATTGATACCAATGAGTTGACAGCTAGTTTCGCTAAGTGAGTTCTTAACCCGGCGAAGCAGGTTTGTGTCTGAGAAGCAGGTGCTCCGACTTTGTTGGAGCATAAACCCTGCGGAGGCCAACCTTGCGATTCCCGCGATTCCCAGCCTACCCGGCTTCGCCAAAATAGGGAGGAGGCAGCATTGAAGAAGATGGAGAAGGTAGAGGTCGTTCAGCAGTTGCGGACGGCCCTCGGCGACTCTCCAGCTGCCGTTGTGGTGGAGTATAAGGGGATCACTGTTGCATCCCTACATACTCTTCGCAACCAGCTGAGAGAGCGTGGTGCGACGCTCAGGGTGGTCAAGAACACCCTGCTGCTGCGCGCCGTCGAAGGGACCGCCAATGCCGCATTGAAGGATCTCGCCGGTGGACCCATCGCCGTGGCATACGCTGCTGCGGATGGTGAAGTCGCCGGATTGGCGAAGGAAATCGTTGCTTTTGGCAAGCGGGAGAATCTGCTGGTCATCCGTGGCGGCATCCTTTCGGGTAAGACGCTTGATGTGGCCGGCGTGCAAGAACTGGCGACCCTTCCCAGCCTGGACGAACTGCGGGCGAAGACCCTTGGGCTCTTCAACGCACCAGCTGAGAGGTTCCTCAGTACGCTGTTGGCAGCACCGCGGAATTTCCTCGGTGTACTCAATGCAAGGGTCGACAAAGAATCTGCAAACAACTGATTTCTAAAAGAAAAGAGAGGGAACACAATGTCTGACATTACGATCGAACAAGTAAAAGACTTTCTGGGCAAATTGACCGTCGTCGAAATCGCTGGCTTGGTGAAGGATCTGGAAGAGGCCTGGGGCGTTTCCGCCGCTGCCCCCGTCGCTGCCGCTGCCGCAGGTGGCCCCGTTGCCGCCGCTGTTGAAGAAGCTGCTGAGCCCACCGAGTTCAACGTTACCTTGACCGGCTTTGGCAGCCAGAAACTGCAGGTCATCAAGGAAGTTCGTGCCATTACCGGTCTCGGTCTCAAGGAAGCCAAGGATCTGGTTGACGGCGTTCCGAAGCCGCTCAAGGAGAGCGTCAACAAGGAAGAGGCTGCCGATCTCAAGAAGCAGATTGAAGGCGCCGGCGGGACGGTAGACATCTCTGCCGTCTAGGCATGGTTGGCAGTAGTAGCTTTGCTGAAGCGATGATGTAGGAGGGCGGGCCCGAGTGGCCCGCCCTTTGGCTCTCTTGCTAGAGGGATTATATGGGGTCCAATATCTCCACCGACCTGAGACTCAGGAAAAGCTACGGCACCTTAAAGACGATTGTTGAGCCGCCCGATTTGATTCGGGTCCAGAAGGAATCGTACGAGAACTTCCTTCAAAGGGACATCGTGGCTGACAAGCGTACCGATGCCGGCCTCCAGGGCGTCTTCAAATCGGTCTTCCCCATTAAGGGAATGAACGACCTCGTGAGCCTCGACTTCCAGTGGTACAAGCTGGAAGACCCGAAGTACGAAATGGACGAATGTCGCCAGCGGGGCATGACCTATCAGTCCCCGGTGCGGGTGAAAGTCTGTTTGACGGTGTACGAGGTGGACGAGGACACGGGCGTCAAGACGTTGCGCGACATGAAGGAGCAGGAAGTCTACTTTGGTGACATGCCCCTCATGACTCGCAATGGCACCTTCGTGGTCAATGGCGTTGAGCGTGTTGTCGTCAACCAGTTGCACCGTTCCCCGGGGGCCTTCTTCAAGGCCGTCAAGGGTAAGAAGACTGGTGTTGGCAAGATTCTCTACGCGGCCCAGTTGATTCCCTATCGCGGGAGCTGGCTCGACTTCCAGTTTGACCAGAAGGACTTCATCTGGGTGCTGGTTGACCGCAATCGCTCCAAGAAGGCCAAAGTCTATGCTTCGACCTTCCTGAAGGCGCTGGGGTACACCTCCCAGGACTTACTGGATTACTTCTACGATCGTGAGACGGTGACCATCGACAAGAATGGTCTCTTCTGGCGCAAGCTCGACTTCGATCTCCTCAAGGAGAAATGGGCAACCGCAGAGATTAAGGACCCGAAGACCGGGCGTACCTTGATTCGGCGCGGGGCTCGGATGACCGAGAAGCAGATTCGGCGTCTTGAGAAGTTGAAGATCTTTTCCGCGCAAATGACGGACGAAGAGATCTGCAGCAAGGTGGTGGCTGAAGACATCGTCGACGATGCGACTGGCGAAGTCCTCTGCGAGGCCAATCAGCCCCTTGACAAGACGCTCCTCGACGAACTGAGCGAACGTGGCGTCACGGAGTTCGACATCCTCTTCTTCGATGACCGCAACGTCGGCCCATTCTTCCGCAATACCTTGGCGGCGGACAAGACCGAGACGCAGGACGAAGCGGTGATGGAGATTTACCGCAAGCTCCGTCCCGGTGACCCGGCAACCCCGGTTCAGGCCAAGAAGTACTTTGAGGGGCTCTTCTTCTCTCGAGCTCGCTATGACCTCTCTCCGGTTGGTCGCCTCAAGCTCAACACCCGCTTCCAACTGGACGAGCCACTCGATTCCACCGTTCTCACCAAGCGTGACATCATTGAGGTAGTCCGCTATCTCGTTGAGTTGCGCAATGGCCGTGGCGATATTGATGACATCGATCATCTCGGCAACCGCCGTGTGCGATCCGTTGGTGAGTCGCTGGAGAACAAGTATCGGGTTGGCCTGGTGCGAATGGAGCGCTCCATCAAAGAGCGCATGAAGAGTCAGAGCGCTGAGTTGGACAAGCTGATGCCCCACGACCTGATTAACTCCAAGCCGGTTATCGCGGTGGTCAATGAGTTCTTCGGGTCCGGTGAGCTTTCCCAGTTCATGGATCAGACCAATCCCCTCTCTGAGATGACCCACAAGCGTCGTCTCTCGGCATTGGGACCGGGTGGTCTGACCAGAGAGCGGGCGGGCTTTGAAGTGCGAGACGTGCACAATACTCACTACGGTCGAATCTGCCCGATTGAAACGCCTGAAGGGCCCAACATCGGTCTTATTTCCTCCCTCTCCACCTATGCTCGGGTCAACGAGTATGGTTTCATCGAGACGCCGTATCGAACGGTGAAAGATGGAGTGGTGAGCAAGGATGTGGACTTCCTTTCGGCCACCGAAGAGTCCCGGTACATCATCGCCCAGGCGACGGCGCCTCGGGATGCCAAGGGCAAGCTCAAGGGTCCTCTGGTTTCGGCTCGAAAGCAGGGCGACTTCGTCCAGGTCCGCCCCGACGAAATCGACCTCATGGACGTCTCGTCCACCCAGCTTGTTTCGGTGGCCGCGGCGCTGGTGCCCTTCCTCGAACACGATGACGCCAACCGTGCACTGATGGGCGCCAACATGATGCGCCAGGCGGTTCCGCTGCTCACCTCCGAGGCCCCCATTGTCGGGACCGGCATGGAGGGTGTGGTGGCCCGCAACTCTGGTGTCACCTGCGTGGCTGACCACGATGGCGTGGTCGAATCCATCGATGCGAGCCGGATTGTGGTGCGCCGAGAGGGTCGAGGGGCGGTCTCTATCCCCAAGCCGGATATCTACACTCTCATTAAATATACCCGCTCCAACCAGAACACCTGCATCAACCAGCGTCCGTTGGTGCGTAAGGGTGACCGGGTGAAGCGCGGGCAGATCATCGCCGATGGTGCTGCCACTGATGGCGGCGAATTGGCGCTGGGCAAGAATGTGGTGGTCGCCTTCATGCCCTGGAAGGGATACAACTTCGAGGATGCAATGCTCGTCTCCGAGCGTCTGGTCCACGACGATGTCTATACCTCGGTCCATATCTTCGAGTATGAGTGCGTTGCCCGGGAGACCAAGCTGGGCAAAGAGGAGATTACCCGGGACATCCCCAATGTGAGCGAAGAGGCTCTGGGGAATCTCGATGAATCAGGAATTATTCGCATTGGTGCCGAGGTTCGGCCCGGCCATATTCTGGTGGGCAAGATTACGCCGAAGGGCGAAACCATGCTCTCCCCCGAGGAGAAGTTGCTGCGGGCCATTTTTGGTGAGAAAGCCGGCGATGTTCGGGATACCTCACTGAAGGTCCCCACTGGTGTTCGGGGAACCGTTATTGGGGCCAAGGTCTTTGCCCGCAAGGGCGTGGAAAAGGACACGCGGTCCCGTGGGCTGGAAGAGGCCGAGCGGACGAAGCTGGCGAAGGACCGTGATGACGAAGTGAAGATCATCGTCGATTCCGCGGCCGCCCGGGCTCGGGCGTTGCTGGTTGGCCAGACTACTGCGGCCAAGGTTGTCAGTGAAGGTGGCAAGAGCCTGTTGGCTAAGGCGACGGCGCTGACCCTCGAGAATCTGGAGAAGGTTCCCGACGAACTCCTGACCACTATCAAGGTGACTGACGAGAAGGCTGAGGAAGGGCTGGCCCAACTGCACGAAGTAACGCAGGAGCAGATCGATATCTGCAGAAACCTCTTCGACCAGCGCATTGACCGCTTGGGCAAGGGCGAGGATCTGCCTCCTGGCGTCATCAAGATCGTCAAGGTCTACGTTGCCGTCAAGCGTCGCCTCTCTGTTGGTGACAAGATGGCTGGTCGGCACGGTAACAAGGGTGTTATCTCCCGCGTGCTGCCCATTGAGGACATGCCCTACCTGGCTGATGGTCGTCAAGTTGACGTGGTCCTCAATCCGCTGGGCGTTCCTTCCCGAATGAACGTCGGCCAGATTCTTGAGACCCATCTGGGTTGGGCCGCGCACAACCTCGGTCGGCAGATCAACATTATGTTTGAGGAAGCCTACGGTGAGAAGGCCATTCGCAAGGAACTCAGGAAATACTATGATTCCACGGCAGAGAAGAAACTCATCGATGGACTCGAAGAGGATGACCTGCGGCGGCTGGTAGTTGACCTCAGGCCCGGCATCCGTGTCTGTACGCCGGTCTTTGATGGCGTCATGGAATCAGAGATCAAGTCCCTGCTGGAAGAGGCAGGGCTGTCGCAGCGCGGCCAGGAGATTCTCTTCGATGGTCGGTCCGGCGAGCCGTTTGCGCAGGACGTCACGGTGGGCGTGATGTACATGTTGAAACTCCACCACCTGGTGGACGACAAGGTGCACGCTCGCTCAACTGGTCCTTACTCGCTTGTTACCCAGCAGCCGCTGGGGGGCAAGGCCCAGTTCGGTGGACAGCGATTGGGCGAGATGGAGGTCTGGGCCATCGAGGCATACGGCGCGGCCTACACCTTGCAGGAATTCCTCACCGTGAAATCCGATGATGTCATCGGCCGGACGCGGATGTACGAAGCGATCGTCAAGGGCGAGAACGTCCTTGAGGCTGGTATCCCCGAGTCCTTCAATGTCTTGATGAAAGAGGTGAAGAGCCTGGGCATCGAGATGGAGTTGATTGAGGAAGGCCGGGAAGAGAAGTACGCGTAGTCGCACGCGGTCTACGGACCGCATTCTGGAACCGATGGCGCTCGTTCCCCAGACGAGGGAGCAGGAGGGGTTGCCTTGAGAGATATGCTCACTTTTTTTGAGAAACCGAAAGACCCGTCGTCCTTTGTTGGAGTAAAAATCGGTCTGGCCTCTCCGGAGTCCATCCGTGAATGGTCCTTTGGTGAGGTCAAGAAGCCCGAGACCATCAACTATCGGACCTTCAAGCCGGAGCGGGACGGGCTCTTCTGCGCCCGCATTTTTGGCCCGGTCAAGGACTATGAGTGCAACTGCGGCAAGTACAAGCGTATGAAGCACCGTGGGATCACCTGCGAGAAGTGTGGCGTGGAAGTCATCTCTTCCAAGGTGCGTCGCGACCGGATGGGCCATATCGAACTGGCAGCACCGGTAGCCCACATCTGGTTTATGCGGAACTTGCCTTCGTTGCCCTCTCGGATCGGGACCTTGTTGGATATTACGACCAAGGACCTGCAGCGGGTGCTTTCCTGCGTCTCGTACATTGTTGTGGACCCTGGCGATCCGGCCATCGGACTCAAGAAGAAGCAGATCCTGACTGAGGAAGAGTACGAAGAGCTCCTTGATGAATATGGCGAGGATTCCTTCATCGCCGGCATGGGGGCTGAGTCGGTACGCAACCTTCTCCAGGAGATCGACCTTGAGGATCTGTCCATCTCTCTGCGGGAAGAGTTGGAGGCTGCTGTGGGCCATCTTCCCAAGCAGAAGAAGATCGCCAAGCGGTTGCGCGTGGTGGAGGCCTTCAAGGACTCTGGCAATAAGCCTGAGTGGATGATTTTAACCCGTCTCCCGGTGCTCCCCCCGGATCTGCGGCCGTTGGTGCCGCTGGATGGTGGCCGCTTTGCTACTTCGGACCTGAACGACCTCTACCGCCGGGTTATCACTCGGAACAATCGCTTGAAGCGACTGCTTGAGCTCAACGCCCCTGACATCATCATCCGTAACGAAAAGCGGATGCTTCAGGAGGCGGTGGACGCGCTCTTTGACAACAGCCAGAAGGAAGGTTCCAAGGTGATGACTGCCGGGCCCTCCCGTCGGCAGTTGAAGTCCCTTTCTGACATGATCAAGGGTAAGCAGGGACGTTTTCGGCAGAACCTGTTGGGCAAGCGCGTGGATTACTCTGGTCGTTCTGTCATCGTCGTCGGGCCGGAGCTCAAGCTGCACCAGTGTGGCCTGCCCAAGACCATGGCCTTGGAACTCTTCAAACCGTTTGTTTACAACCAGCTTGAAGAGCGTGGCTACGCCAATACCATTAAGGCTGCCAAGAAGAAGGTTGAGCGACAGGAACCGGAGATCTGGGACATCCTGGAAGACGTTACCCGGGAGCACCCGGTCCTCCTCAACCGTGCCCCCACTTTGCACCGCCTGGGTGTCCAGGCATTTGAGCCTGTTCTCATCGAAGGCAAGGCGCTGCAGATTCACCCGTTGGTTTGCGTTCCTTACAACGCTGACTTTGACGGTGACCAGATGGCTGTGCACGTCCCGCTCTCGCTGGAAGCGCAGTTGGAGTCCCGCGTGCTCATTCTCTCCACCAATAACGTGCTTTCACCGGCCAACGGTCAGCCGGTTATCGTGCCCACCCAGGACATCGTTCTGGGCCTCTATTGGATGACCCGCGAGCGCCCCTTCGCCATGGGCGAGGACAAGCGTTTCTTCGGGCCCCCGGAAGTTCGTATGGCCTATGACTCCGGTGAACTGGATCTGCAGGCCAAGATCTTCGTGCGGATGCCCGTGGGCGTGGATGGGGCCAACGAGATCGTGCAGACGACCACGGGCCGTATTCTGCTATCGGAAATCGTACCGGCATCCATTCCCTTTGACGAATACAACCGCCAGCTTGACAAGAAGACGCTGGGCAAGCTCCTGGACTTTGCCTTCCGGTACGCCGGTTCCAAGGACACGGTGCTGTTGGCCGACAGTCTGCGTACTTACGGTTACACATACTCGACCATTGCCGGTATCTCGGTCTGCATTGACGACATGAAGATTCCTGAAGGCAAGGTGGCCATGGTCAAGACGGCGCAGGGCCATGTTGCCGAGGTCTACGACGAGTACAGTGAAGGTCTTATTACTGACGGTGAGCGCTACAACAAGATCGTCGACATCTGGTCCAAAACCACGGACCTGATTGCGGAAGCCATGATGAAGGACGTTGGTGAAGAGGCTTTCCGTGGAGACGATGGTGAAGTGCGCTCCACTACCAGCTTCAACAGCATTTACATCATGGCTGACTCCGGTGCTCGTGGTTCGCAGACGCAGATGCGTCAGCTCGCTGGCATTCGTGGTCTCATGGCCAAGCCGTCGGGCGAGATTATCGAAACGCCCATTACCGCCAATTTCCGTGAAGGTCTGACCGTTCTGCAGTACTTCATCTCGACCCACGGTGCCCGCAAGGGTCTGGCTGACACGGCCCTCAAGACGGCCAACTCCGGGTATCTTACCCGTCGTCTCGTGGACGTGGCCCAGGATGTTACCATTAAGGAATATGACTGTGGCACCCTGGAGGGCATCGAAGTTCGTCCGCTGGTGGAGGGCGGTGAGGTGGTCCAGCCCTTGCGCGATCGTATTCTTGGTCGTGTTGCCCTTGAAGACATTGTCGATGAGCAAGGTTCGGGCAACGTCATCGTTCCCTACAACGGTTCCATCGATGAGGCGGAGATCGAGCTGGTTGATGAAGCTGGTATCGAGCGCGTAAAGATCCGCTCAGCCCTGACCTGTCGCACCAAGGGCGGGCTCTGTGCGCTCTGCTACGGTCGTGACCTGGCCCGAGGCAAGATCGTCAACGTTGGCGAGGCCATCGGTGTCATTGCTGCGCAGTCCATCGGCGAGCCTGGTACTCAGCTTACCATGCGGACCTTCCACATTGGCGGTGCGGCCTCCGGTTCGAGTGAGCAGAGTCAGTTGGACTCGCGTTCTGGTGGTATTGTTACCTTCGATGAAGAGATGCAGGTGATCACTCGCTCTGATGGCACGACGGTTGTTATGAGCCGTAAGGGCAAGTTGGTCATGAAGGATGAAAGTGGCCGCGTCCGAGAGACCCTGGATGTCATCTATGGTGCCCAGCTCCACGTGGTGGAAGGGCAGGAAGTGGCGGCTGGTGCCATTCTCGCAAAATGGGATCCCTGGTCCTTCCCGTTCCTTGCAGAGGTGCCCGGTGTAGTCAAGTTCGGAGACATGGTTGAAGGTGTCACCATGACGGAGCAGTTGGACGAAGTCACCGGTCTGACCCGTAAGGTCGTCATCGAGCCCCGTGACCCGGAGTTGCGCCCGCGCATCACCATCAAGGAAGGAAAGGGTGGCAAGACGGTGAAGATTCCGGGGACGGCAGTGGCGGCGCGGCACAATATGCCCGTCGGTGCGAATATCGTGGTAACGGAAGGGCAGGAAGTGCAGGCCGGTGACGAGTTGGCGAAGATTCCTCGAGAGACGACGAAGTCCAAGGACATCACCGGTGGTTTGCCTCGGGTCGAGGAGCTATTTGAAGCTCGCCGCCCCAAGGAACGATCTGAGATTTCCGAGATTGATGGTCGAGTCTCTTTTGCCAAGGGTACCAAGGGCAAGCGCAAGATCATTATCACTCCGGCTCTGGGCCAGAAGAAAGAGTACAACGTGCCCAAGGGTAAGTACGTCGTGGTCCACGAAGGTGACTACGTCAAGGCTGGCGAAGCGCTCATGGACGGAGCCTCCGACCCCCACGATATTCTGCGTGTTCTGGGTGAGAAGGAGCTGTCGAAGTACCTGGTGGACGAAGTTCAGCAGGTTTATCGCCTCCAGGGTGTGCGTATCCATGACAAGCATATCGAGGTGATCGTGCGTCAGATGTTGCGCTGGATTAGGATCTCCAATCCTGGCGACACCCGCTTCCTGACTGAAGAGCAGGTTGAGAAGTGGATCTTCGAAGATGAGAACGAGCGGGTCATCCGTCAGGGGCTCCGCCCGGCCACCGGTGAACCGGTATTGCTGGGTGTGACCAAGGCGTCATTGTCCACCAACTCGTTCCTTTCGGCATCGTCCTTCCAGGAAACCACCAAGGTCCTCGCTGAGGCGGCGGTTGAAGGTAAGGTTGACTGGCTACGTGGCCTCAAGGAAAATGTGGTCATGGGCCGTTTGGTGCCTGCAGGAACCGGATTCCCAGTTTACCGTAATCTGCGCATGAATATTGTTGCTGGTGACGCTGAAGAGTAGGTAATTTACCGGTCATCCGTCCCGGGGTGGTAACGGGCGGAGGGCCGTCGCAGAAGAAACTTCCGGACAGCCTGTAAGTTTCTCTTGACACCACATCGCGTATGTCTATACTGCGGCCCTTGCGAAGTGGCCTGAGGTGTTAGGCCCATGAAAGAGAGGTAGTAATGCCGACGATCAATCAGCTGGTGAAGAAGGGGCGGAAGAAGGCCCTTAACAAGACCAAGACACCGGCTCTGCAGAGCTGCCCGCAGAAGCGTGGCGTCTGCACCCGCGTTTACACCACCACGCCCAAGAAACCCAATTCGGCGTTGCGGAAAGTCGCCCGTGTGCGGCTTACCAACGGCATCGAAGTGACGGCATACATTCCGGGCGAGGGGCACAATTTGCAGGAGCACTCCCTGGTGTTGATTCGTGGTGGCCGTGTCAAGGACTTGCCTGGTGTGCGTTACCATATCGTGCGTGGGCAGCTTGATTCAGTGGGTGTTGCCGATCGCAAGAAGAGTCGCTCCAAGTACGGTACTGAAAAGGCAAAATGATCTTCGTCAAGAAGGGGAACTAGATGCGCAGACGACGAGTAGAACCGAGAAAAGTCGATCCGGATCCGAAGTACGGGGACCTGATTGTGGCGAAGTTCATGAGCAAGCTGATGCGCGATGGCAAGCGGTCCGTTTCCGAGCGGATCTTTTATCAGGCCATGGAGCGCATTGAGGCGATGACGAAGCAGGACCCGCTGGCGACTTTCAAGCAGGCCATGAACAACGCTCGCCCGCACCTTGAAGTGAAGTCTCGCCGCGTCGGTGGTGCGACCTATCAGGTGCCAATTGAAGTTCGTCCCGGGCGTGCCCAGGCGCTGGCCATGCGCTGGTTGCTGGCTGCCTCCCGGGCGCGGGGCGAGAAGAATATGACTGACAAGCTGGCCAATGAGTTGGTTGATGCTGCGGCCGGTCGTGGTGCCACCGTCAAGAAGCGTGACGATACGCACCGTATGGCTGAGGCCAACAAGGCCTTTGCGCATTACCGTTGGTAGTGATTTTACCCGGGCCTTTGGGGTCTGGTTTGAAAAGTTGTTGAGGGGATGACGCCGCACCCTGGTGGGAGCGGCAAGGGCAATGCCCTTAGTGCCCCGGCGAGACACGTAAGTAGGAGCCGTTATGGACAAGATCAGGATCAGACTGAAGGCCTACGACTACAAAGTACTGGACCAGTCGGTGGCAGAGATCGTGGACATCGTCCGCAAGACGGGTGCAAAGTTGGCCGGCCCGGTGCCGCTGCCCACGCGCATCAACCGTTTTACCGTGTTGCGTTCCCCCCACGTTGACAAGAAGAGTCGGGAGCAGTTTGAGGTCCGGACGCATAAGCGCCTCCTGGACATCGTTGAGCCGACCCAGCAGACGCTGGATGCGCTCATGAAGCTCGATCTTTCGGCTGGCGTGGACGTGGAAATCAAATCGTAAGGAGCAGTAAGATGGCCACCATAGACGTCTATAACATTAAGAAGAAGAAGGTCGGCGAGCTCGAGCTTGCAGACGAGGTCTTTGGCGCTGAAGTCCGTGAGCACCTCTTTTGGGAGGTGGTTAAGTGGCAGCAGGCCAGTCGGCGCGGCGGCAACGCCAGCACCAAGACCCGTGGCGAGATCAGCGGCTCGACCCGCAAGTTGTTCAAGCAGAAAGGTACCGGACGTGCTCGCCGGGGTAGCATCAAGTCCCCCACCCTGCGTGGTGGCGGCACTTGTTTTGGTCCCAAGCCCCGGGACTTCTCGTACACCCTGCCCAAAAAGGTCAAGAAGCAGGCGCTGATTTCGGCGCTTTCGCGGCGCAACGCTGAGGGTGGCTTGATTGTCATCGACAAGCTTGAGCTGCCGGAAATCAAGACCAAACTGGTAACCAGTTTCCTGGGTGCCTTCAGCCTCGACAATGTCCTCGTTGTTGATCATGCCAACCGGGAGTTCTACCTTTCGGGCCGCAATATCAAGAACGTCAAGGTGCTGCAGGTCGAGGGTCTCAACGTGTTCGACATCCTGAAACATGACAAGCTCGTGCTGACCACCCAGGCGGTCGCTGCGATCGAGGGGAGGTTGAAGGGATGAAAAGCGTATATGACGTAGTCCTGCGGCCGATCATCAGCGAGAAGGCCGACTGGCAGCGCGAAGATGACAACGTCTTCACCTTCGAGGTGCACAGAGGTGCCAATAAGTTCGAAGTGCGCAGTGCCATCGAGAAGCTCTTCAGCGTGGAAGTTGCCGAGGTACGCACAGTAGTGGTGCGCGGCAAGGTCAAGCGGGTGGGCAAGACCTTTGGTAAGAAGCGCAACTGGAAGAAGGCCTTTGTGACTCTGAAAGAAGGGCAGACCATTAACCTCTTCGAGGGTGTCTAGGACGTAGGGAGATAGAACATGGGAATCAAGAAATTTAGACCTACTTCTCCGGGCGTTCGGTTCATGATGGTGTCGGACTTTGCCGACGTCACCACTGACAAGCCGGAGAAGAGCCTGTGTAAGCCACTGCCCCATAAGGCTGGCCGCAACTCATACGGCCGCATCACCGCCCATCACCGGGGTGGCGGACACAAGCGCCTCTATCGCATGATCGATTTCAAGCGTGACAAGATGGGCGTTATCGCTCGCGTTGCGACCATTGAATACGATCCCAACCGCTCGGCGCGCATTGCGCTGCTGAACTACACCGATGGCGAGAAGCGGTATATTCTCGCTCCTGTTGGTCTGAAGGTCTCGGACACGGTGGTGGTCAGCAACAAGGCGGACATCAAGCCTGGCAACTGCATGCCCATGAAGTACATGCCCCAGGGGACTGTGCTTCACAATATCGAGTTGAAGCCTGGTGCCGGTGGCCAATTGGTGCGCGCGGCAGGGGCCTCTGCTCAGTTGATGGCCAAGGAAGGCAAGTACGTCCTGGTGCGGCTGCCCTCTGGCGAGTTGCGCCGTATTTTGGCGACTTGCAAGGCCACTGTGGGTCAGGTTAGTAACGTGGAGCATTCCGGCATTTCCATCGGCAAGGCTGGTCGCAGTCGCTGGCTTGGCCGTCGGCCGCATACCCGCGGCGTGGCGATGAATCCCGTCGATCACCCCATGGGTGGTGGCGAAGGCAAGTCGTCTGGTGGCCGTCACCCGTGTACCCCGTGGGGCGTGCCGACCAAGGGAAAGAAGACACGAAACCGGAAGAAGCCGTCGACTAAGTTCATCGTTTCGCGCAGAACGAAGTAGGAGGATACATCGTGCCCAGGTCGCTGAAAAAAGGCCCCTTTATTGATGGCCATCTGTTGAAGAAGGTCGTTGAGGCCCAGAAATCGAGTAGCAAGAGAGTGATCAAGACGTGGTCCCGTCGGTCCACGGTCCTGCCCGAGATGGTAGGCTTGACCATCACCGTGCACAACGGCAAGAAGTTCGTGCCCGTGTTCGTCACTGAGAACATGGTCGGCCACAAGCTCGGTGAGTTCGCACCCACTCGTACGTTCCACGGCCACGCGGGTGGCAAAGGGAAGAGGTAGGCATCATGGAAGCTAGAGCTAACTGGAAATATGCGAGGATCACCCCCATCAAGGCACGCGCCATGGCCAACGAGATTCGTGGTCGGGGCGTGACCGAGGTGTACGAGATGCTCGCCATTGTGCCCCGGAAGTCGGCGGATCACTGGAAGAAAGTGATCGATTCGGCGGTGGCCAATTTGAAAGTTCTGCGTGAAGGGGAAGATGTGGACCTGGATGTGGTGTTCGTCAAGGATATCTGGGCGGACCAGGGGCCAGTGTGGAAGCGCTGGATTCCTCGGGCCATGGGTCGCGCCACGCGCATCACCAAGTTCACGACTCATCTGAACGTCATCGTCGCAGAGCGATAAGGAGGACCACGTGGGTCAAAAAGTTCATCCCATTGGATTTCGCATCGGTATTTACAAGGATTGGAACTCCAAGTGGTTCGAAGAGAAGAACTACGGTAAGTGGCTGCACGAAGATCTGAAGATCAAGAAGCTTGTGAAGAAGGAGCTTTTTGACGCGGGGATCTCTCGGGTACACATTGAGCGGGCTTCGACGCGAGTGAAGATTAATGTTTTCACTGCTCGTCCAGGCATTGTCATTGGCAAGAAGGGGCAGCGAGCTGACCAGGTTCGGGCGAAGATTCAGAAGCTCACCGAGGGTGAAGTCTTCTTGAATATCCAGGAGGTCCGCAAGGCGGAACTGGACGCTCAGCTGGTGGCCGAGAATATCGCGGCGCAGCTGGTGCGTAGAGCTTCCTTTAGAAGAGTTATGAAGAAGGCTGTGGGTACGGCGCTGAAGTCTGGTGCCCATGGCGTCAAGGTCCGGTGCGCCGGCCGTCTTGGTGGTGCCGAAATGGCACGCCGGGAATGGTATCGTGAAGGTCGCGTACCCCTGCACACCCTGCGGGCCGACATCGACTACGGGTATACCGTGGCTCGAACGACGTACGGCATCATCGGGGTCAAGTGCTGGATATACAAGGGCGAGATTCTGTAGAGGTAACGGAGACCAATTATGCTGGCACCAAAAAGAGTAAAACACCGCAAGGTGCAGAAGGGACGCCGCAAGGGGCAAGCAGGTCGCGGGAACGATGTTTCGTTTGGCGACTACGGGCTCATTGCGACGAGTGAGGGGTGGGTTACGGCCCGGCAGATTGAGGCCGCTCGTATCGCCATCACCAGGAAGATTCGTAAGTACGGCCGGATGTGGATCCGCATGTTCCCGGACAAGCCCCTGACCAAGAAGCCTGCCGAAGTCCGGATGGGTAAAGGTAAGGGCAGCCCGGAGATGTGGGTTTGCAACGTGAGCCGGGGCAGGATGATGTACGAAGTGGCTGATGTCAGTGAGGAGTTGGCCGTTGAGGCCTTGACCCGTGCGGCCCACAAGCTGCCGGTGACGACGAAGATCATCAAGCGAGGCATGGTGGTATCATGAAGGCATCGGAAATTCGAAATTTGACAGCTCAGGAATTGGAGCTCAAGGAACAGAACCTGCGTGAAGAGCTGCATCGGACGCGGTTCAAGAAGTATACTGGAGAACTCGCCGACACTGCCCAGGTGAAGCGCTTGCGCAAGGATCTGGCTCGGGTTCTGACTGAGTTCGCGATGCGGCAGCAGGCCGCAGTAATCAATTCGGATGAAGGCTAGGGGTGCAGAAGATGACCGAGAAGACTAGAGGTACCAATCGGACCCTGCAAGGGGTCGTGATCGGCAACGCAATGGATAAGACCGTGCGCGTAGAGATGACCAGACGCTTTCGGCACCCCACTTACAAGAAAATCGTGACGCGCAAGAAAGTGCTCATGGCCCATGACGAACGCAACGAATGCAATGTTGGCGATACGGTGCTGATCGTTGAAGGGCGCCCGCTTTCCCGCAATAAGCGCTGGCGGCTGCGGGAAATTTTGAAGAAAGCTGTCTAAGACCTTGAGAGGATGAGGAGGATGCCATGATTCAGATGCAGACAATACTTGAATCGGCTGACAATTCCGGTGCCAAGCGGCTCCAGTGTATCAAGGTCCTCGGCGGCAGCCGGCGCCGATACGCAACGCTGGGAGATGTTGTTGTGGTGAGCGTGAAGGAAGCGTTGCCCAAGTCGAAAGTGAAGAAGGGTGACATTCATAAGGGTGTAGTTGTGCGGGTTGCCCATAATACGCGGCGGCCGGACGGCACCTACATCAAGTTTGATGACAATGCCGTGGTGTTGCTTAATGCCCAGGATGAACCCATCGGCACGAGAATCTTTGGACCGGTTGCCCGTGAGTTGCGGGCCCGGAAGCTGACGCGCATCACGTCGTTGGCACCCGAAGTGCTGTAAGGAGGCGGACCCATGAAGATTAAGAAAGGCGACGAAGTAATGGTCGTGGCGGGCAAAGACAACGGGAAGCGTGGGAAGGTGTTGCGCGTCGTCGATAAGGGCCAGCGTGTCCTCGTCGAGAAGCTCAATATCGCGAAGAAGCACTCGAAGCCTACCGAGAAGGACCCCAGGGGCGGAATTGTTGATAAGGAAGCCCCTATCCACATCTCGAATGTGATGTTGGTCAGCTCGAAACTAGGTCGGCCCGTACGGGTGAATTACAAGATCGTTGAGCGTGGCGACAAGAAGACGAAGATTCGTTACTCGCACAAGCACAACGAAGCGCTCGATTAGTGGAGAAAGCAATGGCACCGCGGCTGAAAGAGAAGTACGACAACGAAATCGTTCCTGAACTCAAGAAGGAGTTCGGGTATACGAACCCCATGGAAGTGCCTCGCCTGACGAAGGTGACGGTGAACATGGGCCTGGGTGAAGCCATCCAGAATCCGAAATTGATTGAGACTTGTGCTCGGGAGCTTGCCCAGATCACCGGCCAGCGCCCCATTGTCAACCGGGCCAAGAAATCCATTTCGACCTTCAAGCTGCGCCAGGGCATGCCCATTGGCATCAGCGTCACCCTGCGACGTGCACAGATGTGGGAGTTCCTGGACCGGTTGTTGAACCTGGCCCTGCCCCGCGTGCGTGACTTCCGTGGTGTCAATCCCAAGGGCTTTGACGGCGCTGGGAATTATACCCTGGGGCTCAAGGAGCAGATTGTTTTCCCCGAGATCGACTATGATAAGGTGGAGAAGATCAAGGGGCTTAATATCAGCATCGTAACCACCGCCAGGACTGACGATGAGGCGCGTAGCTTCCTCGCTCACCTGGGGATGCCGTTCCGCAAGTAAGGGGGATTACCGTGGCGAAGACGTGTTTTCTGGTCAAGATTGACAAGATGCCCAAGTTCAAGGTACGCAAGCGCAACCGTTGTCGCATCTGCGGTCGGCCTCGAGCCTACATGCGGAAGTTCGACATGTGTCGTATCTGCTTTAGAGGACTGGCATTACAAGGCGAACTTCCCGGCGTCCGTAAGGCGAGCTGGTAGGAAAAAGGTACTGATATGAGTATGACTGACCCCATTGCCGATTACCTGACGCGCATCCGCAACGCGCTGCAGGCAGGTCACGCAGCTGTTGAGATTCCTGCATCCAAGTGCAAGGTTGCCATCAGCAAGATCCTCAAGGAAGAGGGCTTTGTTGAAGACTTCATGTTGCTGGATGACCGTAAGCAGGGAATTATTCGCGTCGATCTGAAGTACGATGACAACCGCATTCCCGTAATTGAGAAGATTGAGCGTTACTCTCGACCGGGTCGGCGATCATATGCCGGTGCAGACGAGCTCCCGCACATTCTTGGGGGCCTTGGAGTGGCCATTGTTTCCACCTCCAAGGGAATCATCACGGACAAGGCTGCCCGCAGGGCACGTGTCGGTGGTGAGATCCTCTGCACGGTTTATTAAGGAGGTAGCGACATGTCCAGAATCGGAAAGGCACCAATCCCAATTCCCGACAAAGTCAAGGTCGAGATCAAGGGCGA
>ERZ890953.667-NODE-667-length-19166-cov-5.095966_pt1 | contig 19166 bp, 4 predicted proteins | sample MGYA00521264_ERZ890953 | MGnify/ENA primary metagenome ERZ890953 (study PRJEB32303, sample SAMEA104408629) | aquatic metagenome | biome: Brackish water; feature: Chemocline; material: water | place: Baltic Sea | collected 2014-10-26T21:54:00 | depth 200 m ...
CAACCGATCAAGTCATGGTAGGCGCAGTAGATCAGGTCGCCGTCAGGATCGAGCAAGATCTCGACATAGTGGTCCGGGAAAGTGTCAAAATGCACTTCCCAGTCGAAGAGCTCGGTATCGGTCCCGTCGTTAATCACGCAGTCGGGCGGTACCGGCGACCGGTTTACCTGAATCCCCAACGCATAGACTGGCGATGCCACCAACAGCAGCAGAACCAACAACGTCCACCTAAAACAGCCCCTACAATCCACTAGACTATTCATTTGTTACCCCCCAAAAATGGTGTGACCCATCGTCACACCACGCGTTCAGTCAGTTTTCACAAGGCCTAGCCTATATTGACCGGCTGTCATGAACAATGAAGCACACCGCTTTTGCACGCCTCCATGAACAGAAATTCTCGTCGCAGGTACCAGACACTGGCGCTCAACGCTACGCCACCAATTCCCATAGAACCAACAGCCGCAACACTTTGCACCACGACAGACGGTTCACAAAACAGGTTCAAAGCAGGCTCCAGACAGGCCATCGCCACCATGTGCACCATCGCCACCAAAGTGCCATCATGTCACACCCAGAGCTAGACATCTGAAGTTCAACCCAGGTTTGCACCGAAGGCTGGCACGGCTCCGTAGCTCCTGCTTTTTCCAGTTGAGGAATGCCGAAAACGGCCACCAATCAAGCTCCGACGAGCGCGGACACTAATATTGGCAGACAGCCCTGGTTTCTGTGATCGCCGCGGGCATCACCTGCGATCGTCGCCAGTCAGAGCACTGGCCACAACCAGCACACAGGCCTCAGATCAGAATCATGTTTCGCTTGAAGAGGGGAGCTACTGACCGGCGTACCAAGTGGAACCGATGGGAGCGGCAAGGTACCAGCCGTCATCGAAGATCGGGCCGCCATTGGCAGGCGTAATGCCGTCGTAGACATTCCAGATCGACTGCTTCTCAGACGGCCAATCCCAGTAATCCGGCACGCACAGCATGCGAGTATCGCCGTTGGCGATGTACTCCCCCGTGTTGTTCACCAGCAGATAGAGGTCGTAGGGCATGTTCTCGCAGTGCGTCCCAGGGGCGGTATTCAGCAACTGGGCCGGTTCCATGGGCAGCGCGGTGTCGAAATGGAACTCCACGCCCACCTTCGGACCCAGCACCGTGCCATAGCCGATCTCAGTGTTGGCATCGAAGCTCCAGACTCCCGTGTCACCATTCACCGAGTTTGGCGGTAAGGTCTCCCAGGTATCGGCAAACATGGTAATGGCGATGTCCTCAGCAGCACCAAAAGTCACCTCCGCATCCTCCCCGGTCTTCTCCCAGGCGGTGTTGTAATGTTTCACCTGATAGGTCCCGGTGGAAGTGTAGGTGCCCATGGCAATGGCAATACCCTGGCTGTGATGATAGGCCGCGCCACGGGCCCAGGGATCTGCGTAGAAGCGTATCTGCTTCACACCGTCGGCGTTGAAGATGTACTCCACCTCGAGCTCAATAATCCAGTCATTGTAGTCCCAGTCGTTGCCGCCGTACTGTGGCAGATCCTCGTAGGCGATTGTGGTCTGGCCCGAAGTGGGCCACATAATGCTCAGGGTACAGTCGGTCTGGCAGGCATACATGACGTCGTCGTTTTCGTCACCGTCATCGCAGATTTCGCCATCCTCGATGATGCCATTCCCACAAACCGGGCAACCTTCGTCAACGTTGCCGTCGCAGTCATTGTCAGCGCCGTCACAGACTTCATCTGCGCCGGGGTAGACATCCTGGTCACCATTGTCGCAATCCTGGCAACCGCCAAACCCATCACCATCCACATCGACATTGATAGCGATGACCAGCGCAGACTTGCTGGTACGCTCGTGCTGCCCATCATTAAAGTTGATTTGCGCCCTGGGCAACTCGATGCGCTTGCCATCTTCGTCCCAATCAGCATGCAGATCGTAGGAGATCTCAATGACATCAAAGACGGTGGTGTCATTCCAGCCCGCCTTGTCTTCGTAGCCCTCAAGGTCGATATTCCAGAAGACAGTTACGGTCCCGTCATTGTTGTCGACCCAACCATCGGGGTCGAGGCTGAAATTCTCTACCCAGTAGCCGGCAGGAATGGTGTCAACCAACACTCCCTGGGCCGAGAAGGCACCGAGGTTGTGACTGGTAAGGGCCACGGCAATTGTGCCCGGACCAGCTGCGCCAGCAACCTTTCCAGCTGTAAGCACCCCATGGCTATTCTGGTAACCCCAGATGTTGTAGAGAGTCTTGGTGCCATAGCTGCCACCCCAATCCACATGGTCCTCTTTGCCGTCACCGTCCGTATCGGTCTTGTTGTCGAGGTAATACTGGACCATCTCCGGTGCCTGCTCCCCGTAGTAGCCGAAGAGCGTATTCTTAGTTGAGAGCTGACCGTACTCGACGCACCACCAGGACGGGTGGTTGAGATAGGGCTGGTAGTACCCGTTGGGGAAGGTCCAGGGACCGTACTGCAGGTTGATCTTCCCGCCGGCGGCAATCTTCATTGCCTGACCGTTGGCCTTCTTGGTGCCATTTGTCATGGACTGAGTCGGGTCAGAGATGAAGAGCAGGTGCTCGTCAAGACAGACCTCCACCGGACCCAGATTGTGGATAGTCACGGCCGAGGAGTCGTAGGACGGGGTGTCAATGGCAATCCAGTCCCGGGCAAAGGCTTCAGCCAGACTGACGCAGCCAGCAGGCAGCTCGCAGTCGTCATTGGCATCACATCCCTCGTCGATGGAACCGTCACAGTCATTGTCCGTAAGGTCACCGCAGAGCTCGGCCCCCGGAGTCCCCGGGGTACACTGCTGCGTCTGACCATTGACACAGGCCTGAACCGAGTTCTCACAGGCGCCTGCGCCGCACGAGAGGGTACCCAGGCCTTCGTCTACAACGCCGTCACAATCATTGTCGATGCCATCGCAAACCTCGGTGCCGGGAGTGCCCGCTGTACAGACCTGCCAGGCACCGTTCACACAGTTCTGGACCGTCACCTTGCAAGCACCAGCGCCGCAAGTCGAAGTCCCCAGACCCTCGTCTTCGAGGCCATCGCAATCGTTGTCCAGGCCATCACAGAGCTCGCTGGAAGGCGTTGCCGCCTCGCAGCTCTGCAGTTCACCGGCAACGCAGTTCACTACCGTCACCTGACAGACCCCCTGACCGCAGGTCGTTACACCCAGACCTTCATCAGTGGAGCCGTCACAGTCATTGTCCACCAGATCGCAGACTTCGCCGGAAGGATCACCTGGAGTGCACACCGATACCTGCCCACCAACGCAGTATTCAACGGTCGCCTGACAGGCGCCAACCCCGCACGTTGTCGTGCCCAGGTCTTCATCAGTAGAGCCATCACAGTCGTTGTCAGCACCGTCACAGACCTCGTCGGTGGGCGCGCCCGGCTGGCAGACCTGGGGAACACCCGCCACACAGCTCTCGATTGTGACCAAACAAGTACCGACACCACAGGTTGTGGTGCCGAGACCCTCGTCCACGCTGCCATCACAATCGTTGTCAATGCCGTCACAGATTTCATCGGTGGGTTCCCCCGCCACGGCACCGCAAACTTCCCCGAGCCCATCGGCGGAGCAGACGATTTCTCCCGCAACCAGGCAAGCTCCAACACCCGCGCTGCAGGCGTTGCCGACATTGTCGAAGCCTTCGTCGGCTTCACAGTCACAGTCGTTGTCTATCTTGTCCCCACAGAGTTCCTCCCCGGGCAGAATCACTTCCGCATTGCACTCGGCCGTGCCATCGGCGGCACAGACATACTCGCCCTCCGAGTAGCAGGCAGAGACGACTGGCGAAGCGTCCAGTACCCAGAACTCATGGAAGAATGGATCGGCCGGTTTCTTGTGCCACGGCTCTGCCCCGATGAGGGTCACCAAAGTCTCGCCAGCACCATGCGGCGATGCCTCCAAGGTAGTGGCCGTCGGCCACGCCGCCTTTGTGATATCCGGCAACACGTTGCCAACCAGGTCAGCCATGTCTTCATTCTGGAGTTCGTACCCATAGCTCGTGTAGTTCTTCCAATAAACGAAGATGTAGGCCGACACGATAAGCTTGCCACCGCCATCCTGGAAGTCCCTGAGGACCTGCTTGCTGCCGTCGGTTACGACGAAGTGGTTGGCCGCAGTGTCCGGTGCAGCGTCGAGGATAACAACGTCCACGCCGTCAAGATCGCCAGGCTGGAGATCCAGTGGCGTACCCGCCGAAACGTCCCACATGTCATAGGACCCTACGTCACCGTCGGCCACCATGTCATCCAACGTGTCGTCCATTCCGGTCCAGTCCGCCCCGTCGTAAGCACCATAGGCGTAAAGCAGGCTGGGGGCGAAGTCGTCGTTGATGGTCAGCACGGTATCAATGAAGAACTCCTTGTACTCTGCCATGCCGTCATAGCTGTGCTCAAAGTTGCAGGCCAGCGTCGATCCGGTGAGTACCGCATCGGCAGTAGCGACGATGAGTGGTTCATCCTCGTCACTGACGGCCCAGACCTCCAGGTTCTCGCCACCGCAACCACCGGTGGAGCAACTCTCGCCGAGGTTGAAGCCTTCGTCGATGCTGCCATCGCAGTCATTGTCCTGAGCATCGCAAATCTCGGTGGCTGCATCACCAGGCACGCAGCTCTGCACCTGACCATCTACGCAGTAGTCCACCGTGTTCTCGCATTCGCCAACGCCGCAAGTGGTGGTGCCAAGACCCTCGTCCACCTGACCATCGCAGTCGTTGTCAGCGAGGTCGCAGGCTTCGTCAACAGGGTTACCTGGAATACAAGTCTGCACCACACCGTCAACGCAGTAGTCAACAGTTGCAGTACAAGCCCCGATACCGCAAGAGGCAGTGCCCAGGTCTTCGTCGATCTCACCATCACAGTCGTTGTCCAGGCCATCGCAGATTTCGTCCGTTGGCGTACCCGGCACGCACTCCTGGTTCGGATTGCAGCTACCCGGCACCAGCGCCATGGTTACCTGAGCGATGGTCAACTGATTGTTGCCCACGGGATCGAGAATCACACCGATGTACTGGTCGCAGTCCGGCTCAAAACCTTCGCCTTCAGCCAGCGCATCAGCCAGAATCTCATCTACCCGAGCCTGACTCCACGCGCCCAGACCGTTGGTCAGCAGGCCGTCGTCAATGAGCGTCCAAATGGCCCGCTGTACGTCGCCATAGGTGAACACGCTGCCACCCTGCGACGGTGTCCCCACATAACCCTGGTTCAAAATGTAGTTCACCAGGTCGAGATTCTCCGGGAACTCCATGAGTCCGTCAGGAATCACGTCGTAGCTGGAGTAGACATTAACAGTGTAGGTGGCCCCCGGAGTGATGTAAGTATCCGTGTCCACGCAGTAAGCATCGTAAGTTCCTGCCAGAATCGACTCACCGAGGATCTTCACGTCGTAGTAGCTCGGCGCACCAAAGCCAGTGCCCGGATGACTGATGATCTTCTGGACCTGAGCCGGCAGGCCAGCAGCAAACGCCACCAGGTCACTACCACCATCGCCACAGTTGTCGATGGTCACTTCGCACTCGCCAACACCACACGTCGTGGTACCGAGTTCCTCATCGATCTCGCCATCACAATCGTTGTCGAGGAGGTCGCAGGTCTCATCGCCGGCGCCCAGGAACGGGTCACAGCTCTGAACCTGACCAGCAACACAATTCTCAATCGTATTGACGCACTCGCCAACACCACAAGTCGTCGAACCAAGTCCCTCGTCGATTTCGCCGTCACAGTCATTGTCCAGGCCGTCGCAAATCTCTTCGGACGGTTCGCCCGGAACGCATTCCTGATTCGGGTCACAACTCCCCGGAATCAGCGCCATGGTCACCTGCGCGATGGTCAGCTGATTGTTGCCAACGGGATCGAGAATCACACCGATGTACTGGTCGCAGTCCGGCTCAAAACCTTCGCCTTCAGCCAGCGCATCAGCCAGAATCTCATCTACCCGAGCCTGACTCCACGCGCCCAGACCGTTGGTCAGCAGGCCGTCGTCAATGAGCGTCCAAATGGCCCGCTGTACGTCGCCATAGGTGAACACGCTGCCACCCTGCGACGGTGTCCCCACATAACCCTGGTTCAAAATGTAGTTCACCAGGTCGAGATTCTCCGGGAACTCCATGAGTCCGTCAGGAATCACGTCGTAGCTGGAGTAGACATTAACAGTGTAGGTGGCCCCCGGAGTGATGTAAGTATCCGTGTCCACGCAGTAAGCATCGTAAGTTCCTGCCAGAATCGACTCACCGAGGATCTTCACGTCGTAGTAGCTCGGCGCACCAAAGCCAGTGCCCGGATGACTGATGATCTTCTGGACCTGAGCCGGCAGGCCAGCAGCAAACGCCACCAGGTCACTACCACCATCGCCACAGTTGTCGATGGTCACTTCGCACTCGCCAACACCACACGTCGTGGTACCGAGTTCCTCATCGATCTCGCCATCACAATCGTTGTCGAGGAGGTCGCAGGTCTCATCGCCGGCGCCCAGGAACGGGTCACAGCTCTGAACCTGACCAGCAACACAATTCTCAATCGTATTGACGCACTCGCCAACACCACAAGTCGTCGAACCAAGTCCCTCGTCGATTTCGCCGTCACAGTCATTGTCCAGGCCGTCGCAAATCTCTTCGGACGGTTCGCCCGGAACGCATTCCTGATTCGGGTCACAACTCCCCGGAATCAGCGCCATGGTCACCTGCGCGATGGTCAGCTGATTGTTGCCAACGGGATCGAGAATCACACCAATGTACTGGTCACAATCCGGCTCAAAGCCCTCGCCTTCAGCCAGTGCATCAGCCAGAATCTCGTCCACCCGGGCCTGGCTCCAAGCGCCGAGGCCATTGGTTACCAGCCCATCGTCAATGAGCGTCCAGATGGCCCGCTGAACATCGCCGTAGGTGAACAGGCTGCCATCTTGCGACGGCGTCCCCACGTAGTCCTGATTCAAAATGTAGTTCACCAGGTCAAGGTTCTCCGGGAACTCCATGAGCCCATCCGGGATCGCGTCGTAGCTGGAGTAGACATTGGCCGTGTAAGTGGTCCCCGGCGTAATGTAGGTATCCGTGTCCACGCAATATGAATCATAAGTGCCAGCCAGAATCGACTCACCGAGGATCTTCACGTCGTAGTAGCTCGGCGCACCGAAACCGGTACCCGGGTGACTGATGATCTTCTGTACCTGAGTCGGCAGACCGGCAGCGAATGCCAACAGATCGGCACTACCTTCGCCACAGTTTTCAATCGTCACTTCGCACTCGCCAACACCACACGTGGTAGTGCCGAGGTCGTTGTCAATCTGGCCATCACAGTCGTTGTCGGCAAAGTCGCAGAGTTCCTCGATGGGATCCCCAGGAACGCAAGTCTGCACCTGACCATCCACACAATTCTCAACGGTCGCTTCGCAGGAACCGACGCCACAAGTGGTGGAGCCCAGCCCTTCGTCGACATCGCCGTCACAGTCGTTGTCCAGACCATCGCAAAGCTCTTCAGATGGATCGCCCGCTACGCAGCTCTGCACCTGCCCATCAATGCAGTTCTCCACCGAAGCCTGGCAGGTCCCGACACCACAGGAAGATATGCCCAGGTCTTCATCGACCGAGCCATCGCAATCATTGTCAATCAAGTCGCAGATCTCGTCCGCCGGAGCACCCGGGGCGCAGCTCTGCACCACCCCGCCCACGCAGTTGTCGGTAGTCGCTTCACACGCACCGATACCGCAGGTGGTGGTTCCCAGATCTTCATCAACTTCGCCGTCGCAGTCATTATCCAGGCCGTCGCAGATCTCCTCCGACGGTTCACCGGGCACACACTCCTGGTTCGGATTGCAGCTGCCCGCCACCAGCGCCATGGTTACCTGTGCGATGGTGAGTTGGTTGTCGCCAATGGGATCGAGAATCACACCAATATACTGGTCACAGTCGGGCTCAAAGCCTTCGCCCTCGGCCAGCGCATCAGCCAGAATCTCGTCCACCCGAGCCTGGCTCCAGGTACCCAGACCATTGGTCACCAGACCATCATCGATGAGCGTCCAGATGGCCCGCTGCACATCGCCGTAAGTGAACACGCTGCCGCCCTGCGACAGCGTCCCAACGTAGCCCTGATTGATGATGTAGTTCACCAGATCGAGATTCTCGGGGAACTCCATGAGCCCTTCAGGAATCGCATCGTAGCTGGAGTAGACGTTGGCCGTGTAGGTGGCCCCCGGAGTAATGTAGGTATCCGTATCCACGCAATATGCGTCGTAGGTGCCGGCCAGAATCGACTGGCCGAGGATCTGCACATCGTAGTAGCTCGGCGCACCAAAGCCAGTGCCCGGGTGACTGACGATCTTCTGCACCTGAGCCGGCAGACCGGCAGCAAAGGCCACCAGGTCGGCACTGCCATCGCCGCAGTTATCAATCGTCACTTCGCACTCACCGACGCCGCAAGTCGTGGTCCCGAGATCCTCGTCAAGTTCACCATCGCAGTCGTTGTCAATCAGATCGCAAAGTTCATCCGTGGGATCACCAGGAACGCAGGTCTGCACTTCACCATTGATGCAGTTCTCGACGGAAGCCACACAGGCACCGACGCCGCAGGTGGTGGAGCCCAACTCTTCATCGACAAGTTCATCACAGTCATTGTCAAGCAGGTCGCATACTTCGTCCACCGGCTCACCGGGAACTGCATTGCACTCGGTTCCGAGGCCATCGGCCGCACAAACCATTTCACCCGCGCGGTTGCACTCGCCAATACCGTCGTCGCAGCCATCGCCCAGATCGCTGAAGTCTTCGTCAACCGCATCGTCGCAGTCGTTATCAAGACCATCACAACGCTCGACGCCGCCCGGGAAGGAAAGTGCGTCTGAATCAATGCAATCCTCGCAGGCCGGGAAACCATCCCCGTCAACATCGACGTTGATCGCAAACACGGAAGCCGACACATTGACCTGCTCAGCTTCGCCATCGACAAAGGTCATAGTCGCCTTGGGCAGTTCCAACCGGGCGCCATTGGCGTCCAAAGCAGGATAGAGGTCGTAGCTGATTTCGGTGACGTCAAAGACCGTCGAACCGTCGGTGCCGGGCATGTCCTCGTAGCCCGCCAACTCGATCCCCCAGAACAGCGTCGTGGAACCGTCCGGATTCACCGCCATGCCATCGGGTTCAACGCTGAAGTTCCCGGCGGAGTAACCCTCGGGAAGGGTATCGGCAAGGGTGCCCAGACCAGGCAACGCACCGATATTGTGCGAAGTCAACACCACGTTGACAGTTCCCGGGTCACCAGCCAGAGCAACCTTACCAGCCGTCAACATCGAGTGGCTGCTCTGGTAGGCCCAGATGTTATAAACGGTCTGAGTGCCGAGACTGCCGGCCCAGTCCACGTGGTCCTCCTTACCGTCGTTGTCCAAGTCCGTCTCGTCCGCGATGAGCGCAACGATCGCCGCCGGCGTCGCTTCGCCGTAAAACGCGAAGGCAGCGCCATCAGTCGTGTACTGGCCATCCTCGACGCACCACCAAGGCGGCTGGTTGAGTTGCGCCTGATAACTGCCGTTGGGGAAGGTCCAAGGACCGTATTGCAGCGTCACTTTGCCCCCCGGCGCGATTTCGATGGCCTGACCGTCAGCCGTGTCTACGTCGGTGGACAGAGACTGGGTCGGGTCCGACAGGAGCAGCAAGAATTCGTCCAAGCAAACCGGCGCCGAACCGAAGTTGTAAATGTCGACGCTGGAATTGGATGAGCCGCTGACATCTGTCATGATCCAGCCGCGGGCAAAGGCCTCAGAGAGACCCACACAGCCGTCCGGCAACTCACAATCATCACCACTGTCGCAGCCTTCGTTGAGCATCCCGTCGCAATCCTCGTCCACGAGATTACCACAGACTTCCTCGCCGGGAGCACCCGGCTGACATACCTGGGGCGCACCGGCCACACAGTTATTCACCGTCGCCTTGCAGGCACCAACGCCGCAAGTTGTGGTCCCCAGATCATTATCCACGACACCATCGCAGTCGTTGTCGAGGTTGTCACAGACCTCGGCGAAGGAATCGCCGGGAACGCAACTCAGCACCTGTCCGTCGACGCAGTTCTCCGCAGTGGCCTGGCAGACACCCTGTCCACAAGTAGTCGTACCAAGATCCTCATCAACAGCACCGTCGCAGTCATTGTCAACCAGATCGCACGCTTCCTCCACCGGCGCACCGGGGACGCAACCCTGCACTTCACCGTCAATGCAGTTATCCACCGTTGCTGTGCAAGCGCCAACGCCACAAGTGGTGGTGCCCAGGTCCTCATCGACGGTACCGTCGCAGTCGTTGTCAATCAGGTCACATATCTCGGTTCCGGAAGCACCGGGGACACAGCTTTGCACCACCCCGTCAACGCAGTTGTCTACCGTCGCTACGCACGCCCCAACACCGCAGGTCGTGGTGCCCAATTCTTCATCAACCGCGCCATCGCAGTCGTTATCAATCAGGTCACAGACCTCGTCCAAAGCCTCACCGGGCACACAACTCTGCACTACGCCGGCAACACAGTTGTCTACCGTCGCTTCGCAAGCGCCAACGCCGCAACTCGTCGTGCCCAGGTCTTCGTCCACCGCACCGTCGCAGTCGTTGTCAACCAGGTCACAGACTTCGCCTGAAGCCACACCAGGCACACAACTCTGCACCGCACCAGCGACGCAGTTGTCCACCGTCGCGGTGCAGGCACCAGTACCACAGGTCGTGGTGCCCAGGTCCTCGTCCACCGCACCGTCACAGTCGTTGTCGACGAGGTCACAAGTTTCATCTCCGGCCGTGCCAGGCACACAGGTCTGCACTTCGCCGGCTACGCAATTGTCAACGGTGGCAACACAAGCCCCAACGCCACAGATCGTGGTGCCCAGGTCTTCATCCACCGCACCGTCACAGTCATTGTCGACGAGGTCACAGGTTTCATCTCCGGCCGCGCCAGGCACACAGGTCTGCACTTCGCCGGCTACGCAATTGTCAACGGTGGCAACACAAGCCCCAACGCCACAGGTCGTGGTGCCCAGGTCTTCGTCCACTGCACCGTCGCAGTCGTTATCAACCAGGTCGCAGGTCTCCTCTCCGGCCGCGCCAGGCACACAGGTCTGCACTTCGCCGGCCACACAATTATCAACAGTGGCCACACAAGCCCCAATGCCGCAGGTCGTGGCACCAAGTTCTTCGTCTACCGCACCGTCGCAATCATTGTCGATGCCATCGCAAATCTCGGCTCCCGGCGCGCCGGGAACACAAGTTTGCGGGTGGCCGTTAACGCAGTTCTCGACAGTTGCCACACAGGCACCAGTCCCGCAAGTAGTGGTGCCAAGATCCTCATCCGCGACCCCATCACAGTCATTGTCCATGCCGTCACAGATCTCGTCTCCAGGGTTACCCGGGTCACAGGACTGAATCTGCCCGTCAACGCAGAACTCCACGGTCATGGCGCAAACACCGGTACCACAAGAGGTGGTCCCCAGGCCTTCGTCAACGGAGCCATCACAGTCATTGTCCACCAGGTCGCAAACTTCGTCCACAGGGGTACCCGGCTGGCAACTCTCCGGCCGACCACCGATGCAGTTGTCGGTGGTCACTTCGCAAGCTCCAACACCGCAGGTCGAGGTCCCCAACCCTTCATCAATGGCACCATCGCAGTCGTTATCGGCACCATCACAGACCTCCACAATGTTCGAGGGGAAGTCATTTACACATTCGTAGAGAGGCTGGTTGCAACCAGCAGGATCGCGACAGATGGAAGGCGGATGACACTCGAAGTGCCCATTGGAGCACAGGTCGGAGTCAGCACTGTCGCAGGCCTGGCCCAGGAGCGGGAAGTCCTCGTCAGTCTCACCATCGCAATCATTGTCCTGCCCATCGCAAAGCCCGGTGATGTCAGGATTCGACTCATTGACGCATTCCACCGCTGAGCCATCTGCCGCACAGGTGAATGTGCCGGTCTCGCATTTGTCGCCGTCATCCCCATCACAGGGGTCGCCCACCGTGAAGTCTTCATCGGTAGAACCGTCGCAGTCGTCGTCCTCACCATTGCAGATGTCAGCGATGTCGGTCACTGACTCGTTCACGCATTCCACACTCCAGCCATCATCACCACAGCTCCAGGTGCCATTCTTGCACTGGTCGCCGTCGTCGCCGTCGCAAGCTTCGTCAACCGGGAAGTCCTCGTCGGTCTCGTCGTCACAGTCATCGTCGATGCCGTTGCACTTCTCGACGTTGCACTTGAAGTAGCCGAAGTCCGCCTCGAGCATGTCCTCTTCGGGAGCCAACTCGTAGGGGAAAGGCTCGTTGTTGGTGGTCAGGACGTGGGCCCCGGGCGGCAATGTACTTTCGTCCACTTCGACCCGGTACTTGCCGGGGGGCAGCTCGTCAAAGAGATACCAGCCATTCTCGTCGGTGATCTCCGTGGAGACCTGGGAATCGTAAGTGCCGTCTCCGTTGGAGTCGAGCCAGAGCGCTAGAGTAACATTGGGGATACCAGTCTCGTCGTTGTCCTGAACGCCATCTCGATTGGCGTCGAGCCAGACGTAGTCACCAATGGAACCGGTTTCGTAGTTGCCAAACGAAACCTTCGTTTCCTTGCCAGTAAGCACGCCCACTGTAAACGCTACGGGGGTCGAATTTGTCCAGCCGGGCTTCACCGTCTCCCAGACATTGTAGTGGCCGATGGGCAGAGTATCTTCCACGACATTGCCGTTGGCATCGGTGAGGCGATTGAAGGTCGAACCGAAGGGATCGGTGAAACTGAGCTTCCACATGGGAATGCCCGGCTCGCCATGGTCACGCACGCCATTGGCGTTCAAGTCGTGCCACTTGCTCAGCTTGAGGGAACCGGTGGCCTGGCAGACATAGAAGGTCACTGCACCTTCCGCCTCCCACTTATCACCGCCCTCAACCGAGAAGAACTGGATCCGGATCTCGTAGCGACCGAGCTGCGCCGCGGCGGGAGCCAGCCACGAGTTGAAGTCAACCACCGGGCTGGCCTGCGGCCAGGTCGCCGACTCGTCGGAGTAGGCGCACATCGACCAGGCGGCTGGCAGCGTCGTCGTCCACCCGATGAGATCGTGGAAGACGCAGTAGAGGATGTCGCCATCAGGGTCAAGGAGCACTTCGATGTAGTGGTCAGGCGTGCTGCCAAACTGGATCTCCCAGTCAAACTGCTCGACATCTGTCCCATCGTTGAGCACACAATCTGGCGGCACAGGCGAGCGATTGACGCCGATTCCCAGTGCATAGACTGGCGATGCAACCATCACAATCAGCACCGTAAGCCACCATAGCCAACTCTTGCGATTCCCTGTCTGCCCCTTCATTGTGCCCTCCTTCAGCCCTAGTGTGTCCTACTGTCTCACATTCACAGTCCGGTCCCACGCGGGGTAGAGTAACAAGCGCAGGCAGGCCTGATCAATGGCGACTGGCAGAATCCTGAAGAATAGTTTCTTGACCCACATCCATGGCACCTCAGGCGGCACAGTCACCGGCCAAACCACCCAAACCACACAAGAACCAGTGCCCGTGCGGTTTTGCAGCACCCAAACCATGGAAACTTTGACGAAACGGGGGCTCGACGCCCCACACCTGACGCGTGCGCTGCTGGATCCACGGTGACATCATGTCACAGCCGGGGCGCACCATTTAAGCTGCCCCCCCCCCCCACATATGCACAAGATCACCTATCGGCGAGCCGAAATTCCTACTGTGTTTTTCCATATTCAGCTCGTTTGACTATCGAGCGCGAGCCAGTGATACCACCGAGATCTCACTGGCCCCAGCACTTCGTAAGGCGGCTGCGCAATTCTGCACGGTGGCCCCGGTGGTAACGACATCGTCCACCAGCAGAATGCGCCGCCCCTCCACTCGCCTGGAACCCGTCGCCCGGAAGGACCCCGCCAACTCGGCGAAACGCTCTTCTCGGGTGCGGCCTTTCTGGCTGCCGGTGTCGCGCACTCGGCGCAACATCTCTCGCAACGGGACGTTGGCGGCACGGGCGACGACCTTCGCCAGCAGCCGGGCCTGATTGTAACCCCGCTGCCGGGCCCGGCGGGGATGGAGGGGAACGGGAACCACCAGGTCGACCGTGGGAAGCCTGACTTCTCCGGCGTTGAGCAGCATCTGCCCCAGGCGGGCTCCGTACTCAGCATGACCGCCGTGTTTGAAGGCGATAATCGCGTCGGCCAGAGGGCCGCCGTAGAAGAAGGCTGACTGCAGGCGGTCGTACGGCGGCGGCCGAGCCACACATCCGAGGCAGAGACGGGGGTCCTCGGGCCGCCCCTCCAGCGGCCGCCCACACTGCCCGCACCAAGGCCGTTGGAGAGGCCACAGGCCTTGCGCACAAACCCAGCAGAACGCAACCCCCGGGTCCCGACAGAGCACCCCACACCCCATGCAACGGGAAGGGAAGAACGCCTCTTCAAGCCGCAGCATTGCCGTCTCCAACATTTGCTCACCTCCATTCTCTATATCGGGAGTTTCGGGGCGATCGACACGAAAAATGTCTGGTGAGTGGGGATGGGTGGGGCGCGGAGGTCGTTCGACTACGCTGTGCTCCGCTCACGATGACACTCTGGCGGCACCGCGCAATTGCCTCAGGTACAGCCCCCGTTGTTGCCAGAACCCCGGTTTGCTGTTATTTGTCTATACAGATCAGGTTGCGAGGTAGGGGAGTCATGGGAGCAGTCAAGAAATTCGTAGCGCGTCACCGCTTCGTCATGGCCTTCGCCACCCTGGCTGCGGTCCTGCTGGCAACAATCGTTGAGGTGGTGGCAGTGGTCGGTGCCGGAGTGGCTGACTGGTACATGCACCTGGCGATGTGGGCATTGCTCCTCACCTACTTCGTGCTCACAACCTGGATGGTAGCCACCCATCGCCGCATACGCAGTTGGCTCAACGTCGTCATTCTGGAGTTTCTCTCGGTGTTCTGGATCTGGATTCTCTACTCCAAAATCCCCGCCGAGAAGATGGTTGTCGCCGACCAACTCACCTTGCGGGAGCCACTCTACATCCTGTGGGTTCCCATCTTTCTCCTGGGATTGGCCGCGCTGGCTCTGCCCTTCACCACCCTGGGCGGGAGCCGCCGGCGGGAGCAGGAGAATGGCTGAGCGGGCTGGCGGCACCGGCTGGCGAGCCCACTTCGCCGCGGCAGCTCTCCTCACCACCCTGGCCGCATGCGAACAGACTCCCGCCAGAGGCGACTACCACAGCCTGGAGAAGGATCTCACCATCTCGGAACTCACTCCCAGCCACCCCATGGACGGCTACCAGCCACCCGACAACACCGTCAAACCGACAGACATCGACGTCGTCGCACCACCGCCCGATCTGCCCTACGCCGACCTCTCTGATACGCCGACTCCGGTCCCGACTCTGCGCCTCTGCTCCCGCCAACTGACCTTCGTGCCCCCAGATAACAGCCCCGTCTCAGTGGCCGGCGAGTTCACCGACTGGACCAACTCTGAACTGCCCATGCAAAGCGACGGCTCCGGCACCTGGAGTCTCGACCTCGACCTCGCCGGCCTAACGCCCGGCAACTACAGCTACAAATTCCATACCGCGGCTGACGGGTGGTACCTCGACCCCGCCAACCCCCTCAGCCGCTGGACCGATGGCATCGAGAACTCCAAGCTGGTTGTTCCCGATTGCCGACTGCCAGAGCTACTCCTTGAATGCTGGAGCCTGAGCGACGATGCCACCGGGCTGACAGCCTCCGTCATCGTCACCGACGCCCCTGACAGCGCCGGCATCATCCCCTCCAGCGCAGCTGTACTCGTCAACGGGGAGAAGCTCTCTGCCCCAGGCTATGAGCCAACCACGGGGCGCTTCGAAGTCACCCTCGAAAACCTCACCCCCAGGACCAAGATCACCTTGCGCTTTGCCATCGCCAACAACACGGGGGCGGCCCGGGAACTACTCCTTCCCGTCTGGCTTGAAACCGACCCCTGGCAATGGCGGGATGCCGCCATCTACTTCGCCTTCACTGACCGTTTCGCCAACGGCAGCACCGCCAATGATGCCCCCGCTGAATGTGCCTCCCCGGACTCCCTCACCAACTGGCGAGGCGGCGACTTTGCCGGCATCACCGCCCGGATCGAAGCAGGGTACTTCGAGGAACTCGGAATCGACGTGCTCTGGCTCTCGCCGGTCATCGACAACCCCGACGGTTGCATGTCCGGTACCCTGGACGGAGTCTCTTACACCGCCTACCATGGCTACTTCCCCATAGACCTGATGGCCACGGAGAAACACTTCGGCTCCCTGGCAGAGTTGCGTACCCTGGTGGATGCCGCTCACGCCCGAGGAATCAGGGTCCTTGTCGATTTCGTGGCCAACCACCTCCACGAACAGAACCCGCTCTACGGGCAACACCAGCAGGATGGATGGTTCCACGACTTCAACTCCTGTGAACCCAACTGGGACAAGCCCATCGAGTGCTGGTTCATGCCCTATCTACCTGACCTCGACTACACCAACGACGAGGTGGTGGAGTTGGCCGTGGAGACGGCCATGTTCTGGATAGTCGAAGCCGGCATCGATGGCTTCAGGGTCGATGCAGTCAAGCACATGGTCCACAACTTCATCCGCTCCCTGCGCTTTCACATAGAGGAACGCATCGTCGGCGATTCCCTCCCGTTCTACATGGTAGGCGAGACCTTCATGGGCGAATGGGGCGGCGGCACCGGAATGGCTGAGACGGTGATCAAGGAATACGTCAACAGCCGGGAACTGGACGGTCAGTTCGATTTCCCTTTCTACTGGAAGCTGGTCAAGGCCACCGCCCGGGACGAGGGCGACTTTGTCGAGTTCGCCCAGTTTCTCGAGGACGCTCTGCCATTCTGGGGGGACGACGCCGTTATGGTCAGCTTCCTGGGTAACCACGATGTGCCACGGTTCCTCTCCCATGCCGCCGGCCAGATTGGCGACCTCTGGGGCAACGGCTCCAAGCTTCAGGGGCTCACCAACCCACCCGAACTGCCGGACTCAGCCGAGCCCTTCGACCGCCTGCGCCTGGCCCAGGGCCTGCTCTTCACGCTGCCCGAAGTGCCCCTCATCTACTACGGCGACGAAATCGGTCTGCCCGGGGCCGGCGACCCCGATAACCGACGGGTGATGCCCTTTGACCAGCTCTCGGCACAGCAGCAACTGACCCTCGATTTCGTCCGGCTAGTGGGGACGGTGCGCCGGGAGCATGGAGCGCTGCGCCGCGGGGAATTTGACCTGCTGGCGGCAACCCCCACCACGCTCCTCTTTCGCAGAACTTTGGGTAATGAAGAACTGGTGGTGGCCGCCAATCGAGGCTCCATCGCACAAACCGTAGAGATTCCCAAGCCACTATCCGGAACCAGCCGCACCGAACTGCTTACCCAGACGAAAGTGAGTATCGAGGGGAACCAGACCGAGGTTTCACTCCCTCCGTTTGGACTGGCCATCTACCAGTAGGAGAACATGGACGAGGAAGCCCGCGGCAGGCAGAAGTTCGGTCGGTACACGCTCCTGGAGCGCGTCACCACCGGCGGCATGGCAGAGGTCTACCGGGCCATGGCCAGGGGAGCCCAGGGCTTCTCTCGACTGGTGGCCATCAAGAAAATCCTGCCGCAATACGCAGGCAGTCGTGAGTTTCAGCGGATGTTCGTCGACGAGGCCACCATCGCCTCCCGGCTCAACCACGCCAATATCGCCCAGGTCTACGACTTTGACATTCACGAAGGCACGCCTTACATCGCCATGGAGTTCGTCGAGGGCAAGGACCTCCGGGCAATCCTGCAAGCGAGCCACTCCCTGCCTCGCCCCATCCCTTATCCCATCGCGGTCTACCTGACCCTGGAGGCCGCCAAGGGACTCTACTACGTTCACTCTCGCCGGGAATCGAGCCGACCACTCAATATCATTCACCGGGACGTCAGCCCGCAAAACATCATGCTCTCCTTCTCGGGGGAAGTGAAGATCGTCGATTTCGGCATCGCCCGGGCCGTGGACCGAGGAACTGAGACGGTCGCCGGCACCATCAAAGGGAAGTACGCCTACATGTCCCCGGAGCAGGTCAACGGTGCGGACATCGACCACCGCACCGACATCTTCTCCCTAGGCATCGTCCTCTGGGAGATGCTGACCCTGCAGCGCCTCTTCTCCGCCCGCAGCGAAGGTGAGACCATCAACAACGTTTTGCGAAAGCAGGTCCCACCCCCCCACGAAGTGCGTGCCGACATTCCCGCCGCGCTTTCGCCTCTGGTAATGTGTGCCCTGGAGCGCAGCCGCTCGCATCGATATCCCACAATGCTGGCCTTCCACGAGGCCCTCTCGAAGTTTCTCTTCGAGACCAGCAGCTACCCTGAACTTGAACGGGTCACGGACTTTCTCGCCGGCCTCTTCCCGGCGGAAATCGAGTCCCTACGCCAGGGCGAACACCTGACCTTCCCCCCCACCCAACATGATGCTCCGGAGCCCGCCGCCAGCGCCATGCCGGCCACCGCTCCCGCCCGGCCTTCCACCGCCACTGACACCGAAGCTACGGCCACCGCGGCCACCCGCCCGGCGGCCGCCATCCGCGAGCGTACCCACGTGCGCTCGGGAACCAACCCCCTCGTGGCCAGTTCGCTGCTGGTGCTGGTGCTCGGACTGCTGGCCATTTTTGGCTGGCAGTTTTACGACCGGGTCTGGGGTTCAAAGCAGGGGCCGAGCACTGACGCTCAGGAGTCAGCAACGGCCAGCCCCGGTGACTTGCACGAGGGTTTCGACATCAGCGCCACCGCCACCCCACCCCCGGACGAACACCTGGACGCCACCCCGAATGACGCGCTCCTAGCCACTGCCGATAGGACCTCTGCTGACATTGCCACGGAGCCTGGGGTCGCGAAATCCGATGTCGGCGCCCAGGATAGTCTGATTGCCTCACCTGCCGGAATCCCTCCGCCTACGGCAACCAAGCCCCGACTGGTCGCTTTCACCATCAATACGGACCCCCCCGATGCCAATATTGTAATCGGCAAGAACAGCTTCAGCCCGGGCCCCATTGAATTGCTGGTGGCGGAGGACGAAACGGTGCTGGTTCGTGTATCAAAGGCCGGCTATGCCACCGTCGAGGACCGCTTCCTGCCCTTGCGCGGCCTGGCAAGGACGTATGTACTTCGCAGCCAGTCTCACCTCGAGATCTGGGCGGAACCAACAGACAGTATTGTCGAG
>ERZ890953.668-NODE-668-length-19164-cov-8.212727_pt1 | contig 19164 bp, 14 predicted proteins | sample MGYA00521264_ERZ890953 | MGnify/ENA primary metagenome ERZ890953 (study PRJEB32303, sample SAMEA104408629) | aquatic metagenome | biome: Brackish water; feature: Chemocline; material: water | place: Baltic Sea | collected 2014-10-26T21:54:00 | depth 200 m ...
CGCTGCTGCCTGGCCCCACCCTGCGGGCCGCCCGCCGCGCCGCCCTGCCCGCAGCCCCCGCGCTGCAGGTCGAGATCGAGGCCGCCGCGTCCGAGCTGGGCTTCAGCCCGGGCGTGCTGAGCGGCGCCGCGGAGCGCTTGCTGGCCGTGCCCAGCCAGCCGCTGTCCCCTGAGATCTGGGCCGACACGCCGCTGGCCGAGCTGGTGGAGCACCACGTGCAGCCCACCGACCTGGGGTGGTCGGTGATGATCTCAGTGGTCTCCGCCGACGACAGCCTGCTCGAGCCCGTAGCGGCCGCGCTGCAGGCCGCCGCTCCTGGCGCCGAGCTGGTGGTGCCCTCGAGCTTCGCTCGGGCTGGTATCCAGGAGATCCTCAGCGAGCTGAAGCGCCTGGGTGGGCTGGCGGCGGGCTGGGTGCTGCTGATGCTGGCTATCCGCTACCGACAGCCCCGCATGGTGGTGGCGGCGTTCGTGCCCTGCGCTGCGGCGCTGGTGCTGGCGGTTGGCGCCTTCGCCATGCTGCAGGTGCCCTGGAACGCCGTCAGCGCGGCCAGCATGGTGCTGATCCTGGGGCTCGGCCTGGACTACGGCGTGTTCATGGCCGAGGGTGAGCGTCGAGGCGCCAGCGCTCACACCGGCTACGCCGTGCTGCTGTCGGCCCTCACCACCCTCACAGGCTTCGGCATCCTGGTGGTGGCCCGCAGCCCGGCCCTGTTCGGCGTGGGTCTGGCGGTGTTGGTCGGCATGAGCACAGCGGCCATCATCGCCCTGGGCCTGGTGCCCGCCATCGTGCGGGGAGAGCGCCTCCTGCCTGTCTGGATGCATCGCTGGTCCACCCGCCTGGCTTGGCTTGCGCTGCTGGGGTTGATCGTCGATGTGCTGCTGAGCCAGGTGTTCTTCCTGGCGCCTCCCGCTGGCCCGATGCCAGATCACAGCATCGAGCAGGTCGCTCCAGGGGATCTCCGCTATGGGCCGGATCGGCTCCTGCGCACGCAGGGCGTGTACACCGCGAGCCTCCACGGCGACGCCTGGGAGCGGGGCTACGCCGCAGGAGCGCTGACCGCGCCTATGGACGAACGGCTGGAGCGGGAGCTGCTGGACACCTTCGCCCGAGCCGTGCCCAACGGCCTGGCCCGCTTCGCCATCCTGCGGGGCGTGTTCATCGGGATGCCTGGGTTGGACCGATGGATCCTGCCCGAGCAGCGGCGCGAGGTCGCGGGCTATGTGGCCGCCACCGGCGAGCACCACGACTGGATGGCTCCCGGCTACACCCGCAAGGTGTACTACCACGCGGTCCACGACATCGGGCAGGCCCTGGTGGACAGCCCCATGGTCCACGCCTGCACCGGCTTCATGGCGGGCCCGGGCTACACCGCCGACGGCCACTGGCTGCTGGCCCGCAACTTCGACTTCGACGGGGGCCGGCTGTTCGATCAGGACAAGCTGGTCTCCTTCGTCACCCCTGATGAGGGCATCCCCTTCGTGTCCGTCTCCTTCGCCAGCTTCTCTGGGGTGGTCTCGGGCATGAACGCCCGCGGCCTGGCGCTGGCGCTGCAGGCGGGGGCCTCTGCGCCCCCCACCGGACCGGGTACTCCCATGAGCCTCATCGCCCGGGAGCTGCTGCAGTACGCCAGCTCCCTGGACGAAGTCGAGGCCATCCTGCGCGAGCGGCAGCGCTTCGTCGCGGAGAACATCCTGGTGGTGGACGGCGCCGCGGGGGAGGCGGCCTTGTTCGAGGTCACCGTCGACCGGGTGGAGCGCCTGCCGGTGCGAGGGGGCATGGGGGTGTCCAACCACTTCCGATCTCCGGCCTTCGCCGAGCACACCGTCAATCGGGAGCGCATGGCCGAGGGCACCACGGTGCCGCGGCTGGCGCGCATGGAGGAGCTGCTGGAACAGCATCGCGGGCAGCTGGACATGGCCCGTGCGGTCGACATCCTCCGGGATCGCCAGGGCTTGGGGGGCGTGGCCCTTCCCCGGGGGCATCGCCACGCCATCGACGCGGACATCGCGACCCACTCGGTGGTCTTCGACGCCACCGCGGGGGTGCTGTGGGTCAGCCGCAGCCCCAACACTGCGGGGGGCTACGTGGCCTACGATCTCGGCGCCGCCCTCGGGGGCGCCATCGAGCCGGTGGAGGTGGTCCCCGCCGGCGACCTGGACGCCACCCTGGCCGTACACCGCGCCCGCGCCCTGCTGCGCCAGGCCGAGCCCCTAGAGCCCCTCGAGCGCGAGGCCATGGCCCGTCAGGCGCTCCTGCTCACCCCCGACCACCCCGAGGCGCTGCAGGCGCTGGCCCAAGCCCTGATGGATCAAGGCCGCACCCCAGAGGCGCGTCCCTTCGCCCAGCGAGCGCTGGAATCCCCCCCGGAGCACGGCCACCAGGTCCGCGAGCTGCGCGCCATGCTGGGGCTGGAGGAGGCTCCATGATGGTCCTGCTGCTCGCGGTGCTGGTGGCATGCGCGCCCAAGCACACCCTCGAGGTGATGGACACCCGGCAGGAGCGCGTCTGCCAGTTCGCCATCCAGGCCCACGGCCACAGCTTCGCGGGGCTGATGGCGGCGGTCCTCGAGGACGGGGGCGTCGAGGTGTCGGCCATGACCCCGGCGGGCACCGAGCTGTTCCGGGTGGCTCGGCTGGGCGAGCAGGTGGATGTCCGCGCCCCCGACCCCAGCTGGGTCCCCTGGCTCGAGCGCCTGCCCTTCGACCGCGATCTGGCCCTGGTCTTCCTCTGGGGCTGCCCGGTGGAGCGCTGCGCTGTGGAGGGGGGCGTGGTCACGCAGCGGCCCCTCGACGGCGGCGGCATCGTCCGGACCTGGAGGGGCCCCGCGGGAGCGGTGAGCGCCGTCATCCAGCCAGGCAAGGCCGTGATCAGCGACACGCGCCGGGGCTACGTGGTCACCCTCGCGGGCGAGGTCATCCATGTCCCCTGAGCGCCCAGCCCGTCGCCGTGCCTGGCCTGGCTGGGACGGCGCCCTGCTGCTGCTGGTCTCGGCGGCAGCCGTGGCGGTCTGGCTGTGGCGCGGCCGGCTGGGTGGAGACGAGCGGCTGCTGCTGGCCCTGGCGCTCAACGCCGCCTGGTTGCTGGGCACGGGCCTGTCTCGCCGCTTCGGACGGGTGCGCCTGCCCCCCCGCCCTGCAGGGGCCTCCGCCTTCAAGCCGGTGGTGGTGATCCCGTCCAAGGACAACCGCGGCACCATCGCCGGGGTCGCCCAGGCCTGCCGGGCTCACGGTGTGGACGTCATCGTGGTGGACGACGGCTGCGTGGACGGCACCGGCGACGCCGCCCGAGACGTGCCCGGGGTCACGGTGCTGGTCCACCCCCGCAACCTGGGCAAGGGCGCCGCCCTGAACACCGCCTTCCACCACGCCTGGCGCCAGGGCTACACCCACGCCGTCTGCCTGGACGCCGACGGGCAGCACGATCCTGCTGACCTGCCCGGCTTCATCGAGGCTTGCCGTGCCGATCCATGGGCCATCCACGCGGGCGTGCGGGACATGAGCACCGCTCCCGGGCGCAGCCAGTTCGGGATGAACTTCTCCAACTGGTGGACCTGGGTCGAGACCGGCCACAGGCTGGGGGACACCCAGTGCGGCTTCCGCGCCTACCCCCTCGAGCCCGTGCTGACCCTGGGGCTGGGCGATGGACGCTACGAGTGGGAGGTGGAGGTCCTGGTGCGCTCCCTGTGGCGGGGCGTGGCAGTGCGCGACCTGCCCTGCCGGGTGTTCTACCCACCCGAAGAAGAGCGGGTCAGCTCCTTCAGGCCCTTCTGGGACAACGTCCGCATCTCGCTGCTCAACACCCGGCTGGTCACCCTGCGCATCCTGTGGCCCCCCACCTGGATCAACCGGGTGCCCGCGCCGGGGGGCGAGTGGCGGGGCCGCCACCTGGGCACGGTCTGGGGCTGGAGCTTCTTCCTGGGCATGATCCGCCTGCTGGGGCGTCGGCCCACCCACGCCGCCATGGTGGTGCTGTCGGCATTCTACCTGGTCTTCGCCGCGTCTCATCGCCGCGGGGTGTCGGCCTATTTGCGCCGCGCTCAGGCCGCGGGGCTGCCGGTGCGGGCGGGCTGGCTGGATGCCTGGCGCATCTTCCACGCCTTCGCCTGCAGCATCGTGGATCGCTTCGTGCTGCTGGTGAAGGGGCCCACCGCCTTCACCATGATCCACGAGGACACCGCCCGGGCCAAGGAGACCCTCGAGACCCGCGGAGCCATCTTCCTCACGGCCCACATGGGCAACCCGGATCTCGGGGCCACGGCCTTGCAGACCGTGGAGTTCCAGCGTCCGGTCAACGTGCTTCAGTACACCTCGGGGGACGACCCCTACATGGTGTTGCTGCGCCGGCACCTACCCGATGGCCAGGCCCCCCGGGTCATCTCTCTGAACGCCGGCGAGGATCTGGCCAGCCTCGAGGTCATCCGAGCCCTGCGCCGGGGCGAGATCGTGGCCATCAAGGGCGACCGCGTTGTGGACGAGCGCGCGGTCGAGGTGCAGCTGCTGGGCGCCACCGTGCGGCTGCCCACCGGTCCCTTCCTGCTGGCGGCCTTGGCCAAGGCCCCGCTGTTCGTGCTGGGTTGCTTCCACGAAGGCGGCGGCCGCTACCGGGTCATCGCGGGCGAGCCCTGGGAGCTGCGCTTCACCAGCCGCGGCCAGCGCGACGCCGATCTGACGCGCTGGACCCAGCGCTTCGCCAGCCAGCTCGAAGCCTGGGCCCGGCGTTACCCCCGCCAGTGGTACAACTTCCACGATCCCTGGGCGTGATCGTCACCGCTTGATGCGGGATCTCCGCTGCAGCTGGATGCGCTCCTGGCGCACCACCTCTTGCTGGATGCGGTCGCGCTGGCGTTGCCCCAAGCCCAGGATGTGGCAGCCGTACTGGCGGGACAGGTCGGTGCCCGGCAGCTGCATCACGTGGACGCACTCGGCCTGCACCGGGAGGGTCTCGCCGTCGCTTCCCAGGGGCAGATCGAAGGAGAAGCGGGCAGAGGGGTCCACGTCCCTGGGCCCCACCAGGGCGCAGCCGATGTTGCTGATGTCGGCCATGCGAAAGAGGGTGGAGACCGGGTCTTCCCAGCCGCCCTTGGGGGATCGGCGCTGCACCTGCACGTGGATGGGGATGTTGACCTCCACGCGGAAGGCCCGGCGGCGGTTGACGAAGCGGATGTCGCTGGTGGGCTCGAGCTGGATCAGGGCGTGGGTGGGCTTGAAGGGGCCGTCATCCAGAGGCGTGACGCCGGCGACCGTGCCCTCGAAGCGGAAGAGCCCCGCGCGCTTGATCACCTCCACCACGCAGGTCTCACCCGCTTTCAGCTCGGGCGCATCGGCGTTGCGCACCCGGATCTCGAGTCGCTTGGATCTGGCCTCGATGAACAGATCTTCGAGCACCAGATCGTCGCCTTCCGTCCGCATCACCCGCACCATGGGCGCGTTGCCCTCGACCCGGCGAAGGCTCTGCCCGCCGCGCACCTGGCTGTCCTCGGCGCTGTGGATGGGGGCGTCGCAGAAGCTCCAGAACTCCCGCACAAAGGCGGCGCCGCCATAGGGATCGAAGCGCAGGTGCTCCCCCCCCGCCACGAAGGAGAGCTGGCCGGAGCTGTCTTCGTTGTCCTGGAGCCGCTCGATGAGCTTGGGCCGGTAGCTGCGCGTGGCGGCGCGCCGGGGGCCGCTGGCGTTGGGCAGGAAGAGGATGCGGTGGGAGGTCAGGGCCAGCCAGCCGCAGCGAACGTGGCTGTCCCCGCTCCAGGCCAGGGCCCACTCGCAGAGCAGCAGCCGCTCGCCTTCCTGGAGCTTCTCGGCCCAGCCGCCCAGGAAGCCGTCCACGGCCTCGACGTCGGCCTTGCCGAAGCGTGGATCGAGCCAGGGTGGGGTGGGGTGGAGCTGGACCAGCAGGGCGCACAGATCGCCGAAGCGCGCCGCGGCCTGATCGAGCTTGAACGCGCTCTCGCCCCCCTCGAAGCCCAGCGCCAGCAGGCGGCGGCTCCGGCCGCGCAGCTCGAGCCACTCGAGCCGGTCCAGGGTGAGCTCGTGCCCCTTGATGCCGCCAGCGGTGGAGAACAACACCCGGTCGCCGTACAGGGAGAGCTGGCCGCGCTTGCCGAGCAGGCCAGCCTTGAGCGTGCAAGGGTCGCGGGCCAGGAGCTGCTCGGGGATTGGGTCGGTCATCGGGTCTCTCCGCTCGCATCTCGGCAAAGGCCTGGCATGTCGAGTATGCCAGAACCCCTAGGACCTTCGGTCCAAGAGCGGAAAGACTGAAGCTTCAGCGTGCGGCCTCAGGCGATGAGCGGCTGAGCGACTATGCGGTGACGGCGGCCCGTGCGGCCTGGATCTGCTCGCTGGAGCCGAAGTGGTTGCGCACGTAGTCGTGGATGTCGCCCACGGTCTTCATCTCGACCACGACCTTGCCGTCGATGCGGAAGTCGAAGGCCTTCTCGAGGGCCACTACCAGGTCGACGCCGTCGAGGCTGTCCAGGTCGAGGTCCTCGCGCAGCCGCGCATCCGGCACGACGCTCTCGGGCTCGAGCTCGAACTCTTCGACGAGGATCTCGTCGATCTTGCTGATGATCGATTCGGGGGACATCGCCAGCTCTCTCCAGACACCGCGCGGACGGGGGGGACGCGGGGGGCCGGGTGTATTCGGATCGTCAAGCCCGGGCAAGCCGACCGGTGGTGGGTAGGGCGGCTGGTGTGGGTACCCCTACGAGGAGCAGGGTTCCAGGCTCAGCAGGACATGCCGCCGTCGACCACGAAGAGCTGGCCTGTGATGTAGGTGGCGCCGGGCCCCGCGAGGAAGCGCACGAGGGGGGCGACGTCCTGGGGCTGGCCGAAGCGGCGCAGGGGGATGTTCTGCTTGACCTGCGCCAGCGCCACCTCGGGCAGGACGTTGGTCATGTCGGTCTCGATGAAGCCGGGGGCGACGGCGTTGACCCGGATCTTGCGGCGGCCCATCTCCCGGGCCAGGGTGTGTGTCATGCCGATGATGGCGGCCTTGGACGCAGAGTAGTTGGTCTGGCCGGTGTTGCCGCGGAAGCCCGAGATGCTGGTGAGGTTGATGATGGAGCCCGAGCGCTGACGCGCCATGGGCTGCAGCGCCGCCCGGCACATGCGGAAGCAGCCGCCGGCGTTGACGGCCACCACCCGATCGAAGTCGTCGTCGCTCATCATCATGCACAGGCCGTCGGCGGTGATGCCGGCGTTGTTGACCACGATGTCCACCGAGCCCCACTCCTTGCAGGCGGCCACCAGAGCTTCGCAGCCCTGGGTGCTGGCAACGTCGGCCTGGAGCGCGCGCGCTTCGGGGATCTGTGACGCGACCTCTTCGGCCAGCTCGGCGTTGCGGGCGTAGTTGACCAGCACCCGTGCGCCCGCGCGGCCCAGCTCCAGGGCGATGGCCCGGCCGATACCGCGGCTGGCGCCGGTGACGATGGCGTTGAGACCCTGTAGCTCCATGAGACCTCCAGCAGTCCCCGAGCCTATCACCCGCGACGGCGCTCCACCCATCCTGCGTGGGGATCAGTTGATGGGCGAGTCGTAGACCACCGCCTCGGCGAAGTAGTACCGGGCGCTGTCGGCGTCTTCGGCGCCGGTCTCGTGCTCGATGGCCACGTAGATGTCGTTGTCGCTGGTGAGCGCGAGGTCCCAGATGGCAGGATCGTCCGCGGACACACCCGCGGGGTCGATGGTGGCCGAGCTGAGCTCCACCATGGCGTTGCCGTCGCGCTCGTAGACCGTGACCTGGGCGTCCAGCAGGGAACCGTGCATGGCGGTCTCCACATAGACGCTGAGGTACTTGCCGGTCAGCCCGTCGGTGTCCGCGGCGGTGAGCATGAAGTTGTCGCTGGCGTCATCGGTGGAGTCCAGCGCACCGGCGTAGATGCCGTAGTAGTAGCCGGCGGTGGTGGTGCTCTCGTTGATGGTCAGGGCTTGGGCCGAGGTGATGGGGTGGTTGTCCTCGGTCTCCCAGGGGTCTTCGTTGAAGTACCAGGGCCCGGAGACGATCAGGGGGTAGAAGTAGCCCGCGCCCTCGCCGCCGTTGCCGTCGACGTCCTCGACCACCATGTAGTAGCGGCCGGCGGAAGGCAGCTGGAAGGTGACCCCCGCGTCGTACCACCAGGCCATCGAGCCGGTGGTGTAGCCGGGGTTCTCGGTCTGCCCCAACAGGGCGCCGGACTCGTCGTACACTGACAACCTGGGGGCCAACTCGCCGGTGAAGTCGTTCCAGAACGAGGCCTGCAGGTAGTGGCCGACCGACGCGGAGTCCACCTCGAAGGCCCAGTAGTCCACGTCCCCAGCGCTCTCGATCTCGCCGAAGAGCTGCAGGGGGTAGGTCTGATCCGTGGCGTATTCCCCGAACAGCCACCAGTAGTACCAGATGCTGTCGGTCTCGGAGGCCGCGGCCTGGTCGTACATGGTGTCGGCTTCCGCGGCGCTGTCGTCGTCGGACCACTCGTAGTCGGTGACCACCAGCTCGTTCAGGTACAGCTCGTAGTCGTAGCGGCTGCCGCCCATGGGGGTCTCGCCGGCCCAGTCGGACCACTCGAGCACCTCGAGGTAGTAGCCGCTGGCGTCGGTGGCCTGCCAGTACAGGGCCGAGTCGGTGCCCCAGGACCAGTAGGGGAAGTCGTCGCCCTCGGTCAGCATGGCGCCGGTGGAGTCGTACAGACGCATCACGGTGTCCGGCACACCATCTTCATCGTAGATGTAGGAGGCGGTGAAGGCCTGGACGAAGGTGCCCAGCTCGGGCTGCACGAAGAAGAGGTCGCGGTCGCCGGCGGGGTCGATGGCGTCGGCGGCCTGGATCTTGCCGTCAGCGTCGAAGACGAGCTCGGTGAAGTCGGTGTCCGCGTCGGTGTCGGCGTCTGCGTCTGCGTCTGCGTCGGTGTCGGCGTCTGCGTCTGCGTCGGTGTCGGCGTCTGCGTCGGAGTCCGCATCCGTGTCGCTGTCCGCGTCTGCATCGGTGTCTGCGTCCGCCTCGGGGGGCACGCCCGTGTCGTCTTGCTTGGGGCAGCCGAGCAGGGTGAGGCCGAGCAGGAGCAGGGCGCTGCGATGGGTCATCATGTCCTCCCGTGGTTGCACGATCCCGTGCCTGGCTCGCCCTCAATGGGCGATGCATGGCAGGAGTCTACAGCCTCGATGGGGGATCATCAAGGGAGGCTGTCGCGGACGTCAGGGCCGCTGGGGCCCCTCGAGCACCACCGCCGTGTTCACGCCGCCGAAGGCGAAGTTGGTGGACAGGGCGTGGCGCAGCGGTCGCGCGAGGGGCTGGGTGGGCAGCAGGATGGGGGCCACGTCCGGCTGCTCCAGGTTGAGGGTGGGAGGCACGATCCCTCGCTGCATGGCCAGCAGGCAGGTGATGGCCTCGAGCGCCCCGCAGGCGCCCATGGTGTGGCCCAGGTGACCCTTGGTGGAGCTGACCGGCACCTCGCCTCCGAAGACCTCGTACAGGGCCTCGGCCTCGGCGGCGTCGCCGATGGGCGTGCCCGTGGCGTGGGCGCTGACGTAGTCGATGGCGCTGGCGTCGATGCCCGCGTCCCGCAGGGCCAGGCGGATGGCGGTGACCATGCCCTCGGGGGCCGGGTGGGCCATGTTGACGGCGTCCGAGGCGCCGCCGTAGCCCAGCACCTCGCCCAGGATGGTGGCGCCGCGGGCGATGGCGTGCTCGTAGGCCTCGAGCACCAGGATGCCAGCGCCCTCGCCCACCACGATGCCGTCGCGCTGGGCGTCGAAGGGCCGCGGGGTGCGGTGGGGCTGGTCGGTGAAGGCCCTGGAGCCGCCGCCCATCACGTCGAAGGTGATGGCCGCCGCGACGTGCAGCTCGTCGGCCCCGCCCGCCAGCATCACGTCGACCCGTCCGTAGCGGATGCGGTCCAGCGCCGCGCCGATGGCCTGGTTGGACGAGGCGCAGGCGGCGTTGGTGGAGATGGCCTCGCCGGTGAGCCCCAGGAACATGGCCACGTTGGTGGCGCAGGTGTGGGACATGACCTTGAGGAAGTGGGTGGACTTGAGGCCGTAGGCCGAGCCGGTCTCGAGGTGGTGGCGCCAGAACTCTTCCTCGGCTTTGTTGCTGCCCATGGTGGAGCCGATGGCCGCGCCGGTGCGACCGCCGGTGAGGGTGGCCTCGTCCAGGCCCGCCATCTTGACGGCGTCCACGGCGGCGGTGACCGCCATCATGGCGACCTTGCCCATGCTGCGGCGGTGCTTGCGGGGGATGTCGCCGGGGTCGAAGCTGGGCGCCGGGGCGCCCACCAGGCACTGCAGGTCGGCGATGGACCGCCACTCATCGAGGGTCTGGACCGCCGAGCGGCCCGCGAGCAGTGCGTCGAAGAGCTCGTCCGGGGTGTTGCCCAGGGCGCTGCGGAGCCCCATGCCGGTGATGACGACGCGCCTCATGTGGCCTCCAGTTCCTGGACCAGGCGGGCCAGGCCCAGGTGGTAGCCGCAGCCGTAGTAGGCTGACAGCGTGGTGCCGAGGATGCCGGGGGTGAACACGCCCTGGCCGACCTGGACGAAGTTGTGGATGCGAATGATCTGGGGCAGCCGGTAGCGGCCCATCTGGTCGATGCTGTGGTAGTGGCCGTACATCGCCCCACATGGGGAGCGGGTGTAGCGCTGGGTGGACAGGGCCGTGGAGGCCTCGCTGCGCACTACGTGGCCGCGCAGGGACGGGAAGTCCTGCATGAAGGCCTCGAGCACGGTGGCCTCGAGCTCGGTCTTGAGCTGCTTGTACTCGGCAGGTCGGCGTCCGGGGCTGGTGTCGGCCCAGGGTGCGATCTGCCCCCAGCTCAGGGCGGCGGAGAGCAGCAGGGTGTGGGCGGGCCGACCATCGCGGTCCGGGGACGGCGGCGGCGCGGCGGCGAAGTAGAAGGGCACATGACCCGGGCGGATGTCCCGCAGGATGCAGGAGGGGTCGTTGGTGGACATGCGGTAGATGTTGGCCTGGCCGATCTCGTGGGGCTCGCGGTCGAGCTGGGCGTAGACGCCGAAGTGGGCCAAGCCGAGGCGCTGACCCATGATGCGCGAGCGGTAAGCCTTGCGCACCAGGCCGTCGTCGGGGATCAGGTCGAAGAGCATCCGCGGGTGCAGGCTCGAGAACACCAGGCTGGCGTCCACGCGTTGACCCGAGGCCAGCTCGACCCCCTGCACCCGGCGCTTGTCGTCCACCAGTATCTGGGTGACCTCGGCCCTGAGGTGCAGCTCGCCACCGAGCTCCCGCAGCCGATCCACCAGGGCTCCGGTGAGGGCGTCGCCGCCCCCGCGGGCCCGGTAGGCGCCGCTCAAGAAGTGATGCATGATCACGGCGTGCAGCCCGAAGGGGGCCTCGTGGGTGTGGACGCCGTACAGGGAAGACTGGGCCGCGAGGATGGCGCGCAGGCTGGGGTCGCGCACGTGGCGAGCGATCACCTCGTCCAGGCTCACGCCCTCCCAGCGGATGAACTGCTCGGTGTCGATGCTGTCCTCGAAGCGGTACAGCCCGTAGTGCCGGATGGCCTCGAGCAGGTCGGCCATGTAGCCGTCGATGCCGGCAGCCTCGGCGGGGAAGGTGGACTTCAGCCGCTCGCGGTAGGCCTCGACGCCCACCGGGACGCGGAACTCCATGTGTGGCAGGATGACCCGGTCGAAGCCGTCGGGGTCCATGGCCACCCAGTCGATGCGATCGAGCACGCCCAGGTGGGCCAGGCAGCGCCCCAGGATGTGCTCACGCTGGATGCTGCCGCAGTAGTGGAAGCCCGTCTCGTAGGGGACGCCGCCCCGGAAGAAACGATGCAGCAGGCCACCGGGCTTGTGGTGCTGCTCGAAGACGTGGACCTCCCAGCCGTGCATGGCGAGCAACACAGCGGAGACCAGGCCGGACATGCCGGCACCGATGACGGCGGCCTTGGGTCGAGGGGCCATCAGGCGCTCTGCCCGCCAGTGCCGGTGGGGGCGGAGCCGTCGGGGGGCATGATCACGCCGCTGAGCTTGGCGTTGCAGACCCGCTTGCCGTCGCAGAACACGGTGCCCGAGGCGCGCACCAGCCCGAAGCGCATCTCCTGCAGGGTGACCTTGTAGGTGACCGTGGCTGGGGGTAGCACCGGCGCGCGGAAGCGCACCTTCTCGAAGCCTGTGAGGTAGGGCGTTCCCGGGTCGGTCTCGGGGTGGGACAGGTGCAGGCAGAGCATGGTCTGGGCCATGCCCTCGAGCAACAACACGCCGGGCACTACGGGTTGGCCGGGGAAGTGGCCCTCGACGTCGTCGATCTCGAAGTGGCCTTGGGCCTGGATCGTGTCGCCCTCGAGGCTGATCAGGTGGTCCAGGAGCAGGTAGCGGCCCCGGTGGGGGATCAGGCTTGTGACGGGGGGCAGCGAGGAGCTCATGGGGAGTCTTCCGGGACGCGCAACACCAGCGCGGCGTTGGTGCCGCCGAAGCCGAAGGAGTTGGACAGCACCAGCCGGGCCCGCTGGTGGCGGGTGGTGGTGATCACGTCCAGGGCCTCGAGCCCGGGGTCGGGTGCGCTGAAGTTCAGGTTGGGGGCGAGGAAGTCGCCGTGGCACATCAGCAGGGTGTAGGCCAGCTCGGAGGCCCCCGCCATCCAGCACTCGTGGCCCGTGAGCGCCTTGGTGGAGGACACCGGCGGACCGCTGGAGCCGAAGACCTCGAGGATCGCCTGAGCTTCGACCCGATCGCCCACGGGGGTGCCCGCCGCGTGGGCGTTGACGTACTCGATCTCGCCTGGGCCGACGCGGGCTTGCCGCAGGGCCGTGCGGATACAGCGGGCCGCGCCAGCGCCCGAGGGGGAGGTGACGTGGCTGCCGTCGGAGCTGAAGGCGTAGGCCAGGATCTCGGCCAGGATCGGCGCCCCGCGGGCTTGGGCGTGGGACAGGCTCTCGACCACCAGGGCCGCGCCGCCGCCGCTGGGCGCCAGGCCCATGCGGTCGGCCGAGAAGGGGCGCACGGCCTGGGCGGGATCGCCGTCCCAGGTGGAGAAGGTCCCCAGGGCATCGAAGCCGGCCATGCCGGCCCAGTGGAGCTCTTGGGTGCCGCCGCAGACCACGGCCTGTTGCTGGCCCGTAGCCACCAGGCCCCAGGCCTGGCCGATGGCGTGGGCGCCCGAGGCGCAGGCGGCGCTGACGGTCCAGCAGGCCCCCTGGGTGCCCAGCAATACGCTGAGGTTGATGTTGGGCGAGGAGTTCATGCACTCCACCACCGCCGAAGCGCCCAGGCCGCGGGTGCTGCCCTCGGCCACGGTGCGGGCGCCGTAGTCGTAGGCGGCGCCGCAGGTGGAGTCGTTGCCGAAGACCACGCCGTAGTCGGGGCCTCGCAGGGCGTCGCGTCCCAGGCCGGCATGCTCCAGTGCCTCGAGGGTGGCACAGGCCGCGTACAGGGCGGGCTCGCCCATGGCGCGGCGTTCCTTGCGGCTGACCCAGCGGCGGGGGTCGAAGTCCCGCAGGGCCCCCGTGAGGGGAGACTGGAAGCCCAGCTCCATGCGGCGGGGATCCCGCACCAGGCCCGGGGTTCCGCTGCGCAGGGAGTCCGTGATCTCGTCGCGGTCCCGCCCGAGGCAGCTGATGAGACCCAGGCCTGTGATGACCACGCGCTCCACGGTTGGCGACCTCGGCTGTGGGGAGGCCTCCGCCCTATCCCGACCCCCCGGGCGACGCGAGGGGGGGGGGCGCCGGGGCGCTGGTGACGCAGCTGACGAACCACAGGTGCGTGGGGTCGGTGCGGGCGATAGCATCGCTCTCTGCTGGACCCTTTCATGGAGACGCGGTGCGCAAGGCCCTCGCCAAGCTGTGGCGGCACGTCCGTGATGAGCACTCCGAGCCTCACCGGCTGGGCCTGGCCGTGGCCCTGGGGCTCTTCGTGGGCGCCCTGCCGTTGTACGGGTTGCACCTTGGTATCTGCATCGGTCTGGCCTGGGTCCTGCGGCTCAACAAGGCCACGGTCTACCTGGCAGCCAACATCTCGAACCCCCTGCTGGCGCCCTTGCTGGTGGCTGCGGGCATCGGCATCGGTGAGTGGATCCGCTTCGGCTACTGGCGCCCCATCGAGCAGGCCCAGGGGCACGACTTCATCGACAAGCTGGCCCTGTTCTCGGGCCAGGTGCCCGACATGTTTCTCTCCTGCCTGCTGGGCGACGCGGTGCTGGGGCTTGGCCTGGCGCTGGTGGTGGGGCCAGCGGTGTGGGGCTGGGCTCGCTGGCGTCGGGGGCGGGCGCAGGGCCAAGGGCCAGCCCTCGGTTAGGCGGTGCCTGCACTGTTCGGAACCTCGGAGGCTGCATGAGCGAGATCTGGGCACAGCACGCGCTGGACGTGGGTGACGGCGCCGAGCTGCACGCCGGAATGCTTCGACTGTGGGTGGGGCGCGGTGTACACGACTGGACCCTGGGCTGGCGCTATGCCCCCGAGGGTCGGGACCCCGTGATGGCGGTGGTCCTCTCTGCGGATGAGCCCGCCCTCGACGACGAGGTCCAGCGGTGCTCGTACGCCTTCCCCCACAGTCAGGGCCCGCTGGTGCTGGCGCCCATGCTCGCGGACAGGCCCGTGATCGTGCAGCCAATGCACGAGCTCACGGTGGCCCCGCGGTCGCTGGTGCAGCTGTATGTCACCACGTCGCTGTGGGTCGGGGTGCGGGCCGAAGGGGGCGAGCAGCTCCTGCGGGAGCTGCCCTTGGTGCAGCCCAAGCAGACCTGGTTCGGGCCCAGCACCATCGAAGGGGAGTGGTGCTACGCGGGTCGCTTGCCCCTGATGCGCCTGGCCGAGGGGATCTCGAGCCGGCCCCATCGGGCCACCACGCCGCTGTTGATCCGGAACCGCTCCACCGAGCCCCTGGCGGTGGTGCGGGCTCGCCTGCCGGTGCCGCGGCTGTCGTTGTTCCGGTCGCCCGACGGCGGCTTCTGGACCTCGCGGGTCTCCGTGGTGCGCAGGGAAGGCAGCGATCAGGTGGAGGTGGAGGTGCTGCCCCGCGCGCCCGACGAAGCTGGCCAGGCCGTGCTGGTGGCGCCCGCCCGTGACCAGGGCAGCGACAACGTGGTGTCCCGCGCCCTCGGGTCCATGTTCAGCCACTCCCTCATCCCCTGAGCGCCCGCGCTGATCTCGAGGAGAACCAAGCCATGGACACGATCCTCCAGACCCTCGACAGCTGGTCCCACGCCGAGCGGGCGGCCAGCTGGCTGCGGGCCGGCGCGGTGCTGGTCTTCGGGCTGCTGCTCGCGCGCATCCTGGCGGCCATGGTGGGGCGCTTCGCGGCGCGCTTCTGGGCCGTCGACAACGTGGTGTTGTTCCGGCGTGCGGTGTTCTGGCTGGTCGCTGGGCTGGTGGCGGCCTCGGTGTTGCGGCAGCTGGGCTTCGATCTCGGCGTGCTGCTGGGGGCCGCGGGCATCCTCACGGTGGCCATCGGCTTCGCCTCCCAGACCTCGGCCTCGAACCTGATCTCGGGGCTGTTCCTGGCCCTCGAGCGCTCCTTCCAGACCGGCGACGCCATCACGGTGGGGGGCACCACCGGCGAGGTGCTGTCCATCGACCTGCTCTCGGTCAAGCTGCGCACCTTCGACAACCGCTACGTGCGGGTGCCCAACGAGACCATCGTGAAGTCCGACTTCGTCAACTTCACCCGCTTCGCCATCCGCCGCGCCGACATCATGGTGGGGGTCGCCTACAAGGAGGACATCGCGCGGGTGCGCCAGGTGCTCTTCGCCCTGGCCGAGCGTCACACCAAGGTGCTCGAGGAGCCCAAGCCGGCGGTCTATGTGCTGGGCTTCGGGGCCTCGGGGGTGGATCTGCAGTTCTCCTGCTGGGCCTCGGCCACCGACTTCTTCCAGACCAGGAGCGACCTGTACGAGGAGGTCAAGCGCTGCTTCGACGCCGAGGGCATCGAGATCCCGTTCCCCCACGTCTCCCTGTACACGGGGGCGGACACCCAGCCTATGCCGGTGCGGATCGAGGGCACCGAGGGGTCGCGCGGCCAGTCCTGATCGTCGTGGGCCCAGCCAGCCGGACGCGCGCCGCTACTTGGCGCGGTGCTCGGCGATGTAGGCGGCCAGGCTGCGCACGTTCTGGAAGACCTCGCGGCTGCGGGAGGCCTCGGGGAAGGTGACCCCGTAGACGCGCTCGATCTCCACCGCCAGCTCGAGGGCGTCCACCGAGTCGAGGCCCAGGCCGTCGCCGAAGAGCACCATGTCGTCGCCGATCTCGCCGGGCTCCATGTCCTCGATCATCAGCGCTTCGATGATCAGCTTCTTGATCTCGAGCATGAGCTCTGGCATGGCGACACTCCGGGGAGGTGGAAGGCCGGCACGCATATCGCCAGGGGTGAGGGTCAGCAAGCGAGCCGCGCGGCCCGTGACTCCTGCGCCACCGCTGGGCCAACGCCGCCAGCCCCAGGGGCGCCAGCACGCATCAGAAGTCCGCCCGCACGCCGATGAAGGGCCGGGTGGGCAGGTGGGAGAACATGCCGTCGATCCGCTCGCCGTCGGTGACCGTGACCGTGGGCACGAAGTCGCTGGGCTGCAGCAGGCTGGTGACGCTGAGCACCTCGACGTAGAAGCTCAGGCGGTAGTGCTCCATGGCACGGCGCCACTCGGCGCGCAGGTCCAGGTTGTGGTAGTTCCCCAGCCGCTCGCAGTTGATGCAGGACAGCTCCACCAGATCGGCGCCGTCCACCACATCGACCGTGGAGACCGGGCGCCCGGTGTGGAAGCTGTAGCGGGCGGTGGTGCGCCAGTGGGAGCTGAGCTGGTACTCGAGGGAAGCGCCCAGGGTGTGCCGCTGGTCCTGGGCCGGGGCGAAGGTCTGGGCGAAGACCTCATTGAGGGGGTTGGTGCGCTCTGCCACCAGGAACGAGTAGGTGACCATGCCCTGCAGGCGGCCGCTGCGGGCTCCCAGCAAGGTGTCGACGCCGCGGTTGGTGCCCGTGCCGTCGTTGGTGTAGGTGATGCCCCGCTCGATGGCGTCCCAGTTGTCCGGGTTGACGACGAGGTTGTCCAGCTCGATGTAGTAGCCCTCGACCCGCAGCAGGCCGCCGGCCTCTTCGCCTGGCAGGGGGAAGGCCTGATCGATACCGGCCACGTAGTGCACCGCCCGCTCGGACTGGATGTGGGGGTTGCCCAGCTCGACGTCGTAGACGCGGGGGTCGCGGGGGGTCTTGTGGTAGATGCCCCAGGAGAGCTTGGGGACGGTGCCTGTGGGCAGGGGGATGGACAGCCCCACCCGCGGCGAGAGCAGCAGCTCGCCGGTGGCGCCGGTGGCGGTGGCGCGGCCTCCCAGGCGGACTTGCACCGGCCCCTCCCAGAGCTCCTGCAGGTAGGCCGAGCCCTCGGGGTAGAGCAGGGCCTGCTCGAGCTCCACCTGGGGGTGTGCGTAGTCGGCCAGCGGGCCGTTGTACCAGGTGGGGTCCGTGCGGAGATCCTCGATCATGCCCTCGGCGTCCACGGCGTTGTAGCTGAAGTCCAGGCCCCCCGAGATCTTGTGCTTGCCGGCGGTGACGTAGAGATCGCTGCGCCCGAACCAGCGGTTGGTGAGCACGTCCTGGCGGTACTCGCCGCCCATGTTCCGCAGCAGGAAGGAGCGGTCGCGGGTCCAGGCGGTGGTGGAGTGCAGGGTGAGGGTTTCGCTGGCCACGAAGCGGTGGTCCACCGAGATCATGGACAGGTTGTTGTCCAGCTCGAGGTGGCCCTCGAAGTTGATCAGCGAGGCGTCCTCTGAGTTGACCAGGGCCAGGGAGTCGCCCGAGCGCATCGCGGTGGCGATGACCCGGTGGCGAGCGTCGGGCTTCCAGGCGAAGCGGGCGGAGATCTCGCTGTACTCGGGCGCCGCGAAGGCCGTGTCCAGCAGGTTCATCCACTTCATGACCTGGAAGTAGGACTCGAGGTAGGAGCGCCGGGCGGCCAGGGCGAAGCTGGTGTTCTGCCCGATGGGGCCCATCACGTGGGCGCGCAGGCTCGAGGCGCTGATGTCCAGGGCGCCGTCCATGTCGTCGCCGTCCTGCTTGGGCGTGCCGTCCCAGGACTCCACCGCCAGCACCGCCGAGGTGCCGGAGGGCACGTCGGCCGGCGCCGCGCCCGCGTAGAACTGCACCCCGGAGATCATGTCCGGGTTGAACATGGAGTTGAAGCCGGCCAGGTGGAAGGGGTTCTGCAAGGGCACGCGGTCGAGCATGAAGATGACGTCGTCGGTCTCGCCCCCCCGGGCGTGGAAGCTGGCCAGCATGTCGCCGTCGCTGACCACGCCGGGCAGGCTGTGGACCGCGCGGCTGACGTCCTCGAGGGAGCCGGGGTTGGCCTCGATGTCCCGGCGGGTGAGCTCGTAGGTGCCGGTGACTGTGCTGGTGTTGGCCTCGAGGGGCGCCCGCTCCACCTCGCGCCAGGTGCGGGTGTCGTAGCTGACCACCATCTCGTAGGCGCCGGTGGGGAACAGGGTGATGGCGCGCTGCAGCACCTCGCCCGCGCGGATCTCGAGCTCGGCCTCGGTGGCCGAGAAGGAAGGGTGCTCCACCAGCAGCTTGTAGTGGCCCGAGGGCAGGAACAGCGCCTTGAAGCTGCCGTCGGGGCGCAGCTCGAGGATCTGGATCTCCGCGGTGGCGTCGTCGAGGTTGAGCAGCTTGACCGTGGCGCCGGGCACCGCCAGGCCGTCGGGGTCCACCACCTGGGCGTGCAGGCTGCCGGGCACGGCCTGGCCCGTCTCGTCCGCCAGGCCCAGATCGAAGCGGAAGCGGTAGTGCAGCTGCACGTCCACGGCCTGCCCGCCTTGGAAGGCAGGCTCGAAGAGCAGCTGGTGGGCGGCCTGGATGCTGGGCCAGGCGAGCAGCTCGTGGGGAGCCTGCACCAGCTCCACCGCGCCCACCGAGCCGTCAGCGCGAACGTCGAGCAGCAGGATGACGTCGCCCTGGATGCCCTGGTCGCGGGCGGTCTGGGGGTAGGTGGGGGCGGCGTCGAGGATCAGGCGTGGGGGGCGGTCGGGTTCGTCGGGCGGTGGAGGGGGCTGCTCATGGTCTCCGGGAGCAGGATCGTCGGGCAGCACCACCTGGTGAGGCACCTGGGTGTGGGGGACCACCTGGTGGGGCATGGGTGGCGGCGCGGGCTCTTCGGCGCTGGCACCTGGAGGCGGCTGGGCCTCGGGCTCGCCTCCGGGCTCGCCTCCGGGCTCGGCCACTTGGGCCTGCAGGGTCGTCGCGGCGAACAGCAGGAGGAACAG
>ERZ890953.669-NODE-669-length-19154-cov-6.070108_pt1 | contig 19154 bp, 20 predicted proteins | sample MGYA00521264_ERZ890953 | MGnify/ENA primary metagenome ERZ890953 (study PRJEB32303, sample SAMEA104408629) | aquatic metagenome | biome: Brackish water; feature: Chemocline; material: water | place: Baltic Sea | collected 2014-10-26T21:54:00 | depth 200 m ...
TAAGCGTCGATTCTGGCTTGTTATAACAAGTTCAGGTAACCAGACAGGATCAACCATTCAAACTATTTCTGGAGATACAGTCTAATGTTAAAGAAGTCTAAGAAGTTTATATTGGCGATACCGCTGACACTGCTACTAAGCAGCCAGGTACAGGCGGAAACCATCACTATAGGTATAGGTCACCAGAGCACGGTAACTAATACTGTTCCCGGAGGAATTATCCTGGAGAAGCTGGGCCTGCTCGAGAAGCACCTGCCAACAGATGGCAAGTACAAGGGAGTCGACTATGAGATTGTTTATAAAGACTACACCTCGGGTCCGCCTATCACCAACCAGATGCTGGCAGGCAAGCTGGCTTTCGGTGTCATGGGTGATTACCCGCTAATCGTTAATGGTGCCAAATTTGAAAAGACCGGACGAGCCGAGAGCAGATTCATCGCGGTGACAGGATATAACCTCAAGGGTACCGGTAATGGTATCGTGGTACCGGTTGGTTCAGATGTGTTTTCTCTAGCCGAGCTAAAAGGTAAAGCTATCTCCACGCCTGTAGGCAGCGCGGCCTGGGGTATGACTTTGAAGGTGTTACGGGACAATGACCTGATGGACAAAGTTGAACTGAAGAACCAGAGTCCACCAGTCGGCGTAAACAATATTGCGCAGGGCAAAATCGACGCCCACTCCGATTTCTGTCCATGGTCAGAAGTGATGGAATTTCGCGGTACCGGACGCAAGGTTTACGACGGTAGTGAGGCAGGGATACCAACCTTCCACGGTACTGTAGTAGCCACCAAATTTGCCAACAAGTACCCGGAGATTGTGCAGGCCTACGTGGATGCAACTCTTGAGGCGCAGGACTGGATCACTAATGATCCTGTGCTGGCTGCCACAAAGGTATCAGAGTGGACCGGTATCGAAAAAGAAGTGCTGTACCTGTATTTCTCCAAAGGAGGAATCTCGACTTTCGAGGCCTCCATCAAACCAGAGTGGGAAGCTGCTCTAAAGTATGACCACGCGCTGTTGGTGAAGGAGAAAAATATACCTCCACTGAGCTTTGATAAGTGGCTGGATTCGACCTATGTCAAGGCGTCTTATAAGGCGCGCGGCCAGGACTACGAGGCACTGACAGGCAGTGTCGTTTCTCCCATAATTGATGACCCCGCACTGGCTCCTGCCGAAATGTGGGTCGACGGTGTGGGTATCGTGAGCTTCACCAGTGTTGAAGCAATGACCATCATGCATACCGCAGTTGTTAAAGCAGGAAAGAAGGTCAACGCTACGTACGTTTATGATAAAGCTACTGGTCTGAAATTGTTCGGTCACGTAGCTTTCTATGTGAAGATGCCATCCGGCGAGCTGGTTACCTTCATGAAAAAAGGTGACGCAGTGAAGGCCAGAGGTACTCTGGTTGCCTGGGCTGACGTAAAATAAGCTTCTAATCAGCACCACCTTAGCTGTGGAGGCCAGCAGTCATGCATGTCGGCCTCCACGGCTTTTTTGTGTCTATCGAATGTCCACGTTACCGTGCTGCGGATGGCAGCATCTAGCAGTCTATTAATTGCTGTGAATTCGACACAGCCTGTATTATCCGAATTTTGCTCATGCACCTGAGGGCTGGTGCATTTGCACCAGAAGCAGGCGAAACCAGTTCGACTGCCCACCTGTGCGTCCTGAATTGAGTGAATAAATAAGTATATAAAACAATGAGATATAGTTTTTTCAGGTCATTCATTGGAGTTGGCATACATGCTGCATATTACAGTAAACAGTTAGAACTTATCATGACAAGTTATGACAAGTTATAACAAGTCGGGTCAGGTTTGATCAATTTGAAGATTTACACAGGTTGGAGAGAACAGTGAGTAAACAAAGCAGTGCGGTGATATCAAAGGTTGATGGCTTGACGAAGGACGGAACTCCTGTGATCGAGGCCGGCGAGAAGCAGGCTACGACCTCTTCCGAGGTGGTAAAACCGCTTAGGCCAGTCAAGTCCAGGGTCGCCTCCCGTCCCTGGGATCGCTATTTAGTGCGTACACTTTCCATCATCGGAGCTGTAGTGATCTGGTACCTGTGCTCAGTGAATCATGTGTCATTTATCGTCAGTTTCGAAAATGTGCCGGATCCTCTGGTGGTTGGTGATCAGTTCCTGTTCCTGCTCGGCACCGAAGAATTTTATAAACACATCGGTGTCAGCATCGGGCGGATCCTGATCAGTTTCGGCATCGCCTCGGTACTTGGGGTCGCGGTAGGCATCCTGATGGGACGTTCACGCATCGTTGCTGATGTAATCATGCCGCACATAGAAATTTTACGTCCGATTCCTGCTGTAGCCTGGATTCCCCTGGCGATTCTGATGTTGCCCACCGAGGAATCGAGCATCATATTTATCACTGCATTGGGCGCTTTCTTTCCAGTAGTACTGAGCACCTTGCACGGAGTGGAGCAATCCTCGGAAGTGTACGTGCGCGCCGCCAGGTCACTTGGCGCCGGCAAGATGGCGATACTCCGGCACGTGGTTCTTCCAGGTGCGCTTCCGAACATCATGTCGGGGCTCGCAATTGGTATGGGTGTCGCATGGTTTTCACTGCTGGCCGGTGAGATTATCAGTGGCCAGTACGGCATCGGCTACTTTACCTGGAACGCCTACTCGTTGGTGGAGTATGAAAACATCGTTATCGGGATGCTCACTATCGGTGGCCTGGGCACAACATCGACCTGGCTGGTGAAGCAGGCATCGAAACCGGCGCTGCGCTGGCAGGAGAGCGAGCGTTGATCAAATATCCATCACTTATAAACAGTACTACTACTGCCGAGCACGGGAAGCTGTTGCTGAGTGTGCGCTCTGAGCTACCAGTTCAGACTGAAGCTAGTCCCTGCTTATTTCATGAGTCGTTTTGCAGACAAAATGCGAGAGTTTAACTATGAGCACTGAAGAATTGAAAGCGAAATTGCTACCACCACTTGGTAAGACACACAAGATGCGCTACAAGCCGGAAAAGGGACATATTCAGATTGAAAATGTCAGTGTTGACTTCGGCGGTGACGTATTCGCTGTCAATGATGCATTCCTGGAGATTATGCCGGGTGAGTTCGTTTGCCTGCTCGGTCCATCCGGCTGCGGCAAATCGACTCTGATGAATACGGTGGCTGGCTTCGTTAATCCTACTTATGGATCAGTGAAAGTCGATGGGATGGTAATAGACAAGCCCGGACAGGACCGCGGCATGGTATTTCAGCAGCATTCACTTTTTCCCTGGAAAACGGTGTGTGACAATGTAGCTTTCGGTCCGTTGATGGATGGGAAAGGTATTGATAGCGCCCGATCCACTGCCCGTTCGCTGCTGGAAATGGTGGGGTTAAGCGCCTACGAAAAAAGATTTCCCGGCGTGTTGTCAGGTGGCATGAAACAGCGCGTGGGCATTGCACGTGCACTGGCAAATTATCCCAGTGTGCTGTTAATGGATGAACCATTTGGCGCACTCGATGCACAGACTCGCGCCATGATGCAGGAAAACCTGCTGCAGATCTGGGAGGAATTCGGTATCACTGTTATTTTCGTCACCCACGACATCGACGAGGCAGTGTTCCTCGCCGACCGGGTGGTGGTGATGAGCGCAAGTCCGGGTCGCCTGATCGCAGACATTAAAATTACACTGCCACGTCCCCGCTTAGCGGAGGTGGTGACCAGTGAAGACTACATCAAGGCCAAGAAACAATGTATGGATCTGATTAGATTAGAGTCCATGCGTGCCTTTGAACAGCAACGAACCACGGCCTGAAGTAAATGCTATGAACAGCTGCGCTCACACTCCATATGCTTTTCCTGACACCATAAACAGAGACCTGATTCCTATGAACATGAAATCAACGGGCATGATATGCCGACCTGTTATAAACAGTTATATCAGGACAGAGCAATGACTCAACAGCAGGCCCCGCTGGAGCCGTTGAGCACGACTTCCACTCTGCCTCTTTATTTGCAGATCAAGACCGTGCTGGCGCAACGCATTCAGGATGGCGACTACCAGCCGCACGAACGCCTGCCGTCGGAAAGCGAACTGATAAAGGTGTTCGGGGTTAGTCGTATCACCGTACGCCAGGCGCTGAGAGACCTGCATAGCGAAGGTCTGGTGTTTAGTGTACAGGGCAAGGGTACCTTCGTCTCCAAACCCAAGGCAGTACAGAATGTACAGCGCTTACAGGGCTTTGGCGAGGCTATGGTGCCTCAGGGTTATGAAGCCACGACTCGAGTGATTAGCGTGCAGGAAATACGCCCGCCGCAAGATATTGCAGAGGCTCTGGGGTGCAAGCAGAGCGATCTGGTGATTGAGCTAAGGCGCGTGAGAAACCTGAACAGAGAGCCCATTTCCATCGACCATAGTTTTTACCCGCTAGAGATAGGGCGACCGCTTATGGGCAAGGATCTGAGCCAGGACGTATTTCCCCTGCTGGAGAACGAATTCGATATTGCCCTTTCCTATGCCGACCTGCGCATCGAGGCCGCGCTGGCGGGTACCGACGAGGAGCGATACCTGAACTACCCGGCAGAGTCTCCCATACTGAAAATCCGCCGGCTGGTGTTTGCAGAGTCGAATCAGCCAGTGGCCATCGAAATCCTTTCCTACCGTGGTGATGCCTTCCAGTATCACTTGCGCGCGGAGCGTTAGCAACATGACAAACCGACACTCATTGGAGTCACATAAATGAACGACAAGACAGAAACAGACGAATTCTTAGAGGTTGATGTACTGGTGATTGGTGGTGGTACCGCTGGTCCCATGGCTGCGGTCAAAGCCAAGGAGGCCAACCCCAAACTGCGCGTAGCGGTGTTGGAGAAGGCCAATGTAAAACGCAGTGGCTGTATCAGCATGGGCATGGACGGCTTGAATAATGCGGTCATCCCGGGACACGCCACACCTGAACAGTACGTCAAAGAAATAACCATCGCCAACGATGGCATCGTCAACCAGAAGACAGTAATGGCTTATGCTGAACGTAGCTTCGATATGATTAACCAGTTGGACGAGTGGGGGGTCAAGTTCGAGAAGGATGAGACCGGAGACTACAATGTCAAGAAAGTTCATCATATGGGCACCTATGTGTTGCCCATGCCCGAAGGCCACAACATGAAGAAGATCCTGTACCGTCAGTTGCGTCGCAAGCGTGTGCAGGTGATCAACCGCTTTATGGCAACACGCCTGTTCAATGGCCCGGATGGGCGTATTTCCGGTGCCATGCTGCTGAACCCGCGTACCGGCGAGACTGCGGTGATTCGTGCCAAAACGGTCATCCTTTGTACCGGTGCAGCAGGTCGCCTGGGTCTGCCTTCTTCCGGTTATCTGTTTGGTACCTACGAGAATCCGACCAACGCAGGTGATGGTTATGCAATGGCTTACCATGCCGGCGCTGAACTCACCGGTCTCGAGTGTTATCAGATCAATCCACTAATTAAAGACTACAACGGCCCTGCCTGTGCTTACGTCACCGGTCCGATGGGCGGTTATACGGCTAACGCACACGGAGAACGCTTTATTGAATGCGATTACTGGAGCGGCCAGATGATGATGGAGTTCCACAAGGAACTCGAAGGCGGCAAAGGACCAGTGTTTCTCAAGCTCGATCATCTGGCGGAAGAGACGGTAGAGGAGATCGAAGAGATTCTGCACTCCAACGAACGCCCCAGTCGTGGCCGTTTCCACGAGAATCGCAACACTAACTATCGCGAGAAAATGGTGGAGATGCATATCTCAGAGATTGGTTTCTGCAGCGGTCACAGCGCATCAGGTATCTGGACCGACGAAAACGCGCGTACTACGGTGCCCGGTTTATATGCAGCTGGTGACGTTGGTTCGGTGCCACATAACTACATGTTGGGTGCCTTCGTCTATGGTGCCATAGCCGGTGAGGACGCAGCGGACTTTTGTGAAAGCAATGACTTCGCCGAGATCGATCCCGCTGAAATCGCCACAGAACGCGAGCGTATTCTGGCACCACTCAAACGCGAAGACGGCATTCCTCCGCACCAGATCGAATACAAACTGCGCCGCCTGGTGAACGATTATTTACAACCGCCCAAGGTGACTCGCAAGATGGAAATCGGTCAGGAGCGCTTCGCCGAGATCCGTCGCGACCTGGAAAACATGTCTGCGGCCGATCCCCATGAACTGATGCGGGCCAATGAGGTGAGTTTCATCCTTGACTGCGCGGAGATGGCGGCCGCCGCCTCACTCTATCGCACCGAGAGTCGCTGGGGTCTATATCACCACCGGGTTGATTTTCCGGAGACGGACAACGCTGAATGGTTCGTACACGTACAGACAATGAAAGGCGAGAACGGTATGCCCATCAATTTTAAACGCGACATCGATTCCTACATCGTCGAACTGGACGAGAGTGAGAGAGATGCCTACCAGAAACTGCGGGTTAGCAGCACACAAACTGAGTCCTGAGGAGAACATCATGCCAAAAGCAAATCAAATGAATACCGTACCCGTGGTGGTTAACAGCGAAGCCTGTATTGCCGATAAGGGATGTACGGTCTGTGTGGATGTCTGTCCACTGGACGTATTGCTAATCGACACAGCTCTGGGTACAGCCTACATGAAGTACGACGAGTGCTGGTACTGCCTGCCCTGTGAAAAGGACTGCCCGACTAATGCCATTACCGTCAGTATTCCCTATCTATTGCGCTAACAGGAGACAAAACAATGAACTTAACATTTGATGAAGGCTCGGACCTGGACGATATCCGGCAACGTATTAACAGTGATGATGCCGGGATGCGTCGCGTTGCGGTAATGGATCTAATAGATAGCAGTGATGATGAAGATGCGGTAGATCTGGCGGTGCAGGCACTGTCTGATAGTGACGCAGGGGTGCGCGCCGAGGCTGCCAGGGTTCTCGATGAATTCGAAGGCGAGGCAGTAATCGACGCATTGCTGGTCGCTCTGGGTGATACAGAGGAAAAGGTACGCGAGGCTGCTGCCGAGACTCTGTCCGAAAACAGGGACAGAGCGGCGGGTGCTGCCATTCTGAAGCGCTTCGAAGACGATGATTCCTTTGTTAAAGCCTCATGCCTGCGTGCTTTGAGAGACTTGCGTCTGGCGGAGAGTAAGGCTGTGGCCCTCCAGTCCCTGGCTCACCCGGATGCACAGGTACGGCGTGAGGCGGTGGGTGTGCTGGCCTACCTGAAGAGTGATGATGTGTTACTGGCATTAATGAATGCCGCCAGCACAGACACTGACCCTCAGGTGCGCAAAGTAGCGGTTGGCTCACTTATTTTCAGCAAGACCGAGCGAGCTGCCGAGGCACTGATACAGGCACTGGTGGATGGCAACTGGCAGGTGCGTGAAGAAGCCGCCTTAATCATCGGCAAGGTGGGCGTGGTGAGTGCCGTCTCGCCGCTAATCGATGCCATGAATGATGACTACTGGCAGGTACGGGTCAAGGCAGCGGGTAGCCTGGGAAAACTGAAGGATGCTGCCGCAGTTGATGCGCTTGGGCAGGCCATGTCCTTCAGCATCAGTAACCTGCGTAAAGAGGCAGCGGCAGCTCTCGGTGAAATCGCTTCACCAGCCGGACTACCTTTCCTTGAATCCGCGGGGAGCGATATAGATCCCGACGTGCGCAAGGTCGCACTGTGGGCTATCGATCAAATCAACAATCAACAATGAGGAATAAATCATGGCATTTGTAGTTGCTGAAAACTGTATCCGTTGCAAATTCACAGATTGCGTCGAGGTGTGCCCGGTCGATGATTGCTTCCGCGAGGGCGAGAATTTTCTGGTGATCGATCCCGAGACCTGTATCGATTGTTCGTTGTGTGTACCGGAGTGTCCCGCCGAGGCCATCTTTGCCGAGGACGATGTACCGGATGATCAGCGTGAATTTATCGCGCTGAATGCCGAACTGGCTAAGTTGTGGCCAGGCATCAACAGTATCAAGGAGCCACTCGAAGACGCAGACGACTGGCTTGACGTGGACGATAAACTACAGTACCTGGTGCGTTGATCATGTGGAATAGCCATCCAGGTTTGCGCAAACCAGTGAGTTTAAGTGTGGGCAGTATTTGCCATCATGGCTGAATACCTGGCCCTGCTCTTTGGCACCATTTTTGTCAATAACCTGGTGCTTTCGCGATTCCTTGGCCTTTGTCCATTCATGGGAGTGTCCAAAAAACTGGAAACCGCCCTCGGAATGGGTATGGCTACAGCCTTTGTACTTACCCTGGCCTCGGCCAGCAGTTTTATCGTTAACACGTATCTGCTGCAGCCACTTGGACTGGAATATTTGAAGACCGTGGCCTTCATCCTGATCATTGCCGTGATCGTTCAGTTCACCGAGATGGTCGTGCACCGCAACAGCCCGGTTCTGTATAACGTGCTGGGTATTTTTCTGCCGCTAATTACCACAAACTGCGCTGTGCTCGGTGTCGCCCTGCTGAATGTGCAGTCCGGTCATGACTTTATCGGCTCGGCTCTTTACGGTTTCGGTGGCGCCATCGGCTTCACGCTGGTGATGGTGCTGTTTGCATCCATTCGCGAACGACTGGAGGTGGCAGACGTACTGCCATCCTTTCAAGGCGCACCCATCGCCCTGGTCACTGCCGGTTTCATGTCGGTGGCCTTCATGGGCTTCAGTGGCATGGCATGAGGAAATGACATGGATATCCTGATAATGACTGCTCTGGCTCTTTTGTTTGGTCTTGGCCTGGGCTATGCTGCTATTCGCTTCCGGGTGGAAGGAGACCCCATGGTCGACAAGATCGATGCGCTACTACCCCAGACCCAGTGCGGCCAGTGCGGTCACCCGGGATGCAGACCTTATGCCTCGGCTCTGGCCGAGGGCAGTGCGGAAATCAATCAGTGTCCACCCGGCGGAGAGGCGGGTATGCGTGCTCTGGCCGATCTGCTGGGGCGTGAACCGCTGCCGATGGCGGGTATGATGGAGGGAGCCACTCAGGAGCCAACATTGATGGTGGCTGTGGTGAACGAGTCCACATGCATCGGCTGCACCAAGTGCATCCAGGCCTGCCCGGTTGACGCCATCATCGGTGCGCCAAAACACAAGCACACGGTGCTGGAGGACTACTGCACCGGTTGCGAACTCTGCCTACCCCCCATTTGCCCGGTTCCAGATTGTCTAACCCTGCGTGAGGTAAAACCTACCATCAGCCGTTGGAAATGGCAGTCTCCCTTGGTGAAGGAAAAGGAGCAGGCGGCATGAGAAAATTGTGGTCATTCCCCGGCGGTATCCGCCTGCCAGGATTCAAACAGTTATCTAACAGTGACAGCATACGCAGCCTGCCAGTACCTGAGCGGGTGTATTTACCCTTGCGTCAACATATAGGTGCGCAGGCCAGGCCGGTAGTTACCGTGGGTGAGCATGTTGACAAAGGCCAACTACTGGCCGAGGCGACCTCCTTCATCAGCGCACCGGTACATGCCTCAACCTCAGGCGTGGTGATTAATATCGGTAGCCACACGGTGCCACATCCCTCCGGTATCGCTGAAGAGTGCATCCAGATAGAGGCGGACGGTGAGGACCATTGGTACCCTGCACTCGCACCGCTGGATAATATAGACAAAGCCACACCGACAGAGTTACGCGCTGCTATTCGTGAGGCGGGTATTGTCGGTTTGGGCGGAGCAGTGTTTCCCTCTGCTGCCAAGCTTAAACCGCCGCGCAGTATCGATACCCTCATCATTAATGGTGTCGAGTGTGAGCCCTACATAACCTGCGACGACATGCTGATGCGTAGCAACGCCGAAGCTGTACTTCGCGGCTGTGTTCTGCTGCAGCGCATCCTGAGCGCCGGGCAATGCATGCTGGCGGTGGAAGACAACAAACCAGAAGCGATGCAACAATTGCGCAAGGCACTCGATATCCTGATAAAAGCCGCTGAACCCGGAGCAAAAGATATTGAGCTGGTAAGCATACCTACCGTGTTTCCCGCCGGTGGCGAAAAGCAGCTGATCAAGGTGCTGACCGGGCAGGAGGTTCCGGCTGGAGGTTTGCCGTATGAACTGGGAGTAGTCTGTCTCAATGTCGCTACTACGGCAGCAGTGTATGACGCTATTTTCCTCGGTCGGCCACTGGTGTCTCGCATCGTTACTGTGACCGGCAGCGGGATCAGTCGCCCTGGCAATTATCAGGTGCCACTGGGCACGCCCATACAGCTGTTGCTGGACACGGTGGGTGTGATAGATGGTGAAGCAAAGCTGATCATGGGCGGACCTATGATGGGCCAGCGCCTGCCTACAGGTCATGCCATGGTAGTGAAGGGGACTAACTGTATCCTGGTTAACAAACCGCAGCCTAAAATGACACCGATGCCCTGCATTCGCTGCGGCAGTTGTGCCAACGCCTGTCCGATGAATCTATTGCCGCAGCAGCTGTACTGGCATGCCCGCGGCAAGACCTTCGATAAGCTGGAACGTTACCAGCTCAGCAGCTGCATCGAGTGCGGTTGCTGCAACCTGGTGTGTCCCGCGCATATCCCGCTGGTGTCTTACTTCCGCTATGCCAAAACCGAGCTAGCTGATCAGACTTTCAAGCGACAGCGGGCTGAGGAGTCACGTCTGCGTAGCGAGCTTAGACAGCAACGACTCGAACACATGCAGCGCGAAGCTGAAGAACGCAAAGCCAAACGCAAGGCGGCACGTTTAACGTCGAAGAAGAAAACAGTGAGCACAAAGGTGATGGCCAGCCCGGCAGTAGAGAATGCACCACACAGTATGCAGGTATCCAATGACTGATCCGCTGAAAATAATCGAGGCAGCAGAGAGCGCGCCCTTCATCAGTCCCACGGTTGATGTGGGTCGGGTAATGCGCCGGGTTATCTATGCACTGCTGCCGGGGATTCTGGCCTATATCTGGTTTTTCGGCTGGGGGCCGCTTACCAACCTCGTCTATGCAGTTGCTTCAGCCCTGTTTTTCGAGGCCCTGATGCTTGCCATCCGTCAGCGTCCGCTATGGCCCTTTTTGTCCGACGGTAGCGCTGTACTCACTGCCTGTCTGCTAGCATTAAGCTTACCGCCGATGGCTCCCTGGTGGTTGCTGCTACTTGGTAGTTTCATCGCTATTGTATTTGCCAAGCAACTCTACGGTGGCCTGGGTTATAACCCGTTTAACCCGGCCATGGCAGCCTACGCGGTGCTACTGATTTCATTTCCACTTGAGATGAGTCAGTGGCTTTTGCCGCTGGAAATACACGACAAATTGTTGAATCTCGCCGATACCTTCCGCTATACCCTGAATGCTCAGCTGCCACCCGGTATTACATTCGATGCAATCAGTTCGGCTACGCCGCTGGATAAGTTACGCACCGGTACTGGCCTGGGGCAGACGGTGTCCGATATCCGCAACGCTCCGGTTTTTGGAATTATTGCAGGCAACGGAACGGAATGGGTTGGTGTTGGTTATTTACTTGGTGGTCTGGCCCTGCTGGGGATGCGCATCATCAGCTGGCATATACCGGTTGCACTTCTGCTGGCACTGGCAGTGATGGCTGGCACAGGATACCTGATCGATCCGCAACAACATACCGACCCGCTTTTTCAGTTATTTGGCGGCGCAACGATGCTCGGTGCCTTTTTCATAGCCACCGACCCGGTTACTGCCGCGACCTCAGCGCGCGGCAAGCTTATCTATGGTGCCGGTATCGGAGTACTGGTATATGCCATCCGTTTTTGGGGAGCCTATCCGGACGGGGTCGCCTTTGCTGTGCTGTTAATGGGTATGACTGCGCCTTTGCTGGATCAATATACAGTGCCAAGGGTGTTCGGTGCACGTCGGAAGAGCTGGCGTGGATAATCAACGTGCCATTCTGATGGCGGGTGCGCTGTTGGCACTCAGTGCTTTATTGGGCACAGGTCTGTTGAGCCTGACCAATAATCATGCCGCACCCTATATTGCCGAGAATGAACGACTGCGTTTGCTGGCCAGTCTGAACGCTGTTATTCCGCCACAGCTGTATGATAACAATCTGCTGACCGACACTATCGAACTCAGTGATCCGGAGCTGCTCGGTATTGATGGTCCGGTTATCATCTATCGTGCTCGCATGAAAGGCGAGGAAACGGCGGTGGCATTTCGGGTAACAGCACCCGATGGCTATTCTGGTCCGATTGACCTGCTGGTGGGCATATTAGCTGATGGTAAATTGTCTGGTGTCCGTGTGATCAGTCATAAAGAAACCCCCGGGCTGGGTGATGCCATTGAGTCGGGGCGCAGTGACTGGGCAAAGGGCTTTATCGGTCGCTCGCGAAATAACCCGCAAGACAGGGGATGGAAGGTGAAGCGCGACGGGGTGAATTCGACCAGATTACCGGAGCGACCATCACTCCCCGGGCAGTGGTGAAGAGTGTGCATAAGGCACTACAGTTCTATGACCAGCATCGAAAGCAGGTTTTCGTCCAGACAGACCCGGAAGGGGTGGGAGAGTGAATATGTCAGAGCAGGGTTTTATTGGCCAGATGAAGAATGGCCTGTGGCACAATAATCAGGGGTTGGTGGCTCTGCTCGGCCTGTGTCCGCTGCTGGCTGTTACCTCTACCGCTACCAACGGTCTTGGCCTGGGCCTGGCGACGATGGCGACCCTGATCATTACCAACCTGATTGTGTCAGCCAGTCGTCACTGGCTGCGTAGTGAGATCCGCATTCCCATGTTTGTCCTCATCATCGCCTGCGTGGTAACGGTCATCGAATTGTTGATGAGTGCCCATCTGCATCAGCTGTATCTGGCTCTCGGTATCTTTCTGCCTCTGATCGTTACCAATTGCGCCATCATAGGGCGGGCGGAGGCGTTTGCCTCCAAACAGCCGATACGCCAGGCGGTGATTGACGGTTTTTCAATGGGGCTGGGGTTTCTGGCCGTTCTCGTGGTGCTGGGCTGTATGCGCGAGCTGATCGGCTACGGCACTCTGTTCCGTGGTGCTGAGAGTCTGTTCGGGACGGCTGCAGCGGGTCTAACCATAACGGTTTTCGATGATTATCACGGCTTTCTGATTGCCATACTGCCACCCGGTGCTTTTGTTGGTCTGGCCCTGCTTATCGCCATCAAGAATAAGCTCGATAACATGTCCAGGCAAACCAGGCGCACTCGATCTTCAACAGTGGTTCTGCAAGAGAAGGCAGCTGATGCATGCTGAACTAATATATACAGTAAACTTATCAGGTTTCCAAATCATTTCCGGGGATAGTTTGTGTTTTCGCTGTTGTCCTGTAGAACTTACTAACGAAGCTAAAGATGCTTGAATCCTTTCCATTAATATACCTGCCGGTAGCAACACTGGTTGTGGCGATCGCCTACCTGATTCGTGGTGTCGCAGGATTTGGGTCAGGACTAATTGCCGTGCCTTTACTGGCACTGATTCTTCCTCTGTCTGTCGTTGTTCCTGTTATAGCCTTGCTGGATCTTCTTGCTTCTGTCAGTCACGGCATTGGCAATCGGCGGGACATTAGATGGCAGGAAATACTCACCCTGTTACCATTTTCCCTGGTGGGGATAGGAACCGCCATCTATGTTTTCAAAACAGTTGATCCTGATTTGTTGAGTACAGGCCTGGCCATTTTCGTCATACTGTATTCGTTATATAACCTTTTTTCGGTAAACATGCCTGCAAGCTTTTCTCGCCTGTGGGCGATGCCCTGGGGTGCGATCGGCGGACTGATAAATGCCCTGTTTGGTACTGGCGGCCCTTTCTACGTTATTTATCTGAAACTGCGTGGGCTCGGTAAAGACGAGCTTCGAGCGAGCATAGCCACGATCCTGTTATTTGACGGAATTGGACGTGTGTCAGGATACGCTATTGGAGGTTTTTACTCTGAGTCGGCACTTATACTGGTTGCCGCCGGACTGCCACTTGCGGCTCTGGCCCTGTTTGTCGGCGGTCATATTCAAACAGGTATGAGTCAACAGGTATTTCACAGGTCAATCAGTGCATTACTTCTAGTCAGCGGGATCGCGTTGTTGATCAAATAGGTGGGTGCTAACTCCTATCATTTTTTTTACTCTGACCCAAGTTACTCACTAAAACTCAACATCTATTTCAGATTTAACTTGCAACATCACTGGGCTGTAAATATCAACATCAACATCGCCAGCATCAATTGAAACTACAAGGGAGTAACGAACACTAACATCAGTCCTACTGGTAGCCATTACGCGTTGCTTCCACCATCCAGCAACAGGTTGAACGGCCAAGTAGTTCCTGTCAGCAAGTTCAATTGCAGAACCACTCCAAGTATCTTGATGTAGAGACCCTCTAGTTTGTAGATGTGCCCCCAAATCCCAACCATCCGTATCTGCGGTACCACCGGTATAGTCATTCTCTGCCAAATTAATGCGATTGAGAAATTCTTCTACATTCTCATGTAGATTGATCAATTTAAATCTCAACCCGTGGGATTGGTATCGAAAACGATCCGCATAGGCTCTGCGCCCTGGATTCGGTTCTATAAAATAAGACAAAGTAATTCGCAAGCGGACATCACTACCACCTAAACCTTCAAGCTCCACTTTTGGCCAAGGCAACTCTATAAGGTGCATTTCATTAAAACTAAGATCACCGCGAGTCTTGTGGTAGGGTTTAATTAGCCCCTCATGAATCATCGTTACATATGAATTGGCACTTTCTCTCGCTTTTGTCATTGACGGCACACCATGCCCAAAGCGTCGTAGCATCATTTCTTTTGCATCCTTCTTGGCAAGGCCTGAAGCTATTCCCCTGTCAATATAAGACCACATAACACGCGTCCAAGATGCTGAGTGAGTAATTAAAGCGCGTATGGTCTCAGGTGTTAATTCAGGATAGTCGGCCCAAATGGTAGCCGCAGTTCGTGAAACCAATGCCGCCGCTGCACTGGTTTCGGCATGATCACAAAACAACGCCCCCTGAGTAGGGTCAGCAGTTGTAACCAATGACATACAATCCGCATTCGTTAACTCTGTACCATCAGGACTTAATAATAAATTGCCACCTTCTTCAACCACATCAGGTTTATAGGGAGCTTGTTTTATCCAATCCCAATTTAAAGAGGTTCTAGAAGTTGGTGATATACCGCCGCTTTCTACCAGCGCCTGCCAATCTTTATAGGCTAACTCAGATACATCTACTTTTTCTGTATAAGCACCCACTGTGATGCAGTTCCAAGATTGAGCAGGATTCTCAATTGAGAACAAGCTTGTCGAGGTTTCGTAATCACTGCTTACGTGTTTACTACGGATATTCCCGGCAGAAACGATAAATAACCGATCTTCATTACCATCAAAAGACAGTTGATCAATTTCGGCTGACCATGAAGAAGGTTGTCCGGTCTTACCATCTGCCTCAGCAGTAACCGCTAACGAGATAACACGCCCCTTAGCTCCACTTTCTTCTAGTTTATTAACACCATAGTGGGTTAAAGAGCCAAAGAAATCCTTATCATCTGTATCGGCAAGATTGAATATTCGGCAGGATTCCAAAGAATAATTCACATCAATGGGGTCTTCATGCAAGAGCTGGTCAGCTATATCTCCATACACAATCAACCCCGCCTGCATTGTTCCATGATAATTTTTGCTGTCATAAACACTACCATCAATATCCCAGCTAAAAGAAGACTTCTCACTAATACAACCTTCCAGTAACGGGTGGTTATAATTCACCCCTGAGTCCAGGATTAAAACCGAAATATCGCTGGTAGATATAGTTGTTCTTGACGCGAGATGATCAGCCCACTCGAGTTGATCTTTGGGAGACTGAGATAAAATAAAATGTGAAGTATCAACAACTCTGCGCAACTCACTCAAGCAAGAGATTAGCGTAATAGATTCAGCCAAATCTTCACGTGCAGCTTTTACCAAAACAACAGTTTGCAATTCAAACTCAAGCCTCCCCGCACTTACAGACAGGCCTTTAAACTGACAATATTCCAAAAATTGATTAACTTCAGATCTCTCGCTAGACTGCCTTGAAAGCCAGACTTCCCACCATATAAAAGTATTAGCAGGAGGATAATTTTCTGCGTTTGAAGTCCAAAAGCTCTCTACATCAGCAAGAGCAATACTATTAATATTATCGAATAGATCTTTATGTGTATGCCTATGACTTTGATCAATATATTGCTGAAGTTTATGCGCAAATACCCCTCGCTTTGAGGTGGGGATAAAAATGAGGGCGTACTGAACGTCACCATTCTGCCGGACATTACAGAGCCGGTAATCTTGGTTATCAAGAATAAAATTAGGACACCCATTAATTACCATTGACACTACCAGAACAAAAAAATAATGTAAATCGGTCAGTCAATCGCAAGGAGCGCATTATGCTTAAAGCCAGGAAGAGTCAGGTTTCAATCGAAGCCACCCCCTTATTAGCATTGTGTTTCCCGTTGTGTTCGTCGTCCTTTTTATGAGGCAAATATCAACATTTAGGGCTAGATGTATGCCGGTTTTTGCTCCTTGCAAAACCGGCATACATTACATCCTTGTAAATATATGGTCGATTCAAGTCCCAGGTCTTACTTGATGAAAAAACACTGGCAGCCTGTATGGCCTATGTGGGTCTAAACCCAACACAAGTGAGTGTGTTCTTCATTACAATCCTTTTTGTTTAAATCCAGTTCTCATATTTTAACAACGGTAACCGCTCAAAATGACGAACATTATTGGTCACCAGAATAAAATCATTCGAAATAGCAATTGCTGCAATTTCAAGGTCTGCTAAATCTAATGGTTTGCCCTGCTTTTCAAGTTCTGCACGAATACGGCCACAAATATAAGCAGCTTTAGTATCAAAACTAACAATATTCACTGCCGGCAGCAAAATAGTCTCGAGGTTATTTAAATGATACTCAGGCCGTTGGCTTTTTTCAGCGCCATAGACTATTTCCAGGATAGTTATCGTTGAGACGAACTGCTGCTTACTCGATATTTTTTCTAATCGGCGTAAAAGGTTTGCAGAGGGACGAGGTTTTACAATATTTGTTATTGTATCTGTATCAAAGAGATACATCTCGCCCTTTCCCACCGTTCGCTCGTAGAGTTTCAATCTCTCCCATTGCATCTACCACTTCATCAAAACCCTGCCATTTTCCAACAATTGCTGCCAGGCCTTGCTTTTCTTCGTGTTGCTCTAATACTTTCAGGTCATCAAGACTAACCAATACTGCAACAGGCTTATCTCGCTTAGTGATAATAAAGCGCTCATGGGAATACTGACTTTTGGCGATTAACTCTGAAATATGTGATTTGGCTTTTGCCACCGATATAGAAGTAGTAGTCATCTCTCTTCCTGGTTGTTAAGTTATAGTCATTATGACCTTTTTGCATTTTATTTCAAATTTGATAAAAATAAATAATTATTACTTCCAGGTACAAATTAAAGTATCAGGTCGCTCTAAATGAAGGATTTCTTATTTTTTTCCTGATTACCCCTGAGAGTCAGCCAACTAATCACTCTGAAAAAATTACTCACCACAGACCAGGGCAAGGATGCCCGTGGGTACGACTGCATGGAGACAGGAGGTAGGGCGACACAGGAGTTAAAGCCGAGAGCAATGCAGGAGCAGCGTAGCGGTGTGCCGAGAACACGAAGGTCACAGAGGAAGAGAACGGGCCGAATTATTACTAAATTTCAATATAGTTAAAAATGAGAGCATTTTTAAGCTTAAAGACATCCTTTTACCTCCGTGTTCTCTGTGTTCTCTGTGGTGCAAAGGGTTTTAAAGACCAGGCTGGCTGAAGCTCAGTGCTAATCAGGTATATTGTTAATAAAGATAAAGATTCGGGAAAATTTTAATCAGGATAAGGCTATAAGTGTTGCTGACATCCCAGTGGCAGGTTGGTCGATTTTTGCCACATGACGCCCAGTTCCGCCAGAAAAGAATCCTGCGTCTACAACAGGGTCGAACCTAAGTAAGCTATTGTTTATACTTATATTTCATCCCAAAACAGCAGGCTGTTCGTGCTCAAACCACCCATTTGACCATCAAAATCAACCCTGTAATCTCTGGCATTTCTTGAAGCACATGCTTTTCATCGATTGCTGCTTTTATCTCTTCCCCAAACACAACCCGGTGCAAAAAATCGATTTTTTCGGGGCATACTCTTCTCCCTTAAAGCTTGTGTTTTCCCTGTTAAATTGACCTAAGGGTTAAAACATAGGTTTAAATGAGCAATAAATCCATAAAATGAAAGGGTTACTTAGGTCCGCCCCGGTTTACTCTTTTAGCCGCCGGATCATTTAAGCAACATTAGCTAATAAGCTTTCATAGGGGATATTTAAACCTTCATGTAGGCGTTTAATCATACGTAAACTTAAAGGACGTTTTCGATTCAATACCTCAGAAACTCTTCCACTACTCCCGATAAAAGATTCCAGGTCTCTAGCTGTCAATCCCTGTTGATCCATCCTGAACTTGATGGCTTCTATGGGATCAGGTGGGCTTATGGGATAATTCCTGTTTTCATAAGCTTCTATCAGGGTAACCAGGATTTCCATATCATCAGCTTCTGGCGTACCTTCTTTTGCCTGATATACTCCTTCCAGGTTAAGAAAAGCTTCATGTAAATCTTCATCGTTGTGGATTGGTTTAATATTCATTTACATTCTCGACATTAATCTTATCGTATTGAGTATGAGTACCGATAAATTTTACCCAGACAATTCCTGCTCGATACTGAATTTCAACAACCAGGCGATATTTATTACCACCAATATTAAAAACAACTCGATTGTTACCACAAATGCTCGCATTACCATATTGAATTTTCACATCTTGTGGTAATAGCCATAGACTTTTCACCGTTTCCTCGTACCAACTTTCGAGAGGATTTTTTGCATCGCTGTAAGCAGGCTGTTCCCAAAACTTTTTTAAAGTGCTTTTCGCGATTACCCGCATAACCCTATATATCTCCCGTATTGGGAGGAATCATAAATTAATGTGCGTAAGTTATCAAGTAACAGTCTTACCCAAAAGCGGTTACAGCCAAAATAATTTTTTCACTACCGAACTCAAAAATAATTATTAGTAATTATTAGGGTCAGGCCCAAAGCCGGTAAGTTAAGGTCTTTTGTCGTCATGCCAACGTACGACTGCATGGTTGCAGAAGGTGCTAGCCCAGGGATAATGGTATGGACCCACTCCACTTTATAATCGGCTTCAAAAGA
>ERZ890953.673-NODE-673-length-19063-cov-8.131892_pt1 | contig 19063 bp, 7 predicted proteins | sample MGYA00521264_ERZ890953 | MGnify/ENA primary metagenome ERZ890953 (study PRJEB32303, sample SAMEA104408629) | aquatic metagenome | biome: Brackish water; feature: Chemocline; material: water | place: Baltic Sea | collected 2014-10-26T21:54:00 | depth 200 m ...
CCCGTCGACCACCGGCACTGGCCACCACCACCAAAACGCACGAACAGACGCACGTTCCGAACACCACCACCGCCGACGCCGACGCCGACGCCGACGCTGATGCCGATGCCGACGCCGACGCCGACTCCGACGCCGACGGCGACGCCGACACCCCCTGGGACACCGGCCTGGACCGCCCCAAGCGGCCCAGCGACGTCGACAACAGCGCCCTGGACGGCTGGTACGCCATGTGCTCCGCGGTGCCCGTCCGCACCATGGGCGGCATGGCGCTGCTCATGGCCATGGTGGGCCTGGCCGCACGCCGTCGCCGATAGCTCTTAGGGGGTCACCGTCTCGCGGGTCAGGGCCGCGGCCCAGCTGGGCTCCATGCCCTCCAGCAGCGCCGAGGGAGCCTCGGTGTCGGCGCCCCGATGGCCGGCCTCGAGCTTGCGCGCCTGCCAGGCCAGGAAGCCATGGCCCAGGTCGGTGGCCAGGCGCTCGGTCTCCACCAGGAGCTCCTGCGCTGCCGCGGGATCCGAGGAGATCCAACAAGCCCGGGCGAGCTGCAACCTGGCGACGAGCGACAGGGGTGAGACACCACCCTCGAGCAAGCCACGGGCCCGCTTGTCGGCGCTGCGGTAGGTGCGGCTGTCGGCCAGACGGGCCGACGCGCGGGCCAGCAGGGCATAGGCCAGCGCGCGGAAGCCCAGAGGATCCGGCACGGCGGGCTCGACCAGCACCCGCATCAGCCTATCGGCGGCCGCAGCCGCAGTGGTGGGCGTCGCGGGCTCGAGATCCAGGGTAGCGCGGGCCCGCAGCACATGGGCCTGCCAGCGCTCCCGAGACAGCCCGGAGGCGTGGGACAGCGCCGAGACGTCCGCGAGCACCCTGGCCGCCTCTTCGGGCATGCCGACCTCGAGGAGCAGGCGCCCCTGGACCTCCATGGCCACACACTCCAGGGTGGGCTGACCCAAGGCGCGGGCGACACCAGCCATGGCAGATGCCTGACGCAGGGCCGGGCCCGGGCGACCCTCGAGGCCCCCGCCCCAGGCCATCTGGATCTCTGCCAGGGTCTCCAGATCCAGCTGCCCGGTGGCGCTGGCCTGGGTCGCAGCATCGGAGAGAAACTCCCGCGCCCGAGCGGTCGCCCCCAGCTGCTGATCCAGGACCCCCAGGCCCAGGAGCGACGAGATGAACGCCCGCCCGCCAGGGGTAGCCTCTGCGTGGGCCCGGGCGTAGCCGGCACGAGCGGGAACCGGGCGGCCGGCGAGCCAGTCCAGGCGGGCACGGGCCAGGATCACACCGACCCGACGCGAGTCCGGGCCCGCTGCATCGGGCACCGCCTCGAGCCGAACCACCTCCGCTTCGGCGGCGCTGATTTGACCGGCCTCGAGCAGCTCATGGACCTGGCGCAGCCCCGGCAACGCCAGGGCCTCGGCGCCCGGGCCGCGGGGACCGAGGACGGCGCACACCCGGTCCCTGAGGCCTTCGGGATCCGGGGCGCGGTCCAGCGCCTCCAGCGCAAAGGCCTCGGCCGCCACGACGTAGCGTCGACCGAAGTGACCACGCCCCACGCTCGCGCGACCGTGGCCGGTGCTGGCCGCCACGAGCAGGCCGGCATCCAACAGGGTGCGCAGGGGCTCCTCGGCCGGCACCTGGGTGATGGCCTCGAGCTCCGCCGCGCTGACAGGCGACGAGGCCGCAGACACCGCCTGGAGCACCTCGAGGCTGTCCAGGTCGAGGGCGTCCAGCCAGCGGTCCACGGGGGTATCCGGGAGCGGGCCGTCCAGGGCCGTAGGATTCTTGGCCAGAGCCTCGAGCAGGGGGATGAGCAGGACGGGCAGCCCCCCCGTGGCCCGGTAGAGGCGCTCGGACAGGGCGGCGGCGTCCGGGGCATTCGGCGCCACCGCCACCACCGAACGGCGCAGATCGGCGCGGCGCAGGGGCTCGAGGCGGATGTGGAGATCGGGCGTGGCGAGGGGCAGCTCGGTGACCACGAGCACCGCATCTCCGGCAGCCAGCCGCTCCTGGGCGGCGTCGAGGGCCGCAGGCTCGTGGGGCTCGAGGAAGGGCAGTCCACGCCGCAAGGCGCCCTCCTGCAGCGTGCTGGTGGCCCAGGACTTACCGGTGCCCGGGCGTCCGCTGACGCGCACCAGGCATCCGCGGCCCGCCGCGACCACCTCGAGGGCCTCAGCGATGCGCCGCAGGGCGCGCTTGCGGCCCGCCAGCGGGACCCCCGCCGGCAGGGGCGTGGCCGACAGCGCGGCGGCCACCTCGACAGCAGATGCGTAGCGCTCGGCCGGATCCTTGGCCATCAGCCGCAGCACCACCTGCTCGAGGTCGGCCGGAATGGTGGGGTCGTGGTGCGAGGGCGGCACGGGCGCCAGCGTGAGGTGGGCCAACACCAGCTCGGCCTGCTTGCCCTGATCGAATGGGACCCGCCCGGTGAGCATGTAGTAGAGGGTGCAGCCCAGGCCGTACAGGTCCGTGCGCGCGTCCACGGGCTCGCCGCGCAGCTGCTCGGGGGCCGCGTAGTTGAGGGTCCCCACCACCACGCCCATCGCGGTCTTGCCGTCGTCGTCCAGGTCTTTGACCACCCCGAAGTCGGTGAGGACGGGCAGATCGTTGTCCAGGACCAACACGTTGGATGGCTTCACATCCCGGTGGATCAGCTCCTGCCCGTGCAGGTGCGCCAGCGCCTGGCAGAGTCGAGCCGCCAGCGCGCGCACGCGGCGGCCGCGCTCGATGGGCGGAAGGCGCCGCGATCGGTGGGTCCACAGCCTTAGATCGTCGCCCTGCAGATACTCCATCACCAGGTACGGGCGCCCGTCCCAGCTGCCCTGACCAAGCCAGCGCACCACGGCGGGGTGGTGCATGCGCGCCAGGGCGCGGATCTCGGCCGCGAAGCGCAGCTCCAAGGATTGCGAGGGCATGTGGAGCCACTTGACCGCGACCACCTCGCCAGCCTCGTCACGGCAGCGATACACCGCGGCCATGCCGCCCCTGCCCAGCAACTCCTCCACCACATAGGGCCCGATGCGCTCAGGGATCTCGGTCGGCTCCGCATGCGGCGCCGCCGCCCGAGGGGAGGGCCCAGGCACGAGGGAGCCCGGCCAGGTGTCGTTCGTGGAGTTTCCGACCATGGCGAGCCTGGGTCCTCGGGGTCCGCCCGGCGAGAGGAGAAGGGACGGCTAGCTCTGAACTTCGAGCAGCTCACGCATCCCCGGGCGAGCACGGAAAGGACGCACCAGAGAGGCGGGCAGCGCCATGGTCAGCTCCCGCGCCAGGCGCTGGCTGGCCTCGACAGCCCGCTGAGCCTCGATGGGATCCGAGGCGTGGGCAGCGAGCACCTGCAGGCCCTGCAGCGCCCAGAGCCGGAGCCCACGGGCCTGGGCCAGCTCAGCCGCCTGGCGGGCCATGCGGCAGGCCTGCTCGAGGTCGCCGAGCTGGACGAAGGCGCGCGCCGCGACCGCCAGGCTCTTGATCTGCTGGGGCAGCGGCACGCCGCCGTGGCGCTCGAGGGCCTGGGCGAGGATCTGCTCGGCCTGGAAGCGGTCGCCCGACTCGGTGAAGACATAGGCCAGGGTGGCCTGGATGAGGGGCAGGTAGCCCTCGGGGTCACGCTGGGCGGCCAGGCCGCGGGCGATGGACAGGTGCCGCTCGGCCATGCTGACCTGACCCCGCTCGAGCTGGTAGCGGCCGATGGCGTAGCGGGTGGCGATGAGCTCGGACTTGATCTGCAGCGGACCCACGATGTCGAGGGCTTCGTGCAGGCGCTGGCGGGCCTCTTCCATCAGCCCCAGCTCCAGGGCCACCACGCCCGAGACCCGCGCCGCGGCGCCTTCGCCGACCCGGTAAAGCACCTCGCGTGCCAGCATCTGGGAGCGACGCCCACAGTTGAGGGCCATGGCCAGGTTGCCCTGCCAGGTGTGCAGCTCGCAGAGGTTGGCCAAGGCCAAGACCCGCGGGCGCTTGAGGCCGAGCTTCTTGAGGATGCCCTCGGCCTCGGTCAGGCCCTCGGTGGCCTCGGCCAAGTGCCCCAAGCTGGCCTGCACAGCCGTGTGACCCAGCAACAGCTCGGCCCGAGCACCCTCGAGCTGAGGGCCCACCGCCAGGACCAGCCCCTCGGTGGTGAAGCCGCGACAAGCCTCGAGATCGCCACGATCCCACGACACGGCGGCCATGCTGTGGAGCACCTCGGCCACCAGTCGGTGGTCGCGGAGCTGCCGACCGGACTCGAGGGCCTGCGCCAGCAGCCGATCGCCCTGGACCTCATTGCCCAGGCGGGACTCGGCCCGGGAGAGGCTCAGGCGCAGCCGCGCCACCTCGCCCTCGAGGGCCAAGCGCTCGGCCAGGCGTGCCGCTTCCTCGAGCAGGTCGCGGGCCTGGGCCCACTCGCCGCGGCCGTAGACCACATCGGCGCGGGTGCGCAGCAGGTCGAGGCGAATGCGACGGAAGGCGTTGCGGGCCAGATCGGCCTTGGCGGTGTCCTCGACGGCCAGGGCCTGCTCGCTGAGCTTCCAGGCCTCGACCTGCAGCGAACGCTCCTGGAAGCGCTGAGCGGCCACGGCCAGGTGGAGGTAGGCCTTGCCGGCTTCACCGCCGCGCCGGTAGTGCTCGCCGATGAGCTCGGCCGCCGCCGCGGAGGCTCCCGAGCGATCTTCGTGCACCAGGGCCAGCCTGCGGTGCAGGGTGACCCTGCGATCCGGGGCCAAGTCGCGGTAGATGATGTCGCCGAACTTGCCGTGGGTGAAGTCGATGCTCACCAGGGGGCCCTGGCGGTGCTCCACCAGGATCCGAGCGTCCATGAGCTCATCGAGCTGGTCCAAGACGGTGTCTTCGTCCCCCTCGAGCACATCGAGGAGCACGTCGAGGTCGAGCTCGCGCCCATTGACCGCGAGGATCTCGAGCAGACCGCGCTGCTCTTGGGGCACCGCGTCCAGGCGGGTGCCCAGCACCGACCGGATTCCCGCGGGGATCTCGAGGTGACCCGCGCGCACCTCCTCGGTGTCGATGGCCAGCGCCAGCCCGCTGGGGCTGGCGGTGATCACACCGCGCTGAATCAGAGTCTGCAGGAACTGGCTGACGAACAGCGGGTTGCCTTCGGTCTCGCGGTGCAGCCGGTTGGCGAGGGCCTGGCTGCCCGCGGCATCCCCCAGCAGCTTCTTGATGAGGTCCTGCATGTCGCCCTCGCCCAGGGGACCGGGCTCGAGGACGCGGGGGCTGGTGCCCAGCAACGCGGGATCGCAGAGACGACCCGAGGGGTACTCAGGCAGATCGGTGCGGGCCGAGCCCAGGACCAGCAGGGGCGCGCCCTTGGCCACCACAGTGCGCAGGATGTAGGCCAAGAAGTCGAAGACCGCGCTTGGGGCCAGGTGGAGGTCGTCCACGGCCACGACCCGCGGGCCGTTCTCCAGGGCCAGCTCGAGGGCCAGCCGCAGCCCGTCGAACACACGGTAGCGGAGGTCGCCCTGGACCGGCCCGTGATCGCGCCCGAAGGCCTGCACCGCCGCCTCGAGATCAGGCGGGAAGTCGACCCCGAGATCGGCCTTGAGCTCGGCCGCCAGGCGCTCGAGAGCGCCGAACGGACCCGCCGACTCCCGGGCGCGGGTGATGTGGACCGGGAAGCCGAGCCGCTGCGCCTGGTGGACGCAGATCTCGAGCAGCCGCGTTCGGCCGCAGCCCACCGGGCCCAACACCCACAGGGCGCTTCCCTGGCGGCGCATCAGATCGCCGAGCAGCTCCTTGAGGCTGGCGAGCTCGAGGGTGCGCCCCACCAGGGGCAGCTCCCACTCGTCATCGTCACGGGCCTGGGGCGGCAGGGAGTGGTCCTCGTTGGCGTGCTCGACGGTGTAGAGCACTTCCTGGGCCGACTGGAAGCGGTCACGGGGCTGCTTGCGCATCAGCCTGATGCAGATCTCGTCGAGATACTCGGGCACGCCCGGCACGAGGTCACCAGGCCGGGGCGGCACGTGATCCTTGTGCAGCTCGAGGTAGCCGGCGATGTCCTTGGCCACGAAGGGTCGTCGTCCCGTGAGCATGACGAAGAGGATCACGCCCAGGCTGTACAGATCCGAGCGGTGATCGATGGGATCACCGCAGATCTGCTCGGGAGAGGCATAGGCCCAGGTGCCCACCAGTGTGTTGGAAACGTTGGGATCTGCGCTGGGGTCGAGATCCTTGACGATCCCGAAGTCGGTGAGCTTGGCCCTGCCCTGCGGATCCAGCAGAATGTTCGAGGGCTTCAGATCCCGGTGGACCAGCCCTCGCCTGTGGATATGCGCCAGCGCACGGCACAGATCGACCAGGATGCGGACGCAGCGCTTCCAGCGCAGCTGGGCCGGCATGCCCTTGAAGGACCGCACCAGCTGGTGCAGATCACTGCCCTCGACGTACTCCATGGCGATGTAGGGATGGCCATAGATGTCGCCGTAGCTCTCAACGCGGATCACATTGGGATGGTTAATGCGCACCAGCGCATGAAACTCACGCTTGAAGCGCTTCTGGCCAGTGTTGAGCCTACTGGCCCGCAACACCTTGAGCGCGACGGGCTGACGGCTGGGGTCCCGGGCCAGCAACACCCACGCCATGCCTCCACGGCCAACGAGCCGCTCATACACGTAGGGCCCGATACGGGCCCCAGGGCCTACCTGGAGACCGCCGATAGTGAGGACGTCACCCTGGCTCTCGATGTCTTGTGGGGTCATGCAGCCCTAGCCGAAGCGGGAGGCGGCCGCGAATTATCCCATCATGGCCTGAGATCAACCGCTTTTTCGCGGAGAATTGGGCTTCAGGTGCCCAGCGCCCGCGCCAGGAAACGCACGGACAGCAGGCGACCCTGGATGCCTCGCCTCTGGACGCCCAGGACTGCCTTGGCGGCAGCCTCGGCGATGTCGTTGGCGACGACCACATAGCTGATCTCACCCTCAGGCCCCTGGACCGTGACAGCGTAGCCCTCGAGCCCCGCGGGCTCTGAGACCGCGGCGACAGCGGCGAGCGCTTCCGGGACGGCGACAGGCGCCTCCGGCACGGCGGTGGGCGCATGGGGCGGGGCAGCGGGCGCTTCGGGGGCCACGGTGGCGGGCGACGGGCTGGCGTACAGCGCCAGGATCGCAGCTTCGTTGGGGAGGGGCTGACCTTCGCCCCGCCAGCGCGCCGGGATCCCGTGGCGCAGGCGGTACGCTCGGACATTCTGTGCCGCGGTATCGGCCAGACGGGCCACGTGGCTGTCGCTCAGGATGCCGATGAGCTCGACATGGGGGGTGAGCTTGCCGCGACGGGTAGCGCCCGCCTTGGCAGCAGCGACCGGGGGCTTCGACACCGCCCGAGCCTTGCGGGGCTTGGCGGCGCTGCGCCAGTCCGCGGGAATCCCACGACGCTTACGGAAGGCGCGCACGTTCTCGGCAGAGACTCCGGCGAGCTCAGCGACGTCACGGTCGGGCATGACGCCGACCTTGTCCATGAAAGGATCGAGCTTGGACTTGCGCGGCGCAGCGGCCTTGCGCGGCGCAGCGCTGCGCTTGGCGGGAGCACTGACGGGCGCACTGGCAGGCGCGGGGCGGGACTGCTCGGCAGCACGCCAGCTCGCGGGAATCCCGCGGCGCTTGCGGAATGCGCGGACGTTCTCGGCGGAGACGCCGGCGAGCTCAGCCACCTCGCGGTCGGGCACGATGCCGACCTTGTCCATGAAAGGATCGAGCTTGGACTTGCGGGGCCTGGTGACCTTGGGGGCGGGCTTGGCTGCGGACGCTTCCTGCACCTTGGGGGCGGCTCGCCAACCCGCAGCGACACCGTGACGCAGGCGATAGGCACGCACGTTGGCGACCGTAACACCCGCCAACTCGGCAACCTGTCGATCGGGCAACACCCCTAGCTTGTCGAGGTGAGGATCGAGCTTGCTTGTACGCTTACCGCGTGGCGCCATGGGTGCTCCAGGCCCCAGTTGGGGCATGTTGGTGTTCGCCGAGAGCGCACAGAATAACACGTCAACCCAACAATGCCCGGATTTCTTTGCGTTGCACCAGGTCTGTCTGGTCTGTTGGAGGCAATGTAGCGCGGATCGCATCCACAACAGAAAGAGCCGCGTCCCGATGGCCCCCTGAGGGGTCGAGATCGAAGCGCAGCAGCGCCACCTCGAGGCGCAGGCCCAGGTAGGCCGGCTCCTGGACCAAGGACCACGAGCGCTCCGCCAGCTGCTCGGCGATCTGCTGCTCGCCCAGAGCCTGGAATCCTCGCGCAGCCTCGAGGTCCAGCAAGGCCACCGCTCCACCGCCCCCCAGGCGGCGCTCGAGGGCCCAGCCGAGGAAGTCGCGGGCGAAGGAGGGCGCCCGCTCAGTCAGGGCGCGGGCACGGGTGACGGCCATCATGGGGGCCGGGCTGGCGGCAGCCCTCACGGCGTCGTGGGGGGGCTCAGGCAGAAACTCGAGCACCGTGGCGGCGTGATCCTGAGCGATGAGCACCCGCGCAGCGCCCAGCAGCGGCTGCCAAAACTCGACCCACCAGCGACGGTAGCGGGGATCATCACCGCTGCGGCTGGGAGGGCGGTCGGGAGATGGCGCCAGCTCGGCACCTGCCAGGCTGCCGGCTTCTCGGGCGATGCGCAGCGCCTCGGGTGCCCGTCCGAGGGAGTGCAGCGCCTCGGCGCGCAGTGCGCTCGCGGTGGCCAGCAGCCGCACGTCCCCCAAGGATCGCGCCAGCTGTTCTGCCTCGCCCGCACGGTCCTGCGCCTCACGGTAGCGCCCAGCCAGCCACACCAGCCAGGCCTGGGAGCAGAGCACCTGGGTGAGCTCCAGGCGCGAGTCGCTGGTGCGGAGCATGTCCTCGACCCGCACGAGGGTGACCGCCGCGCCCTCATCGAAGCCCAGGGACGCCTCAGCCAGCCCCTGACCCAACAAGGCACGCGCCTCGACATCGGAGCGTCCCTGCTGCTGGGCGAGCCAGGCCAGCTCACGGTAGAGGTCCAGGGACGCATGCTCCTGGCCCATCGCCAGGCGCACCCGCGCCAACGCCGGGGCCGCCATCAACCAGCTCTCGTCGTCTCCCGTCGCCCGCTGAACCGCGTCTTCGAGGCGTGCCAGGGCCTCGTCGAGATCGCCGGCCCGTTCCAGGCAGGAACCCAGCCCAACGAGCGCGGCCACGTGGCCTTGGTGGTCGTCGGCCAGGGCCGCGGCGGTCAGGGCTTGCTGGTACGCCGCTCGGGCGGCCTCCCACTCCTCACGCGCGGCCGCCAGCTCTCCCTCGAGCCGATACAGGCGGGCCAACAAGCGCGGGCGCTCGTCGGTGTCCAGCTCGGACTCGGCCTGGTCGCGGGCTTCGCATGCCTGGTTGAACAGGGTGCGGGCCCGGCGCTCGTTGCCTTCGTCCCAGGCCTCCCAGGCGCCGTCGATGAGCATGGGCAGGGCCTGAGCGGGCCGGCCACCCCGCAGGCGGTGCAGGGCGATGAGCGGCGCCACGTGGCGCCGCCGGCGGTAGACCCTGACGTAGGACTCGGCCACCGCCAGGTGCAGCTCGCTGCGGCGAGGGGGCTCGATGCGATCGTAGATGACACTGCGGGTGCGTGGACTGCACAGGTCGACGCTGTCGTCCAGGCGCCCCTCGTCACGGGTGACCCAGCCGCTGCGCTCGAGCTGGACCAGCAGGTCGCGCAGCTGCTGGGCGGGCTGATCCGAGGCGCGGGCCAGCTGACGGACCACCACCGCCTCGCCCACCACCGCCATGAGCTGCAGCACCGTGCGCGAGGCCTCGGGCAAGCGCCCGTAGCGCAGGGTGGTGTCGCGCACGAAGGACTCCGGCATGGGCAGCTCTTCGGTGCGCAGGTCCGGGACCGGCCGCACGGGGTGCAGCCGCCCCCCCGGGCGGGGCTCGAGCCAGCCCGCGCTCACCAGGGCGTCGACCTGGTCCGCCACCTCGCCGGGCAGCCCCCCGAGCTCGGCGTGCAGGCGCCGACCCAGCACCGCGGCTGCCCCGGCGGGCAGCCCTCGATCCTTGAGCAGCTCCACCACGGCGCCGCGGGCCAAGGGCTCGAGCTCGATGCGCTCGGGCGCCATGCCGGTGGAGAGCCCGGAGAGCAGCTCGTGACCCTCCACGCTGGTGGGCTGGCAGCCCAGGACCAGCAGCAAGGAATCGGCTTCGGCCAGGAAACACTCCCGCAGGACGCGGGTGAGCAAGCGGACCTCGCTGGGCTCGAGGGCGTCGGCGTCGTCCACCAACAGGACCAGGGGCGCACCGCGCAGGGCCCCGGCGATGCGCTCCGCCGCGGCGTCGCCGCGGATCTCGGGAGGGCTCCCCGTGCGAGCCAGCAGGGTAGCGGTCACCGATCCCACCGCACAGCGCGCCACCGGCAGCCCCAGGGCCTCCAGGCGCTCGTCCAGGGCGGCCAGCACTGCGCTCCTGCCGCTGCCGCGGGGCCCCACCAGCAGCAGCATCCCGCCGGGGCCTTCTGCGTCCACCCGGCAACGCGCCACCAGCTTCTCGAGCAGCTCGTCTCGCCCCTGGAGCATCGCACCGTCGCTGCGCTCGGGGGCATCCAGGGCCTCGAGCACGGCGCGGGCCGACGCGGGACGGCGAGCCGGATCCTTCTGGAGAAGCTGCATGCACAGTCGCTCGAGCCGGCGAGGCACCGCGGGATCACGCTCCGAGGGCAGCACGGGCCGGGCGGTGAGGTGGCGGGTGAGGTAGCCAGCGATGGTGGAGGCCTGCACCGGGGGCTGCAGGGTGAGCAGCGTGTACAGCACCGCGCCGAGGCTGTAGAGGTCCTGGCGAGAGCCCATGGCTTCGCCGGTGATCACCTCGGGCGCCATGAAGACCACCGTGCCCACCAAGCGCCCGGCCACGGTGAGCTGGGTCTCGAAGGCGTTGGGGTCCTTCACGCCGCCGAAGTCCGTGAGCTTGACCGCCCCGTCCGACGACAGCAGCACGTTGGATGGCTTGAGATCCCGGTGCACGATGCCCTGCTCGTGCAGGTAGGCCAGGGCCGAGCACAGGGAGCGCAGGATGTGGTCCACCCGCTCCCAGCGATCCGGCGGAGGGTCCGCCCGCCAGCGGTCGATGAGCTGCGCCACGTCGCCGCCATCCACCAGCTCCATGGCCAGCCAGGGGAGGCCGTCGACCTCGCCGCCCTGGTGCAGCCGCACGATGCTGGGGTGGTCGACCCTGCGGAGGGTCTCGATCTCCCGAGCGAAGCGGTGGACCTCCTTGCTGTCGAGCTTGCTGGGGTGCAGGACCTTGAGGGCCACCAGCTCGCCGTCCGGGCCCACAGCCCGGAACACGGTGGCGATCCCGCCCGCGCCCAGCTCGCCGAGCAAGCGATAGGGTCCGAGCAGCTCTCCCTGGGCTGGAAGCTCTACGTCGCTCACGGCCAGGCTCCTCCGTGGCACATCCTTGGGGGACGCACACTCTGCCACACCCTATAGGGGTGCGCGGAAAAGCTCTACTCGAAGCCGTGGTGGGCCAGGAAAGACGCGGCGTCGACGGTGGACAGGTTGGCCGCCAGGGAGCGGGCCAGTGCCCGTGCCACCCGGGAGTGACGGTCGACGTCCGCGGGGTCCTGCGCCACGTCTGCCAGCAGCTTCCTGGCCTTGAAGGTGTAGAATCGGTAACCTGCCGCGTCGGCGCGCTGCAGCGCCTGCTCGGCCCTCACCATGGCGTCGGCCCGACGATCCACCTTGGCGAGGGCTCGCCCGATGGACAAATCCGAGCGCACCAGGTGCAGGGCCCAGCGGCGGACGTCCAGGGCGTCGGAGCGTCCGATGGCCTCCATGGCACCCTGGGCGTCACCCTGCTCGGCGCGCACCCTGGCTCGCCAGGCATGCAGGATGGGGGCGACCCCCTCGAGATCGTAGCGGAACAACAGCGGCTCGGCCTTGTCGAGCCAGGCCTCGGCGTCGCGCCAGTCGCAGCGGTACACCGCGATGCGGGTCATGGAAGCGTAGCAGCCCAGCTGCTCCTCGACATTGCCCTGCTCGCTGACCCGCGCCAGCGCGTCCTCGACATGGGACGTGGCCTCGTCGAGCCGGCCGAGATCGACGAGGATCATGGCGCGGTAGCGCAGGCCCAGGGCGACGCCCTCCTCGTGCCGGATCTCCCTGGACTGGGCCACGGCCTTGTCGGCCAGCTCGAGGCCACGCCGCAGGTTGCCCGTGAGGTGGTACAGCTCGATGAGGTTGATGCGGGTGATGATCAGCGCGTCCACCGCGCCCAGGGCCTCGTACTCGCGGCAGGCCTGCTCGAGGTAGCGGCGGGCCTCGGCGCTCTGGCCCCGGCAGATGGCCATCAGGCCCAGGCCGCCGTAGCCCGCGGCCACCGAGCGTCGGTCCTGGGTGGTCTCGCCCAGGGCCAGCACCTGGATCCAGGCGCGCTTGGCGCCGTCCAGGTCGTCGCAGGCCCAGCGGATGCCGCCGCGGCGGTTGATGGAGGCGATCTCGAGAGAGGCGTCGCCCACCTTCCGAGCCAGCTCGAGGGTGCGCACGAAGTGCTCGTCGGCTCGATCCAGATCGGTGTGGCGACGGTGCATGCAGCCGAGCTCGTAGTTCGTCTGAGCCAGCAGGCGCTCGTCCTCGAGCTCGCCGGCGATGCGGTGGGCCGTGTGGACCTCGCTGTCGGCTTCCTCCCAGCGCCCCAGGTGGGCGAAGGCGCGGCTGCGGGCCAGCAGCAGGCGCGCCAGGGCCCGGTCGGCCTCGTCCAGCAGCAGGTACTCCCGGGCGACAGACTCGAGACGCAGAGCACGATCGAAGGCGGTGAGCGCCTCGGCCATGAGCGAGCGGGACATCAAGTGCTCGCCCGCCCGCACCAGGTAGGGGTAGGCCTTGGCGGGCAGTTCGCCCTGCTCGAAGTGCCAGGCGATGACCTCGAGGACCGGACCCAGCCGCCCGCGCCACAGGCGCTCGAGCACGCGGCCGATGGCCCGGTGCAGCTTCGTGCGCTCCGCCTTGTCCAGGCTGTCGAGCAGCACGTCCCGCAGGCCCGACTGGGAGATGTCCAGCCGCTCTTCCCCGCCCACGCGCCGGCAGCGCACCACGCCGGCCTCGACCAGCTCATCGACCACCTCGATGAGCTCGTCCTCGTCCATGCCCGTGACCCGGCACAGCAGGTCCAGCCCGACCTCTTGCCGCGCGATGGCCACCACGATGCCCAGGCGCCGGGCGTCTTCGGACAGGGGCTCGAGGCGCTCCCGCAGCGCGTGGCGCAGGGACAGCGGCAGGGGCAGGCCCGAGCGGGTGATCTCGCCGATGTCGCGCCGCAGGCGAGCGAAGCCGTGGTCGTCGACCTCGATGACGCGCTCGTCCACGAAGCCGCGGATCATCTCGACGATGAAGTGGGGGTTGCCCTCGCCCTCGCGGTGGACCCGCCGCGCCAGCGCGGAGGCGCTGCGATCGCCGGGCACGATGGACAGCAACAGATCCTCGACGGCAGCCACGTTCAGCGGCCCCAGGGCGAGACGCTCCACCTCGACCCCAGTGGTCTCGCCCGTGACCAGGCTGGCCAGGGCGTCGGGGCCCTCGGCCACGGGCCAGCGGGTGAGCACGAAGAGCACAGGGTCCTTGGCCAGGCCCAGCATGTTGCGGACCAGGTACTCGGTGAGCGCCATGGAGCTGGAGTCGGCGCGCTGCAGGTTCTCGAGCACCACCATCGCCGGGCCCTGGGCCCGAACCAGCTCGAGGAAGGCGGCGAAGGCCGCGTAGCGCTCCACCGGCGCGGCAGAGCTGCGCTCTTCCTGGGCGCTGAAGACCCGCCCCAGGATCTCGGCGGCCGGCTCATTTCCGTCGGCCACAAGGCTGTCGAAGAGCTGGGCATAGCCCGAGAATGCGCGACCGCCGCCGCGACGGCACACACCGGTGAAGACCGGCAGGCCCCGCTCCCGGGCGTGGGCCGAGATGTCGTCGATGAGCCTGGTCTTGCCGGAGCCCGCGGGGCCCTCGAGCAAGAGCACGCCGCCCCGTCCAGACTGCAGCAGGGAGACGGCCTCGCGCAGCCGCGCCAGCTCGCCCGCGCGGCCGACCGTGCGCAGGGGCCAGCGGCCGCCCTTGATGTCGACGCTGATGGGCGCGCCCTGCTTGATGAAGTGCAGCAGGTGGCTGGCAGAGGCGAAGCGGTCGGCGGGATCCTTGGCCAGCAGGCGCAGGCAGGCCTCGTCCAGGTGATCGGGCAGCGAGGGCACGATCTCCTTGGGCGGCCGCGGCGCGCGGTGCATGTGCTTCTCGAGGTAGCCGGCCAGGGTGCGCGCGTGGAAAGGCCGGCGCCCGGTGAGCATGACGTAGAGCACGGCCCCCAGGCTGTACAGATCGGCGCGCTCGTCGACCCGCTCACCCGTGAACTGTTCGGGGGCGATGTAGGCCACCGTGCCCACCAGCTCGCCCACCGAGGTCAGGTCGGTGCCAGGCTCCTTGACCACGCCGAAGTCCATCAGCTTCACGTCGCCGGTGTGCAGCACAAAGATGTTGCTCGGAGAGATGTCGCGGTGGACCAGCCCACGGGCGTGGATGTGGGCCAGCGCAGCGCTGACCTGCAGCAAGACGTCCTCGGCCCGGCGGAAACGCTCTCCAAGGGAGAGGTCCAGCCACAGCTCCATCTCGCGCTTGAGATCGTGACCGGCCAGCAGCTCCATCAGGTAGAAGGGCCGCTGCCCCAGCAAGCCTGCCTCGACTACGCGGATCACGTTGGGGTGATCCAGCTGCGACAGGGCGCGGAACTCACGCTGGAAGCGCTCCCGGACCTCTTCGCTGTCCACATGGGCCAGCAGGAGCTTGAGGGCGTAGGAGCGCCCGGTCTCCACATGGCGCGCGGCATAGACCACAGCCATCCCGCCACGGCCGAGTAGGCCAGTGATCTGGTAGCTGCCGACGCGATCGCCGACACCAGGATCCGAGGAAGGGAAGCGCGTGCTCACATACAGTCCGGGGAATACCAGCGTCGGAGGCACACAAAGGTGCTGCAGACGGCAGGGGTTCGTGCGAGGGGGTGGGCTGGTGACACTACCATGAGCAGACGGGCACCTGCCCAGGTCTACAGGTTGCGTTAATGACAGACGGTTCCGAGATCAAGAGCCGAGCCGATCGTCAAGCCCCAGGGATCCCCATGCGCGCCGAGGCCTACGCCCTGACCGACCCCGGACCCGTCCGGGAACAGAACGAAGACTTCTTCTCCGTTCGCGAGGATGAAGGCCTCTTCTTGCTGGCTGACGGCATGGGTGGTCACGCCGCAGGCGAGATCGCGGCGCAGCTGGCGGTCGAGACCGTTCGGGACATCATCCTGGGCGAGCTCGATCCCGATGAGACCCGGCTGGACCGGGTGGTCGAGGACTACCCGGACATGCTCCGGGAGCGCATGCGCTACGCCATGAACCAGGCCAGCCTGCGCATCCGCCAGGAAGCCCTGGCCAACCCAGCCTATGCGGGCATGGGCACCACCCTGTGCCTGCTGCTGATCGAAGACGGCATGGCCCACCTGGCCCACGTGGGCGATTCGCGCATCTACATGTACCGGAACAAGCGCCTCCAGCGGCTCACCCGGGATCACACCGTGGTGCAGATGGAGCTCGACGCGGGGCGCATCTCCCCTGAGCTGGCGCGCGTGGTGCCCCACAAGAACATCCTCACCCAGAGCGTGGGCTTCCACGGTCCGGTCGAGCCCGACACCTCCACCCGCCCGGTGGACACCGGAGACATCTTCATGATCTGCTCCGACGGCCTCACCGACCCCCTCGACGACGCCGAGCTCACCGAGATCTTCCAGGCCCACGACGCCCCCGAGCTGCCCGACGCCCTCGTGCGCGGCGCCCTGGACGCCGGCGGCGACGACAACGTCACCGTGGTGATCGTACAGCTGGCCGAGGTCTGATACCGGCTGACGCAGGTGCGGCTCGTATGGTCGCCGAGAAGAGCGGCCCGCTGCCGGCGATGAGGAGCCGCAGGCGTGGCGAGTCACGTCAAGGATCCGAAGCGTCGACAGCGGGGTGCTCGGCCGGCGAGCTCCGAGCCGAATCAATGTCAGACGGTACGATACCTCCGACCCTGAGCACGAAGCCCCCCTCGAGGAGGGGGGCTCGCGTCGCGACGGCGGCGACGGTCAGGGAGCCAGCACCTCGAGTGCGTCCTCGTCGATGTCGATGGGCTCGTCGCCGGGCTGGGCGTCGATGACGTCAGGGACGTCCTGAGCGGCCTCGGAGGCCAGCACGCCGTGCAGCTCCATCATGCCGCGGGTGAACTCCGAGCTGGCGTACCAGCTGGACTCGCCACCCTCGGCGTCGGTCTGCTCGAAGACCCGCACGGTGTGGGCCGCGCCGTCCTCGGGCACGAAGCTGACCTCGAAGGCCGGCTGCAGGCCCGCGGGGGCGGACTCGGGCTGCACGTAGGAGAGGCCCTTGAGCCGCAGCGCCTTGTCGAGCCAGTTGGAGTACAGCTCCACCGGCACCTCGGGATCGACGCTGCTGGCCCAGTAGGCGGCGTCCTTGTCCTGGCGGTTCTGGTGGACCAGCTCGACGCGACCAGAGGTGGCCTGCAGCACCACGCGGGCGATGTCGGGCTGCTCCAGATCGCTCAGGCGGCGATCGGGGAGCCGGCTCTTGGCATACTTGAGGGGCCGAAACACGTCGGCGTCCACCAGGTAGAACTTGCCGGTCTCCACATCACGCACGTAGAAGTCGCGGGTGCCGTAGGCCTCGCCGCCCACCTCGAGCCTGCGCACCTTGCCCCGGCGCGTGATCTCGATCCAGGACTCGGGGGTCTCGAGCTCGAGATCCGCGAGCTTGTCCTGGGGGACCTCGCCCAGGGCGCGCACGGCCTGGAGGGGAGCCAAGGACTCGAGCAGCTTGGTGACCGCGTCGCCACCCTTGAACTGGGAGGTCTCGATCTCGATGTCGAACTCCTCCTCTGGAGGCTCCTCCGAGGCCACGGCCTCCTCGCCCTCCGGGGTGGGTTCGTCCACGGTGGGCTCGTCCACGGCAGGCTCGTCCACGGTGGGCTCGTCCACGGCAGGCTCGTCCACGCTGGGCTCGTCCAGATCGGTGGGCAGTTCGTCCTGCACCACGGGCTTGGGCTTCTTCTTGCGCTCTTCGAGCTCCACCCAGGCGTAGCGGCCCAGGGCGTCGTCCTTCATGGTGATGGCGACGTCGAGCTTGTCGTTGTGGAAGGCGATGCGCTCGATGTCCTCGAGCTCGGCGCGCATGATGACCACGGCGTCGGCCTGGGACTCTTCGTCCGCCGAGAAGACGCCGGTCCAGCGAAGCCAGGCGGCCAGGAGCAGGGCCACGAGGACCCCGCTGTAGATCCAGAAGCTACGGCTCATGCGACCCCCTTCCGGGACTTGCGGCGGATGCGGACACGGACGAAGCCGAAGATCCCCAGCGCCAGCGGCACGAGGAAGGTGGTGCCGTAGAACAGCATCCCCTGGCCTTCCTTGCTGTGCACGATCTTGATGTCTTCTTCGTCGTTGATGGTGCCGGACAGCTCCTCTTCGTGGAGCAGCCAGTTGGTGGCGTCGATGACGAACTGGGCGTTGGCCTTGTTGGGCAACACCAGGTCGGCTGCGAAGCCGGCATCGCCCACCAGCACCGCCCGGTACTCGCCGTCGTCGGCCGCGGGGCCGCTGGCCACCATGGCCAGGTCGCGCACCTTGCGGGCTTCAGCGCCGTCATCGAACTCGAAGTCGCCGTCCAGGTCGTCCCAGGTCTGGGCCTGGGTGCGCACCGTGGCCGTGACCTTGCCCAGGTGACCTTCGGTCTCCTCGAACCAGCCGGTGCCCGGGAAGATCATCCAGGCCGCGCGACGGTTCTTGCTCAGGGTGCCGACGCTCTCGTGGGACGAGTAGCGGTTGGTGCCCAGGTTCTGGCGGTCGACGATCCCGCCCTGGATGGGCAGGAAGGCCTGGGCGTCATCGATGGCCAGGGTGGTGGGGAACCACTGCACGCCCAGCTCGGTCAACAGGGGCTCGAGGCCAGGGTCCTTGCCGTCGGCGAGGCTGGGCTCGAGGGCCACCAGCAGGCTGCCGCCCCCCTCACGGTAGGCCTGCAGGGCCTGGACCTCGGAGGGGAGGAAGGCGTCGGTGGGGCCGAGCACGAAGACGATGGAGGCGTCGTCGGGCACCGCGCTGGCCAGGCCCTCGCCGATGCCCAGGGTCTCGACCTGGTAGTTGAGGGCCTCGAGCAGCTTCTTGAGCAGCGAGATCTTGGTGTCGGGCCCTTCCGAGCCACGCCAGTCCAGCTCGCCGTGGCCGGAGGTGAAGTAGGCCTTGCGCTCGCCCTTGGCCATGGCCAGCAGGGTCTTCTGGACCTCGCTGTCGAGCTTCTTGAGGGTGCGGCGGGCCTTGTCGATGTCGGTGCCGATCTTGAGGGTCTCGCTGTGCTCACCCTGCACGAAGGCGATGTTCCCGTTGTCGCGGACCTTGAGCTCCTTGGCGCGTACGGGCTCGAGGGCGTGGTCCACCAGGGCCACGCTCAGGTTCGGGCCGGCCAGCGCCTCGAAGTAGGGCAGCACCTCGCGACCCACGTCGCTCGATGTGGGGAAGAACAACACCACCTCAATGGGCTCATCGAGGTTGTCGATGATGGCGGCGGTGGAGGTGCCCGGCTCGGTGGTCTTGAAGTAGGCCAGGTCCCAGCGGTGGTTGAGATCCTGGGCCAGCCAGTTCAGCGGGAAGAGCAGCGCGATGGCCAGCACGGCGGTGAGGCCGTTGTCCACGGCGTCTCTCACCCGTGCCGGGTGGGGCGCGGCCGGGGAGGCGGCGATGGCGCGATCGATCAGGACCGTGGGCAACAGGCCGACAGCCACCAGGATGGGCCACAGGGCACCGAAGGCCACCTGCCAGCGGCCGGCCAGCTGATCCTCGAAGCCCAGCTTGTCGACCACCAGATCGGTGCCCAGCACGTAGAGGACCAAGCCCAGCACGGCGACCAGGCTGAGCGCGATGGCGTGACGCTGAGCGCGGCGCAGGTAGTCGCTCACGGCGCTCTGGTGCTCGCGGGCGCGCAGGACCAGGGCCACCAGCAGGGCGGCCACGCCCACGGCATCCAGGAACCACCGGGACATGCCGCTCTCGCCGAAGGTGCGCTCGCCCAGGAATACGGCCAGGAAGGCGCCGAGGGTGAGGAAGG
>ERZ890953.674-NODE-674-length-19043-cov-15.150990_pt1 | contig 19043 bp, 16 predicted proteins | sample MGYA00521264_ERZ890953 | MGnify/ENA primary metagenome ERZ890953 (study PRJEB32303, sample SAMEA104408629) | aquatic metagenome | biome: Brackish water; feature: Chemocline; material: water | place: Baltic Sea | collected 2014-10-26T21:54:00 | depth 200 m ...
ATATAAATCCAGTCACTTTTATCAAAGAGAGGGTGAATTATTTTAATTGCATCGCTGAAGTGAACCAACTCTCGTTTTCTCTTAGGGTTGGCAGTTCAAATCTTCCAAGCGTTTATTTTTCAGAACTTAAATTGTCTCGCGTCGTCGACAACACTTTGTCAAACGCCATCAAGTACTCTAAGAGACACAGCGCGATAGGCGTCACCATTGGTTTGCAAAAAGAAAATATTTTTTTTGAGGTTAGAAATTATGGCCCAGTAATTGGCGACACTAAAAAAATATTTGAGCGCTACTATAGAGAATCTGAGCAAAAAGGCGGATATGGTCTTGGTTTGAGCATTGTTGGGCAGATTTGCAAAGAGGAAAACGTTAGCGTAGAAGTAACGTCGAGCGCGCTAAGAGGAACTTCATTTAGATACGTTTTCAAAAATGAAACTAACTTGCAACGCAAAGACTCTATAATACGAGAATTAATTAACTTGGACGAAAAATGAAAATATTACTACTCGAAGATGAATTTTTGCTCTCGCAAGCTATCCGAACTTTTCTTCTTGCGTCTGGTCATTTGGTGGACCACTACGACAATGGAGTGGATGTTTTAAACGCCATAGAAGACAAAGAACACGATTTATACATATTGGACGTCAATACGCCTTTAATCGGTGGATTGGAATGTCTCAAAGTGATAGCGGCCAAATATCCAATCATACCAAAAGTCATCATAAGCGCGTATAACGACATAGACAACATATCCAACGCGTTTGAGTTGGGTTGTAGCGATTATCTTAAAAAACCGTTTAATTTAAAAGAGCTTCAAATACGGGTGGAACGTCTCACTTTTAACAATCTAAACAAAGCGGAAGAAAAGCAAAATCCCATCGTGCAGCTGAGCGAGCGCTATAAATTTGACAATGAAAAAAATATTTTGTATTATGATGATATAATTCAAACTTTTACAAAACGCGAGCACTCTTTGCTCGTGCTATTTATTAGTAACATTGGACAAATAATGACCGATGAAAGCATTCAATCGTTTATATGGGACGGAGAGTACGTTGAAGCGTCCACAATCCGTTCGCTCGTAAACAGGGTGCGAACAAAATTAAAAGAAGATTTGCTTCAAAACATTCGTGGTTTTGGATACGTCATGAAAAAAATTTCGGTTGCCTAAGGCCATGAAAAATATATATAAAGGATGCGATTATGTTAAAAGATAAATTAGAAAAATATAGTCAAAACGAGAACTTTTCAATTCTTATAGTTGAAGATGAAGTAATGGTTCTCCAGCCGATGGAAAAAATCATGAAATACCTTTCTAAGCGAGTTATGACGGCAAACGATGGCTTCAAAGGATGGGAGCTTTATCAAAAAAACCCCTTTAGCCTAGTCGTTACAGATTTGCAAATGCCAAATATGAGCGGTTCGGAACTCGTAAGAAATATAAAAACGCTCAATCCAAATCAAGTGATTATTGTAATTACGGCGTTTCGCGAAGGCTTTGAAGTGGAAGAAGCTAAAAAAAATGGAGCGGATTTTATCTTGGAAAAACCATTTTCGCTTGCAACGTTTTTAGAGGTCTTGGATGAGGTTTATAGTTTAGACCAATGAACGTTTTGAGAGCAATGTAACTTAAACTTAGTTTCACAACGTATTTATTTTAAAAAGCCAAAATATATAGTAAAAGTGTATGATTGCAAAAAAATAGAGGATATCCCATCATGAAACAAGAAACTTATGAATTATTTAAAACTGCAAACGTTGAAGCCATTGCTTTAGAAATATCTCAAGAGCTTCAAACAAGAAATGAATCTCCTTTTTGGTCGGATAAAGTGGTTCCCTTTTCTACGGCGATACTCAGCGTGTTGATTCCTTTGAGAGACAATAAAACGCTTTTTGACCCACAGGGAAAATTTGTACGGGAGTTGACTCCTGAATTGTTTTTGGATTGGAGCGATTTTTTGAGCCTTAAGACTTTAGCTTTTACCATTCAAAAGTCAAATGAAGCGGGAGAGCTTTTAAGAACGAAGCTCGATAGCGCTCAACGCAAAGAGTACAAAAACATTGATTTGAAAATTTTGGGGGCTTATTTGAGCCGTTACACCGTCAATCTTGAGCATGAAAATCTTGATTTTCCAATCGCAAACTACAATTTGCATCAAGGCGTTAGCAACGTTATAAAATCGCTGTTATAAAATTTCGTATCTATTTTTTAATTGTGTGTATAATTCACAAAAAATATAGAGATAGACCGTTTTTTCATTGAAATAGTTTATTAAGGAATCGCTTTTAATGGACATTAAGAAAAAAGTCATATCTAGTATAAAACAAATCATCAAAGAAGATAAGAAAAACATTTTTTATCTTCTTTATTATTCCGTCATCGAAGCTATTTTGGTTTTATCGATTCCCTTGGCTTCTTCATTCGTTATAAACAGCGTTCTCGCGCATGCGACCATCTCCGTATTCGTATTGGGTTCGGTGGTCATAGTCATCTTTGTTTTGACAACGCTTTTGCAGGTGATGAAAGAGTACATCATAGAGAAATTTCAACAGAAGGTTTTTGTAAGCACGGCGATCAAAATCGCGGAGATGGCGACGCGTCTCAAAAACTCCTCAGCCGATAAAAAGCACTCCATTGACAAATACATGAACTACTTTTTTGACATTAGCGCGATACAGAAAATCTTTCCCATCATTTTACTCGATGGCACGGGATTGGTTGTCAAAGTCCTTGTAAGTTTACTGTTGCTTTTAGCTTTTGACCCTTTATTGTTTGGATTTGGCGTGTTCTTTTTCCTACTATTTCTATTTTTACTTTCGGTTTTGGGTCGCCATGGCTTTTCGTACGCCGTCGATCGTTCAGACGCTAAACACAGTTCCATCTACTATCTACAGCACATTCCTTACAAAGAAGAGAGCGACTATGAAATTTTAGAAGAGTTTGATGGTTATTTGACAAGGTTCATTGAGGCGAGAGAGAGGATTTTTAAAATTATCATACGCCAGTTGTCCTTGACCTATTTTTTAGAGGGAGCCATCTTTAGTAGCTTTTTAATCATTGGAGGCTACTTGGTAATAGATGGAATGCTTCCCATTGGCGAGTTTGTCGCGGCGGAAATCGTGATCGTTTCCATAACCAACGCGTTAAAAGGATTTATGAAACAGGTGGATTACATATACGACATGGTGGAAGGTTTTTATAAAGTGGACAAATTGTCAATGACCTTGAGCGAGAACGCGGATGTCTAGTTACAAGTTCACTTCCATAGAAAAAGTCGAACCCAATCCCATCATAAAAAAGATTTGGCTTTTTACCGCCATCATTTTTATCTTTCTTGTTCTCATTTTATTTTTGCCTTGGCAACAAACGGTAAAAGGCGAAGGCGTCGTGACCGCCTACGATCCAAGCCAGAGAGACTACCAAGTGCTCTCCACCATGGATGGTTTTATAGAAGAGTTTTACGTGAGTGAAAACGAGTTTGTAACAAAAGGAACAAAGTTGTTTAAAATGGTTGATTTAGACAAAAATTATTTGCAAAAGCTGCAAATCATCCAAAACGCCACTAAAGACAAATATGAAAATTCTGAGATTCAGATAAAAAATTTAACGCGTCAAAGAGACAATGCGAAAGAGTACAGTCTTGTGGGATTGGAAGTTTATAATCAAAAACTGAGTCAAACGAAAGACAAAATAAAAAGTCTTTTTTTAAAAAAACTCGCTTTGGAAAAAAACGCCGAGATAACAAAAGCGAGTTATGAGAGAGTCGGTTTGTTGTACGAAGACGGCATAGAATCAAAAAATAAACTCCAAGAGAGAGAAAACGTTTACGTTAAAGCAAAAATGGAACTTGAAAACGTTTACGTGGAGATAGAGATAGAAAATAAAAACGTAAACATCATTAAAAATGACAAAATCAAATTCTTAAAAGAGAGCCAAAATAAGATAAAATCATTGGACAACAACATCTTAATAGCTCGTAATGGCTTAAAAACGTTACAACAAGAGATACAAGGACAATCCTCAAACATCGCTAGATACTCAAGCGGAGAAGTCATGGCCGAGAAAGACGGACATGTCGTGAGAATATACCAAAACGACAAAAACAAGTACATAAAAAAAGGCGAAGAGATTATCTATTTTTCTCCAAAAGTGTCTACAAAATCGGTTTTACTTAGAGTGTCTGGTTTTAACATGCCTTTAATTAAAGAGGGCTTGCAAGCTAGAATCATGTTTTATGGTTGGCCCGCGTTGCAGATAGCTGGTTGGCCGAAGATTAAGTTTGGAACTTTTGGCGGCGTTATTAAAAAAGTGGAATCGAGCTCTTATGAAAAAGGTTTTTATTACGCCCAAATAGTCGAAGACTCAAAGGAGCCATGGCCAAGGGCAAACGCTCTAAGAATAGGAACGCAAGCCAACGTGTGGATAAGACTTGATACAGTCCCCGTTTGGTACCAAATATGGAGACTTATGAACGCCCTTCCTCCTAAAATGGTCACGCCCGTCATCGCGGATCATTTATGAAGTTAACGCTTCTTCTCGTTCTACTTCTCTCATGGAGTCTGCTTGACGCAAAGGCGTTGTTTGGCGTAGACAAAATAACTTCCTATTTGACGCAAGACAATCCTTACGTGTACGAGGCCATTGGCCAAGAGTATATTTATAAGGAGAAAGAAAAATACTACTTAGGAGATTTTGACGCGAAGCTATTGGCGAAATACGACAAAAAAGATTATCCGGCGAGCGATGGCGAATATTTTAACGCTTCGTTGGAAAAACCGCTTGAAAACGGCATGGAATTTAGCATGGGATATAGAAAAGCCCAAGGCACGCAAGAGTACAACAATATCAAAACAAGTAGTGAAGGGGAGGCCATCGTCGCTGTGAAGATTCCGGTATTTTCCGTGCTAAACGACATGAGCCAACGAAAACTCAATCTTAATTTAGCCACTTTGGACAACGTGAAATTTAACTATAAATCTAAAGACAATTTACGCCTTTTGTATTTTAAGATTCTTACGACGTACAATAAACTTTTATATTCAAAATCAATTTTGAACTTGGAAAACGAGTTGCTTTTTAGAGCGAAAAAACGCAAAGTCATCATACAAAAAAGAGTAAAAGCGGGCACGGAGCCAGACATTTCTCTTTTGGAAGTTGAACAACAAATCATCAACAGAACGCAAAGAATCATCTCTCAAAGCAACGACTTTTCTACGTTGTTGGTAGATTTCGTAAAATACTTAAATATTTCCAAAGAGGCGTTTGAAGAGCTCTATGAACTTCCTTCAATGAATGAGATAGAGGAGAACGTTTTAAACGTGGATAGCGCCATAGACGTCGCGCTTGAAAATAGACCTGATTTGAAAACGTTTGATTATGAAATAAAAAAAATAAATTTAAATCAGCGACAGACGAATACTTTAAAATATCCAAAGCTCAACGTTTCGTTATATGGCGCGCATGACTTTAAATATGAAAATGGTTTTAAAATCGCGTTGGACATGGACTTTCCAATTGAGAGAAGAAAGTATGAAGCAAAATACGTGGAAAATGAAAAAAGCGTTAAAAACATTCAAAACGACAAAGAAAAAAACATAATGAACATCAAAGCGAACGTCACAAATTTTCTCAACTCCCTACATAATCTTAGTAGCAACATGGCAAGCGCGAAGGATGAAATCGTATTGGTCGAGAAGTTGGAAGAGGCGGAAAATAAAAAATATAGTTTGGGTTTAAGTAATTTGTTTATGGTGAATCAAAGAGAAATCTACACCTTGGAAATAAAGAAAAAACTTTTAAAATATAAATTGGATTATCTATTATTGGAGCAGGAAGTGAAGACTGAGATAGGTGAAACATTCGAAATTATGGGAACAAAACAATATGATTAAATTTTTAGAATATTTTATAAACAACAGCAGGCTCAATTACGCTCTTTTACTCTTTTTATTGTATTTAGGCGTTAACGCCTACGTTAACATTCCAAAAGAGGTTTTTCCCGTAGTCGAGCTAGACAAAATAAGCGTACGTGGCTCGTACTCGGGAACAAGCGCCGCGAACATGGACAAAATGGCGGTTCGAGACATCGAAGACGGCGTTAGCAATATCAACGGAATCGACAAAACGGAAACGACGATAGCTCCGGGCGTGTTTACGATGATTTTGACGTTGAATGAAAACGCGAACAAAATGAACGTTTTAAACAACGTAAAAGACTCAATCGCGCTCTCTAAACAATATTTGCCATCGGACATGAACGAACCAACGGCTACAATCATCGATAAGAACAAGGCTCTCGTAAAGCTATCTGTATCTTCAAACAAACTCTCTCGCGGCGAGCTTACCGAGGTTGCCAAAGAGATAAAATCCAAACTCTCAAAAATTAAAGACATTAGCGACATCTCCATCCGAGGCGACTCCGACCAAGAGTTGTCCATAAAGATTAAGTCACAGGCCGTTTTGGCGTATGGACTAAACCCCTCTAGCGTCGTGAGCGCGGTATCGAACCTTTCTTACATCTTTCCAATTGGAAACATTGAAGAGAAGGGCGATTTTGTTTTCATCTCTACGGTAAATGGAAAAACCGACGCTCATGATTGGGAAGAGAGCATCTTGGAAATCGATTCCAAATTCGTAAAACTCGGCGACATTGCCAAAGTGGAGATACTCTATCCGCAGACGAATACGTTGGCTTCGTTCAACACCAATTCCACTCTTACTCTCGTTATCTCAAAGAGCGAAAAAGGAAACGCGTTAACGCTCTCTCCAGAGTTGAGAAGTCAAGTGGAAAAGATGTCAAAAAATTATGACGGCGTTATTTTTAATTTCTATGAAGATAGTTCCAAACCCATTAAAGAGCGTTTGGACACAGTCATATCGAACCTTATGTTTGGCCTTGTTCTCGTCTTTTTATCTCTCTATATACTTATAAATCTTCGCATAGCGATTATCGTGGTTATGGGAATTCCTTTCTCTTTTATCATAGGATTGTTGTTCATATATTACATGGGTTACTCCATAAACATTGTTTCACTCTTAGGCGCGCTTATCGTCATAGGAATCGTCGTTGACGACGCGATAGTCGTCAGTGAAAACATACAGCGTCACATAGACGAAGGCATGGACGTAAAAGAGGCGTCCGTAGTGGGCATGGTGGAGATGATACTGCCCGTTTCTTTGGCGACAATTACTACGGCGGCGGCGTTTTTGCCTATGTTTTTAATGCAAGGAGAAATCGCGCTCTTTCTTATCTTAGTGCCCATTGTCGTCGTTATGATACTTCTTGGTTCGCTAATAGAGAGCTTTTTCTTTTTGCCTCTTCATGCCAAAGAGCTGCTAAAAAAGAGTGACAACTTAGTCGATTGGACGGGTTTTCAAAACGGCTATGAAAAACTGCTCTCATTTCACATTCATTATAAAAAAACTTTTTTGGTGACGTTTCTAATTCTTATTCCGATATTTACGGTGATTACGGCAAAGTCCATGAAGTTTCAGTTCTTTCCAAATTTTGACGGTAGCAATCTTTACATATCATGTAAATTGGACATAAACACTCCCATAGAAGAGACGTTCAAAATAGCAAAAGAGATGGAAGCCGAACTTATGAAACATGGAGACGAGTTCTCTCTAAAATCGGTCTCTTCGACAAGCGGTTATAGAAGAAGTCTCTCTGGCGAGTCGGAACACAACAACAACGTGTTTTACCTCACGATGGAACTTTACGATCGTCAGGAACTCAATTGGATTGGAAGATACGTAAATCCGGTCTTAAACTTTAGTTTTAATTTTAACGATCCAGAGAAGATAAGAGAGAAGCAAACGTTTGTGCTCTCTCCTCGCGCTAGAGAAATAGTGGAGCCATTTAGAGAGAAATACAAGATGCTCGAACTCGGAGTAATGGAAGATAAACCGGGTCTTATAAGGAGCGACATTCAGGTGAATCTATCGGGAAGCAACGACAAAGTACTCGAAAAAGCCATAAAAAAACTTGAAGATAGTCTCTCTAAAATAAAGGGCGTCTCCAACTTTAGCGACAATATCAAATATGGAAAAAAAGAGTATAAGATTAAAATCAACTCTTATGGAGAGAGTTTAGGTCTAAGCGAAGCGTCAATCTCAAAAGTTTTAAGCGACTATTTTTTAGAACGCCGTCAATCAACCACGTTTAACGATCTTGGGGTCATGGAGATAAAAACGCAAGATATCGCTAAAGACGAAACGCAAACTCTCTTGGACTTTAGTTTGGCCATAGGCGATGGCAGATACGTCAAATTGACCGACGTCGCAAACATAGTGAAAATACGAGATTATGAAAGAATTGACAAACTCAATGGAAACATTGTAAAAACGGTTTTTGCAAATCTTGATAAAAGAAAAATAACGGCCGAAGAGGTTCTGAGCGCTTTGGAACCTCTTCTCGATGAGATTGCGAATGATGGCGTTGAGGTAAATCTTTTAGGTGAAAAAGAGAAAAACAAGCAACTCCAAGGAGATATGAAAAAGAGTTTGGTTTTAGCTATATTTTTGATTTTTTTAACGCTTCTTCTTATATTTTCCAAAGTGAAATACGTCTTGATGGTTATGAGCGTTATACCTCTTTCCATATTAGGGGCTCTTCTTGGACATAAACTGCTAGGAATGCCTCTAACCATGCCTTCGATCATTGGTATTTTAGGTTTGGCGGGAGTCGTTATAAACGATGGGATCATAATGTTGGATTTTTTACATGGGACTCATAAATCAGAGGAGTTTTTTACTCGCGCCAAACATAGACTTCGTCCTATTCTCATAACGTCCATTACAACGTTTTTAGGACTTTTCACTCTTATATTTTACGCGACTGGTCAAGCCGTCATTTTGCAGCCCATCGCCATTTCGATTGGTTTTGGTTTAGTTTGGGGAACTGTGTTGAATTTACTCTATTTGCCAACTCTCTACGCCATGGTCAATGGAATTAAGCCGATTAGAGATTGATTAAAAAATCTTATGATATAATCAAGTTAATAAAAGTTAAAGGTGTTAAATATGCGAATTTTATTAATCTTGGTGATCGGAACTCTTCTTTTTGGCTCTGTTGACAAAACATTGCCATACCCTGTAAAAATAGACGCGGATGAAATCGCAAGACAGGTTTACTTCGTCAATCATCAATTGTATCTCAAGAATCAATTATTGAAAGCGACTAAACAGGATAGTTTGTTAATTGTTCGAAAAGCTTATAACAAAAAACCAATGGTCTTAAGAGCGGATCGTTATCTTAACAACGATTATTCCGATGGCGTCACAAAATCCAAAGATCTCGTTATCTTTAATTCAAGCAAACTCAAAGGAACCGGCGTTCTCGCTCGCGAGTTCGTAGATGAGCAAAAATCTTTAGAAATTATGATGTGGTTGCCGGCGCTAAGAAAAGTAAGACGAATGGCGGAGCCTTCCAAAAACATGGGATACAGCGCGGCGGACGTCGCCTTTCTTGAAGAAGCGAAACTTCGTCGACTTGACGATGACGATTATAGCTTACTCAACACTCGCGTCCTTGATTTCGAGTTTGGGCAGATGGAGATAAAAGAGTCGAATCTTGATAGATTTACTAAAAAACTTCCAACTAAAAAGAGTACGGTAAGCGCGGAAGTTTATGTTTTAAAAGCAACGCCCAAAGAGGACGCTTGGTATGATTATCGCATTGATTATATAGATTCAAAGCATTTTACAAATTATCGCACAAAGTTTTACGAAGAGGGGCAAGTCGTAAAAATCATAGATAGACAGTGGAAAAAGATACAAAACATCGCCGACGAAAGAGCGTATATGTGGACGTATTGGTATAGCTTGAACCCCAAAACGAAATTTGAGACCGTGAATTACATTCCAGAAGAGATTATTAAAACAAACGTTAAAAACGTTAAGTCGTCATTGTGGAGCGAGAGCGCTTTAGGCAAAATAAACCGTTAAGACGTTGAAATAATATTATATTAAGATATAATAGATATAATTTTGCCGAATAAATAATTTAAACAAGGAAATATAATATGAAAAAAATTAATTTAGAAACGGCAAAAACAAAAATAGTTGAAATGAAAGAAGCTTTTAATCCAGTAGAGAGAATCAAAGCTCTTGAAGTTTCAAACCTTAAAGAAACTCCATACAATGGCATGATTTCCATGGCTTTTTGGATGGCTGGAAAAATTCCAGTCGCTGGAAAGATGGCTACGAAAATACTTGAAAAAAGCGACTTGGAAAGCAAGTCTAAAAACTTCGCAAATACGTTTTTCAATCCTTTCGCTATTTCAAACAAGCTTTTAGCTTCAAAAAAATAGTCGCGCGTTCTTAGCGACGACTCTTTCGAGTCGTTGCTAAACTTCTTTAAATCCTCAATAAAATATCAAGTATAGAAAACCCCAAAGTAAAAATATTAAAACCCCAATCACTGTAAACACAATCAACAATCTAATCGTCAAGTGAAAAACAAACTTTAAAAACGTAGGCATTTAAAGCTTATTTCATATATTTGTACGTTTTTAAATGAAGAGTCCTTGTAGCGTAATCCATTCCGCCCGTTAGGTTGATAACGTTATATTTCAACTCCTTGGAAAGCCATGGCGCGAGCATCGAAGTTCTGTTTCCAGTATGGCAAATAAGCGCAAAAGGTTTGCTAGTGTCCACTTTTTTGTTGAGTTCTTCTAAAAAGGCGTCTACGTTATAGTCGCCTCGCTCGTTAAAAAACGTAATGGGAACGGCACCGGCCAAAACGCCGCTTTCTCTCCACTCGGCCGGCGTTCTAATGTCCACTATTGGAACTTTTGAATCTATGAGTTTTTGAGAGACGTTCTCGTTTGTAAGTTCCGCTAAAAGCGTCAGAGAGAGCAGCATAAGCGATAAAACTATTTTTTTCATAATTTTTCCTAAAAATAAAGTGTATAATTATAACAACAAATAAACAATAGGCTAAAAATGGCAGCATCCCAAAAAGCGGTTGACAACTCTAACAGACTTCGTTACATAAGGGCCTTGGAACGGTTTCATAAAAGTCTCGTTTCGTATCTTCTAAACACCCAAGGCTTAACAAGTGAAAATTTTAACAAAAAGATAGAAAACGCTCAAAAACTTCTTAATCGCACAGCGGCGATTGCTTTATATAAAGGTGAACTTCAAGATTTGCAAAGGCTTGTTCAAAAAATGATTTCCTATAAAGATTCCGATGAAGAGATTGAAACTATAAAAGAGGAGCTCCTTTACGCTTCAAACCAATTGGACAAAAGTAAAAACGCGAGACGCTATAAAAAAGATAAACATGCGGATTCTAAATTTGACGATTGGAATTAGTCTGTTTTAAATTTTTAAGCGCAGCACTTTTTAAATTTTTTCCCGCTTCCACAAGGACAACTTTCATTTCTTTCAATTTTGGAATTGTAAAGTTCTCCATCCACGTACTTCCAAACGCCATCTTCTAAGAAAAAATTGCTTTTTTCATGTAAAACTTGAACGCCGTTTGCGTCTTTGTAATAAGCTTTAAATTCAACGGTTGTATCTTTAACCGCCATTATTTTTAGTTGCAACCATTTTACGGAGAATGAAAACTCCTCTATCAGTGAAGCGTCGTCTTGGTATTGGTTTTCTTTTATTGCGCTTAGAACCAAATACCTACCATCGCCTTTGACGTAGGCGCTATATCTGCTTCTCATGAGTTGCTCAGGAGACGAAGCTTCCCTTTTTCCTTTTATAATTTCGCCACAACAAGAGTCGAAATTTTCGTTACTTCCGCATGTACACATATTGTTCCATTTTTTTGATAGAATTATACACTAGACTTCTTTCAATTAAAAGGCATACGCAGTTCATGAAAACAAAATCACTCTTTATATCGGCTCAAGAAGTAAACGCGGGAATGTTGTTTATAACCATGGGAATGATGGAAATACTCAAACGAAATCTCCACCGCGTGGCGTTTTTTCGTCCAATCATCTCAAAAAAAGATAAGAGAGATGGAGACATCGACTTTATACTCAGTCGGTACGGTCTCGATATGGATTATGAAGATTGTTTCGGTTTTGATACGGAGTACGTTGAGAACATGATAGCTTCAAACAAGACGAACCAGCTAATTAACGAACTTATGCACAAGTTTAAAAAACTTGAAAATAAATACGACTTTGTCCTTTGCGAGGGGATACGTAGGTCTTTTCTAAGTTCAAACATCACTTTTGACGTAAACATGAAAATCGCGCAAAATTTCGGTTCTTCTTATATCAACGTAATCAACGCCAAGGAGGAGAACGCTCAAGAGGTTTATGAGAGCGTTCTTATAGAAAACGCCACTTTGATGTCTCAAGGATGCACGCATTTCGCAACGTTTATAAATAGACTCGATGATAAAAAACGTCAAGTTTTGGAAAAAAAGTTGCAAGGGTATGATTACACGACTTATTTGCTTAATGAAGTCGAGGAGTTGAGTCTTTTAAGCATTGGAGACGTGATAGAGTCTTTAGGCGCCGTGCCGATACTTTTGGGGGACAACGATCACACTAGAAGCATAAGAGGCGTTAAAGTTGCCGCGCTTAGTTTGGACAATTTTTTAAATCACATAGAAGAAGACGATTTGGTTATAGTGCCGGCCGACAGGTCGGAGATAATACTTGGTCTGTTTGGCTCTTTGTACTCTAGCGCGTATCCAAACATTTCCGCCATAATTTTCCCATTTTCCATGGTGGCTCATCCAAACATTCAAAAACTCATCTCTGGCTTGAACAAGTTTAACATCCCAATTTTATCGGTTCCTTACGATACGTATCAAACGGCGAAAAGATTGTCGGAAATTCACTCAAGGATAAGGGTAAATAGTCATAGGAAAATAGCGCTATCTTTGGGACTTTTCAACTCAAACATAGACACCAAATACATTGAAAATAAAATAGAGACGACTCAAAGCAGCGTCATGACGCCCATTATGTTTGAGTATAAGCTCTTCGCGTTGGCGAGCTCCAATAAAAAAAGAATCGTTCTTCCCGAAAGTGGCGACGAGAGGATATTGAGAGCCGCGGAGATTATTTTGCATCGAGGAGTGGCGGACGTCATTCTTATTGGAAACGAAGACGAGGTGAAAGAGCATTATCTCAAATTAGGTTTGGACCTCTCCTCCGCGACCATCATTGACAATTACATGTCTCCTTTGAGAAAAGAGTTCACGGAGAGTTTTTATAACATGAGAAAACATAAGGGTTTAACCATTGAAGCGTCTAGCGACGCCATGTTGCATGTAAATTATTTTGCCACGATGATGGTTCAGTTGGGCTACGCCGACGGCATGGTGAGTGGCGCCATTCATTCAACCGGCGACACCATCAGACCCGCCTTGCAAATCATCAAAACGACGCCAAACGTTCTCGTGGTTTCAAGCGTCTTTTTCATGTGTTTGGATACGAAAGTTTTAGTGTATGGAGATTGCGCGGTAAATCAAGATCCCGACGCCACCACGTTGGCGGACATCGCCATCTCTTCGGCAAAAACGGCGGCCGCGTTTTCGATTGAGCCAAAAGTCGCGATGCTCTCTTACTCTACGGGCGAGAGCGGGACGGGGGCGGACGTCGACAAGGTCAGAGAGGCGACGAAAATCGTGAGAGAGAAGGCGCCCGATTTACCAGTAGAGGGGCCGATTCAGTACGACGCGGCGGTGAACAAGAGCGTTGCGAGAGCAAAACTGCCAAACTCAAAGGTGGCGGGGGAGGCGAGCGTATTGATATTTCCAGATTTAAACACTGGCAACAACACTTATAAAGCTGTTCAACGCTCTAGCGGAGCGGTCGCCATCGGTCCAATTCTTCAAGGACTCAACAAGCCAGTCAACGATTTGAGTCGCGGGTGTTTGGTGTCAGACATCGTGAACACGATCGCCATCACGGCGATTCAGGCGGGACAAATCTTATGAAAATCGCGGTCATAAATTCAGGAAGTTCTTCTCTAAAATTTAAACTTTTCGACATGTCCACAAACGAGGTTCTCAAATCCATTTTAATAGAACGCATCGGAGAAGAAAATTCCACAATAAAAACGCATCATGACGCGCTCGAAAGCATGGAGATAGATTTTACAACGCTTGACGCGATAGGGCACAGAGTCGTTCATGGAGGAGAAAGCCTTACGTCTTCGGTAATCATCAACGATGAGGTTATAAAAATAATCAAAGATTTAATCCCCTTGGCTCCTTTGCACAATCGGGCAAATTTAGAAGGCGTCGTGGTCGCGCGATTAAAAGCTCCAAACACTCCTCAAGTCGCCGTTTTTGACACAGCTTTTCACAGTTCGATGCCAAAAGAGGCGTATTTGTACGCGTTGCCTTATGAAATGTACGAGAAACACAACATACGCAGGTATGGATTTCATGGAACGTCGCACTCTTTTATAACAAAGGCCGCGGCAAAAGAGCTCAACAAGAGCGTTCAAGAAGTCAATCTAATAACTTTGCATCTTGGCAACGGCGCTAGCGTTTGCGCCATAAAAAACGGAAAAAGCGTAGACACTTCCATGGGATTCACTCCTTTGGAGGGGCTGATGATGGGAAGCAGAAGCGGAGACATCGACCCCGCCATAGTGCTATATTTGCAAAGAGAGCTTGGTCTAAGCGTTGAAGAAGTCGACGCTACGTTAAACAAAAAATCTGGCTTAATCGGCGTATGCGGGGACAATGACGTTAGAAACATAATAAAAAGCGGTGATGAAAAAGCCAAACTCGCGCTTGACATGATGATAAGACGCATCCAAAAATACATAGGCGCTTATCTTACTCTTCTTCCAAGCGTAGACGCCATCGCGTTTAGTGGCGGGATAGGCGAAAACTCTTCTTACGTACGCGAAAGAGTTTTAGACGTCGCCATATTTAAAGAGATTAAAGTATTGGTGATTAAAACCAATGAAGAGTTGGAGATAGCGAACGAATGCGTCAAAGTTTTAAAAAACAAGTAGTTGAATTATGAATTCTTGTGAAATCATCATAGTTAAGTAATCAAAAGCTTTTTAATAAATTCAAACTTTTTTATATCTTCTCATTAACGCAATAACATAACTTTTATTAATAAAACAATAGATGGAAAATGTTTTATCACTTTTTAAACTTTTATTTTGTAATAAGTAAAAGTTATGGTAGAATATTCGAATTAAGAAAAAGGTTAGTAATATGAAAAAATTGATATTGATTTTAGCTAGCGTATTTAGTTTGAGCTTTGCCGCTGACAATGAAGTGGATTCAGGACGCTTTTTTTGGGGAAATGGCGTGCTTAGCGACACTCTCGCTCATATGGAATGGCAAGATAACGTCGATGGTAGAACTAAAAATTGGGATGACGCCGTAAAGTACTGCGACGCGCTAGAATTAAATGGGAAAAGTGATTGGAGATTGCCATCGCTTGGTGAACTTACGTACGCGTATAAATTAAAAAAGAAATTTCATATTCTTCGAACGGATTACTATTGGTCTTTTTCTGAATCAATTTCAAATTCCGACGAAGCTTGGAATATCGCTTTTTTCTATGGCGACACTTATTACAATTCTAAAGCGACTAAGTTGTACGTTCGTTGCGTAAGAGGCAAAGAGTATGAAGATTTTGACGTTTTAAACGACTTGGGCAATAAAGAGTAGTAAACTTCGAAATTTTCAATTTGAATTACATCCCCTTTATCAACCTTGTACTTATGTTATAATTAGGCTAATAAGTAGCACTACTTAAAATAAGTATAAAAGCGTAAAATGAAATCATCAAACTTTAGCGATATTTTAAACAACAAAGAGAAACTTTTAACTCAGAGCTATTTTGAACTTCAAAAACTCTTTGAAGAGAAGTACGGCAAAGATACTGTTGTTTTTATGGAGATAGGAACTTTTTTTGAAGTTTATGAGGTGAACAACGATGATTTGCAGATTGGAAAAGCAAAAGAGATAGCGGAACTTTTAAACATTCAACTCACTAAAAAAAACAAAAACATAGTCGAAAACTCGGATAAAAATCCACTTCTCGCAGGCGTCCCGAGCGTCTCTTTTGAGAGATACTTAAGTCGTCTCATAGCGGAGCAAAAATACACGATAATAGTCGTCAAACAAAAGGGCAATCCTCCAAACATAAGCCGATACGTGGCGCAAATAGTCTCTCCCGGAACAAACTTTGATCATATCATAGACAATGACGACAATTACATAGTCTCCGTTTTGGTGGACAAATACAAAGACGTTTACACCGTTGGTTACTCCGCCATAGACGTGACGACGGGAAAAACGTTTGCGTACGAGACTCATGGAACGAGCGAGGACCCATCGTACGCGCTTGACGAAGTGTTTAATCTTTTAAACGTTTATAGAACGAGCGAGATAGTAATCACCTTTTTAGACGGAGTAACCGAGCCTCGCCATGTCATGGCTTATCTTGAAATTTTAGAACACTATCACTATTCGGTAAACAACCAAAGACCTAAGATAGAGTTCCAAAATAAACTCTTTAAAGAGGTGTATCAGATAGAGTCTCTGCTTTCGCCCATAGAGCATTTGGACTTGGAGAGAAGTCCCATGATTACGGAGGCTCTAGCCATCTTAATCCATTTTGTGATAGAACATGATTATCACATCATTCAAAAGATGTCCATGCCTCGTCTTATAGACAATCGCCGTTTCATGTATCTTGGAAACAACGCTCTCGAACAAATTGGCGTCATCTCAAAAGACGCCAAAGAGTTTACGCTTCTAAGGATGATGGACAAGAGCGCGACGGCGATAGGAAGAAGACTTTTAAAAGAGCGATTGCTCAATCCCATCTTGGAAAAATACGAGTTGGAACGTCGCTACGACCTCATAGAAAAAGTATCTTCGCATACGAGATATTTGGATGAGACGATGCGAGGGGTTTATGATCTTGAGAGACTCTCGCGTAGGCTTAAACTAGGGCGACTGCATCCTTTTGAGATGAATCATGTTTATGACTCGATGCAGAGCGTAAAAGAGTTGATGCTCTACGTTAAAAAACATAAAATTCAAAAAACTCCCTTTCATGAGAGCGAAGTGGATGAGTTTTTACGAGACATAAACAAAAGCGTGGATTTGGACGTCTCAAGGCGCTTTACCAACATGACGGTGGATGAAAACTTTTTGATGCGGGGCGTTGACGAGTCTATAGACACTCTCGTCAAAGAAAACGACGTTATGCTCAAGGCGTTTAAGGACGTCATCAAACGCCTTGAGCTTATCTTGGAATCGCAAAACGCGAGTAGTTCAAATAAACTTGTAACTCTTGGGCTTTTGGAAAAAGAGGGCTATTACGTTTCGTTGAGCAAAAATAGGTTCTCTTTGATAGAGAGCGAGTTTAAGAAAGACGAATATTTTGCAAAATTTAGCGTCAAAAAACTTACGAATTCCGTGAAAATCACTTCTTCTTTTACAGACGATTTATCCGACAAGATTATGAAAAATCGCCGTAAAATCGTCGCGATTGTAAAAGACAGATACGTACAACTCCAAGGAGTTTTTCAAAGAAGATACTCGATTCTTTTTGATAGAGTCATATCTTACGTCGCCGATCTCGACGTGGGGGTGAGTTCTTCAAAAGTGGCGCAAGCTTACAAGCATTCGCGTCCAATGATAGTCGACTCCCAAAGCGATGAAAACTTTATGCAGATTATGCAACTTCGTCATCCGCTCATAGAGATACAAGAAAGAGGCGGCATCTACGTGCCAAACGACATAGTCATGGGAAACCGTGAATACATGGATTTGCCTCATCCTCAGACCGTGATGCTTGAAGTTTCGCTTCACGATGGTCATGACGTGAACGGAGTCTTGCTTTATGGCATAAACTCTAGCGGTAAAAGTTCTCTTATGAAGAGTATAGGCATAGCGACGCTCATGGCTCAAAGCGGCTTTTTTGTGAGCGCGGCCGTCATGAAGTTCACTCTTTTTGATTCTCTCTTTACGAGAATCGTCTCAAAAGACAACCTTGCCAAAGGACTTTCCACTTTTGCGGTTGAGATGCTCGAACTCAAAAACATCTTCAATCGTTCCACCGTTCGCTCCTTGGTTTTGGGAGACGAGGTGAGTCATGGCACCGAAACGCTCTCAGGCGTCGCCATAGTCGCGAGCGCCATTAAAAAACTCAGCGACGCGCGATGTCTCTTTTTGTTCGCGACGCATTTGCATCAACTCCCAACCATGGTAGAGATAACAAGACTCAATAACGTCGTGGATTTGCACCTAAGCGTGGAATATGACGAGACAAAAGACAAACTGCTTTTTAACCGTATTTTACAAGCTGGAAGCGGCAGCAGCGTCTATGGTTTGGAGTTTGCGAAATCGCTTCACATGGACAAAGAATTTTTGGACGTGGCCAATGGCATCAGAAAAAGACTCTCAAACGATTTTGACGAATTAGAACTTTTGGTGAAAAAGAAAAAAAGCAAATACAACAAAGAGCTTTACGTCACAAAATGCGTAATCTGTGGATCGCTCGCCGAGGACGTTCACCATATTTCTCAGCGTTCTTTGGCCGACGAAGCGGGTTTTATAGGACATTTTCACAAAGACAACAAACATAACCTCGTTCCGCTTTGCAAAGAGCACCATAATCAAATTCATGATGGAAAACTACAAGTAAACGGTTTCGTCATGACAAGCAAAGGTTTGCAACTGCAGTTTGAAGAGCGGATGAGTCAACCAAAAAAAGAAGTTGTAAAAGAACCTCAAATCAATCACCATGTTGAGGTTCAAGAAACGCAAGAGCAAACAAAACGGTTTAATTTGGATGATTGGTAAGGAAAAGCAAGAATGGCGATAACAAAAAACATCATTGACATCATCGGCGTGCAAAACTCTTGCAAAGATATAATTCAAGAGTTGTACAACTACGACTCAAGACCCAACGGCGTCATTCGAGCCAATTACAAATCGGCTAAGATTGACGAGGCGTTGCGATTGGAGATATTGGAGTATGACAATTACGACGACGCGCTTAGTTTGTCATTGGACACGGAGGAGTATTACAAAAATCGGCTTGGACAAAACGATGAGACGCATATTGGC
>ERZ890953.675-NODE-675-length-18952-cov-4.626237_pt1 | contig 18952 bp, 18 predicted proteins | sample MGYA00521264_ERZ890953 | MGnify/ENA primary metagenome ERZ890953 (study PRJEB32303, sample SAMEA104408629) | aquatic metagenome | biome: Brackish water; feature: Chemocline; material: water | place: Baltic Sea | collected 2014-10-26T21:54:00 | depth 200 m ...
GGGGGCCGGCACCGTGCCGTCAGGCGCCGCAACTCCGATGGGGCGAGGCGGCGCACCCTCTGGCAAAGGAACGGGGTCAGCCAGCAAAGCGAGACTCAACAGCGTAACCAGAACACTCGTCATTGTTGCCTCCTACTGGCGCAAGCTAGCACAGTTCTTCCCGGCCCACAAAGACATCTGCCGAGGACCACCTATGGCAGCGCGGTTTTGACTTAGCCTTGGGCTTCGGATATGCTTCGATGTGGCCTGGACCAGGCCCCAAATGTGACCTCCGGAGGGAACAAGGTGAGAACGGGAATCTGGCTGACGCTCTTCATCCTGGTTGCTGCCTGCAGCAACAACGGCTCGAAGGGCGACGGCTGCGAAACGAGCCTCGATTGTCCTCGTGCCAATGTCTGCGACCAGGGAGCCTGTGGGACTGCATCATGTACCGCTCATGCGGAGTGCGCCGTGACCTACCCAGGCACCTTTTGCTGGATTGGTTATGACGCAGCAACTCCCAATGACGGCGTCTGTTCCGCCATCGAGTGCAAAGAGGGGAGTCAGGATCGCAAATGCCCAACCGGGTTCAACTGCCTGAAATTCCTCTGCTTCGAGGGAAAACCGGACTGCACCGCGAACACCGACTGCAAGCAGCCAGCAGAGAAGTGTTACTACAACAACTGCGTGCTCAAAGACTACTGCGAACTGGATGACGATTGCCCATCCAAAGATTGTGACCTTGAAGAACACACCTGTGTCGCCCCTCCAGAACCAGACGTTATTGAGGATCTGCGCACCGAAGAGGTGATCCTCAACTGCGACCCCGAAGACTTCGAAGGCCCCACCAGCTTCCTCTGCGCACCGTGCTCCACCAATGCAGAGTGCGGTTGCGCCAAGGGCATCTGCGCTGACATTGGCGGGGCCAAGGGTTGCAGCACGCCATGCGGTGGCGAAGGCGACGACGTCATCGTCTGCCCCTCTGGCTACATCTGCCAGAATGACCTGTGCAAACCGCTGGGTGGCAGCTGCAAAGGCTGTATGGTCCCCCCCGGCTGCGAAGCCAAGAACGAGGTCTGCAATTTCAAGAACGGGGAGTGCATCATCAAGATCAACTGGTGCGGACCATGCACCTTTGACTATGAATGCGGCTTCGGCAGCCGCTGCAACCTCTCGGCAGACGGAGCAACGGCGTATTGTGCCCCGGAATGCGACGCCGCCAACTTCTCGTGCCCCCTGGCCTCCGGCTGCGAGATCCGGGAGGACGGACTCCTGGTCTGCGTCTACAATAACACCGACTGCTGCTACGGCGTCAACTGTGAGCAGGAGTGCTTCTGCGAAGCCCCAACCCCAGTTTGCACCGACGACAACGAATGTGTCCAGTGCCTCTACAATGGCCACTGTCCACCAGGCAAACCCATCTGCGATCCGGACTTGCACGCATGCATCATCCAATGTGTACCGCCCACTCCCGTCTACTGGAAAGACCCGGAAACCAGCCTTGAATACTGCGTCCAATGTGCCAAGTCCCTCGATTGCGAACCTGGAATGTTGTGCGGGACCTTCAAGAACGACCTGGAAACCTACCACAAGTGCTATTGGCCCCAGTAAGTTCCACAGCAGGGCGCATCCCTGTTCTGCTTCTTGAGTTCCGGTCCCCACACTCGGCAATGCATCCCCCACATTTCCTTTCCTTCCGGGTACTTATCTGAGCGGGCCTGACAGCGGATAGCCGAGGACCGACATCACGGGCAGCCAGGAGCAGATCACCCCCTGTGTTGCATCCACTCGCGCACGCGTATACAATGAGCCTCGGCATCACGCGCGGAGGCTTTCCCATGAGAAAGTTGTTGTTGCTTTGCAGCCTTGTCCTGATTTCTACTCTTGCCTGTTCATCTGCTGGAACCACGTTGCTTGAGAAGGACGCATTGGAAGATGTGGCGAGTGATCCGGATGCTGCTATTAGCGGTTCTGATGGGGTCGCCGATTTGGGTGTGGCGGAGCTTATCGACCCGGAGAAGGACGTCGCCGCGGCCGATGGTCAGGCAACTCTTGATGGTACCGAACCCGTCGACGTTGGGGGGGATGGCCAGGTGGGGCCTGGTGATGTGGTGGTGCCCCCAGATGTTCCGGAGTTGCCAGCGGTTTCTGTAGCCACGTATGCTGATGCCAGCTCTGTGCCCGCCGGCATCCCCCTCGAGTTCAATTGCAAGGTGCAGGGGCTGGAGGCCGGCACATTCGTCACCTATCTCCAGTTGTCGGGTCCTGCCGACGTTGATGTAGATGGCCTCGCCGTGACTTTCTATGCTACCGGCAAGTACAACGTGGCCTGCCGCGCCAAGTGGGCCGACGGGGAGGTGGTAGACCCGACCCCCTTGAAGATAGCTGTGCTGCCGGGTGGTGCGGCCTCAGTGGAGACGGCGCTCTCCAAGAGCGCGGTGAAGGCAGGTGAGAACGTCTCGGTGACCTGCATCATCAAGGATGCTTTTGATAATCCTGTGGAGACGCCAGCGAAGGTGGCGGTTAATCCCGAGTACGGTCTTGATGTCTACGGCACCAAGATTCTGGCCATCAAAGTGGGGACCTACAAGGTTTCCTGTTTTGAACCTATCTCAGGGCTCTCTGACCCCACGCCTGAGACGCTTACGGTCTCGCCGGGCATCCCCAAGAAGATCGAAACGGTGATTGACGACGATACGCTGGTGGCCGGGGATCAGACCGGCGTCACCTGTACGGCGACGGACGCCTACGGCAACAAGGTGGCCAACTATCCGGTGGTGGTCTTCCTCTCACCGGGCCTGCTCATCCAGGGGACCAAAGTGAGTGGCACCAAGGCGGGGACCTATCAGGTTATTTGCGTGCCCCAGGAGGATCTCTGGGACCTCTTCCTCCTGGATCCCCAGACCCTGACCATCATTCCGGGGGCGGCCTCCGGCGTCAGCGTGCAGCCGGTGCCGGCCAAGCCGGTCTACAAGATGTTCGAGGTGGTGAAGTTCATTGTTACTGCGGTGGATGACTATGGCAATCTGGTGGCCGACGTCGAGGTTCTGCCGCTGGCAATAGACCCGGCAGATCCGGGGATCATCCAGAAGGGCGAGTTGAAGTACAAGTTGGAAGCCGAAGGGTTCTTCACCTTCAGCGCTTGTCTTGTCGATGCCCCCAATGTCTGCGGCGCAACTACTCTGGCCGTTGATGGCTACGGGCCAGTGATTACCATCAAGTACCCGGAGCGCGGGGCCTCCATTACGGGGAAACCTGCGGTCAACGTGACGGGCAATGTGGTTGACCCGGTGAGCGGCGTAGCCAGCTTCACCATCAATGGCACCAATGTCCCCTTGGACGATAATGGCGACTTCCTTTACGCCATCTCGGCCACTCAGGGAATGAATATGCTGGTGGCAGTGGCCGAAGATCCCAATGGCATGAAGACTTGGGTAGTGCAGGCGTTCTACTACTCCCCGGTCTGGCACGAGGTGGACATCAACGACCCGGAAGGCTCGAAGATTGTGGACAGTATCCTCTTTTTCCTGGGTGAGGAGGCCTTCGACAAGATTCCCCATGACTATAGCAAGCCGGACAATCTCTCGACGATTTTGGAGATGGCGCTGGTCAATCTGGATATCGGTTCTTTCATTCCCAATCCGGTGGCATCCGCCGGGCCGTACAAGGTCTATGTCGGGCCCTTCTATTATTCGCCGCCGGCGATTCACATTTTCCCCATTCCCGAAGGCATTCTGGCCGAGGTTCATCTTTACAACATCAAGGTGCACGTGGCTGCCAAGGGTAGCTGCAAGGTGCTCTTTATCGACCTCTGCCCGGACGTTTCTGGGGACGTGGAGATTGATTCCATCGAGATGTGGGAAGGTTTGAACATCTGGGTGGAGAATGGGCAGATCAAGACCAAGCAATATGAGAACTACATTGGCGTGTACGGCGTCGATGTGAACATCAACGGCATTCTCGGCTTTCTTTTTGGCTGGTTGATCAACTGGTTTGTTGATGGCTATGTCGGTGAGTTGGAGAAGACGGCGATGGAGATGATCGACGAGCAGATCACGGCGATTTCCGCCGGTTTCTTGGATGCTCTGGCGATTAACCAGCAGATTGAAATAGCCAATCCCATGGACGAGAGCGCCCCCCCCATCGAATTGTCGCTGGTCAGCTCCCTGCGGGAGTTGCTCTTCAGCCCGGTGGGTGTGGAAGTGCGATTGGATGCCGCAGTGCTGGCCCCCAAGGGCGTCAACAAGACCACCCTCGGCTCCATCGGCCGGGCCAGTTGCCTGGACTGGGTACCCGAGACCTTCTACATTGACAAAGAGCAGTTTGCGGTGATGGCGATTCACGACGATCTGCTCAACGAAGTTCTTTATTCCGCCTGGTATGCGGGCTTGCTGGACATGGAGTTGCCCCTTGATTCGCTCATGGACCCTGACGCGTTGGGGGACCTGGGGATTGGCAATCTTGAGGATCTCGGATTCAAGGACATGAAGGCCCGCACTGAATTCTTCCTGCCGCCGATTATCACGTCCTGCAATGACCCATGGGACGAGATTCTGCAGCTTCAGGTGGGGGATCTGTACGTTGAGTTGGAGATGACGCTGCTCAACGAGCCGGTGACCATGGGCATGTTCGTCTCGCTAGCGGCTGAAGCCATGATCGAAATCGTCGATGCTGGTGACCACCAGGAGATCAGCATTGCCCTTGGCAAGATCGACCCGGTGGTGGCGCAGATCACTTACGTGTCCGAGGGCCTTGCCGGGGCGGAAGGGATCATGACCATGCTGGTTCAGGGGCTGGTGTTACCAATGATTCTGGAAGCCTTCACCGATGGCGCTTTGGCGTCTTTCCCGCTGCCGGTAATCGACATCTCCAATCTTGCGGCACAGTACCTACCGGCGGGGATCGTCTGGAAGTTTGTCATTGACTCCTTCTTCCGGGAACTGGGGTATACCTCTCTCATTGCGCACATCGAGGCGCTGTAGGGCAGTCCTTCGCGGATGGTTGGGCCCGGGCTGGATGCGCGGTGCTATCTGATCATGAAGACTCGTCCAAATTCCTTGGTTTTGGCAAACGTGAAGAGCGCGGTGGCGGGGAAGAGGCGCCCTGATTTCGAGGATGAGAGCAACTCATCGAGGTGCGTAATCAGTGAGAAGACGCCCTTGGGGAGGACTCGGAAGGGACTGCGCAGGTCCCTTGGTAGGCGTGTCATTTGCGCCCCCATGATGGAGAGTGGTTCCACCGATTCGAGGTTGAAGAAGTGTCCTCCGCACTTCTCGAGGGTGGCAGAGAGGGGCACATCACTGGCTGGCATCCTGGTTTCGATGATGGCTGCCAGATTGGTCACTTGCTGGCGCACCGATTCTGGCAATTTCTCCCAGGTAGAGCGCAACACGGGGAAGGCGTCTGCCGGTCCCTGGCGGACCTTGGTGCGCAGGAAGAGGGTGCCGCCGGCCTTCAATTCGCGCCGCACCTTCTTGAAGAAGAGGGCGGGGTCGGGGAAGGCCGCGGGGACTCCGTCCCAGCAGATCACGTAATTGTAGCTACTGGCCACGAATTCAATGGCCTCGTAGGGGCGCCGCTCCAGGCTTACAGACAGGTCGTGGCCGGCCTTTTTGAGCGGTTCAAGGAAGGCCTTCATCCGTTCCTCGTTGCTCTCCACGACTGTCACATAGAGTCCCCGGCCCATGGCATGAACGGCCACTTCGGGCAGGTGAGCTCCCAGAAAGAGGAGGGAGCCGCGGCGGCCATCCATGATTGCCACCAGCTTCTCGATGACACGCTTTTTCTCGTGTTGCTTGAGGATACTCATTTCTACTCCAGGTTGTTGTCCCGGGTATCCACCATCTCCCGGCAGCGGGAGACGAAGTCGTCCACCTTGTGGTTGCCCAGTTGCGCATTGGATAGGGTGCGCACGGAGACGGTGTCATCGGCTGCTTCGCGTTCCCCGACCACCAGTTGATAGTTGACCCGGTCAAGCTGGGCGTTGCGCACTTTCTTCGAGACGGTCTCGTTGGAGTCGTCCAGTGCCGCCCTCAGTCCGGCGAGTTTCATGCGGTCAACAATCTGGCGGGCGTAGTCGAGGAAGTTGTCGCTCACCGGAATGACCCGGATTTGCCGGGGCGCGAGCCACATTGGCAATTTGCCTGCGTAGTGCTCCAGCAAAATGCCGATAAAGCGCTCCAGGCTCCCGAGAATGGCCCGGTGGACCATGACCACGGTATGTCGTTGGCCATCTGCTCCTTCGTAGGTGGCATTGAAGCGCTCAGCGGATGGCATGGAGAAGTCTACCTGCACCGTCCCGCATTGCCACGAGCGGTTCATACAGTCCTTGATATGGAAGTCGATTTTGGGACCGTAGAAGGCGCCGTCACCGGGGTTGAGTTCGTAGTCTATCTCCTGGTTTTCCAGGGCGTCCCGCAGGGCCCCTTCAGCGCGGTCCCAGATGTCATCTGAGCCGATTCGCTTCGCCGGGCGGGTGGAGAGTTCCACCTTGACGTCGGAGAAGCCGAAGGTGTTGTAGATTTCGAAGACGAGCCTGACGACGCCGATAACCTCATCGGTGAGCTGTTCCTCGGTGCAGTAGATGTGGGCATCGTCCTGGGTGAAGCAGCGCACCCGGAAGAGCCCGTGGAGCACGCCTGACATTTCGTGGCGGTGGACCAGCCCCAGCTCGGCCATACGCATGGGCAGGTCCCGGTAGGAGTGGCGTTTTGAGGTGAAGACGAGGAGCCCACCGGGGCAGTTCATGGGCTTCATGGCGAAGCGCCGCTCGTCGACATCGGTGAAATACATATTTTCCTGGTAGTTGGCCCAATGCCCTGACCGGTGCCAGAGCGATTCGTCGAGGGCAATGGGGGTGCTGATTTCCTGGTAGTCTTTGGACCGATGGACGGCGCGCCAGTATTTCACGATCTCTTCACGCAGGATCATCCCGTTGTTGTGCCAGAAGGGAAATCCGGGTCCTTCGTCGTGAAACGAGAAGAGTTCGAGTTCTTTGCCGAGCTTGCGGTGGTCTCGCAGTTTGGCCTCTTCGAGCATTCTGACGTGGTCTTTGAGGAGTCGTTTCTCGGGGAAAGTGATGGCGTAAATGCGCTGGAGTTGTTGCTTCTCAGCATCGCCTCGCCAGTAGGCGCCGGCGACCTTGAGAACCTTGATGGATTTGACTCTTCCCGTGGTGGGCAGATGTGGGCCGCGGCAGAGGTCGACGAAGCTTCCTTGCCGGTATGCTGTCAGTTGCTCCCCGTCGGCCATCTCTTCGATCATCTCCAGTTTATAGGGGTTGTTGGCAAAGAGCTGGCGGGCTTCATCCCGGGTGAGTTCGAGTCTTTCAGTGGGGAGGTTTTCCTTGGCCAGTTCCTTCATGCGCACTTCGATTTTCGCCAGATCCTCCGGTGTGAATGGGGGGTGGTCGAAGTCGTAGTAGAAGCCCTCGTCAACGGGCGGTCCGATGGTGGGGTGGGCCTCCGGGAAGAGCTCAACCACGGCCTGGGCGAGGAGGTGGGCGCTGGAGTGGTGGTAGACGGCGACTCCCTCGCGGTCGCGGAAAGTGAGAAGTCGCAGCTCGGCATCTTAGGTGAGGGGTCTGGTGAGGTCGATGGTTTGTCCGCCGACCTGGGCTGCCACGGCGGCTCGGCCGAGGCCTTCGGAGATATCAGTGGCGATGTCCAATGCCGTGGTGCCGGAGGGGACCTCCCGCTGACTGCCGTCGGGCAGAGTAATGATAATTGGTCGAGGGTTGGGGGCTTCCATGTGCTCTCCTGTCCATGCGGTGGGCGGGCAAGACTCGCGTTTCTCCGCCTGTGGCATCTGTTTAGCACGCGTCAAAGGTTCTTTCAACCAATGAGGCATGAATGGAAGCTCAACGCTGGACGTCTGGGGGCGCCTGTGTTAACTTGCAGGCAAGTCCTGAAGCGACAAAGGGAGGGCAAAATGGTGCACATCTATGAGTGGACGATGGTCGCGGTGCTGGCCGCTTCGTTGGCTTGGTCTACGCCGGTTGGGGCAGAGGAGTCAGGGGATTTGCCGCAGGTTGCGACCACGGTCTCTGGCGAGACGGCAACCGCGCCCAAGCTCCCTGCATCCATGAAGAAGAAGTCTCAGCAGAAAGCGAACGCCAAGCCGGCCAAGAAGAAATCCGTGGTGCGCAAACCGGCCACTCCCAAGGTGGCTCCCAAGCCCAAGGCGAAGCGGCATGCATTGGGGCTCAAGGGGGCCATGCTGCCCATTAATGACATGAATGTGACGCGCACTGGCAGCACCGCCGGTGACGTGCGGCAGGTTGACTACGATTTCGGCATCATCTGGGGCTGGGGTTTGCAATACCAATACCGACTGGCGAAGAATTTCTATTTGGCCGGGGAGTTTCTCTATTGGTATCCGCAAGTCGATGACACCGACAAGCACCCAAATCCGGAGGCTTCGTTCAGAGAGCGAGACGGGTTGATCAACATCGGGGCCGGGTTGCGCTTTAATGTCATGGGGGGGGAGGATACCACGGACCGGGTCTACCTGAAGGGCCACGTCGGTTTTGCCGATTATGTTGCCAGCGATGGCAACACCGACAACGAGAATCGAGCGGGATTCTATTTCAATGCTGGTGCTGGTGTTGAGCACATGTTCTCCAGGACCTTCACGGTCTTCGCTGACGGTGGCTATTTCTACAATTCCTTTACCTCCCCGGGGGAAGGCGAGGAAGACGGCTCGTTGCATGGGATTATCCTAAACGGCGGTTTCCTCTTCCACTGGGGCGACAAGTAGGTTCTTCGGGCAGAGGGGTGACGAGTGCGTTGGCTACGAGTACTGCTGGTTGGATTGTCCATCTTGCTGCTACCGGGGGTTGTGCAGGCTTCCCCTAAGACCCTTGTCTACACTGGCTCTTTAACTGACGAGGCGGGTGGGCCGGTGGGCGGAATCTACTGGTTCCGGTATTCCCTGCATCGCACCAGATTGGAGCAGAAGATGCTTTGGTCTGAAGAGATGTATGTGGCCATTGACCGAGGCACATATCAGGTTGAGTTGGGCAAGGAGCGACCGATTCCCCAAGCGCTTGAGTTGACTGGTCTCTTTCTAGCCGTGCATATCGATGGGGTGGAAGTGCACCGGCAGCAGGTGGAGGAGACCATGATTTCAGGCGGCCCAGCCGCCGCGGTCGACATGGTCGACGGGGGGGCTGATTGTGAGGCCTGCCGGAAGGCGGTGTTGGCTGAGCGGGCGGAGGATTGTGAGCGTGTCGGTGGCATGTCCGCCAAGCAGCTGGTTGCCCAGGTCGCCAAGAAGCAGATCCAGGTGGGGACGTCAGCCCACTTCACGTCTGCGGTGGGGTCTGGCGAGGGGACGCCGTTCAGGCTGAGTTGTCCACCTGGTTTCGTGGTGACCGGCCTCAAAGGTACGGCGGGCGATACCATCGCCAATCTGCAACTGGTCTGCTCTCCGCTGGAGACGCGATGAGCGATGCTCTCTCAAAACCTCTCGTGGTGGGGATCGCAGGGGGGACGGGCTCTGGCAAGACTACAGTTTCCAAGAAGATCACGGCTGCGGTGGGCCGGTCCAAGGTGGCTCTCCTGGATCAGGATTCCTACTACCGGGACCTTGGCCACCTGAGTTTGGAGGAGCGTCGTCGGGCAAACTTCGATCATCCCGACGCGGTGGAGTTTGAGTTAGTCAGGTCCCACGTCAGATCGCTGCTCGCTGGCGAGCCGGTTGCCAAGCCGGTCTATTCGTTTGCCACCAGCACTCGCCTGCCCGAGGTAGTCGCCCTGCCCCCGGCCGAAGTCATCATTGTGGAAGGCATTCTCGCCCTGTGGGATGAGGAGTTGCGTGGTCTCATGGACATTAAGATCTTTGTCGAGACGGAGGACGATATTCGGATCATCCGGCGGCTCACCCGGGATGTGCAGGAGCGGGGGCGCTCCCTTGAGCATGTGGTCGACCAGTATCTGGCAACGGTTCGGCCCATGCATCTGACGTTTGTAGAGCCGACCAAGCGTTACGCCAACCTCATTATCCCCGAGGGAGGCATGAACCAGGTGGCCATCTCCATGGTGGTTGCCACTCTCAAGCAGTTCCTGAATGATGTCTCCAGTTTTCCCCGGTCCTCTAGCACTTAGCAGCTGCGTTCTGGGGCGTTTCCGGGTGACCGGACTCCTAGCGCGGGGTGGGCAATCGTTGGTCTATGGGGTGGCCGATGATCGAGGGCGGAAGTTGGCTCTCAAAGTGAGTCGGACGGATACGGCGGACCCGCACAATCGCGCTCGTCTGGAGCAGGAGGCGGCCCTTCTGCAGCAGCTGGATTCGCCGTCCATTGTCCGCTTTGTGGAGGCGGGGATGGATGCTCCGTCGGGTCTCTTCTGCCTGGTGGTCGAGCAGGTGCCGGGTGTGCCCCTGGCGGAGGTGGTGGGGGATGGGGAAGTGCTGGGGCGGGAGGATGTCTTGTCGGTGCTGCGACAAATAGCGGTGTCGTTGGCGGAGCTCCATGCTTTGGGGCATGTGCTACGGGATTTGACGCCCTCTCAAGTGCTATGCAGCAGGGGGCCCGAGGGCTTGCGGGCGGTGCTGGTGGACCTCGGATTTGCGCGTCACATGAGTGCGGAAACGGGGCTGACCGACCCCGCTTCGGTGGCCGGGACACCGGGCTACCTGGCCCCCGAGATGATTGATGCGTCGATTCCTACGCCCCGCAGCGACGTTTACTCCCTGGCTGCCGTGGGCTATTTCCTGATTGCCGGGTTCTGCCCCTTTGGTGGGTTGCGGGCGGAAGCTGCCCTGGCCGCGCAGTATGCCGGGCAGGTTAGACCCCTATCCCCGGGGTGCGGCTTGCCGCGGGAAGTGAGGCAGCGGGTTGACAGGGTCTTTCGCCGGGGACTCTCTCCCGACCCCGATTCCCGGCCTGGAACGCCTGGTGGGTTTGTTGATGAACTGGCTGCCGCTCTCTACTCCGCTTCCTCCCTCTGGACCCGTCTGTGGCAAGGACCTGGACCGGCCGGCTGACAGGAGTGTCAGCGCAGCTTGACTTTCGTGCCTCTCTATGGCAGAAAAACGCGGGTCGAGAAGTGTGTGCTGTACTGGGAGAAGTGATCATGGGTGTAGAAGGGAAGTTGCTGAAGGATGGAAAGACGGTATCCGTGCTGTCCAATCTGCTTGGTCGTATCGTCCATGATTTCAACAACCCATTGGCTGCGATCATTGGCTTTGCGGATCTTCTGCGCAACCCGAATCTCACCCTTGAGAAGCAGTCCCGGTACGTGGAGCGCATCTATGAGCAGGCCTCGAAGATGGCCCAGTTGGTGGAGACCATGTCGAGTTTCTCTGGTGGGATGACGCTGGCTATTGGCCCCGTTGTGCTGGGGAGTGCAATGCGCGAAGCCTGTGCATTGTTGGAGCCCGGATTGGCCGGCACGCGTATTGAACTGCGTGTCGAGGATGAGTCTGGCGGGCAAATCGTAGTTGCAGAGCGTCGGGCGATTGGCAGGATTCTGCACGCTTTGCTCACCAATGCGGAGCAGGTTTTTCGTGAGAATCCTCTGCTGGCGGAGCGGCGGATATGGGTCAAGTGCGTGACCTGTGAGGGGGGGGCCTACGTGGACGTCGCCGACAGTGGGAAGGGGGTGGCACCGGATCTTGCCGAGAGCATCTTTGAGCCCTTCTTTTCGACGCGCCGGTCGGGTGGGCTCGGTTTGGGACTGGCCATCGGCCGGACTTTGGCGGTGCAGATGGGTGGGTCTCTGGAACTGCTCAAGGAGCACGATAACCCTGGTGGGGGAGCTTGTTTCAGGCTCTTCCTGCCCTCAGTTCAGGAGCAATAGCGCGCCTTTTGCGCCGACGAGCTATGACAGACTTCTTTCGCAAGTTGCTGCGCCCCTTGGAGTTGGCGGACTGCTTCGTCCTCGCCTACTGGCTGATTGTCGGTTTGCTCCAGGTGGTTGCTGCTCCTCGGATCATCTCCAGCCACGGCGTCAGCGCTTTTGCTTTCTTGCTCCTGGTTGACGTGACCATGGTGGCTGCGATTTTGATGGTTGCCCGGAATCTGGCGGCTGCCCCGACGGGACGAAGGCTGACGGCCAAGTCGATACCCATCTTCCTGACATTCTATCTGGGCTTTCTGATGCTGCCGTTTTATGCCACTGCCGTGCATCCACGGAGCTTTGAGATGGAGCTTCTGTGGTTTGACCAGGCCATTTTCGGCATGCCTGTTGCGACCTTCCTGGAGCCCTATCTGGTTGCGGGTGTCACGGACTTCATGCAGATTTGCTATGCGTCGCACTACCTTCTGCCCTTCATCTTGATGGGGCTGCTGCTGAAGGATGGCAAGGATCGGGAGGCGGAGTGGCTGGCCGCGGCGGTAGCGTTGGTGGTGCTTACGAGCTTCCTGCTGTATATCGTCGTTCCCGCGCGTTCTCCGTATGTCTGGGCTTTTGCCGTGGCGGATTCCCCGGTGCGTTTTGCCAACCCCATTCCCATGACCGGGGTAGGGCGTGCCATTCGTGACTGGCTCCATCAGAACGAGACATTCAAGTACGATTGTTTTCCCAGCGGGCATACGCAGCTATCGCTGACCGTCCTGGTGGCTTCGTGGCGCTATCATCGCCGTTCGTTCCCGGTCTTCCTGGTGGTGGTTTCCAGCCTGATTTTTGCTACTTTGTATTTGCGGTATCACTATGTTGTTGACCTGGCCGCCGGCGCTGCGCTGGTTTGGTTTGGGTGGAGATACGTGCCCCGCTGGGTGCACTTGATGAGTACCAGAGGAGAGACCTATGCAGGTAGCAAAGCAGCTGTCGATTTTTCTCAAGAACAAGCCGGGGACGCTCGCTGACGTCTGCCAGCATCTGCAGGACGAAGGCGTCAACATCATCGGCTTTTGTGTCTCCGATACCGTGGACCACGCGGTCGTCAGAATCGTTGTCGATGAGCCGATGCGGGCCGTCCATCTGCTGGGTAACTCCGGCATCCTGGTGGTAGAAAACGAAGTGGTGGTCATTGATTTGAAGAACGAGCCCGGCGAGCTGGCCAGGCTTGGCAAGAAGCTTGCGGCGAACAACGTCAATATCGATTATGCCTACGGTGGCATTTCCCGGGAATCTTCGTCCGGAGTGCTCTATCTGCGGGTTTCTGACGTGCGCAAAGCGATGAACGTCCTCACCGAGAGTTGAACCAAATCCTCTGACTTACTTGCAGACCGTGACCTTGGAATTCTTGGAACAAGAGAAATCCTTGCAGTCTATGAAGCCGTTACCATCGTTGTCGATGCCGTCTGAGCAGGTGGCATCATTGCCTTCACAAAAGGGTACAGCCTCGGCTTCGGAGCAAGAGAAGTCGGCGCAATCGAAGTGGCCGTTCCAGTCGTTGTCGATGCCGTCTGAGCACGCCTCAGGCGTGTTTTCCGGGGTCTTTACGGCGGACTTGCAGACGGTGACCGTGGCCGTTTTGGAGCAGGACCAGTCACCACAATCGGTGAAGCCATCGCCGTCATTATCGCAGCCATCGTTGCAGAGTTCATCGAGGTTCTCGAGGGGGGCCATGGCGCCGCAGCAGCCGATTCCCTCGCAGTCCTTGTCTTCGCAGTCGGTGAGTCCATCCTCGTCGTTGTCGAGGCCGTCATCGCAGAAGGCTTTCTCATCCAGCGTGGTACATTCGAGGCACTCCGACGACATCCAGGAAAGCACATCACTCTCATCCCGCTGACAGCTTGTGGAGGTCAGCACCAGCAGGCAGGTGAAAAGCGCGGCCGGGACGATGCGCAGGCTCATTCGTCATCCTCGTATTCTTCGGAGTACTTGATTTTGATGCTCTCAACGAAGCCCTTGAAGTAGGAACCAGCCGAGGTAAACGAGAAGAGCAGAGAGATTACAATGAGCGCTTGGCCGATGGCGTTGAAGTTGATGGGGTCGGGCAGCAGGGGGATCTTCTGGGGGTAATGAAGGATCAGCCCCATGATGCCACAGAGTTGGAAGGCTGTCTTCCACTTGCCGGCGGAAATAACGTGGATGGCTGGCAGGCGTTCAGCCAGGGCCAGCGTCCTGAGGGTGTTGATTGACATCTCCCGCAGCAGGATGAGCACGACTATCCAGGCGGCGACACGGTGCAGTTCAACGAGGGTGATGAGGGTTGCCAGGACCAGTAGCTTGTCCGCCACCGGGTCGATGAACTTGCCGACCAGTGTTGACATGTTGCGGGTGCGGGCCAGGTAGCCGTCGAAATAATCGGTCACGGCGGCGGCGGAAAACAAGAGCAGGGCGACGAAGCAAAGCCACTGGCTTGCCTCCCTGGAGCCAGTCACTTTCTCTTCCGAGAGCATGAGTACGAAGATTACAAAGGGGATCGCGGCAATCCGCAGGTAGGTGAGGATATTAGGCAGGCTGAAGAACTCACGTTTGAGCTCTGGTGACAGGCGACGTCTTTTCATGCGACTTCCTCTACGGCAACTCCATTTCCGGGCAAGTATAGGGAATCAGGGGGGCATTGCAACGGAAAGATTGGGAGCGAGTGGCTACTGAGCGGCGAACTCGGGCTTCCGACGATAGTAATTGTCCAGCACTTTTCGGACGTAGCCGTCGCTTCCTTCCCAGGGAATGCCATTGGCCCGGGAGACCGCTCCGCCCCCGGCGTGGAAGGCTGCGAGCACCTTGGGAATGTCGCCGTCGAAGCGGTTGGCGAGGATGCGCAGAAACTTGGTTGCGCCCATGATGTTCTGGTAGGGGTCATAGGGGTCGGTGACGCCCATGTCGCCGGCGGTTCCAGGCATCAACTGCATGAGGCCCATGGCTCCTTTGTAGGAGAGGGCCCGGACCTTGTAGCTGGATTCTACCATGATAATGGCGTGAATAAACGCTTGCGGGAGGTCATATTTCTGGCTCGCCAGTTCGACAATGCGGCCGATGTCTTTGAGTTTCTCCTCGCCCTTGGTGCCGGTGCTATCGAAGGTCACCTTGCGTGGCGGCTTCCAGCTCCTGGTCTTGCGAGGTTTGCCGGTGTTGGTGTTGCCGGCTGTGGCTGCAGTGCCCTCCTTCGGTGCCGGGGCGCCGAATCCCGACATGATGCGCTTGCAGTGCTTGGCCGAGGGGTCTTTGTAGTTGGTGATCCAGGTTTGGCCATCCCGTTCACAGGCAAAGAAATCGGCCCGGGCCTGAGCCGGGCTCAAGCACCAAAGCATAGCCACCATCGAAGCAACAACTCGCACGCGCAACCCTCCTGCGGGTCTATTTTAGGCAAACCCGGCCATTGGGCAAGTATTCCGCGAGGGCTGGGTCGATGCGGTGACGACGGACCAATACTGCGTCAGCCGTGGCCTCACCTACACTGCGTCACCCCGCCCGCCGCAGCAAAGCCACAAAAAACAGATCCCCGTCCATCACCGAGGGCAGTGTCAGCAGCATGCCGGGTTTGTGCATGGGGAGGGTGTTGTTGGCGGCGGCGAGGCGTCCGGTGAGTTCTTTGGCGGTGCCGGTCAGGTGCTGGGCGGGGGGTTCGAGGGTGAAGTGGGGGTGAGTGGCGAGGAAGTTGTCGATGACGGCTGGTCCCTCGGCGTTGAGAAAGGAGCAGACGGCGTAGATGAGGAGGCCTCCTGGCTTGACTAGCGGGGCAACGCCGGCGAGGAGTGCGCCTTGGAGTTTGCCGTTGGCATAGCTATCTGCAGGTTTACGGCGCCATTTGAGTTCGGGGTGTCGCCGCAGGGTACCGAGGCCGGTGCAGGGGGCATCGAGGAGGACGGTATCGAAGCTGTTGGGAGGGAGGTCGGGGGCGGTGAGGTCGAGGGTCAGGGTGCGCAGGGGCAGGGTGGTGCGGGCGGAGATTTCGCTGAGTTTGTGCGGCGAGATGTCGGCGGCCGTGACTGACGTGAAGCGGGGGCTCTCGGCGCAGGCGATGGCTTTGGTGCCGTTGCCGGAGCAGCCATCGAGGAGGTCGCCCCGTCCCGCGGCGATGACCAGATCGGTGACGAACTGGGAGGCGCGGTCCTGGGGGCGAAAGCGGTTCCGGGCGAAGGCCATGGTCTGGTAGGGGGATTCTCCGGGTGGCAACAAGAGGCCGCGGTCGTTCTCGGGCATGGGTTGCGGGGAGAGGCCCTCGCGCTTGAGTTCTTCGAGGAGGTCCGAGCGGGGGAGCGCACCGGCGGTACGGAGGGCGATGTCCGCGGCGCGGGCGAGCCCGGCCAGTTCATCTTCTGTGGATTCGCCAAAGACGGTTTGGGCAGCATCAAGGAGCCACTCTGGCAGGGAGAGCCGGGCAGGGGCGGGGAGGTTGGCTCGGGCGTCGAGTTCGGCAGTGGGGTCGAGGTTGGCGGCCTTGCGCAGCAGTGCGTTGACAAAGCCGGCCACGCGTGCCCCCTTGCTGCGGCGAGCCAGCTCGACATAGCGGGAGCCGGTGGCGTAGCTGGGGATGGAATCCATGAAGAGCATTTCGTAGAGGGCCAGCCGCAAGAGATCCATGAGCCGTTTGTCCTTGCGGGGGAGCTGGCGTTCCACCAGGCGGGCGAGGACTGAATCCAGGTAGCCCCGCTCCCGGATGGTCCCCATGATGAGTCGGTGGGCGGCCGAGACGACTTCGGGGGGCGGGTTCTGGCGTTCGGTGGCGTGGCGCAGGGCGGCGGTGGCGAGGCGGTCGCGGGTGCGCACGGAGTCCAATACGGTCCATGCGAGAGAGCGGTGATCCGGGCCTGCCATGGGGGTCTCCTGTTGACAAGGGAAGGGGATTCTATCATCCTCTACACCTAATTCAAACCCCGTTGGAGGGGGTCCTTTTGACGCAGAATAAATCCGCCTGGATGGCTCACGTGAAGCGCTTGCTGCCGTGGTTGGGTACCGGTATCCTGCTGGCGTACATGGCCACGACCACGGACCTGGAGACCATCGGGCACTCCCTGGCCGACGTGAATATTGTGGCGGTCCTGCTGCTGGCGTCTGTGGGGACGTTGGCCACCTTTCTCATCGACAGCTTCTGTGTTGCCAGGGTCTTTACCCGGTTTGTTTGCAAAGTGAGTTATCGGGAGGCGTTGCCCATTAAGGCAACTTCCTACTTCCTTAATATCCTCAACTACAATCTGGCGCTCGTGGGCATGGCCTTCTATCTGCAACGGAGCCGGCAGGCCCCCTTCTGGAGCAGCCTCGGTTCCCTCTTTTTTCTCAACGTCATGGACATTCTGACGCTTTGCGTGTTGCTTGTTGTCGGCCTCATGGCAACCCAGGGTACCGGGGTGCTGGACGGGTCGACTGAGGTGGTGGCGTGGTTCATGGCCGCAGGGGGCTTTGGCGGCTTCGCACTGGTGGTCCTGATGCTCAAGTTGGACCTCAAGATACCTGTTGTTTCCCGGCTTTTGAAGTTACAGATGCTGGCACCGCTGGCTGATTTGAACGTGGGCACGGTGTTCTATTTCCTGGGTTTGCGCATGTGCCTGCTGCTGACCTACCTGGGCAGTCAGTACATTCTTTTGCAGCTCTTCGCCATTGATGTGCCGCTGCTGCGCCTGGTGGTCTACAACTCGCTCATCACCTTTGTTCAGATTGTGCCCATCTCGGTGGCCGGGTTGGGTACGGTGCAGGTGGTAATGCGGCATTTCTACGCGCCCTTTGTGGTGCGGGCAACCGGGCAGGCTGCCGCAGTAGTGGATGCCTACTCGACGACCTCGATTTTCAGCTTCGTTATCTTTCGAGTCATTGTCGCCTATTTCTTCCTCGGGGAGTTCAGCCGGGAGGTCATTCGTGATGCCGAGCATGCGGCTCCGGCTGGCGACATGGCCCCCCCTTCCCCCGATGTAGATTCGGTGGTATAACCCGGCGCAGTTTTTCAGGAGGAGCATGCTCGCACTTGTAACCAACGACGATGGCATCAGGGCCCCTGGCATCCAGGTGCTGATTGAAGCGGCTCGGCGCCGCTTTGACCGAGTGGTGGTGGCGGCGCCGCGGACGCAGAAGAGCGCGGTGAGCCAATCGATTACCATCAATAAGGCGTTTCGGGTTTTCGAACGCTATGGGCCCGATGCATACGGGCTTGAGGCGACGCCCACTGACTGTGTTTTCTTTGCGGTGAATGAACTGCTGGAAGAGAAGCCGGACTTCATCTTGAGCGGGGTTAATCTCGGCCCCAATCTGGGCTACGATACAATTTATTCAGGCACGGTGGCCGGGGCTCGCGAGGGCCTTTTGCAGGGCATCCCGAGTATTGCTTTCTCGCTGGCGGTTACGGAGCCGGTGGACTTTGAGCAGTGTTTGCCGCACATTGACCGGGTGCTCGTCACTGCGCAGGAGAAGGGGCTGGCGCCGGAGACGATGCTCAACGTCAACATCCCTTCCGTGGAGATGTTCGGGGAGCCAAAGGGGATCAAGGTGTGCCATCTGGGGCGGCGGGTTTTCGCCAATCAGACGGCGGTGTGGGAAGACCCCATGGGGCTGAAGCATGGCTGGATCGGAGGGCGTGACCTTTCGTTGCAGGGTGATGAGGGGTCCGATTGCTACTGGATGAAGAGGGGCTACATGACCATATCGGCGCTGACCTGGGACCTCTCGTGCAATGCGCGCGCGGACATGTCTCACTGGGAAGCGCTCTAGGGGGAGAAGATGAACATTATCAAAGCTAAGATCCGTGCCATTCCCGATTTTCCGAAGCCAGGGATCCTGTTCCGGGACATTACGCCGTTGTTGCAGGACCCGGAAGGCCTGCGGGCAACCATTGAGGCGCTCTGTGAGCCCCACCTGGACAATCCGCCGGACTTTGTGGCTGGCATTGAGTCTCGCGGCTTCATTTTTGCCAGTGCCATGGCGGTGCGGCTGGGTTGTGGCTGCGTGCTGATTCGCAAACCGGGCAAGCTACCGGGCAAAGTCCGTCGCCAGACCTACGACCTCGAATATGGCACCGATACCATCGAAATCCACGAGGATGCTCTGACCACCGGGGACCGGGTCGTTCTGGTCGATGACCTGCTGGCGACCGGCGGGACCATGGAAGCGGCGGCGAAACTGGTGACGAGTCTTGGCGCCACGCTCCTGGA
>ERZ890953.676-NODE-676-length-18924-cov-7.779374_pt1 | contig 18924 bp, 20 predicted proteins | sample MGYA00521264_ERZ890953 | MGnify/ENA primary metagenome ERZ890953 (study PRJEB32303, sample SAMEA104408629) | aquatic metagenome | biome: Brackish water; feature: Chemocline; material: water | place: Baltic Sea | collected 2014-10-26T21:54:00 | depth 200 m ...
TGGGCTCGTGACAGTGTCTGAGGATCCATGGTCTTGGTTAGCGACAGGGGTGGTCAGGCTAGCACGATGGCCTCGGTCGGGCAGCTCTCGGCCGCGTCGCGCACGGTCTCATCGTGCTCGGGAGGTACATCCTCTAGCACCACCTCGGCGGCGTCCTGTACGAATATTTGATCCGCGCGTTCTTCCAATAATTCTCACTCTTGCGGCGAGAAGCTCAATGCATGGTTGATCGAGCATGCCGCGGCGACATCGAGGTCGTCCCGGTTCCTTGTCGTGCTCGCTGCCAGCCTGGATCGAAGCCTGTTCATGTCCTCACACTTGGAGGACCTGAACAGGCTCACCGACGTTCAACAGTGACGGCTGGCCGCAAAGCAGATGGTATCGGGCCGGATTCGAGCCACCGATCCGAGCAGGCCGCTGACGCTCGTTCAGGCGGCCTCGGCCCCCTGGGTTCTGGGCCGGCCAGGTGTGCGCAGACGCGAGCTGGCTGACGGGCTGCGGGTGCAGTGGTCAAGCCCTCAACCGTATTGACCACGGCCTCTCACCCGAACATCGCTCTGACGTTGACCGCCTTCCACAGCAACCCCGGATGCGACCGCAGCGTCGCCCGCATCCCCTCGTCCACGGTGATCAGCTCGGGCGCAATCTCGCCCCGCCCGTTGAGCCGCTCCAGGAACTCCAGCTCGGGCTCGCGCAGGGGGAGCACTCTGCCCAGCAACACCCGGGTCTCCTCCACCAGCGCCCGGGTCCATGCGGGGATGTCCACCCGAGCTGGTACCTCCGCTCGCCGCAGCACCGGCAGCAGGGTGCGCTCCACCTCCCGGGGCTCCAAGGCCACGTCGTCCAGCGATATCTCCCGCCAGTCCCGCCGGTTGAGGCCGCCGTAGACGACAAAGCCCAGGCGCAGGCGCTCGGTGTCCAGGCCGTCGAGCCGCAGCAGAGCGTGCGCGTCGTACAGGTCGCGGCCGGCCACACGCCCGAACAGGGCCGCGAGCTTTCCGGCCACCAACTCGTGCAGGTCGAGCACCGGGAACGCGGTGGCCCGGCTCCCGGCGATGGCCCGCGAGTCGCATGCCTCGACGGGCCACAGCGGAGCGCGCAGCACGAAGTTGAGGTCGAGCTCCAGGGTGCCGGTGCCACCCGCCGCTGCCTGGTACCCCAAGCGCCACTTGCCCCCGGCGTGGTCGCCAGGCACCCGGCGCACCATCAGGTCGAGCCGGCCGCATGCCGCCTGGATGGCCTGCTCCACCTGGGGTCGCTCGGCGAGCATGGTCACGCGGTCCACCGCGCCGATGTAGTTGAGGTCCACGTCCACGGAGAGCCGGGGCAGATCGAGCACGAAGAGGTTCAGGGCGGTCCCACCCTTCAACGCCAGGCGACCGCGGAGGAAGGGGTGGGCGCGCAGGCCGCCGAGGAGTTCGACCAGACGCAGCACTTTCTCCAGCATGGTCGGCTCGAAGCCGGTGTTGGCTGCGGCGGCGTTCAGCTCGGCCAGGGTGTGCCTCACGAAACCTCCGCCCAGCTACGAGTCACCACGCGCTCGGGGACCACCAGGTTCCAACGCTCGAACCATCTCCCCTGCTCCTGGCCCGGGTCCAGGTAGCAGGGCCCGCTCGGGGCCTGGGCCTGCAAGGCCGCCAGGTACCGCTCCTCGACCATCAGCGTCTCGCGGTGCTGCTCCAGGAAGAAGCCCACCCGCGCCACCGTGACCGCCGAGCCCAACCGCAGCGCGTAGGCCACCACCGCGTCCAGGTCGAAGAACTCCACCTGCTCCAAGGATCGCCAGATTTCCTCCCAGCCACCCGCCAGGGCGGGCCGGTGCAGCACATCCGCCAGGGCGCGCTCCAGGGTAGTCACGCGCACTACCCCGCCCGCGTACCGCCGCTCCTCCACTCCACCGCCCCAGCCAGGCAGCGCGCGCACCGCGGTGGGCACCAGCACGGGCACCACCTCGACCCCGCGCCAGGACCAGGGGCGGGAACGCCCGGCCGAGAGCACGTGGTAGCGGCTCCATGGGGTGTAGACGCGGCCGTGGAACTGCAGGGCGGCGTGGTAGGCCAGCACCGCGTCCGGGGCGTGCTGCGTGGCCAGGAGGAAGCCTTCCACCACAGCGTCCGCTGCCGCCACACCGCGGGGCACCGTGGCGTACAGTCCGCGCCGTGGCCGTACGAGGTTGCCCGCCGCCAGGTGCTGCTTGAGCAGGCTGGCGGTGGTCTGCCGGCTACGCCCCCCCTCGTCGGCGTGGACGCGCTGGAAGTCCTCGACACGGAAGACCGGGTGCTCGGCGAAGTAGTCCTGGGGGCGCATGACTTTGTCTCGTGTGACGGCCTGGGTAGTCTGACTACCCTTTACTCTACACGACGGCAAGACTGGACGCGGAACGGGCCGAGGGCCTCGGACCGGGATGGGCGGCGCCGTTCCCACCGCCATGAGGCGACGCCAGGCAGGGCGGGAACGGTGTGGATCACCCTTCCCCGCCCACAATCGCACCCTGTTCCCACTGTTCCCGGTTCCCCTGCGCATACCCCCCTGCACGCAGTACCCGGATCGCCTCATCCTCCCCAAGCCCCTTCACCCTCCTCCACTCCCCCTCCGTCACCGGCTCCCCCCGAGCCTCCGCTTGTATAAGGGTGTTCATCAGCAGACCGGGAACAGTGAGAACAGCCAGGGCCTGAGACACCCTCGCCCTGCTCACTCCGAGCTGCCGAGCCAGGTCGGCTCGGGTCTCGATGCCGGGGGTTCCGAGCATGGCGTCCCACTCCTGAGCCCTGGCCAGCACCCCCTTCACATCCCTGGCCACGCTTCCCTTCTTCTTCTTTCTTACCTTTCTAGTCGAAGAATAGAGAAGAGAGAGGGGGCGCTCCACTCTGACTGTCAGCCCAGGCTCGGGCTTCTGGTTGGTTCGTGGAGAGGTGAACTTGTGGACCCGTGCCCTTCCTGCCACGTCCGGGTGCCAGCGGTGGCATGATGATCGCCGAGCCAAGAGTGTGGTCGTTGTGAATGAGGTTCTGACGAGGGACAGGTGTTTCGATGACGGCTGACCCAGCCGGCGAACAGAAACAGGAGAAACCGCAGAGCGATGGGAACGACGGGAGAGGACATGACCCAGAGCTTCGGCCCAGCCCGGCTCGGAGGGCAACTGGAATCCGTGAAGACCTCGCTGACCCGGGACCACAGCCGATTCTCCTGGTGACCGCGGTGCTCCAGCGAAGGCCGGTATCTCCAGAAGAAAGGATGGTTCGTGTTTTCGTACAGCACACCCCCACCTCGGCCCTCGCCCTGTGCTACTGGGGCCCCCATGAACGACTTCGAAATTCTCGCCCACGCTCACACGCCCATCGGCACCCTCTACCTCGGGCGCCGCATGGCCCCGGGAAGGCCTGACTGGGTCTACGAGATCCAGATCTCCGGGCAGCTCCTGATGAGCAGCAAGAACAACTTCTCCGAGCGGCAGATGTCCACCACGGCGCTGAAGCTCCACGAGGGCGATGGCCCCCTGCGGGTGCTCGTCGGCGGCCTGGGGCTCGGCTACACGGCCCAAGCCGCGCTCGAGGGGGCGCGGGTGACGAGCCTGCGGGTGGTGGAGAAGATGGACTTCGTCATCGACTGGATGAACGAAGGCATGCTGCCTCTCTCCGCAGAGTTCTCCGCCGAGGATCGGCTCGAGATCGTGCAGGGCGACATCTACGAAGACCTCCTCGGACCCGCGACGGAGCTCTGGGACCTGATCCTGGTGGACGTGGACCACTCGCCCGAAGATCGCCTGGCCGACGGGCCCGGGCACTTCTACACGGCCGAAGGGCAGCGCCGAGTGGCGCGCCACCTCGCGCCAGGTGGCGTGCTCGCGGTCTGGTCCGCATGGGACAACGACGCCTTCGCCGAGGTGCTTGCCAACGAGTACCCACGGTCCAGCCGTGAGGACGTGCGCTGGGACGACGACGAGGACCCGGACGAGGACTACCACAACGTGCTGTTCTTCGCGGGCGGACTCCCGCGCACCGTGCCCACCTAGGCGTCGTCGGTCTCCAGGTCCTCGGCGGTGCCGGCCGGCGACCGGCCCAGAGACAGGTCAGAACTCGATCACCATGCCGACGCGGATGGGCGTACTGCGTTCGTCCCGGGACTCCAGCTGGTAGGCCGGGTTCGACAAGACCTCGAAGGCGCAGAGGCGCTGCTGACGGGTCAGCTCGTCGCTCTGCAGGGTTGGCTCGAGGGTCTGCTCGGTGACATGACCACGGCCAGGTTCCACCGACGCTGTCCACTTGAGCGTGCCCGGGCGCTGTGCCCCCACGAAGCACTCCGCCAGGCGGTGGCTGCGCGCCGAGACCTGCATCCGGTAGGCGGCGAGCCACGGCAGGGGCGCCAACAGCTCGTTCTCGAAGCTGGGCCGGTCGCGGCGCTGGATGCGCCCTGTGGCCGGAGGCCTGGCAGCGGGGGCCACCTCGACGGGCTCGGGCTCCACCGGCGCGGCAGGCGCGGAGACCTCGACGACGACGGGAGCTTCAATCGGCGTGCAGCTGCAGTCTCGCAGCAGCAACAGCAGCAACAGCAGCGCGACGACCACAGCCCACCACCAGCGGCGACGGCGACGCTGGGGCGCCTTGCCGGCAGCCGCACGGCGACGCCGCAGCTCGGCGTTGGCCGCCCTTCGCCGCTTGTCCAGCGTGGTCCGAAGGCCCTTGCGCCTGGCCTTCACCTTCCGGGCGAGTGCTCGGCGCAACCGCGCAAGACCCGCGCTGGACGGCTCGAAGGGTCGGAGCATGGTCACTCGCCCAGGCTCCACCCGAACACCAACTCACCCGCGTCGTCTCGCCACTCCCGGGGCGTCAGCGGAAGCAGCGTGAACACCGATGGCGCCGCGATTACCGAGGCATTGAAGGGCCACGGGATGGTGTCCGCGGGGGCCAGCCGGACGCTGCCGGCGAAGACCTCTCCGCTAGGGGACAGGGACCGGGCGCGGTCGTGGGCGCTCGCACCTGGCCCCAGGCCGCCCAGGCCTTCGGTGATGGCCTGGAACCGCTCCAGCAGAGCGGAGGCGGTTCGGCCGCGCCTGCCGCTGCCCGCGTCCTGGGAGGCGAGCGGCGCCAACAGCAGGCCCACCTTGGCCAGCGTCGGCAGCTGGGCAGCGCGCACGTCGGCGTCCTCGCGCTCGAGCCGCTCGACCAGCTGAGTCAGGAACCGCAGCGTCTCACTGGGCGAGCGCTCCAGGCCCTCGCCGATCTTGTCCGTGAAGCGGCCCAGGTCCCCCTGGGCCAAGGGGCGCAGCAGCGCCAGGCGCCGCTCCAGGGCGCCGCGGCCCGCCTGGTTGTCCAGGCCCCGCTCGAAGGACTCCTGGTCAGCGTGGAAGGCCGCCCGCCACATCAGGTCTTCGAGGATGATCCCGTAGTCCCGACGGGGAACGAGCTCCTGCAGGGTGACCAGGAGCTCGTCGCTGATCTCGTACTGGGACGCCACGTAGGACAGCCAGCGGCGGCTCAGGCTGATCACCTTGTCGGCGGATCGGGACTCGGGGGCGTGCTGCAGTGCGTAGGCCATGGACCGCAGCGCCCTGGGCAGTTCACCCCGCTCGAGCTCGTCCACCCCACGGTGCAGGGAGATCACCGCGCGCTCACGAAAGCCGGTCTCAGGCTCGAGGGCCAGCAACCGCTGCCCGCGGGCACCGCTCCAGATGGTCCTCCGCGCCGCGCTGTCGTCCACAACCCCGCGGTGCGCGATCCAGCGCTCCACGTCCTCGCCCTGGCCCCGCTCGATGAGCTGGTCGATGACACCGAGCGCGATGTGATCGAGGGTGGCCTCGTCCCCTCCGTAGCCGCGCGCGTGGTCGAACAGGAACAGCCTGCGATCCGGCGCGAGCGCCATCCACTCGGAGACAGGCCAGGCGACGCACCCCCGGAGGATGAGGGCAGCCTCGGTCTCAGGCGAGAGGGTGTACCCAGGCGCTTCCTCGCTCATGGCCGCGAGGGAACCGCTGGACAGCCCGTGCTCTCGGCCGCGGCGCACCCGCTCGCGGGTGTTCTGCTTGGCCTCACGGGCCGCGAGCGCGGTGAGCTGGAGGTCGATGTCGAACAGCCGAGCCTCGATGACGGCCCTGCCTCGAACGTCTTCCTCAGCCAGCGTGGACCGTGCGCGCACCAGCAGGTACCGCAGCAGCTGTGCGGCGATCTGCCGATCGCTGATGTCGGCGTTCACTGGCAGACCTGCCTCCACCATGATCACTCTGGGGCGCAGGCACCTGCCGCGGAACAGCCTCACCGCTCGCAGCTCTTCGGCGCTCAACACATCGCTGATGGAGACGAAGCGCTGCTGGCGATCCAGCTCGAAGGCACCGAAGGGGCGCGGCCGCCTGGGCTTGCCCCAGCGCCCCATGTTGCGGACCACCCAGTTGTGGAGCGCGAGGGGCCACAGCCCCACGCCCTCGTCGTCCAGCGGATAGCCGTCCTGGCAGATCCCAGCCTCGCCCAGCGCCGCCCATGTCACGGAGTGGAAGTCCCCGTCATGGGACGAAACCAAGCCGGTCTGGTCCTCGAGGGCGTTGCGCAGCAACCACAGCCTCACCGCCTCGACGGCCTGACCCTCCCGCAGCGCCATGCGCGCGTTGTAGTAGATCACCGTGTGATCCGTGGGCTGGGGCTCGGCGACCGCCAGCGCCATGAGCACCAGCCAGAGGATCAAAACGCCACGCCGACGGTGATGGACAGATCCGCCCAGAACAGGAGCTGAGTCTGGGACGCCAGCGCCAGGACCGGGACCGCCATCATCAGGCGCGGCGCGATGAACACGCCCTGCGAGAAGTAGAGGTCGTCGCCCACGCCGAGCATCAACCCATAGCGCCCGGTGTCGACCTGCATGGCGTCCAGGCGCTTGTCCTCGAGGTTGGCCAGCTCGGCCTCGGTGAGCATAGGCGAAGCGCTGGCGCTGGCCACCTCGCGCGCCCGCATGCCCTCGAAGCCCCCGGGGTAGATGAGGTAGCGCAGGCCCGCGTAGCCAGCGAAGACCATCTCGACGGCGGGGAAGAAGCGCGGCGAGGCGGTCACGATGCCCTCAGCCAGGGGGACCCCGAGGGTGAGATCCAGCTCCAGCCGCGCTGGCCGGCCCGGCTGGCGGTAGGGCGTGAAGGCGAGCAGCTCACTGCTGGGGGTGTCCCAGACCCAGACGTAGCTGAGCCCCAGCTCCATGATCGCTCCGCCCGCTGGGAACCTCGCCATCCCGCCGGCCCGGAGGCTGTTGAAGTTGTTGAGCTCGAAGAGGTGGTCGCCCGTCGCAGCCACCTGCACGGTGCTCCGCCGCCAGTTGTACTCCACCGGCCTGGAGCTGGTTCCGATGGTGCGCTCCACCAGCACGCCGAAGGGGGTGCGAAAGCGCGACAGCGCGTCGTCGGTCTCGGAGTCTTCTTCGTCCGATTCTGTCCCCTCGTCGGAAGACACCGCTTCGAGCCGAGCGACCGGGCCCACCGGCCCCACCGGACCCATGGCATCGCCAGCCACGGCCTGCGCCACGACCAACACGCCGGCGAGCACCGCGGCGCTAGCCAGCATGGGGCACCTGGATCTCGAGGCTAAGGATCAAGGGGAAACCCAGACTCTCCCGGCTGTGGGTAGCGCGGGAGATAGCAGCTGGTGGCGTAGGTGGAGCGGAAGGGGTCGGACACCTGATACACGCCGGCGGAGTCGAAGGTGGGGTGGTCGCAGAAGCGCGTACACTGGGTGAGCAGCTCCTCGAGGGAGAGCTCCTCAGCGGTCCACATGACCGACCCCAGGTAGGCCTCGCCGTCCTGGCCGAGGCCGAAGGGGACGCTCAGGCCGAAGGCGCTCACCGATCCAGCCGTGAAGACCTCGTACTCGGCGCGCAGGAGGAAGGGAAACTCCCAGAACACTCCGAGCTCGTAGGTGCTCTCGGCGAACCAGCCATGCCACTGGGAGAGCCACTCGATGGGCAGCATCCCCAGCTGGCCCCAGGCGCAGATCTCCTCGGGGATACCGCCAGACTGGCACTCCTGGGCGATGAGCGCCGCGAAGTGAGGGCTCTGCATGATCTCCGACCGAAACACGACGAGCTGATACTCATCCGAGACGCAGTAGGAGAACGCGTCGCCCACGTCGGTGCTGATGAACTCGTCGTTGAGGAAGGTGGCCGCGCCGAAGTCGCCGATGTCGACGTGGTCGGCGGTGGTCGCGAACTCGGGCGCGCGGAAGCTCAGGTTCTTGACCCGTCCGGCCTGGGCCTCGGAGTAGGTCTCGATGAAGTCGAGATACTGCGAGCGGGACGGCAGGATCGGGAGGGTGCCGAAAGAGAACGGGCCGAGCTCGAGGCTCGGGTTGTCCGGCGCGATGGCGCAGGTGACGCTCGCCGAGTAGTCCAGCTCCCCCTCGAGATCTTCCGGCAGCACCGAGGGGCACCACAGGGTGACCGGATCCAGCTCGGGGATCGACAGGCCGCGGATGCCGCTGTCGAAGACGAAGGCGCCGGCCAGCCTGGGGGATGCTGTGCGCCGCTCCTCGGGGACGATCTGGGCCAGGGCCTCCTCGACGGCCACGGCCATGCCGGAGGCGTCCCGGTTCAGCGCGATGACCAGGACCATGTCCTCGCCTGCGGGGCGTTCGGCCTCGACGGCGTCGGTGAACAACACCACCAGATCGTCCACGAACCCGTCCGACTGCCAGTCGTCGATGCAGGTGGTGGGGAGATCGCCCAGCAGCAGGCGCTGCCGCTGCATGTCCTCGTGTTCCTCGGAGATGGTGCGGTCACAGGGCCCCAGGAAGAACGGGATCCGGGTGGTGTCCCGGATGGGGCTGCGCAGGACCGGGAACGCAGGGAGCACCTCGGGGTTCTTCCTGGCGATGGCGGCCGCGGCGAAGGTGCCCAGGGCGTCGGTGACCTCGGCCTCAGCGCAGACCACGGAGGCACTGGAGGCGTCGAGGGGCAGGGCGGAGAGGTTGGAGACTGCGCGCTCGTCGGTGCCGATCTCTTCCTGTTCGGCCGAGGCGAAGGAGGCCGGGCACTCGCCCCCGTAGCCGTAGGGGTTGGACGCGCTGGCGATCTCTCGGCTGCCGTAGCCCTGGTCGCGGACGATGAAGTCCCGTCGCAGCCCGTAGTCCTGGGCTTCCTTGTTGCGCAGGGTGGGGAACTGGTGCCGGCCCCGCCACTGCACCCACTGGTTGGACTCGTCGAAGACGCCGTAGACCACGAAGCTGCGGTGGGAGTGGGGATCGCCGTGGCCCACCACGTTGAAGGCCGTGTGGGCGTCCAGCGCCAGCTCCCCGTCCCGGTGGTAGCGCAGGCGGATGTCGACCTCGCGGGGCTCGAGGGCGACGTGCAGGCTGCTGCTGCCGCAAAGGCTGTGTACTCCACAGCCGACCGGCAGGTGGGTGTGGACGGTGGGGAGCTCTGTCAGGGGGGTCCAGTCCACACGCTCTTCGTCGGTGGCGTAGGTGATCTCGATGACGCTGGGATCACCCAAGCCCTGCTCGGCCGTGACCTCCCAGAAGACGAAGAGGGTCTCCTCCTCGGCGAACCAGGCCGCGTCCGCCAGGGTGAAGCCCGCCTGGACGTCGAAGATGGGCACCTTGGCGCAGGAGGCGCCCACCGAGACCATCAGGGCTGCTGCGGCTCCCCACAGAGCTCTCATGGGTCCCCCGCGGCCGTTGGGCCCACCACGGCCTCGAAGGGGATGCGGGCCCGCACCAGCTGCCGCTGCAGGCCACGGGCGAGCTCACGTCGCCCTCGCGCGGCCAAGGATAGCTGACGCGCCCGGGACGAGAAGCCCGCGAAGCTGTCCACCGAGGCCCGCAGGGAGGCGGGCGCCCCGGCGAGCAAAGCCCGCTTGGCGTCGGCGTCGAGGAAGGACAGCCAGGCCGCCAGGACCTCGCCGTCGACCTCGAGCAGCAGATCCGCCCGGGCCTCGTCGGAGAGCACGAGCACCATGTCGGCGACGAGGATGCCCCGGTACCAGGTGGGCAGGCTGCCCTCGAAGCGCTGCAGCGCGCCAGCGAACAGCGCGGCCCTCTGGTTCGGGGCCAGCCGGGGTAGGAGCACCGACAGGGCACCGGCCGCGTCGAACGCCGCGCCCCGGTCGGAGACCTCGAGGGCCTCGACCACCGCAGGCTGAGGGCGGTCGCCCTGCGCCGCGCCCAGCACGGTGAACAGGTGCTCGGTCTCGTTCGGGTCCATGCGGTTCGAGCGCAGCAGCTGCTCAGCCATCTCCCAGACCTTGCGGGGAGCCAGCAGGCGGGCCACCTCGTGCTGCTCCTCGAGGGGCGCCAGCGCGAACAGCAGCGCACCCACCCGAGCGCTCAAGCGCCCGATGATCTCCACGATCCCCGCCGCGCCATAGTCCTCGTGCAGACTGCGCACGATCCTGGCATCGGCCTGGGTGACCAGGGCCGCAGACAGAGCATGCCGGTTCAGGGACTCGAAGAGCTCCCGATCCGACGGCAGGGCGTCGACATCCGCGGTCTCGAGGTACGCGGCCAGCTCGAGCTTTGCGGAGGCGACGTCGCCTCCTTGGGGGAAGGCCGCCGGGAAGCTCTCGGGGAAGTGAAGGACCGCCTTGGCCAGCAGCGGGATGTCCCCGGAGCGCAGCAGGCCTCGGATCAAGGCGCTGAGTTCCGGATCGGGGTGGTCGGCGTCCAGCGCCTCGAGCCTGGCCTGCCAGGCCGCCTCCTGCTGCTCCACGAAGCCCTGGTCGGCGTCCGTGTCATCGGCGACCACGGCCGCATCCTTGGCGTCGGGGGACGTCGCCCCGTCGCCCTCGGGCTGGGCCAGCTGTGCGAGCAGGGCCTGTTCTTCGGGGGACACCACGCCGACGCGGCGCCACGCCCAGATCGCAAGGAGCCCGGCCAGCGTGACCAGGCCGAGGCCGATCATCCAGAAGAAGTGAGGCAGCAGGGCGCTCCAGAGCTCGCGCCCCGCCACCGCCGCCGACCACGCGGGAGGCTCGACTTCAGGGGTCTCGATCGCCGGCAGATCCTCGACCTCGAGCTCATCCTCAGCCTCGGGCTCAGGGGGCTCGCGGAGGTAGGGAGGCAGGGGCTGGAGCACCTCATTGGTCACCGAGACCACGGTCCACCCCGACGAGAGCTTGGCCTGTAGACGTCGCACCAGGGCCTGCACGTCGCTGCTCTCGAGCGCCTTCTCGTGGGCGAAGGAGCACCGCGCCTGGGTGAGGTACTCCTGGGAGATCCCGCTGCCAGGCCCCGCCTCCTGGCCGAGGCCGGGCATAGAGGCCGAGCGCGGCTGGTCCGCCACCGCGTGATCCATGTAGGCGCAGCCCTTCGAGAAGCAGCGGTCTGCGTCGCAGTCCGTCGACAGGGCGAGCTCGAAGCGGTTCTCGAGCAGCTGCAGCTCCACGAGCACCGAGGGGGGGATCTGACGGCTGGGGACCCGTGGGGTCTGGGCGAAGGCGCCAGACAGCAGGATCGCGACGACAGCGAAGGCAAACATCAGTAGATCCTCACGATGACGCGGCGGTGACGAGCGAGGCGTTCGTCGTCGGAGAGCCCCACGAGAGACTCCTCGGGCAGGGGCTCGGTGTCGGCATAGCCCTCGACGCGGATGCGCCCTTCGGCGATGCCCACGCCCTCGAGCCGGGACCGCACGGCGTTGGCGCGGCCGGTGGACAGCTCCCAGTTGCTCGCGAAGGCCCCACCGTTCACGATGGGCATGGAGTCCGTGTGCCCCTCGACCGCGAAGTCGTAGTGCTCGGCGTAGGGCACCAGTGTGAGCAGCATGTGGTCCAGCGTCCCCTCTTGCTCGGGGATGACTTCGGCATGCCCCGAGTGGAAGACGAGCCCAGAGTTGAGCGCGAGCTCCAGCCCCTCGTCGGTGAGGTCGGTGCGGATCAGCCCTTGGAGGCCCTCGCGCTCGATCTGGGCCTCGATCTCTTCTTGGATGGAGGAGAGGCTGGCAGGCTGCTCGATGCCCGAGATCTCCTTGGCGATCTGCTGCATGCGCGTCCGGCTGACGTGCGCTGCGGCCAGCAGCATGGAGAAGAAGATCAGCAGGTTGGTGATGAGGTCGGCGTAGGACAGGAGCCATCCCTCATCGCTGCTGTAGACCCTACGTTGCACGCGCTAGCCCCCCACGATCGAGGACTCGCGGGCGGTGCTGGCGACCAGCCCGCTGACGCTCTGTTCGCAGCGCTCCAGGGCGCCCAGCCGCTCGTCCAGCAGGCCCCTGAGGTAGTGGCCGATGGGTCCGGCGACGCCGGCGCCGAAGGCCACGCCGTAGAGGGTGGCCAGCAAGGCCAGAGAGACCGCAGATCCAAGGTTCATGCTGTCCTCGCCCATGGAGCGGAACACCTGGATCATGCCGGTGATGGTGCCGACCATGCCGAAAGACGGGCCGAGCTTGGCGAGCAGCTCCCAGTTGCCGATGGCGGGCTGCCAGCGCCTGAGCTCAGCGTGCCGCAGCTCGGTGAACGCGGCGCGGGCGGCCTCCTCGGGGGCGCGCGCCAGGACCAGCTGAAGCATGCGCCGGATGGAGGGAAACGCGCTGCGCTCGGCGAGCTCGACGGCCTGGGACCGCTTGCCGTCGAGCCAGAGCTCCGCGAACTTGACCCGCTCGTCCTCCAGGGCCTCGGTGGCCGGGCCCAGGGTGCCCAGCGCGGGGATGATCTCCCGCAGGCACAGGAAGGTGCGCACGGTGGTCACCGCGCTGGAGGAGATGAGGATGGCCGAGAACGAGCCGCCCAACACCATCACGAATGCGTGCAGGTCGAACGCGGAGATGGTCATCGTGCTTCGTTCGCCGAAGCCGTACCAGACCACCAACGCCAGAACCGCCAGTCCAACTAGTTGCATGGAACCATTCCTCAGTAGGATTCTCGAGCCTGCAGCTCTTCCAGTTTCTTGCGCACGTCCGGATCGCTCTCGATCTCCTCGACCTCTTCGTAGATCTCGATGGCCTTGTCCCGCTCACCCAGGAGCAGGAGGATGGAGCCCTTGGCCCGCAAGGTCTCAGGATGCGAGGGGTACCGCGCCAGGACCAGCTCGCACCACTCCAGCGCCAGCTGATAGTTGCCCGCCGCCAGCGCGTCCTGCATGCGCGTGCGCGCAGCCGTGAGGCTGAGCTCCGGCGCGTCCGGGTTCACCCGCAGGCCCCGCTCCCGGTAGGCCATGTCCAGGGTGCCGTCCGCGGCTGAAGGGGGCGGGGGCACCAGGCGGGTGGCGGGGATGGTCTCTACGTCGGTGGCCGACGCTGTGTGCTCGATCACGATGCGCTGACCACTGGCCAGCATCGGGATCTGCACCTCGGTGATCACGTTCCCGTCGTTCCAGCGCACGGTCATGGCGGTGGTGGAGCCGAAGCCCATCGGCCGCAGCTGCGTGCCCGCCTCTTCCTCGAAGGCCGGGTTGGTCTCCGGGGCTGGCCGGATCAGGTAGTGCGTGTAGTTGCGGGAGGCGCAGCCTCCGACGACCATCACGAGCAGCGTCGCAGAGAGGATCTTCATGGCAGCACCGGCAGCAGACTGATGTTCATGAGGGACACCCCGAGCCCAAACTGGCCGTTGGTGGAGAGGCTCGCGACCACGCCGTAGTTGGAGCGCCCGAAGGGCACCCTCACGACGGCGACGGCGGTGACCAGGGGGTCGATCACGTCCCCCGTGTCGCCCACGCTCCGCGCCACGGCCGTCGGCAGGCTGAGCAGCAGCTTGCCGCCCACCAGGACATTGACGAAGTCGATGCAGCGGTAGTGGGAAGCCCCGATGCCCACGACAGGGTCGAGCACGCTGAGGGTCACGCCGGACAGGTTCTGGTTCGTGAGCCCCCACTGCTCGGTCCAGTCGATGGAGATGTGCTGGCCCGGGTAGAGCGCGAGATCGACGAAGGCCTGGGTGAGGCTGTCCCCCCGCGCCCGCCGCTCGAGCTCCTCGCTCAGGGTGTACATCCGCCTGGTGTTCTTGTTCTCCACCAGGTTGGGGTCGATGTTCTGGGCGAACAGCACCCGGGCATTGCTGAGGTCGACGATGCGGATGGCCACGCCGCCGCGGTGTTCATCGACCCAGATGGCCGACCGCGCAGGCTGCGCCGTGCCCCGACTCTGCTCGTCGAGTCGCTGGACCTCGGCGAGCCCGACAGGGCCGGCCTGGTAGCTCAACGAGCCGCCGTCGACGAAGGTCCGCGGCGCCATGCAAGCCTCGCACAGACGCAGACCGCTGGAGCCGAAGGCGCCCTCCAGCACCTGGATGACGCGCGTGGCATACCAATCCTGGGACGCCTCGTACCGAGGCTGTGCGCTGACGAGGAGCGCGGGCATCACGTCCTGAGGAGACAGGTGACCATCCTCGATGCGCAGCTCGAGGATCTCCTCGAGGCGATCGAGGGAGTAGCGGGTGGTGTCCGTGTCGGCGTGGGCGACGCCAGCCAGCAGGAGCAGCACGGTGATCGCCAGCCTCAGAAACAAACGGTCACCTCCGTACCCCAGGTCTGGAATCCGATGGAGCCCACCTGAATGTAGCTGCCCAGGTTCCTGGAGTTGCGGAGGACCGGGACGGCCTCGAGGAAGGTGGACAGCCCGATGCGGTTGCCCAGGCGGAGGTCGAGCCCGAGCTGCAGAGCGCCGAAGGTGGTGCGAGGCCCCTCGCCCGCCGAGTCCCTGATGATCTCGTCCGCGTTGAGCTTCTGGTCCCTGAACGAGCCCGTAGCGGGACCCCAGACCGAGATGGCCGCCGCACCGACGAACGCGTAGATGTCCGGTCGGAGCAAGGAGCGGGTGCGGCCGGTCAGCAGCCGGCTGATCCGGGCCTGGCCCATCAAGCCCTGGTAGGCCTGGGGGATGAAGCTGTAGCCGACGAGGATGCTGGAGGTCCAAGCCAGCGAGTCGTTCGCCCCCAGCTCGACGCCGGACTGCAGCCAGAGGAAGGGAGGCGGGGGCACGCCACCCCGGTCGGCGGGGGCTTTGTAGGACCGCACGACGAAGCGAACGGGGATGGCCAGCGAGCCCCGGTCGTGCAAGGCGTCGATGTACTCCTGCCGGGCCTCGGCAGCAGACTTCAGGTCGTTCGGCTGGCGCAGCAGCGGGGGCGTGCTGGAGGAGCTCGCGATGGTGTGGCTCCAGACGATGGGCAGATCCGGCGTGAGCCTGGTGATCCGGGCCCGCAGCACGAGCCACGCGCCCTCGGCCTCCACGTCGATGAACAGCGCGTGCCTGCCGGTGTCGGCCCCGATGCTCTCCAACACCGCGGGATCGTCCATGCCGCGGGAGACGATGGTGCCCTCGGGGCCCGCGTGCACCACCACCGCGGTGCAAGCCGGGCAGTGCGCGAGCTGAATGTTGCTGGTGGGGTTCTCGGCCAGCACGGCCGCCAGGTGGTTCTCCACCAAGGCCTGCAGGCCCGTGCCCAGCCCCACAGGGACCGTGACGCCCACGACGACCACCGGGGTCGGCGCGGCGAAGACAGGCTCGGTCACCCAGCCGTACACCAGCTCGTCGATGAGGTCATAGGCCGACAGCTGCACCTGACCCGCCACCTCTGCCCGCAGCCGGTCCAGCTCGGCCAGCTGGGCCTGCTCGATGGCGGTGGTGCCCCACGCCGGCGCCGCCAGACCGAGGGCCAGGGCAGCGAACAGCGTGAGCAGGAGGGCCTTCACCGAACCCACTCCCAGCGCCCATCAGCGCAGATCCCCGCGTGGAGGATGGTCTCGCGGGGATCGAGGTTTGCGATGGCCAGCAGCGCGTGGTCGGGGCCCAGGCTGCCCGTAGCGAAGTAGCGCTTGCAAGCCATGGCGTAGGCCTGCTCGGGCTCGAGCCGGGTGATGACATCGACATCGCCGAAGCCGAGGATGGGCGTGCGATCGGACACAGCCAGGCCACGGAGGACCAGATCGTTCTTGACGGCGAAGGCGACCTTGGCGGCCACCGGGCCGCTGGTGAGGTGGGTCTCCACCAGCCAGGTCTTGTCTGCCAGGTCGGGTCGCATGGCGTGAGCCGTGGCCACCAACCCGGAGGTCAACTCCTGGAGCGACGACAGGATGGCCTCGTCCTGGGCCTTGCGCAGCCCGGGCCGCATCACCCGCTCATTGCAGACGACCACGCTGCGCTCGACGTAGTCGCCCCGGGGGCGGGCTGGGGCGATCTCGCCGGGGTAGCGCTGGGCGGCGGTCTGGGGGGTCACCCGCTCGCAGATCAGGTTGCGGGACTCGGCCCTGGTCCGGCGCAGGCCGGGCGCCGGATCGGGGCCGAAGACGAACGGCAGGAGCGCCAGGGAGATCAGGAAGTACCACTCCATGCTGCGCCCCCTAGTCTGCGCTGCCAGCGGGGGCGGCTTCCTGGAGCACCTGCCACTGCATCTTGGCGTTGAACAACAGCTGGCTGAGCTGGCCGTAGAAGTCCTCGGAGAGCTCGCCGTGGGGCTTGTCGCCGATGCGCCGGTCTTCCTTGTCGCGTAAGCCGAGGCGGAGGATCTTGTTGGTGATCCACATCCCGGCCCCGGAGTAGCGCACGACCCGCCCCTGGAGGGAGTCGGAGACGAGCAGGAAGCCGCTGGCGTCCCGGATGACGACGTCCTGGGCGAAGGTGAACTCGGAGACGCCTGGCACCAGGGTGAAGGTGCCGATGAAGAGCACCCATGACAGCTCGTTGACCGCCTGGTGGACCTGCCGCCCTCGGAGCTCGATGGCCAGATCGATGGGCGCGGGCTCGCTGACCTGCTCGGCCTCTTCATCCTCCAGGCCGTTCCCCAGCGAGTCGTCCCCATGGCGACGGTCCGAGCTGAAGGTGGTCACTTGGGCGCCCTGGTTCTCGAAGAGCAAGCCCACCTTGCGGCACAGGGCTCTGGCTTCCTCGGCGTTCACCAGATCGCCTGGTGGGCAGTAGATGGCCAGGCGAACGTCCTGGAAGTTGGCGACCTGGGTGTCGATCACCACGGGTCGGTTGAGCCCGGACACCGGCTGGTACACCTTGACGCAGCCCATGGAGAGGGCCGAGAACAGGGTGGCCAGCAGCAAGATCAGCGTCACCCCGCCCCGCCCCCAGCGCAGGGACCCGCGCCCTCGGGAGCGGGGGCGGGCGGCAGGGGGAAGCTCGAGCGGCAGGGCGGCGGGAATGGACGTCTCCACGTAGCGACTACTGCGCCGCCAGCATGGACAGGAGGCCGCGCGGAGCATCGTATCACGCCCTGTTGGCACTGGTCCCACCAGGTACGAGGCCCTGCCGAGGTGTGACAGGATAGGGTCAGCACCCCTGCTCGTTCGAGCAGACTGGAGGCCCCATGATGCAGGCCAACGATGTCCTCAGGCGCTTGCGCTACGCGCTGGACCTGCGCGACGAGCAGATGGCGGAGATGATGAACCATGTGGACGTTCCGGTGACGCCCCAGCACGTCTACCGCCTGCTGCTGCCCGAGCTGCACGAGGACGCGGTCGAGTGCTCTCCCTGGGAGCTGGAGCGGGCCCTCGACGGCCTGATCCTCGCCCGCCGCGGCCCCCCCGATCCCACCCGTCCCCGGCCTCCCAGCGTCGGCTATGGCCTGACCAACAACGACATCCTCAAGAAGCTCCGGATCGCGATGAAGTTCAGAGACCAGGACATGCTCCGGGTCCTCATCGCCGGGGGACTGCCAGTGAGCGCAGCGGAGCTCAGCGCGCTGTTCCGCAACCGAGGCCACAAGCACTACCGCGAGTGCGGCGACCAGCTCCTGCGCAGCTTCCTCAAGGGGCTGGCCACGCTGGAGCGGGCAGACCCGAAGGCCGACGGACCCCGCTGATCCCGTAGCAGACGGAGCGCGCCGCATTGTATTGACGCGTCAAGATTGATTCGCAAAGAGAATCTCGCCGTCGCTAACTTGAATATCATTCGGACGCAAGAATCCGAATTGTAATGACTTGTCATTGGTGGGGATACTGGATCTGCGTCCCGTCAGGAGCGGCGAGTCACAGTGTCCTCAGGAGGTGAAGCGATGATGGCCTGTCCCCTGGATCCGGAGATCCTGGTGTTCATCATGGAGCCCGAAGGGGGGCTCGAGCGGCGCTTCGAGCTCAGCCACGCGTTCTCGGTCTACGGAAGCAACGTGCCTGGGCCTTTCATCGTCATCGACGCCCGCCTGCAGCGGCAGCCCTGGTTCACCGAGGACCACCTGCTGGTGCTCATCGCCCACGAGCTCGCGCACATCCTGCGTTTCTCCCCCGACGAGCTGCAGGCCGATCTGCTGGCCATGCGGCTGCTGCTCGAGGCCGGGTATCTCGGGGCCTATGCCCTGCTCCGGGAAGAACACCAACGCAGGCTGGACTCGAACTGGTACGAGCGGCCCGTCGCGGCCTGATGCGCAGGCGGTAGCCGCGACTACCATGGGAGGGCCCTGCGGCGCTGTGGTCCGGTTAGACCTTGCTGGACAATGCTTCACCCACGGAGGCGGCATGCCCGTAGCCCTCGATTTCTCCAAGCTGACCCTCATGGACGCCCTGGACCTCGCCATCCTGATCGAGATCGAAGCCCTGGAGCGCTACCGGCAGTTCGCCTCGCAGCTCGGGCACTCCCGCGCCAACGATCCGGCGAGCGTGTTCAGCATGATGGTGGTCAGCGAAGCCAAGCATGCCCAGGAGCTCAGTGAGCGGCGCCAGGCGCTGTTCGGCGACGCGCCGGTGCGGGTCAAGAAGACGGCGCTGTACGACGTCGAGGCCCCCGAAGCCGGCGCGGTGCGCTGGAACATGTCCACCCTGCACGCCTTCCAGATCGCGCTCTCCTCCGAGCAGAAGGCCTATGACTTCTACGACCTGGCCATCCCCCACGTCCAGAACGAGCAGGTCCGCACGCTGTTCCGAGAGCTGCGCGACGAGGAGACCGAGCATGTGCAGCTCGTGGAGCAGGCCATCGCTCAGCTCCCCCCCGAAGCCGCCTGGGAGCTGGAAGACCAGGACGACTAGCCACGAGGCTCACAGCCCTCGATGACACATCCGACCCATGTGATCCGCCCCCTGGTCGAGGCGGACA
>ERZ890953.678-NODE-678-length-18804-cov-3.397621_pt1 | contig 18804 bp, 17 predicted proteins | sample MGYA00521264_ERZ890953 | MGnify/ENA primary metagenome ERZ890953 (study PRJEB32303, sample SAMEA104408629) | aquatic metagenome | biome: Brackish water; feature: Chemocline; material: water | place: Baltic Sea | collected 2014-10-26T21:54:00 | depth 200 m ...
CTCCACCGGTTTGCCAGGCCCGTAAGTCTTCAGGGTAGAGTAATCCGGAAGCGCCGCTTCGAATATCTCTTTGACAGAATGAACAGGCCCGGGGTTCACACCGACGTTTCCCTGATCTCGAAAGCAGAGTCCCGGAATACCGCCCAATTCCCCATGGGATGCCAGATTTTCCACCAGTTGAGCGCAGGCGAGGGGGTCCACCTCGGGGAGAACAAAGGAAACCTCTGGGATTTCCAGCAACAGCCTGGAGCCAAACGCAACAATTTGCGGCGAAAGCTCTTCGGCGATGACCACGGCCAACTCTCGCTGCGGAAGATATGGCAAAAAGACGACATCTGGGCTAAAGGGTCGCATGGCCTCGACCAGGAGGTCGGGTGACACTCCGTTCCCTTTTCGGTCCAGCGCCATCACTTCGACAACGTCAGCATTGTGCCCAGTTTGTCTCAGAAGTGCAGCAGCCGTTACATCGAAGAGGTCAAAAAAGTAGTTATCTGGATTTCTGACATACCGAGCAATAACAACGTTCATGGCTTCCTGATTGGCGAAACTTCCGACGCCCCAACGAACTCCAGGTAGTCTTGACGAATCCCCATGCATCCATCTCGAACCTCGCACTCGAAACACTGTTCGACGAACGTATTGGCCGTAATGCGAGATTCGGACAACCAGAACGAGGAGTCGGGGGTGACAATGAGAATGCGGTCTGAGCGCACGTCCCACACATGCTCGATATAGCCTGGCAACATGCATCGGGGAATGTGCCTAGAGTACACCGGAATTCCTCGACGGCGCCCCTGCTCGAAGGCTTTGAACATGTAGGGACGGAGAGTGGAAACGGGCACCAGGCTGCTGCGATTCTCTCGATTCCGATCTGTGAGTGAGACAAGCCAGAAGACAAAACGCTCCACCCCCAACTCGGCCCAGAACTCGACAATTTCGGGGAGTTCCTGGTAGGTATCGTCCTTCATGATGACGTCACCGACAATTGTGACGTCCTCATCAACAAGGTTGCCTACCCCTTTTCGCACGAGGTCGAAATGCTCCTCCCGTCCCATGATACTGCGGTACATAGCGCCATTCCAACCCATGAAGGAGATGTTGAACTGGTTCACACCCGCAGACACAAGGGAATGCACAAAATCGGGGTAGGCGTACATCAATCCGTTTGAAGAAACCTTGATCCTCTCGAAACCGAGCCTTCTCGCCAGGGCTACCAACTTCACGAGGTCTTTTCTGATGGTCGGTTCGCCGCCGCCGAAAGCGACATCTTGCAACCCTTCCTTTCGCCCCCACTCAAGGGCGGACGCTATGTCTGACGTGGAGAGACTTTTTGGACGCATCTCATTTGTAATAGTGCAGTAGTCACACTGCACGTTGCAGCCATATCCCATGATGATATCGATCAATCCAGCACCTCCGAGAAGTCGTACTTTCCGTCGCAGGCGACCTGGAACAGGCAAGCGGTGCATTGGTCATCCGTCCTTCGAGTGGTGGCCAGATACTCGTACAGGTTCACCTCCTGCTGAGTGACGAAAACCATGTTCCGGGAGAGCTTTCCCAGATCCTGGGCAACATAAGATTCCAGTCCAGGCAGGAAGCAATATGGAAGATTGATGACCTGAAACACCATGCTGTCGGAGTGAGCGCCAATGACCTTTCTAACTTCCTCCGCAGCAGCCAAGGGATCCGGGACGAGTTCTCGGCCGACCCGCCCGAAGGGAGTAAGGAATTGGATATTGAGTTGTTGAACTCCAATTGCCTCAAGTTGCTCGACCATTTCATCCAGGAGAAGGTAGTTCTGCTGGCTCAAGGTCGTGTTGACCCCAACTGAGAGATCAGCCGGCTTGAGGCTCATGACATTCCGGATACCGGTCATGGTCTCTTCGTAGCTCCCGGGGACCAGTGTAATTGCCTCATGAACGCTCGCCCGGGGGCCATGAAGTGAGACCAGGATGTTGTTGAGTCCCGAGGTAACCAGTTTCCTGGCGAAATCCTTGTAGGCCAGCCGGCGACCATTGCTGGTAATACTGATTGGTGAATAACCCAGAGTTCTTGCGTGTTCGAGGATTTCGAACAGATTCGGATGGAGGGTGGGTTCGCCTCCGTCTAGATCGAGCATCCGAACACCTTGGCTTCGATACCTGCCCAGAACCTTCTTCACATAGTCCAACGACAGGTCATCTTTGACTCTGTTTCCAACCGCGCAGAAGACGCAATGATTGTTGCAGCGGTATGTGATATTCACGATGACTTTGGTGGTAGAGGCATCCCTCCCTCTCTGCCTCAAGAGCTTCACCGCGTGAGTCAACGCGGTCGAGGCTATTCCTTCTGGAACATGCGAAGGTTCGTGTTGCATCCGCCACCCAAGCGATCCTGACCAAAAAACCTCTGCTCCGCCTAGGACGGGGGCCATCGCAAGGTCGGAGGAACCCTCCGTTCCATGTTTTCCAGAGGGTTCTGTGGGACTCTCCGTTCCCGATTCCTCGGTTGGGAAGTAGCGCTGGAGTTGGGTTCCAGGGAGAGGGGTAGCGTATTGCACAAGAGGCTGCGCACCGTACTCGTCCAGGAGTCGACGGGCAGTGATCAACGTCAACAGAAGTTCCTCTGCCGTCTCCCCGGGTATCCCGACCATCCAGTGAATCCGGAGGGGAAGTCCTTCTTCGAAGCACCATGAAGCTACGCGCTCAATGTCTTCGGCAGTGATTCCCTTATCCAGAATCTCTTTCTGGACTCTGGAGCTAGCGCTCTCTGCTGACACAGTGAGTTCGTCTGACACCCTCTTTAGACGTGCCACAATCTCCTGGGTCAGAAGGTCAGCTCTTAGACCATTGGGAAAACGAAGTCGGACTCCATCTTCCTCAGCAATTCTTAACACTTCTTCGAACTGAGGATGAACATTGGCAGCGTCGTCCAGCACAAACAGGGTGGATACGTCTCGTTGCTTGAGGGTCGCCAGGATGGGACGGATGACCGATGTAGAGATGGGACGAAAGTTCCTGCCGGGGTTGGTACAGAAGGTACATTGGAACGGACATCCTCTGGAAAAGAAGACGGGGAGAGAGTGTTCATCTATGCCGTAGTGTGCTGCCTTCGCCGTCCTCCCAACTGCCCCGAGGAAGTCCCTGTACAATGGCCAATTGACAATATCGAGCAAACCTTCGTTGGCCTGGTTCAAGGTGGGGCCAGCCGTCGCTTGACCGACCAAATGGAAGCCGGCGTTTTGGTCGGGTGTCAGCAAGCTCAATGCAGCATCTTCGCTTTCACCCTCAATAAAATGGTCCAATTGGGGATAATTTCTGCGGATCAACTCTGTGCTGACAGGACCACGGTGCATACCACCGACATACCCTTCAAACCCCACAATCAGCGCCTGAGGACGAAGGTTCCGCAGTTTGGCCACGAGTTGGCGCAGCGACTCCTGCACCGGAGATTCGAGTGAAAACACCGAAAAATGAACAAATACCACATCAAAATCGGCAGCAGCGAGGGGTTCGAACATTGCCACAGTGGGGACCCCCATCAGAACCCTCTGATTTCGCAAGCGGACCACCGATGCACCCGGGAGGGCCAGCGAATCCAGAAAATGAGTCTCTGCCCCTGACCGCTCCAATGCCGCTGCCAAAGTGGCCGGGGCCAGATTGGAGAAGTAAGGATAATCGATGTAATCAGCTTCCACTTCTTGTGGAGGGTGAATCACCAGGACTTTTCTCGGGTCGCTCATGGCCTCCCTTCTTGCCCGGACAGTCTATCAATGCGGTGCATTCGGGTCAATCGACCATCCCCGGTGCCCCCCCTGGATCACGCTGCTTCCGTCGGTTCTTCCTGTTCACTTGCCTGCTTCAAGTTGCCTGCTCGCTGGATGACCTCGCGGGAGAGGTCTCCGAGAAAAAGATAGGCAACAATCACCCGAAAGATAAGGAATCCGAAGATGGCGGTCGTGGATGCAGCGTCGACGACCGCTGCGGCGGTGGCTGCTGCACCGACCACGTACGGGGCGTAGAAATGGCGCATTACGAGCTGGGTTGTGCCAAGCCCAGAGATTGAAATCGGCACGATCTGTATGAAGGTGAAGATTGGGAGGTATACAAGCACCCCCACGAGTGGGACGTCCACCGAGAACAGCCACATGAAGAGCACGTGGGTCACAAGATATTGCGCGAGAAAGAGCACTCGGAGCAACGCGAACCGCACAACGATGGACGGGGTCACTTCTCGAAAGGGAGCAAGGATCTGCCAGCCATACACCCGGGACACGAGGGGAATGGGGAGTTGCAATCGAAAGAGGGCCATGAAGGCGACAAAGCCAATGAGCCCGCCGCCCACGATGACCCACGCAACCGAAGTGGTTGCAATATCGAGAACGTCTGTGTCGAAGTTGACGATGAGACCGATGCCGAGGAGCACACACAAGGCCAGTATGTCCATGACGTTCAAGAAGAACATCGAGCCGAGGGTCTTCCAGAAAGGGGCCCCTTTGCTTCGATTCAAATAGAACGCCATCCCCACGAGGGCAACGTTGTAGTTTAGAATGTTCAGGAAATAGGAGGTTGCCTTGACCGGGAGAGTTTCTCTGTAGGTGACCTTGCACACGAAATGGTTGAGAACAAGTTGCACACACCAGGTATCGGTGACAAAGGTAACCAGTGTGCCGAAGAAGCCCAGCGCCAGGATTGCCGGGAGACTCACCTCGGCCAGAGAATTTGCAATCGTATCAAGGTCGGTGGTCCATGCCAGATAACCCAGCAACAGACCGGTTCCAAGCCACGGCAGAAGCCGTTTCGCCGACGAGGCAAGTTGTTTACGTGATGACCGCTTCATGGTGTCCGCGTATTGCGCCATTGAAATCGCCCATCAGGATGATAGAATTCCCCAACCTTGTCAAGGAAGGCCCATGGCACAACGAAATGCACCATCTATTGCGCTCTCCGTTCTCGATTCCATTCGAACAGCCGAAGGGTTGGCCACGGAGGTGATTCGTCGAGAAGCGAGCCGCCTCGGCTTGGACCCGGCCATCACTTCACGGGTCACACACCTGGTCATGGGAGTTCTGCGCAAGCGGGCCGTTTTGGACCTGGTAATTGATGGCGCTTCCAAACGAGGTGCCCCCCTAGGGGACTCTCGCCTGATGGACATCCTACGGCTCGGGGCCCTGGAGTTGCTCTTTTCTAACAAGGTCAACATCTCGGGGGCAGTCCACAGCTACGTGGAGTTGGCTAAGAGAACCAAAGGCCCCAGGGTCGGTGGCTTCGTCAACGCCGTCTTGCGAAAGGTTTCTCAGGTGTCACAGCCCGAATTAGACTCCTTGCTGGAGTCCCGCCTCGATGGTTGCCTCTTCCCCACTTGGTTGAACGAGGAATTGAAGAGGAGCTACGGCGAAGAGGGTTGGGTCCGTGAGAGAGAACTCCTGGAGTCTCCGTCGAAGATCTGGCTAAGAACCAATGGCTGGAAGAGCACTGTAGAGAAACTCCACGAGGAACTTGGGCGTTGGGGCATCGAGGCATCAAGGGACGAACGCCTCCCCCAGGGACTGGTCCTTCCCCCCGATTCCCCCCCTTACGCCACCTTGCCTTTCCACGAAGGCTGGTTCTGGCCCCAGGACGGAGCGTCTCAATTGGTGGCGGAGTTGGCGAGTCTGGCCCCGGCTGGAGATTGGCTGGACGCCTGCTCAGGAAGTGGCACCAAGTCGCTGGTCTTGTCCTCGCCGGCATTCTCCGAATCTCGAGTCTGGTCCTCTGACCTGAATTGGCTCAAGTTGAGGTCTCACTCGAATAGAGCCCAACAGCTGGATGCCCCGCCAACTCAGCCAGTTTGCGCAGATCTGAGACGCCCTCCATTCCCCCCTCAGAGCTTTTCGTTTGTCCTCCTGGACGCCCCGTGCACAGGACTCGGGACGATCCGGCGACATCCGGAGTTGGCGTGGAGGAGAACTCGAAAGGATGCGCAAAGCAACAGGGAGACTCAACTCGCCCTTCTCGAATCCTGCTTTGAACTACTGGCACCTGGCGGAACGTTGGTCTACGCTGTTTGTTCCTTCCTTCCGCTGGAGGGTTTCGAGGTCATAAGACAGTTTCTGGCGAGCCACAGGTTGGCGGTTCCCCACGACTCCCTGGTTGCGTTCCTGGAGAAACGCGATTTTTTGATCACTCCGGCAGTCGAGGAGGGATTGAAGTTGGGAGGTTTTGCTCCTCCCCCCAGTTGGCTTGACTCCGATGCGTTTTTTATCGCGGTTCTCGAACGAAAGGCAAGCTGACCCAAGCACGGAGCGAGCTTCTCTGGATTTCCTCGGCCTGGCCTCTGCGGCCCACACTATTTGCGCAACGGAACAATCTCGGTACACTGGGGTTTGCTGGAACGGAGAGTGAGGAGTCGGTTCATGAGATGGTCACGATGTGTTGCGCTGCTACTGGTGTCTCTGGTCCCGGCAACGGCGGTTGCGGACGATTATTTCAAGTGTCTGCGCCCAGACGGGACCATGGTGATCACGAACAGGCCGCGGCAGGACAACCTCGTGAAGTGCAAGCTTGTGATGAAGGGGTGGGCTCCTCGCAAGGGCTCGTCCCAGTCAAGCGACTCCACATCCAGTTCAACCCTGGGCACCGGCTCGGAGAAGCCAGGGAAGGACAAGAAGCGACATCGAAGTCAATGGACTCCTCCAGAATCGAAGCGGACAACGCAAGCCATCCCCTCGGATCCCTCGGTGGACAGAAAGGACATCGACGCAGTGATTCGAGAGGCTTCACGCATCTACAACATCCCCGAACTGTTCATTCGAGCGGTGATTGAGGTGGAGAGTGCCTACAAAGTGAAGGCGCTGTCCTACAAAGGTGCTATGGGACTGATGCAACTGATGCCCGGAACAGCAAAGGACATGGGGGTCACTAATCCCTGGAATCCTTACCAGAATATCATGGGGGGAACTCGCCTCCTGAGAATCCTCGCCAACAAATTCGATGGAGATATCCCCAAAGTCATCTCCGCCTACCACGCTGGAGGTGGCTCTGTGTCCCAAAAAGGGGGCATTCCCTATGAGGGGACTGACGGCTACGTGCGCAAGGTGCTGAGCCACTACTATCGACTGAAAGACGCCCGACTGAGTGAGGATTGACGAAGCCCGAAGCTCTACGGCCTCGCTCAGGGTGTTGCCGAGGCCTGCAGCCTTTGGGTATTGCAAGTTTGCGGTCAAGCTTTATACTTGCCGCAAAGGAGGACTGATGCTACGCAAGCTCTCACCTGCCCTCAAGCGTGAACTCTTCACTTTGCCGAATGTCCTGACCTACCTTCGCATCGGAATGATTCCGTTTGTCATCTTCTTCTTGATGCTCTCGGACCGTGAGTTGGTTGACCTGGAGTGGAGCCAGTGGGCCTCCTTCGTTGCGTTCCTCTTGTTCAGCCTGGCGGCCATCACGGATTACCTGGATGGTTGGATCGCTCGTTCCAGAGACGAGGTCACCATAGTGGGCAAATTCATCGACCCGGTGGCAGACAAGCTAATAGTTCTAGCAGTGCTGGTTGCCTTGGTCGAGTTGCAGCGGGTGGAGAGTTGGATTGTCATCTTGATTCTCCTGCGAGAGGTCTCCATCAACGGATTGCGAACCCTCGCCATCGCCGAAGGGCTGCAGATCGACGTCAACAAGATGGGTAAGTTCAAGACGGCCTTTCAACTGTTTGGAATCCAAGGCTTGATCCTGAACTACACTTACCAAATCCCCTTGATTCCCGACGAAGTGAGTTTCAACCTTGTCGGACGAACCTTGGTCTTGATTTCCTTGCTCTTCTCCTTCTTGTCCGCCGGTTCTTACTTCAGAGGGTTCATGCGGGCGATTCAAGAGAAGTACGACAAAATTGGAGGCGAGTAGGCATGAACCTTGTGGCCCGAGCAATATTTCTTCCTGTGCTGATCGTGGTGGCCGCGTCCACCGGTTGCCGGGACGAGAATGACGACGTCTTGAATTGGATGGAGTCGGAGTGTCTGGAATGTGTGGAAGCCGAAGAATTGGCACTGTGCAGCAACAGTGAAGACGACGACGAAGACGGTCTCACAGATTGCGAAGACCCGAACTGCGAAGGGGTTGGTTGTTGCGGACGGGTTGGCCCGGAAGACACCGACGAATTCTGCAACGACGGATGCGACAACGACGGAAACGGCTATGCGGACTGCGGAGACTACTCCTGTTCCAAGTCCACGACGGTCACAGTGTGCAAATCGGAAATCGAGGAGCCGGAAGACAATCCCGCAGCTTGCTCCGACGGGATTGACAACGACTGGGACGGCTATTTCGATTGTGCGGACTACTCTTGCATGGAGGCCGAGGGCGTTTTCTTCTGCGAAGGGAACGACCAGACCTGCTCAGACGGAGCCGACAACGACGGAAACGGCTTTGTAGATTGCGACGACTTCGGATGCTCTCGCAACAACAACGTGACTGTCTGCGAGTAGCTGACCCGTCAATTCAAGCCGCTACTACTGAAGAATCGTGTAAAGAAGAAACCCGCAAGCCGTTGGGGTGAGGATCAGGAGTAGTCTGCTTCCAGAAGCTCGAAGGCTCCGTGCGTGTTGGAAGGTCTCAGGTAGAGGACGCCGGAGGACGACTCCATGGAGATACCCCCATAAGCGTATTCAAGGTTGATGGAGTTGTCCGAGAGCTTCGTGCTCAACTTCGCAAGTTGGCCCGGCTCGTTCTTCAAATCCACCATCAGCACGTCGGTCTCGACAACCAGGAGGCCGGAATTCCCGAGCAAGTGGGTGGCTTTCAACGGCTCATCCACCACCATTCGAATGACCGCGTGGTCAATCGTGTCCGCTACCATGAAGCCGACGATGTTGATGCCCTCGTTGGTCAAGTGAGTGCACAAATCGGCCAGGGTTCCCGGTCTGTTCTTCAAGAAAATCGACAACTGCTTCACTACTTGCATTGGACTCCTCCCGGTGGTGTTGTTCCGGCCCCGCCGAACTCAAACCACTGCTGGTTCGGTGCCGCGGTCAGCATTCTCATTTTAATTCTACAACAGGTTCCCCTGACCTCGCCAGCCACTTCCGATTCCAGTCGGGGATTGATTTCATGACCAGCCATGCTAGCAAAGCCCCGACGACGAGGTCAATCACATAGTGGTACCGCAAGTAAAGAGTCCCCAGAATCAATCCAGAAATCACGAAAAGATAGGGGAGGAAGACCCTTCGCTGGTATCGCCAGGCAGAGAACAGCACAACTAGAGAGATGTACGTGTGCCCACTGGGGAAGCAATCTCGCTTGTTGGCTTCCGCAGTGTGGAGCGCATGACGCAACCAAACCGTAATACCACTCCCATCAAGGGGACCTCCAAAAGACACGAGGTGTCCAGCGTCAAGGGACTCGGCGATAACGTAGGGAGAGCGAGCAGGCACCAGGAGGTAGAAGACGTAGCTCGTGAAGAACGCCACGGCGATCGCAGTCGTCATGTGCAGAGCCTCCACCTCCCGACCCTTCCGGAACAGAATAAGGAACAGTATCAGTGGCAGGAAATAGTAGCTCGAGTAGCAAAGCTGCAGAACATCGGTGACCCAGGTTACCTGGTGAGGCTCCACCCATTCTCCGAAGGTTGCCCCCATCAGGAGCTTGTCAAACCAGATGAGCTGCGCCTCCATGTCGTTAGGATTCACCTGCCGGATATAAGCACCCACCGAAGCAAATCCAGCGTATATGGCGGCGATGACGACCGGAAGGCGCCAAAGGACCCGCTCCTTGAAGGGGCGAGATTGCGAAAAGCCAACGACGCCAGCCACCACACCAATCATGCCAACATCAAGAAGGAGCAGGCCAGCTAAAGGCTCACCGGCGCCAACAATACGACCGGCGAACACCAACTGAAGCACCAACGTAAACAGCCAGTAGACAACAATGACTGCATCGACTAGGAAGACGTTGGACTTCATGCTTGGACCATTCCCGATCGAATGAAGTTGCTCAGGCAAGCGGCAGAAGGAATCGGAAACAGGCGCCCGGATAGCCTGGGTAGTCGCTTCGGCGGTGAAGCAAGTCTCCACCCATTCGCCGAGCAAGATTCTGCCCCACAGTCAATCCCAACCCCAACCCTCCGGACTTACGGGTGGAGAAGAAGGGGTCAAATATCTGCTCTTCAATATCTGGAAGCACACCGGGTCCGCTGTCCACAAAATCAAGGTAGCCATGGCCTGCTTCTACCCCGCATTTCACCATGGCCTTTCGCTCCACTTGAGGATTCTCCTTGAATACCTGCTCCAGATTGTTCAGGAGTGCCGTCATGACTCTTGTGGCGCCGTTGCGGTCTCCGGTCACGACCACTGATTCGGCGGGAAAGATCGACTCAAAACCCAGGTGCAAACCAGCAAAGGAACCTTCTCGAAGGGACAACATCTCTTGTGCTGTGCGGCTGAAATCCAACCTCGCAAGCGTGGGCTCAGGAATGGAGGAGAAACTGGACATCATCTCCACCAGTTGTGAGAGCCGAGTCGCCTGCTCGTGAATGCGCACGGCATAGCGGGTCTTCTTGTCTGGCGGTAGCGCTGGATTGAGCAGCAACTCGCTGAACCCCATGATGGCCGCTAGAGGGTTGTTGAAATCGTGGACGATGCGCTCCAACAACCGGGTGACGAGTTGAGTGCTATCTCCATCCAGTTGCAACCTTCCACGCTCTGACATCCGCGCCCTCCAGTGTCTGCAGTGTATCTCTTTTCATTCCTTGCATTTTTGTCACATCGCCCCGGGAGTGTCAAGTGGACGCAACCAAAGGCCCCAAGGGAGTCGCTCCAACCTGGGTTGAAGGCGGAAAGGAGGGGACCAAAAGAGGAACGGAGGGTGCTCGAATCACGAGACAGCGCAGACTCGCCGTCGGCAATCAACTGTTCCAAGTCAGCCAGTACACGGTTGTCCAGACAACAGCGGTCAGCCCAAGAAAAAGGGCCACCAGCCTTTGATTGCGGCGCTGCCTGGACACGCTCCGTTCCAATATCTTTTCCAACTGACGAGCGAAGGAAGAGGGGGACTCCGGGCGTCTGGCAGGCTCGGAAGCCAGGGTCTGGTTGAGGAGTTTCTCGACTGCCTTCCTTGTCGACTCGGGCCACCTCTGCAACGGGACAAATGGGGGATGGAATGAAGACATCTGAACGGCGTAGGTTGTCTCCGGATTCTGCGAAATGAAGGGTGGTCGACCGGTGAACCAGTAGAACATGACTGCGCCCAGGGAGTAGATGTCCGCGGCGGGGGCTGGCTTTGCATCTTCCACCCATTCTGGCGCCGTAAAACCTGGAGTGCCCGCCACAAGTCGAGGGTCGGTCAGTCTTGTCTCGTCCTCCGCTGTCCTCCGAGCCAAACCGAAATCCACCAGCCGCACCGAGATGCTCGACCCTGGAGAATCTTTCGAGAGATTTTCGGCCAACAGGACATTGTCTGGATGAAGGTCCCTGACCACGACCCCGGCAGCATGAACGGCCTCCAAAGTCGCTGCTAACTGGGCTGCAATCGAAGCCCCATAAACCCATGCATCTCGTCGTCGGCGAGGTTGAATCCGGCTCATTGGAGCCCCTAGAGCCAGCTCGGTGACAATGCAGAAGCACTCCAAGACGGGATCAACGCCGGCATCGAGGAGGCAGGGCACTGAGGGCAGGTTGATGCGACTGAGACGGTCGGCTTCGAGTCTGAGGCGATCGTCGCCTTCTTTCCCCGAAGCGATCTTGACTGCGACGTTCTGCTGGTCTTCGTCTACGGCCATGAACACTGTGCCCTGGCCGCCCTCACCCAGACGAGCTTTCAGAATGTAGCGTCCCAGAATTGGGGTTCCCAGTTCAATTTCCCTCACGGGTCGCAACTCCCGACTCGGTTCGAAGCCAATGTTTGAGGGTGGAAACGACTATGCTGATGGCGACCTTGTTGCTCCCCCCCTCGGGGATGATAAGATCGGCGTACCTCTTGGTGGGCTCTACGAAGCTCAAGTGACTGGGTCGCACTGTTTGCATGTACTGGTCCACGACCCGGTCCATCGTCCGGCCTCGCTCCTTGGTATCACGCATCAATCGTCTGACCAGGCGAATATCGTCGTCGGTATCGACGAAGAGCTTTATGTCCATCATCTTCCGCAACTCCTTGTCCCAGAAGATGAGGATTCCCTCGACGATGATAATCTCGGCCGGCTCGATGAGCTCGTACTCGCCAGTCCGTGCAGATGTCTTGAAGGAATATAGGGGTTTCTGCAATTGCTCTCGATTCTTGAGCCTTCGGACGTGGTCTCGAACCAGGGAGAATTCCAGTGCGTCAGGGTGGTCGAAGTTGTGTTTTCGCCGTTCTTCGATGCTCAAATGTGACAGATCCCGGTAGTAAGAGTCCTGGTCCAGAATCGCAACCTTGTCACGGCCGACAGCCTTCACGATCTTCTCTGCAACGGTGGTCTTCCCCGAACCTGTACCCCCGGCAATTCCGATGACGATGGGACACGAGAATGTGGAGCTCATTTTGCCTCCAGGGGCGAACAGACCAGTTGGAGTGATGTGAATTGGCCATCCTGGTCTTTCCCCTTTATGCCGGTAACGACGAATCCAGGTGGGCAGGAGATCCGAAACGGGTTCCCTTCTCCACTCCCGGCAGCAGAGGAGAAATGTGCGGAAGTCCCAACGCTGATTTGCTTTTTTGCAACGGTACTAACCAGTTGAGCGACGGTCATTCCCCCGAACCTCTCGGCGTTGGCAGCGGTCTGACACTCTTTGCAGGCTACTTCGGCTGCACCGGATTTGTGCATCTTCGCCATGGCCCGTTTCGAATTGGATATCATGGTCTCGTCCACCGGAATGCGGGTCACTTCGGTCCCATCAATCTGCACTGCTAGGAACAGTTCCTGCAACGGGATCCCGCTGGGAAACGCCTTCTCCTTGCCCAACTCAACCATGTATTCGCCACGCTCCACCGCTACGTACATCTCCTCGGACCAGATGATGCGCTTGTCTTTCGATGTTCTGTGGAGGGTGAAACGGATCCAGTAGATCCCGCCCAGCGGAGTTCCGGCTGGGTCATTCATGACCCCCGAGAAGACCAATGTGCGCTCAGGCACCACCGCTGACACCGGACTCGCCGACACGAGGAAGGAAAGCACCAGAAAACCCTGAATCACTCGTCGCATGTGCGGCACCCCTCAATACTGGAATGTCTAGCGCCAGTGCACCAGGAATCCAGCAGTAGCTTGCCAGTTGAAAAACCGCGTCTCATCTTCACCGTTGCTGACCGAGGTGAAATTGCTCCAGTACAATCCACTCTCAGCGAACAAGCGGAATCTACGGGACATGTTGTGCTGCGCCCCAACTCCAAAACCATAGTACAGGCCACCCCTATTCCCAGGGCTAGCGTTGGAATCGTTGGAGAAGTAACCGGAATAACCGATGGTCCCCCGGGCGTAGAGCTGGTTACTGGTCAAATCATTTCCCAAGAAGCAGATCTTGATGCCCGCACCGATGTTCAACATCCCATCGGATTCCCGCGCGTTGTAACTCTGTCCTCCGACCTCTTCGATTTCCAGGAACCAATACATGAGTTCGGCTGTGAGATAGAACCAATTGGCGAGTCGGTACTGCCCCTCAACGCCAAACCCGTACCCCATCCGCATGTTGAACTCAGCCTCTCCGCCCCCTTTCAAGTCGGCAGTCATGACGTTGTAGGGCATAAGGCCCACCTTCAGACCCAAACCGTACGGATAGATGTTGTTCTCTTTCTGCACGGGTCTGGGGGTGGGCTGGGACGGGCGGGTTCCAGTCGTAGAGGTCCGGCTGGGCTTCGTCCGAGTATGCTTGCCTGTGGTAGACGTTCGAGTCGCTTTGGTCTTGGTCGAAGTTCGGGTAGCTTTGGGTCGAGTTTGACTGGGCGAGCGGCTCGTCTGCCCTGCCGTCCCACGACTCGTCGAAGACTGACTCCGAGTAGACTTCGTTGAGTTTCCGGTACGCTTGTTTCTCGTCTCTTTACTGCTCTTGGAACGCTTCGTCTTCTTTTCGTCGTCATCATCCGATGAACGACTGGACTCGGTCGACCGAGTCCCCATCGTTCGGACGCCGTCGCTGGAGGTGGTCGTCCGAGTCGGCGTCCGCTGCGCCCAAGACTCCCCGGCAAAAAAGATCAGAGCCACGACTAGAGCCGCTGGAGGAAGTCGGGATATTTTCGTTTTCATAGGACCCTCCTTTGCTGCCGATTCAGCGCCGAGGAGTCTACCATAGGGCGATTTGTGCGTCCAGACGAGACTGCGAGCAACTGGCCCTCAACACCCTTGACGGCTGACCACTCCGTCGCCACGAGTTCCCTTCGTTACCCAGAGATAGGATCGCCCCCGGGGCCCATCAACTCAGCGGAGCTCAGTCTCGGACGTTGATTCCCTCCCGACTGCGGACTGGATGACGGCGGTTTGGGTCACCATGTTGTACTTGATTGCACGATCCTGTTTGCTCTTTGGCCGCGATATGCCGTGTGCCGACGACGAGCATTGGTTGAAAAAGGGCAACCAACGTGGTAATCATTTGAGGGTTTTTGCGTGCAAAGAGAACAAGGAGACAGGCCGATGGCTGACAACTTGATACATATTGAGTTCCCCGACGGCAGCGAGAAGGATTTTCCCGTGGGTGCGACGGCGCGAGATGTGGCTGAGTCCATCTCGAGTGGTTTGGCTCGAGTGGCTGTGGCAGCGCAGTTGAACGAGCGCATGCTGGATATGGACCGTCCCCTGGAGGAAGGTGGCAAGATTCGCCTGCTGACCTTCAACGATGCCGATGGGCGAGAGGTCTTCCATCACTCATCTGCCCACCTCCTGGCACAGGCAGTCACAGAACTCTTCCCGGATGCGAAGCCGACCATTGGCCCCCCGGTTGACGAAGGATTTTACTACGACTTCGACCACCCTCCGTTCACCCCCGATGATCTGGAGAAGATCGAGGGGCGGATGAAGGAGCTGGTTAAAGAGAATCTCACTATTGAGCGAGTCGAGTTGACTCGGGAAGAGGCGTTGGAGCTGTTTGCCGATAACCCTTACAAGGTTGAGATGATCGAAGCGATGGATGATGATGCGCAGATCTCGGCCTATCGCCAGGGCGATTTCATCGACCTGTGCAGGGGACCCCACGTTGCCAGGACCGGGGCATTGAAGGCCGTCAAGGTATTGAAGGTTGCCGGCGCATATTGGCGAGGGGACGTGGAAAACGCCCAGTTGCAGCGCATTTACGCCATCACCTTCCCCGACAAGAAGTTGTTGAAGAAGCACATCTTGATGTTGGAGGAGGCTCGCAAGCGAGACCACCGACGCATTGGCCGAGAGTTGGATCTCTTCTCTTTCCAGCCGGAAGGTCCCGGGATGCCGTTCTGGCACAACAACGGGATGATCATTCGGGAGCGAATCATCAACTACTGGCGGAAGCTCCACCGCCGAGATGGCTACGAGGAGATCTCCACGCCCATCATCCTGGATGAGAGTTTGTGGCATCGCTCCGGTCACTACGGGCACTACAAAGAGAACATGTATTTCACCGCCGTGGACAAGCGTGACTTCGCCATGAAGCCCATGAACTGCCCCGGCGGGTTGCTGGTCTACAAGTCGAACAAGTACTCTTTCAGGGACCTTCCGGTGCGAATGGCTGAGTTGGGCTTAGTCCACCGCCACGAGATGTCCGGGGTGCTCCACGGCCTCTTCCGGGTGCGCTGTTTCACCCAGGACGATGCGCACATTTACTGCACTGAAGAGCAGCTCACCGAGGAAGTCATCGGCGTGGTTCGGCTCGTCTTCGAAATGTACCGTACGTTTGGCTTCGAGGACGTCATGGTGGAGTTGAGTACTCGTCCCGCCAAGCGAATCGGAGCAGAGGAGGTCTGGGACCGAGCGGAAGATGCGCTGAGAAGGGCCCTTGCGACAGAGGGAATCGACTACCAGTTGAATCCCGGCGACGGCGCCTTCTATGGTCCGAAAATCGACTTTCATATCAAGGACTGCATGAATCGGTCTTGGCAGTGCGGGACGGTTCAAGTGGACTTTTCCATGCCTTCCGAGGAGCGGTTCAACGCCACCTATGACGGCAGCGACGGCAATCGGCATCAGGTGGTCATGGTCCACCGAGCCATCCTGGGTAGTCTCGAACGTTTCATGGGCATTCTCATCGAGCATTTTGCCGGCAAGATGCCGCTTTGGCTTTCCCCGAGACAAGTTCGCATCATTCCGGTGAGCGAAGCGTTCGAGTCTTACGCTTCGGAGGTCAACCGAAAACTCGTGGAGGCCGATCTGCTGAGCGAGTTGGACCTTCGAAACGAGACCATGGGGAAGAAGATCCGAGAAGCACAGCTTGACCGTGTGAACTATCAGGTGGTTGTGGGCGGTCGAGAGGAGGAGGAAGGCACGGTCTCCGTTCGAACTCGAGGCAATCGCCAGTTGGGTTCCTTGAACGTGGATGATTTCCTGGCGATGTGCCGCAAGGAAATCGACGAACGAGCGATCACTGGAGAGTGATATGAGTCCTCTTGATTCCCATCTTGAGTCCCTGGCGTCTCAACGCTTGCTGGACCGTCTGGACAACCGCATGGGGCATGCCCTGTTTGTCGGCGCCTGGCTTCCTGAGGTCGCATTGGACCTGGCGAACAAAGGCCTGACCATTACCCTCGTGGAGTCCCGGAAGGAAGCCATTGACCGGTTCCTGGCCGTTTTTTCAGCCCACCGGATGGACAACAGCGTCAGCGTTGATTCGAGACCCTACAGCCTCATTGAGTTTCAGGGAAGCTCCTACAATGCGATGGTATTTCGTGACTCCATCCCGGAAGGCATGCCCCCGGCGCTCTTCTTCAAGAAGGTTCGCCGAGAATTGAAGGCGGGGAGCAATCTCTACCTCAATGCGAGACTTCGCCCCGACGTCGAAGCGACTCTCCCGGAGAAGGTCAGGCCCATCGTAGCCCTGGCCCAGTCGAAGCTTCGATCCATGGGCATTCTTCCCGGCTCCACCCTGCCCACGGAGGGAGAGCTTCGCGCAGCCGCTGACACCTACCTGGGGTTCATTGAGAACATTCCACTGACAGTTGCATTGGCACCCCTTGGTCGCTTCCCATGGTTGGAGTCGAAGATTCCCGACCGCCTTCTTCGAGAGTTGATCCATCTGGATAGCGCCCTTTCAAGCCACGGTTCCCTTCGCCATCTGGCGTCCCACTCCCTCCTGGTTTTCTCGAAGAACAAGGATTTCGGCAGAGTCTTTCGGATTTAGAGAGAGTTTTTTTCGCCTAGAGAACTTCCATCCAGAATCCAGGCTTGCTGCTCCACGGTTGAACGGGATCGGCTCGATTACAGCGCTTCGATGTGGGCGATGATTGAGGTGTATCCAAGTTCTCGGTAGAACTCATCGACAAAGAATTGCCAAACGATATTGGGGGGAAGAAGTGGGGTAAACCCCGATACGTTGAACTCGGGAATGGGGAAGTTCACCAGCGTATTCTCCGCAAAGCTGTCGAGGATAGCGGGCAGGAGCATCCCTTGCACGATCATGGTGAGAACCCCTTCGGCTCCCTGCAACCCTTCGGAGACGTAGGTCACCTGCATCACCGCCGGGTCAATGGCACCCACGCCCAAGACCACTTCTGGTCCGGAGGGACCTTGCTCCACGACAATGTCGGCCTCGGCGACCATGCTCACAAACATGCCAATGGAAACCGGCTGCCCCAGCATGTTCATGTTGAGTTGGACGTACAGGTCACCGACCTGCATCTGCAGTTGGTCGTCTCCATTGCAGGAGGTGATGATCGGAGGCAGGAAGAAGTCGGTGGTGGCCGACAGGTTCGAGATTCCCAACTCGCTGAGACTGGAGATGCCAAATCCCTCGAGCATGGACGGGTCGATGAACTGATCCACGGGCACAGAGACACTGAGGAGGCCGGAGTTCCAAGCGGAGAAGAGCATCTGGTTGAGCATGTCGTCGAAGACGCCAATATGGGCCCACTCGTCTTGATCCAGGATGAACTCTTCGGGAAGCCAATTCAGGCAGGAAGCACGACCGATGGATCCCAGCGTGTCGTGAGACACGTTCTTGGGGGCCAGGATAGCCGGGTCGAGCCGAATCGTGACTCCAGACTCGTCGAACTCCAGTTCCTGAAGGACGGTGGTCAAGAAGAGGGAAACTGGGGGAGCAGTTGGATCCAGTGGGTTTGGAATGTCGAGGTTCGTTTCGAGGGCCAGTTCGTCCAGGAAGGAGGTGGTAATGGAAGTGATCTGGTCAGAGATCATGGTCATCGCGGTGTCTTCAAGAATTTCGACGTAGCCATCAACAAACCAATCGATGAGCCAATCAAAGAGCCACCCGAGGATCCCGTCGATGTCGACATCCAATCCATAGATGGCGATGAAGTTGTCGGATTCCTGCATGCTGATCTGGCCGTTCTGAGCCGAAATATCGAGCCCGAGGTTCAACTCCACATCATGCACTGTGACGTCCCCGGAGACGTCCGGGCACAGGTCGATAAAGAGGATCTTGCAACTGCCGATGGCTTGCACGTCGATCTTGATGTTGTGCAAACGGGCCTCTGCCTGCATGCCCCCTGGTCGAGGGTAAATGGAGACCATCGGCGGATCATAGTAGAAGGGTCCGACATAGACCTTGTAGGGACCTGACTGGACCACGGGATTTGGAATGAAGGAGCCCAAATCGATGGTTTGAATGGCCATCTCAAGGATCGTGGAGAGGTTGTCTGGCTGACTGTAGTTGTGGGGGAACCGGTCGAAGAACTCCTTCCCCAGGTGGAAGAGGAGGCCATCGTGAATGGTGGAGTTTGCCGGGTCGTTGATATCGCTCTTGTGCCACACGGG
>ERZ890953.679-NODE-679-length-18789-cov-5.616526_pt1 | contig 18789 bp, 19 predicted proteins | sample MGYA00521264_ERZ890953 | MGnify/ENA primary metagenome ERZ890953 (study PRJEB32303, sample SAMEA104408629) | aquatic metagenome | biome: Brackish water; feature: Chemocline; material: water | place: Baltic Sea | collected 2014-10-26T21:54:00 | depth 200 m ...
ACTATATAACGAATTAAAGAAATTCCTTCTTTCAAGAATTGATGACGTCAGTCAATCGATTATAAATATTATCAATCCAAGTTTAAGAAAAATAGATTCTTCCATTATTTATGCAACTAATAAGAGCGATATTTACAAAATTATAAATACATTAAAAGCAATGGTAAGGGTATACCCTAGAGATTCTCTTTCATGGAATGACCTTGCATTTTACTATGCAATTTTAGGTGAAAAAATCAAAGCTGAACATTGTATGGTTATTTCTTGTGGTATTAATCCGAATCATCCATATTTAGTTCGATCGTTAGCACGATTATTAGTGCATCATAATGAACCTGAAAAAGCAGTTTTTGTTCTTAGAAAAGCAAATAAAGTTACAATACATCCAGAAATTTTAAGTGCTGATATAGCTATTAGAAGCTTTTTTGATATTGGTAGACCAGATGTAAACGCAGCAAGGCGTTTAATAAAACAAAATTTTTTGAATCCTTTTATGATATCTGAGTTATCAGCTTCAATTGGAACATTAGAGATTCAAAATGGAGCTATTAAAAAAGGTAAGAAGCATTTGGCTGAATCAGCCATATCACCCACTGAAAATACGGTTGCCCAATTAAGGTGGTTATCACAGCAGCATAAAATATATACACCCATGGAAACTAATGCTACCCAATCATTAGAAGCTAGAGCGATAGATTATTATAATGACAAAGATTATATACGTTGTAGAGATAAACTTGTTGAGCTACATGAATTCCAGCCCTTTAGCAGTCAAGCATTAGTTGATGCCGGATATATTAGCTTGATGGCCTTAGAGGATTCAAAATTTGTATGCGATTTATACCAAAAATTCAGTAGTGTAAAATCTGCAAATGTTACGGTAAGCAACAACTATATTCTCGCCAAACTTTTAATAGGTGATATTAAGGGTGCAGAAATAATGCTATCTGAACTTATTGATATAGAAATGAAGGATAGCGATAAAGCGGTATTATCAGCCACGATAGGTTATTATTTTTATCAAATAGGTCAGGAGGAAGAAGCGAGAAGATGTTATGAAAACACTTTTATGTATTTTAAAAGTGTTAAAAATTCGTTTAATTTATCTGTAGCACTGTTGTACCAAGGAATTGCTGAAAAAAAAATATCTACAGGAAAAGGTAATTCAATTCTGGAAAAAGCAAAACTTGAAGCCAAAAAAATAAGCTGGAAGCCAGCTGAATTGATTGAGCGGATTGATAAGGAAATTAATAAAAATTGACATATCTAATACAGGACTATTTTAAGTACTTCAATAATGAGTTTTATCATTTCACCCCAGACTTCATAGATTTTACCCCGCTACTCGCACCCGATGATCTACCAGCTCGACCCAGGCTGCCGAAGGCGTTGGCTGCACCTGATACTTTTACCCCTGCCATATTCATAATCCACAAGAGTAAAAACGGTGCCACCACGTAAAATAGTGTGAGTACGATATCCAGTATTAGCCGGTTGGCTCCCATATTGTAGGTGCTACCCAGCATGGTGGCATCCGGATGCATCGATACAAATAATTGGGCGTCCAGATAATCGGCAAAATTCCAGATGGTGGTGAAAAACTGAATGGCCAGCATAATGAAAATCATCTGGATGGTGGAATCGATATCATAGTTCGACATGATCATGTAAATCAGTAACAGCATGTAGATCATCATTAACAGGACAGCCTGAACCATCGGTGCCGCCTGCTTTGCAATAAACATATTGGTGTAGAAATCTATCAGCTGATCACCAAAGGAACTGGATGCTGCCGCCCCTTTTGCGGCATTAAATACTTTGGAGGCTACTCCTGTTTTTAGCAGTAAAGCCCCTCCTCCTATGGCAGCCAGTGCAGCTGCTCCTTTTTCTCCAGCCTGCCCTGCAGAGTCCGTCCTGATGTCGGCAAAATCGTTGGCCCCAAAGAGCCCCCCCCTTTATCGGCTGAGAAGGATGGAGGGTCTTGTGCGACATAGTTGTTGATGACCATGTCTTCAAGTTGTTCATCGGTAAAGGTATATCTGGCCGCTGCATTGCCTATAGCAGTAAAGGCATTATTTGATAGCCTGATTACTTTCTGGGTTAAGGTTTCGCCCGGGTTGGTTGGGGTATAGGCCATATAGTCTTTGGACGCTTCTATCGAATTTAATAGTTTAGCTTTGAGACCACGAGCTCCATCTTCCCACCATTCATCACAGTAGGGTTTCCCATAAAGTGGCTTGTTCGGGTCTGGATTGTTGATTAATTCTTGCGGATAAAAATCGCGTGTCTGATTCACCGGCCAGTTATACACTCCACTTCTAGCCTGAAAGCCACAGCCTCCAAATAAATTTTCACACAGTCTTTTATCGTGCTCTTTGTAAAAGCCGGATGTTTCCAGGTAGTAGTGCGATCCGATGAACATCCAGTCATCATGCTCCGGGGTTCTGACTCCACCGGTTGCGATATTCCTGGAGAGTAAAAAATTGGGCCAGGTCTGTCTGGCGACATGTTCGTAATGCTGTCCACCACGCATGGCTTCGGTATATTTAGACTTGGCCGGCAAAAAACATTCGTTGGCAAAACGCATGTATTCATGCCGTAAGCCCTGATTCTTGATGGTCAGGTTGCGTAACTGCATATCCAGGCCTTTGATGTCTTCAAAGCAGGTAAACGACGTCGATATGGCTGAATTCACCCCTGAACCTACCGATAGGGTGAGCCACCACAAAACCGGTATTTTGACATTATTGATCGCGGCTAAATGCGCGTCGTAAGTGGTGCCGGTATTACGGCCTACCACATTGGTAAAAACATCTGTTCCACCCGCCTGATCGGTACAGGCTACACGATAACGGACTTCATTCACGTCAAGACCGGATGTTGGTACTACCGCAATCATGAAAACAGCGAGCATGGCCAGAGCATCAAAATTAACTCTTGATTGAGAGACTAACGAGGCGGCTTTATCGTTTTGAGACTGCAGCGGCTCTTTCCAGTTTTTGATGATCATCATGATAAACGGGAACAGCAATAGCCCGGAGGCCCGGAATAAATCATACATCGAGCCATAGATCGACCAGCCAAACATGGTGGTATAGATCTCTAATAATGAGCCGACATTCACAGTTCTGGCCCCATTAAGAGCGCATACAGCGAGACGTGCAGGCTCTGGATCAAAAACAGTTCGACGGCAATTACGATGATGGCTGTTGATAACCGACTATTCAGTGCGCGATCAATAACTGCCTCGTCCCAGTGATGGAAATGACCCCAAAAGTTGATGATCTTTTGCCAGTAGATATACGTTATCAGGTACAGGGCCCAGCGAAAAAACTGCATCCAAAATCCAAAATTGCGAATGGAATCATTTAATCGTTTTAACTGGTCAGCAGATAAAGTCTCCAGCATCAACAGCCCCAGGCTGGCCATGCAGAACAGGATTAGCAAAACACCAAGTATCAGCAACATTCCATAGGCTGCACGTTTTAGCATCGACCTGGTGGCTGATTGATCCATTGGTGAATTCATCGCTAGCCGACCTTTAATTGGTTGGGATGCCGCCATCTAACAGCGTCGGCTCTTCATTCACGATACCCGTTCCAGAAGCAATCCCACTGGCCTGCCTGGCACTATGTTGATTAATGATTGATAACGCGGTGGAATTGACGGTAGTGCGCTTTAACGCGAGGTTTTCATAGATTTCATTGACTAATATATCCAGATCCAGAAAGGTTTTTTTACGAACATATTGCTCTGTCCTGTCTGAAATATTAGCCGCTACGTTATCCGGATGGTTCAAGCCCATGAGTAACATTTGTCTGATTAGCGTGACCCGTTCATAAGCTTCATTCACCGCCATCTCACTCACCAGTCGTTCACTGAACACAACTAGTTCGGCTAACGGCATGGCTCTCAAGCCTTCCACCAGTCCATTCGATAGCGTCAGGCTGGTATAGCGGTTTATTGAGGTAAAGTCGTAGGCATTTATGGCTTCATCCAGGGCGTTACGAATCAATGGTTCCAGATCTGAAACCACAGGTCTTAGCCCTTCTCCTGAGATTGATTGAGGTACCGGTTCATCCTCATCGGTAATAATGATCATGTCGCCCACTACATCCTGAATCCAGATTCCTGCATCAGAGGGTCGTCGCCAGATTTGTACAATGGGTTGCTGTGCCAGAACTCCGACCGGTAACGCATCGGTCGATACATCGCCGGTACGGCCTAGCATGATGTTGTAACCAGCCATCACCAGATCATGATTGATCTGTATAGGGCGCTGCACTGTGCCGTATTCATTGCCGCCCAACCATTCAATAGGCCCGGTAGGATCATCGGCAACCGCATCTTTGGTATCTGCAATATTATCGCCAGCTTCGGCACCAATTTTCCATTTGTTAGCGACGACTGCAGTCATAAAACCATCGTACGGGTTATAGCCTTCGCCGTTTTGCCGCATCTCTGCTTCCATTTGCTCACAGGTTTTGTAGGAAAAACGGAACAGTTCTGCTGTTTCATCCAGGCTTTTGGTCACGATGTTATAAAGGTTAGGATTGATTTTCTGCATTAAATAACCAGGCAGGCCAGCAACCGCTGCCGATATCGCATTCTGTAATTGAATCGGTATTTCTCTCACCCTGGTTTCAATTTGATTGATCATCTGGGCCACATTGTTCTGAAAATCAAACTCACCACAGGAGTAACCAAAGCCTCCTTTGATCCGTGCAGTAACCCGGTGAGTCACATAACTTGAACCAGGTGCCGGGACGACTCGACCACCCCCTAATTTATAAAACAGGGTATGAGTACTCGCATCGACTTCAGGCAGAGATTCATCTACAACCTGAGCAAATACAGCTCCCACGTTGGCTAAACAGAATGTGAATATGAGGGTGATTAAATTTTTAGCGCTTAACATTATTCGCCCCCTTGCGATCTATCATAGTCTTCCTGCTGTTTGATCAAATAGCGTTGATAGGCTGCCCGGTCTTCTTCTATGCCGGATAATATATTTCCTAATGACAGGCAGATTTTGGGCATGGGTGCCTCTCCGATTTTGTGTCCACTGGTGTTGGAGCAGCATTCATAGCGACGGTAATAGTTCCAGGCATAACCGCCATGGCTACTCGGTTTTAGACTGTCTATTTTTAGATCACTGCCCTGAGGGTAATAGGGATCGGCACGGCAACTCTTTACTTCGGGAAATATCATTTGCCATTTGCCGCCTTCAATCGATGAAGGCAGACGAACCCCTACACGATGGCCTGATGCGACGGCTGTCTTCAGAACATCGAGTCCTCTCCAGGCCAGAATGCTGGCAGTTTTGGCATCATGGCTCTGATTCAGAGAGCCATCCCGAGGGTACATATTGCCCCAAACTTCGGACGTGATCGTTTTTGTGGCAGAACCCACTTGAGGCAGCGTGTCGCTACTGAACGGGTTAATGACTGTTTTGCTATGATCGGTTCCGCTAAGAGGCCCATCTGTTAATGGATAGCCGCTACGCCACCAGAATGCATCTGCAAACGACAGGTAGTACGGCTGGAATGGCTTGATATCGGTCGAGCAGAATAACTTTGGTGCTCGAAAATTGGGGTTCCCGATGATTCCCCATCCGGATGCGGCGACAGCGCTCATAGAAGTGGCTTCAAAGGTAACCAGGGCCTTGTTGACGTTTTCTTTAACTTTCTTAATGGTTTGAACCGCACCCAAAACGGCTTCGATTTGCTCGATAACTTCAAACGCTCTAATCGCTGCGATCAGCTTTTGTTTGATGGTCTCCATGACATCTGCCATGGTCGGTATTTTAAGCTTGGCAGGATCAAACCCTATTCCGGAGTTATCCAGTTCGGATTTAGTATCTTCATCTACGGGGTTAGGGGCCACATTGGCTAGTCTGCTAAAATCTGGTGCTTGATAGCCACTCATGCTGGGGCTTGCGCCTTCATTGATCAGATCCGGTAATATCGACAAGGGGTGCCCAATAACGTCGACCTCTTTAAACGAGACGGTTTGATGCTGGCCCTGCTTTAGAGGATCGGCGCGTCCTCCCTGTAAACCACCGACCAGCCCTAACAGGCTACCTGCACCGGTATTTGCGGTAGCTATTACTCTGCCGAAGCTGTCTCTCCATTCTTTTAGAGGTTCTTCGCCTACTTCATCATAAGCAGAAATGAGCAGTTCAGGTAAGGCATGTCGGAGGCGCGGTGACACTATGGTGTAGATGTAAGCACCTTTGGTCAGGCTGAAGCCCCATTTCCAGTGTGCACAAACACCGGTAATGCAGTAACCACCACAGGATGAATCCAGCATCCCATTGATTGAGGTGCCAATCAGATCCTTTAACTTAAAAGTCTCACTATCACTGTCTGACATTTGTGTCGGCTCAGTGAAGGACTCTGGCCCACTGACGGGAAAGTGCAACGGGTTGTGTGGAGGCCCATAATCAACGTTATCATCATAAGCATAGGTAACTGACAAATTGGCAACCCCAACCAGACAACACAACAATAACGTTATCCTGATATTCATATCCTTAGCGTTTCCTGCTATTCACAAAGCGTTGAATGGCAATAGCTGTATCAGTAACGCCATAAATTACATATTCGCCATCACCGAATACAAATGCGGGTAGTTTTTTAACGTCCCATTCAATCAACAGCGCAACACTCTTAAACATTCTCATCGCCTTTTCATTATCAAGATCCTGCATTCTTGCGTTAGCGAGTCGCTCTGCCTGAATCGGGTCACTGGGTAGATTGCTGGTTATTTCTTTTTCGAGGTTGTTCAGTTCATCGAGGTTGAATATTTCAATCTGATAGTCTGAGACGTTTTCAGCATGCGATATCTGGTAATGGTTGGTGCCTAAATAAGTTATTCTGGTCAGTGCTTCATTGGCCAGAGCATTTGCCAGACTCTGGGTCAAGATGAATATAAGGATTAACAGTAATTTCATTTACCCGCCCTCTTCTGCTTGATTTGATCCGCCAGATAAAAGCAGGCGTCCAGTTCATTGATTCCTTTTTGTTCCATGATCTGCCTTCGAGCCTGCTTTTCATCACCATCGGTTCCTGCCAGTACCAGCGGGAGTGCAGGCATGACTACTCGGAAAATTGATTTGAGTTTTGGCGATAGAATGACGCCTTCGGTATATTTTTTAGCTTCCTTACGGGTGCTACACATCAGATGCTTTTCATCTACTGTGAGCGTTTTAAAGCGCTCTAGTTCAGCCACTTCATTCTCTGTGGTATTGATCAAATACCACCACTCCGACAGGTCCAGCATTTTCTCAGCTTCTTTCGGATAGTCTTTGAGTTGCTGGGTTCCCTGGCGGAGCCAGATGCTTAACTTGCGCCAGGTCTTTGCGCCGAATACGAAAGGCTTAACCAGGGTTGGATTGGTGGTTATGACGTGACCTTCATCGGTGTAGACATGGGTCTGGCGGCCTGTGTATTGATATTTCTCACCGATATCGGTGATGGTGTTAATCAGCGATATAATCGTGACCGCCAGCATGTCCTGATATTGCTCGCTGGTCAGAATGCCCATATCCAGAATGGTGACATCAACTTCTGGCCACTGGCGACCCGGTCGGTTAAAAAACCGGCCATGCAGACCCTGAGTCCAGTATTCCAGTGACTCGGCCAAATGAATGATTCTGTCTCTTCGCTTTGGGGTTATTTGCTGTTTGTTTGAATAGGCCTTAAATTGACGAACCACATCGCTAATAATGACATAATCGCGCTTTGCCTCTCGCGCTTCACGCGTGGCATCCAGGATGGCTCGACGGATTAATAATTTATCGGGTTGTTCGATATCACCTTCTTTTTTAGGGTCGGCACCGGTAATCATTAATCGAGTTAACAGCTCCATTTCTCCCAGAAAGTCTCGCTCCTCCTGATCATCATCTTCGTCCAGACCACCCTGCTTATCGAACTTGATATCTACCGATGCACTTAACGCGGCTTCCATCGCTTCTTCATTTACTTCAGCCTGTTTCAATGCTTCAAAAGCCTTGGCATAAGGTGGCAGGGAGATGTCTGAGGTGGTGGTGAACTTCACCATGTTGGTGGTGAGTCCGGTCGATTCGAGGTATTTACCCGTTAAACCAAAGCTGTTGCCTTTTTCAATGATGAACAGACGTTGCTTCAGCATCGCCATATCATGCAGCACCAGATAATTGATCAGGGCAGACTTGCCTGCACCGGTGGGGCCGAAGATTAAACCGTGGGCAACTCGTGTTTTATCCTTAACCTGATCAAATAACATAGGCTCCCCAATCCGGTTAAAAAACAGGTTACCTGGATTGCCAGTTCCGCGCCCTCGACCATACAAAGGCAAATAACAGGCAAGATGATTGGTATAGGTCAGTCGCGTACTTTTGCCCTGTCGTTGATCGAGTTGATAATCAAACGCCATAGGTAGATGCCGTACATAATTATCCAGCGCGGTTGGATCAAATTTCGGTTCAATCGGATTAAATTTAGATGCCGCAAGAATGGTCACGGCTTGCCGTGCTTTACGGTCCAGTTCCAACTCTGAATTGGCTCGAATGTACACTCCGGAAAATGTGGGATAGAGGCCATGGCCACTAGCCATGTTATCCAATGCACTGTGGGCCTGTTTAGCGGATTGTTTGGCGGCAGGGCTACCCTGCCCGGCAGACTCAATAATAGTATTACAATGTTTTTCCACACTATTTTGAGAGGCCACCACAATCGTGGTTACAAAGGTTGAACCTTTCGGTAACAGATCCCACATGGATGCAGTTGATCCTGCATGCGTTTTAATCTCTGCCGTTAGAATGCCGGTGGCTGGTGGATTATCGATCGCTTGCAGGGCAATCAATCGATGCGGCATACCGTGAAATTTCCAGATACCGTTATCCTTATCAGATTCAGGGTATCCGGTGAATAACAGTTCGGATAAATCTGCACCTATACCGATACAGGAATCGTCATTTGGAAACGGACGCGCCTTAAGGTATTCCTGGGGAGACTCAAAGCTCTCCGGTTTGGGCGAAAACCAGGGCAATAACCAGGTGTATAAGTCGTCAGCTGCATAACGCAGGGACTCCACGCCTATTTGTCTTAATGCACTAATGAATGACTCTACCGCATCGTTTAAATCTGTTGCTGGTGTACCCCGTCCGGGTATAGGTCGACCGGATTTCGTCAGGTAGTCTGATGGATTCGATTTTCGGTAGATAACACAGCGGACTTTTCTATATTGTCCATTCCAGTTGAACTGCGCCACATCATCACGGAATAAACCTTCTTCTTTAGCCAGGTGGCCAATGTGCTCCGCCATTTCATTCATCCATATTTCATGATGTCTGGTGGCTTTGGCTTCATCCGTTGCATAGGCTCTCAACTGATCGACCAGATCGGTAATTGGCTCGTCGTTTAAATAAGTCTGAACGATAAGTGGATAATCACGATCACCGGGCAGGCGCTGTAATGCCTGCTGAATACCTGACTCTATGATTTCGAGGACTTTTTGTGACTGACCTTCCACATCTATCGGAATCAGTTCAAAAACGGCACCCACGCTTAACCCGTCATCCAGTAAAAATACCTGCTGTTCCTTATCATAATCCTTGAACGGTAAAAACTGAGTGAATGAAGGGGGCTCCTTATAGATGGCTTCATACTCATCGGCTGTCAGCGGCTTTGTTCCATTTAAAGGTAAAATGCCCAATAGCCGTCGTATGCTATCTTTAAATCTCAAACCACTGTCTGTCTCTGTCATGACGAAACTTTTGTGTTGGCTATCCTGCATAAAAGCACTCCGTAGCATTCCAATAACTCATCGCACCATTTCCCCGGGAAGCGCGTACTGATCTTTTTCATACATTAGATAAGCCGAGCTGTAGCCTGGAACCGGATGCCCTTTACGGCTTAAGTGCGGAAAGACATACAGGCTTAGTTCAGGATTAGGCAGGCGCGGAAACTGTTGACTGATTTCATTATTCGCATCACGGGTATAGCCAGCGAGATCCCTGCGTTCATTGCGCAGTTGTCTAAACATCTTTGGTACAACATCGGTTGAGCCCGCGTGATTTTTATACACGTTTAATATTTCATCGCCGGTTTCGGGGATCAGCTTTTGACTGCTGCAGGCTGTTAACAGACCGAGGCTAATCAAAGTGGCTAACAGCCGTGTTTTGTTGTGTGGGTACTTGATTGGCATAGTCCAGCTTCCTACCTTTGGTTAAATAATCGATGGTGATTTCATCTTCAACATGCAGAACCACATCCTGCCCGCCATCGAGGTACACGAGATCGATGGCATTACGCTGTCGCTCTCGAAGATAATCGGTCAATTCTTTCAATGATCCTGAGAGAGTCGCAGCTGCGATGTAGTCGCCCTGGTCGCCAGAGAAAAATGACTGAGTTACTCCGTCGCTGACCGTTATGAGTTAGGCTTAAGGAGTTGAACCGCATTGGCAGTAAGGCGATTTCACCTTACCCTAAAAGCAGAAATTCAAGTTAAATTAGGTGAAGAGATGACAACATTAACCGTTACTGCCAAAGGCCAGATAACTTTCAAGCAGGAGTTACTAAATCATCTTGGCGTGTGTCCCGGTCAAAAAATTGAGGCTGAAAAGCTTCCCGATGGCCAGATAATTGTAAAGGCAGCTGGACAACATGGCACTATTTTAGATCTCATCGGCTGCCTAGCAGAAGATAATAAAAGGACTCTATCAATTGACCAAATAGGCCAAATTACGTCTGAAGGCTGGTCTGGTAAAGAATGAAAATCACTGTTGATACCAATGTACTTGTAAGGGCGGCTGTACAGGATGACAAGAAACAGACATTGATGGCCGTAAAAGTGCTTCAGAAAGCGACCTTAGTAGCGATACCTTTGCCGGTGCTCTGTGAATTTGTCTGGGCATTAAGAAGCGGCTATAAAAAATCAATCGCTGATATTTCATACGCAATTCTTAAACTGATGAATTCGAGCAATGTAGCCATGAACCGACCTGCGGTTGAGGCCGGTCTTGCTGTGCATGATGAGGGAGGTGATTATGCTGATGGCGTCATCGCTTATGAGAGGAACTGGTTAGGCGCTAAGGAATTCGTTTCGATTGATAAAAAAGCTGTATTACTGCTTAAAAATCAAGGCAAGGCGGCTCGATTATTAACATGACCTAAAATTTACTTAAAAAAAACAGCCTGAAAAGACCTGTTATAAGGTCTCTAAATTGATATTAACGACTATGAGAGTTATAATTAATCCATTAAATCAATTATTAATGGATGTAAAACTTATGAGTGGACAGGAAATATTAGCCGATATGACTGTTAGCATTTCAGAATTAAAGAAAAATCCGATGGCTGCGGTTGATTCCGGGGAAGGGTTTCCTGTCGCAGTTCTGAACCGTAATAAACCCGCCTTTTATTGTGTGCCAGCGGATGCCTATGAGTTATTGATGGATAAGCTAGAAGACATGGAATTAAATAAACTGGCTGATGCGCGTCGAGGCCAGGAAGTCATCAAGGTTTCTATTGATGAGTTATGAATTAGAGTTCCTCGATGAAGCAGTAAGAGAATGGGAAAAGCTTGATAACACGGTTAAACGGCAGTTTAAAAAAAAGCTTAAAGAGCGTTTAGAAAATCCAGTGATCGAATCGTCGAGATTATCTGGCTCTCTTAATCGCTACAAGATTAAATTACGATCTGCGGGATACAGGTTGGTTTATGAAGTTCAGGACAGGCGTGTCACTGTGCTGGTTATCGCCATTGGTAAAAGAGAGCGAAATCTGGTCTATAAAACTGCAGCGAAACGACTCTGATCTTGCCAACATAGCCAGCTGGCTATGTTGGGCAGGTACTGTGTCTCTAGTGAATTCATTCACTGGCAGTTCAGAAAGAATGTTGTAAGATTAAATCAACAGGATTGAGAAATAAATGGAGAACCACTATGAGTATTGAACACATTGAATGGCAGCTGATCGCCGCACTGGGTTACCTGGTGTACGCCCTGATCATGCTGGCAGGAAAACGCACTGCCTGGCAGAAAAGAAAGGTCGTGTTAATCGGTTTCACCCCTGCCCTGCTGGCCGGACTGTTTTTTGTGGCGCAATACCTGCTGGAATTTGCTTATATGGACACGTATATGCCACCAGCCTTGATCCAGGCATTCACCACGTTCTATGCCAATGCGAGCATCCTGATGTTTTTAACTGGTTTGATTGCGGTAGGTTACATGGCTTTACCAGTCACTGCTAAATCTGTTCAGGAATTGGCTAATACCGCAAAACAGACTAGCAAGTATCAGGTCAATTCAGAAGATGACTGCATCGATGCTAGTTCGAACTATTTACGGAAAAAGAAACAACAACGAGCTTACGAAAGAGAAGAAACTCGCCAGGAAGAAGAGGATGAAAGAAGGCGCAGTGCCGAATTTATTTGGGACTACAATAACGATTACATTTAATTTAGTTGTTTAAATGAAATGAGTACAGTCATCCATAACTGCGCTCATGTTTTGTTCAAAATAGTAATTTCTTTTTCATTTCGAATCGCTTTTAAATCCTGATTTAGCCCCACCAATAGCACGACTTGATCCAGATGATTTACCTGGAGAACCAAGAGATCCAAGCTGCAATGATGACATCCTGACACCTGCCATATTCATAATCCACAATAATAAAAAGGGTGCTACCACATAAAACAACGTAAGCACGATATCCAGGATCAGCCGGTTTGCCCCCATGTTATACACACTCCCCAGCATGGTGGCGTCAGGGTGCATCGATATAAATAATTGTGCATCCAGATAATCCGCAAAATTCCAAAGCGTTGTGAAAAACTGGATCGCTAACAAGATAAATATCATCTGTATCGTGGCATCGATGTCGTAATTCGACATAATCATGTAAACCAGTAACAGCATATAAATCATCATCAATAGTACAGCCTGAACCATCGGTGCTGCCTGCTTTGCGATGAACATGTTGGTGTAAAAATCTATCAGTTGGCTACCATACGAATTTGCACTAGATGCCCCAGCACCCTTTGCGGCATTAAATAGTTTACTTGCAGCTCCGGTTTTCAGTAATAAAGCACCTCCGCCGATCCCAGCAAGTGCTGCAGCACCCTTCTCCCCTGCTTGGGCTGAAGAGTCAGTGCTAATATCAGCAAAATCATTTGAACCCATAATGCCGCCTTTATCGGCAGAAAATGAAGGAGGATCTTGAGCTACATAGTTATTGATAACCAGGTCCTCTAGCTGCTCATCAGTAAATGTATAGCGAACTGCGGCATTTCCTACTGCCGCAAAAGCATTAGTCGATAGCCTAATGGCTTTTTGAGTGAGCGTTTCATTCGGTAGCGATGGTGTATAGGCCATATAGTCTTTTGAGGCTTCAATAGAGGCTAATAACTTTCTTTTTAGTCCTCTCGCGCCATCCTCCCACCATTCATCACAGTAGGGTTTACCATAAAGAGGTTTATTTGGATCAGGGTTATTGATCAGTTCATCAGGATAAAAGTCTCGCGCCTGGTTAACAGGCCAATTATAAACACCGTTACGCGCCTGGAATCCGCAACCACCGAACATATTCCCACATAACCTTTTATCATGCTCTTCATAAAAACCAGATGTCTCCAGATAGTAGTGTGAGCCAATAAACATCCAGTCATCATGCTCCGGGCTTCGATTACCGCCGGTGGCCGCATTCCTAGATATTAAAAAATTCGGCCATGTTTGTCTGGCCACATAATTATAATGCTGACCGCCACGCATGGCTTCCGCATATTTAGATTTAGAAGGTAGGTAACATTCATTCGCAAATCGCATATATTCTTTTCGTAGACTTTGATCTTTTATAGTCAAATTCCTTAACTGCATATCCAGTCCTTTGATGTCTTCAAAACAGGTAAAGGATGTTGATATAGCGGCATTCACGCCCGAACCAATAGATAGCGTTAACCACCAGAGCACGGGGATCGATACGTTATTGATAGCGGCCAAATGGGCATCATAAGTCGAACCCGTATTACTCCCGACCACATTAGTAAAAACATCGGTTCCCCCAACCTGGTTCGTACAAGCGACTCGATAACGGACCTCATTGACATCCAGCCTTGATGTGGGTACTACAGCAATCATAAAAACAGCTAACATGGCCAGCGCATCAAAGTTGACTCGTGTTTGAGAAACCAGGGAAGCTGCCTTGTCATTTTGGGATTGAAGCGGCTCTTTCCAGTTTTTTATAATCATCATTATGAATGGGAATAACAACAGCCCTGATGCCCTGAAAAGCTCATACATGGTTCCGTAGATCGACCACCCAAACATGGTCGTATAGATTTCTAATAAGGAGCCTACGTTCATTACCGTACCTTATTGATTAAAGAAATAAATGATGAAAAGTATGCCAATCAGAGTGACCGCTAATCCAGCTGTTACTACCTGGTAATTGTATTTTTGTAGCTTTACATTGAGAAGCTCATTTCGTAATACATCCACCTCTTCAGCTTTTTGAATCGCTAATTTTGTCACCGAGATATGGCATCCCTTTTCTTTACTGATCGTCGCTAAATTAGATGTTATCTCTGAAGTATCGATTGCCGCTGACATGATAATTACCTCATTAAAAAAGTATAAATGTTGACATGAATGCTCTGTATCAAAAATAATTCAACGGCAAGAAAAATCAATAAAGTTGAAACACGGCTTTGTAATGCGCGATCAATTACTGCGTAATCCCAGCGTCGAACCCTGCCCCAGAAAGCAATAATGTTTTGCCAGAATAGATATAAAAATATGTACAGCCCCCATCTAATGAACTGGGTCCAAAATCCAAATGTACGAATGGATTCATTCATTTGCTTCAGCTGCTCACCGGTCATCGACTCAACCATGAGTAGGCCAAGGCTAGCCATGATAAACAAAGCGATTAGAACGCCGACCACTAGAAACAGGCCATACAAAGCCCGTTTTATAAGCGGTTTGGAATAAGTGTCGTTTTCAGCTACGGTCATCGCATTAAAGCCCCTTAATTAAGAGGCACTCCCCCATCTAAAAGCGTGGGCTCTTCACCTACAATTCCGGTATCTGACGCGATCCCACTAGACTGGCGAGCATTGTGTTGGTTGATAATCGATATTGCGGTTGAGTTGACCGTTGTGCGTTTTAACGCCAAAGCTTCATAGATTTCATTGATGGCAATATCCAGATCAGCAAAGGTTTTGCCTCGGACATATTCCTCGGTTCTATCCGATATATTGGCAGCCACGTTATCAGGGTGTTTAAGCCCCATTAATAACATTTGACGAATGAGCGTGACTCGCTCATAGGCCTCATTAACCGCCATTTCGCTGACCAGTCGCTCCATGAAAACCAGTCGTTCACCAAGCGGCATACCCCTGAGTCCATCAACCAGACCACTGGAAAGCCTCGCACTGGTAAATTTATTGATGTCCTCAAAATCATGGATAATGATAGCGCTAGATAATGCGGCTCGTATCAGCGGCTCCAGGTCGGCTACGACCGGCCTTAAACCTTTACCGGTAATAGATTCGGGTTCAACATTGTCCACGGCAGTGATAATTCGTAAATCCCCTACTACGTTTTGTATCCAGTCTCCCGCTATAGAGGGACGTGACCAGATCTGTACGATGGGTTGTTGAGCCAGTACACCTGTTGGGATTTCATTGGTCGAGACATCACCGGTACGGCCTATCATGATGTTGTAGCCAGCGATCACCAGATCGTGATTGATCTGAACAGGTCGCTGTACGGTTCCGTATTCATTGCCACCTAACCATTTAATCGGTCCATTCTTATCAGCGGCGATCTCACTTTTCATGTCCACAATGTTTTGACCAGATTCACCCCCAATTTTCCATTTGTTAGCAACAACCGCCGTCATGAAATTATCATAGGGATTTTTACCCTGGCGCATTTCTGCCTCCATCTGCTCACAGGTCTTGTAAGAAAAGCGGAATAGCTCTGCTGTTTCGTCGAGACTTTTGGTCACAATGTTATACAGGTTCGGATTGATTTTTTGCATCAAATAACCGGGTAAACCCGCTACCGCTGCCGACATGGCATTTTGCAATTGCATGGGTATTTCCCTGACCCTGGTTTCAATCTGATTGATCATTTGCGCAATATTGTCCTGGAAATCAAATTCACCACAGGAATACCCAAAACCGAGTTTTAATCGTGCCGTGACACGATGAGTGACATACCCTGAGCCAGGCGCTGGAACCACCTTGCCCCCACCTAGTTTTAAAAAAAGTAAATCAGTACTATCATCGATTTTGGGTAAAGTAGGGTCTTGGGCGAATGCATTAACACTAAAAGCGCTCAGCATTATTACCGACAATGGCCCAATCAACTTTCGACTGTTTCTAAACATGTCTGTGCTCACCATTATTCCCCCCCTTGAGACCTGTCATAGTCTTCCTGTTGCTGGATGATATATCTCTCATAAGCCGCTCTATCTTCTTCAATCCCTGCCATGATATTGCCCAATGACAGGCAAACTTTTGGTAGGGATAATTCGCCTATCTTATGCCCACTGGTATTGGAGCAGCATTCATACGTTTTATAATAATTCCAGGCATACCCGCCATAACCACTTGGCTTTAAGCTATCTACTTTCAAATCCTTGCCCTGGGGGTAATACGGATCGACTCTACAGCTCTTAACTTCTGGGAAAATCATTTGCCATTTACCACCCTCGATAGAATGGGGCAATCCAACGCCGACACGGTGACCAGGTGTGACAGCTGTTTTCAATACATCGAGACCGCGCCATGCAAGCACACTGGCTGTTTTAGCATCGTGGCTTTGATTGAGAGTTCCATCCCGTGGATACATGTTCCCCCATATTTCCTTAGTCAACACTTCACGGGTGTTACTGACGCTCTGTAGGGTATCTGTGCTGAATGGATTGATGATGGTTTTGCTATGGTCGGTGCCACTGATTGGGCCATCGGTTAATGGGTAACCACTACGCCACCAGAAAGCGTCTGCAAACGATAAATAATAAGGCTGGAAGGGTTTAATATTGGTAGGGCAAAATAGATTAGGCGCTGCAAATCGAGGACTCGCTAGATTTCCCCACCCAGAAGAGGCTATAGCGCTCATAGAGGCGACCTGGAACCCATCCATGATCGTATTCATATTTTCTTTAATCTGCTTTATCGTTTGTACGGCTGATAAAACTTCTTCAACTTGTTGAATGATTTCAAAGGCTAAAATAGCTGCTATCAGCTTTTGCTTAATCGTATTTACGACTTCATCCATGGTCGGGATTTTAATTTTGCTGGAATCGAATCCGAAGCCTGTTTTATTGAGTTTGTCTTTTGTCTCTCTATCAACTCCCGCAGGTTGAACGTTTGTATCCCTGCCGTACTCAGGCACCTTATAGCCACTAAATGAGGGTCTAGCGCCTGCATTGATGAGATCCGGTAGAATAGCCAAAGGATGTCCAATGATGTCCACCTCTTTGAAGGATATCGTTTGGTGCTGTCCTTGCCTGAGTGGGTCAGCTCGACCACCCTGCAAACCACCCACCAAACCTAACAAACTGCCAGCTCCCGTGTTAGCCGTCGAAACTACGGCACCAAACGTATCACGCCATTCTTTTAGCGGCTCTTCACCTACTTCGTCATAAGCCGATATTAAAAGTTCTGGTAACGTATTTTGAATACGGGGGGAGATGATGGTATACATGTAAATGCCTTTACTCAGGCTAAAACCCCATTTCCAATGGGCGCAAACGCCGGTAACACAGTAACCACCACAGTCTTTGTCCAGCATCCCATTAATGGAGGTCCCAATCAGATCTTTCAGTTTGAACGTCGAGCTGTCGCTGTCTGACATTTTAGCTGGTTCAGTAAAGGACTCAGGACCAGTGACGGGAAAGTGCAATGGGTTAGCCGGTGTACCATAATCAACATTATCATCATAAGCCGTGGCTGGGGTTATAGATAAAGCGGTAACCCATATCAAAAAAATTAGTATCAGTTTTACGTGCATGGCAGACCCCTTAGCGTTTCCGGCTATTAACGTATCGTTTAATGGCAGTAGCCGTATCAGTGACACCATAAACAACATACTCACCCTCACCAAAAACAAAGGCAGGGAGTTTTTTGATATCCCATTGAATCAATAAAGCCACACCTTTAAATAACCTCATGGCCTTTTCTTTATCCAGACTACCCATACGTTCATTGGCAACTCGTTCAGCTTCAACCGGGTCTTCAGGTAAATCTTTTGTTACTTCAGCCTCAAGATTACTCAGCTCATCCAGATTAAAAACTTCGATATTGAATTGATATTCTGCGGCTACCTCAGAGTGCAGGATGGATCTCTGGTTAGTGCCTAAAAATGTCATCTTTGGTAAAGCTTCACTTGCATCAACCGTCGGTAAAAAATGCATTAACAGCAACGCTATCGTTAAAAATAGTTTCATGGCCCTGCCCTCTCCTGTTTGATTTGATCGGCAATATAAAAACAGGCTTCTAATTCACTGATATTTTGTTCATCCATGATTTTTCTTCTGGCCTGCTTTTCATCACCATCGGTGCCTGCCAGTACCAACGGAAGAGCTGGCATGACGACACGGAATATAGATTTAAGTTTGGGTGATAAAATAACGCCTTCCGTGTACTTTTTTGACTCTTTCCGCGTACTACACATCAGGTGCTTTTCATCTTCCGTTAATGATTTAAAGCGCTCTAGTTCGGTGACTTCATTTTCTGTTGTATTGATCAAATACCACCACTCGGACAGATCCAGCATTTTTTCAGCTTCTTTCG
>ERZ890953.680-NODE-680-length-18756-cov-4.682798_pt1 | contig 18756 bp, 7 predicted proteins | sample MGYA00521264_ERZ890953 | MGnify/ENA primary metagenome ERZ890953 (study PRJEB32303, sample SAMEA104408629) | aquatic metagenome | biome: Brackish water; feature: Chemocline; material: water | place: Baltic Sea | collected 2014-10-26T21:54:00 | depth 200 m ...
CGGGCTGTCAGCCCGACGGCTGTGGCGGCGTCTGCCCCTGTGATTCCGAGGACGTAGTTTGCTGGGATGGCGCCTGTTGTGTAGCGGCATGCGATGCGGAAATGGGTTGTCAGTCAGATGGCTGTGGCGCTGTTTGCCCCTGCGGCTCTGAAGAGGAAGTCTGCTTTGGCGGGGCGTGTTGCGTTCCCTCCTGCGAGGGCAAGATTTGCGGGGATGATGGCTGCGGCGGCAGTTGCGGCTTCTGTGATATTGGTGCGTGCGTTGATGGTGTCTGCCTGGATGCTCCAGGCTGCATCACCTCCGGCACACCTACTTGTGGCGGGTGCCCCTGTGAAGCCTGCGTCTGTGCCATGGACTCGTGGTGCTGCCAGAACAGTTGGGACAGCCTCTGCGTTAGCGAGTGCGTTGACCAGTGTGGCGGTTGCGCCGACCTTTCCAATTGTGGCGATGGTTCTTGTGAGGCCGCGGTTGGCGAGAATTGCAGTTCATGCGCTGAAGACTGCACGTGTCCCAACGGGGAGGTCTGCGGGACTCTTAATAACGGTGTGGCCTGCCTCCCGGATATGTGTGCCATGGGTGTTCCAGAGATTGGCTGTTGCCAGGAGGAGGTGCTCTATGCTTGTGCGGAGGGTGAGACCTTCGCCCTCGACTGCGGCACCCTCGAGGACAATATTTGTGGTTGGTACATCGGTGATTTCACCTACCCCGCAGGCTACTACTGCGGCCCCCCCGATCTTATTGAACCCGGCGGCGACCCCAGCGGCGAGTATCCCCTTGAGTGCTCCACGTGCGACCCGCCGTGCGGCGATGGCGAGAAGTGCGTTGGTGGCGAGTGTGTGGTCTGCGTTCCCAAGTGTGCCGGCAAGAACTGTGGTGCTGATGGTTGCGGTGGGGAATGCGGTTCTTGTCCCGACGGACTCGTCTGTCAGGGCGGCCTCTGCGCCGTGGTTGGCTGCGAGGTGTCGCCGCAGCCAGGCTGTGGCGGTTGTCCGTGTGAGGCTTGTGTCTGCGCAATGGATGCCTTCTGCTGTGACTCGCAGTGGGACGATATGTGCGTTGGTGAATGTGTTGACAGTTGCGGCGGGTGCCCGGAGCCTGAGCCATTCTGCGGGGATCTTCTCTGCAACGGAGACGAGGATTGTGATTCCTGCACCAAGGATTGCGCCTGTGAGGCCGGGCAACTCTGTGACGCTGGGGTCTGCGTGGACTGCGTTCCCGGCTGTGATGGTCTCGAGTGCGGCGATGATGGTTGCGGTGGCAGCTGTGGTGAATGCGGGGACGAAGAAGAGTGCAAAGCTGGTCTCTGCGTCGGCCCCTGCGACCCCGATTGTACCGACAAGGTCTGCGGTGATGATGGTTGCGGCGGTTCCTGCGGCGACTGTGGCGCGCAAGAGGAGTGTGTGGATGGTGCCTGCGTGCCGGTTGAACTCTGCGGTAATGGAGTAATTGATGTCGGTGAAGAGTGTGAATTGGACAGCGATTGTGGGGCGTCTGCTGACTGTACGGACTGCGTTTGCGTGATCGCCTGTCTGCCCGATTGCACCGATAAGGATTGCGGTGACGATGGCTGCGAGGGCTCGTGCGGGGATTGTGGCGCAGAAGAAGACTGTGCGGCGGGCGTTTGCACTCCGACTTCTGGCCCCGATGCTACTACCGGTGCCGATGTTGCTGATGCCGCGGGCGAGGCGGACCTCCAGGGGGCTGATGCCGCCGGCAATGCTGACGTCGTCGGCGAGAAGCCCAAGAAGAGTGGCAACTGCTCCTCGGCTGAAGGAGGTAATCCTGCGTCCCTCATACTGATTGTTCTCGCCGCGCTGATGATGCTGGCGTGGCGTCGTCGCGCGGTAGTCTAGCTGACTCTTGACAAGGTCACCCCCCTAAGTAAGATAAGCCCCGAAATCTTTATTGATTATCCTAGGCGCACAGGTGAGTTTGCGCGGCGGATTCCAAACCTGGAGGATTGAAATGATGGGAAAGCGTGCTCTATTGACCCTGGCAGCCCTGATGTTGATGGCCGCCCCCGCGCTGGCGGAGTATCCGGATGATTGCCTGGGCCTCAACGAGGCCAGCGGTACGGATTGCTCTGGTCTGACGGACATCGGCTGTTGTGACGATGTGGACCGTGTTGTCTGGTGCCAGGACGGCCAGCTCTTCTGCATCGACTGTGCTGCCGGCAATCCGCAATGTGGCTGGAGTCCAGATGCTGGTTTCTACGACTGTGGCACGGCGGACGGCCCAGCCGACCCCTCGGGCGACAATCCCAAGGACTGCGGCTTCGGGTGCGACCCCGAATGCACCGAGAATCAGGTTTGCGTTTTTGGTGAGTGCTGTACTCCCGATTGTGCCAACAAGGCGTGTGGTGATGATGGCTGCGGCGGTAGCTGTGGTGAATGCGGCCCGGGTCAGGCCTGTGAGGACTCCACTTGTGAAGACCTGCCGGCTTGCCAGTTGGCGGCTCTGCCCATCGCCTGTGACGATGTCGTTGAAGGGACCACCGTAGGGGCCACCAGTGTGCTCGACGGGTACTCTTGCGAGTCGTGGGACGAGAGCGGCCCCGAGATTGGCTACCAGTTCAACGTGGACTATCTGCCCGACGGCGTGACCACGGACAATGTCGTTGTCTCTATTGAGTATGAAGGGGCCGGCGACCTTGATATTTTTGCCCTTGCCGGTGCCTGCACGACCATGGACTGCCTTGACGGTCATAATAATGAAGTTGAAGTGGATGTGACCGCCGGTGGTTCCTACTTCTTCGTTGTTGATGGATTCGGTGGGGCCGAAGGCGCCTTCACCATGAAGGTCATCTGCCTTTCCACCTGCGTTCCCGTCTGCAAGGACGGTCCCTGTTCTGACAACGGCTGCAAGGGGCTCTGCCCCTGTGAGGCGGATGGCGACGTCTGCTATGCCGGCGAATGCTGCACCCCGTCATGCGACGGTCTGGAATGTGGCGACGATGGCTGCGGCGGCAATTGCGGGGAGTGCGAGGGAGAGTTGGCCTGTGTAGAGGGGATTTGCTCGGAGGCCACCTGCGCCGGCTCTTGCGGCGGCTCCTCACCTTTCGGTTGCTTCTGCGACGAACTCTGCTTCGAGTATGGCGACTGCTGTGAAGATATCTGCTCTGCTTGCCCGGACTTCACAGAGCAGTGTGGTGCGATTTGTGATCCTCCCTGCGCCGACGGCGAGATCTGCCAGGATGGAGAGTGCGTGGAGTGCGTGCCGGATTGCACCGACAAGGAATGTGGCAGCGATGGCTGTGGTGGGTCCTGTGGCGAATGCGCTGCTGGCTTTGGCTGTGCGGCGGGCGTTTGCGTCGAGTCTACCGGGCCTGCGGAATGCCTCGGCCCCAATGAACCCAGCAGCGACGATTGCATGGGCCTGACCTATGAAGGCTGCTGCGATGAGACCGGCCGTGTCATGTGGTGCGACAATGGTAGTCTCTTCTGCATCGACTGCGTTGGCGGTGGCAATGAGTTCTGCGGCTGGCAAGGGGACTTCTACGACTGTGGCACCGATGGCTCAGAGGATCCGTCCGGCGCCAACCCCCTCGATTGTGGGTTGACCGGCGGCTGTGACCCGGCCTGTGCCCCTGGCGAGAAGTGCGTGGGCGGCGAGTGCGTGGCCTGCGAACCAGACTGTGGCGGCAAGAGTTGCGGTGATGATGGCTGCGGTGGGAACTGCGGATCCTGCCCCGAAGGTGCCTCCTGCACTGACGGCGCTTGCCATGGCGGCCCCGGCTGTCAGGTTGAAGAGGGCCCGGGCTGCGGTGGTTGCAACTGCGAGGCCTGTGTTTGTGAAATCGATGCATACTGCTGCGACACGCAGTATGACGATATCTGCGTGGGCCTCTGCATCAGCGATTGCGGTGGTTGCCCGACGGACCCGGTTGAGGGGTGCGGCGACGGCGCTTGCGCTGGTGGCGAGACCTGCACGACCTGTCCTGCCGACTGTGGTTGTGAGGCTGGGTTCACGTGCAAAGACGGAACTTGCGAAGAGGCGACCTGCGAAGTTGATTGCACCGGCAAAGACTGCGGCGATGACGGTTGTGGCGGTAGCTGCGGCGACTGCGCCGAAGGCGAAGCCTGCGTCGCTGGGCAGTGCGGAGCTTGTGTGCCGGCTTGTGATGGCAAGGATTGCGGCGATGATGGTTGTGGCGCCACCTGTGGCGCTTGTGATGCCGGCTTCCAGTGCAGTGAAGGCATCTGCTCCGCTGAAATCGGCGTGGATGTTATTGCCGGCGATGTCCCTGGCAATGTCGACGATGACATTACCACGGAAGAACCCAAGGACGAGAAGAGCGGTTGCACCACCGGTGCCACGGGCAATCCTTTTGCCCTCATGCTCTTCCTCTCAATGCTCCTCGCCATCGTGGCCATTCGCCGCGTAAATGCCTGATACCGCAGTAATCCAGCAGTAATCCAGCAGTAATAATCCAGCAGTAATCCAGCAGTAATCCAGCAGTGATTTCTTCCTAACTAGCTACTTGGCGATGGCTTCGACGCGGGTCTGGCGGATGACTGCCACTTTGATGCGGCCGGGGTAGGTGAGTTCCTGCTCGATCTTCTTGGCGATGTCGTTGGAGAGTACTTTCAGCTGCTCGTCGGAGACCTTGTCCGGGGCAACGAGGACACGGATTTCTCGGCCCGCCTGGAAGGCGAAGGCTTCAACGACACCCTTGAATGATTTGGAGATGTTCTCCAGGTCCTCAAGTCGCTTGAGGTAGGATTCAAGCAGTTCTCGTCGAGCGCCCGGTCGGGCACCGGAAATGGCATCGGCTGCAATAATAATGTGGTCGAGAACAGTCTCGGGTCGTTCATGGTGGGCTTGAATGGCGGCGACCACGGCCGGAGATTCGCCGTACTTCTTGGCCAGGGCAGCTCCGATAACATGGTGAGGGCCTTCCTGCTCCTGGTCTGCGGCCTTACCAATATCGTGCAAGAGGCCGGTGCGTCGCGCTTCCTTCACGTTCTGTCCCAACTCTCCAGCCAGCAGGCCAGCCATGTATGAGACTTCGATGGAGTGAGCCAGGACGTTCTGGCCGTAGCTTGTCCGGTAGCGCAAGCGCCCAATCAGCTTGACCAGTTCCGGGTTCAGGCCGTAGACGTTGAGTTCCATGGTGGCTCTTTCGCCGGCCTGCTTGATGAGCGCGTCCACTTCTGCCCGTGTCTTTTCCAGCACTTCTTCGATGCGGGTCGGGTGGATGCGGCCGTCCTGGATCAGCTTCTGGAGAGCCAGGCGAGCGATTTCACGCCGCACTGCTGAGAAGCCGGAGATTACTATGGCTTCGGGCGTATCGTCGATGATCAGGTCGACCCCGGCAGCGGCTTCAAAGGCCCGGATGTTGCGACCCTCACGGCCAATGATACGGCCCTTCATCTCGTCGTTTGGCAACGGAACCACGGTTACGACCTGCTCCGCTACATACTCCCCGGCGTATCGACTCAGTGCCGAAGAGATGATCTTCTTGGCGGTTGCTTCTGCGGTGTCTTTGGTCTCCTCTTCAAGGGCGACCAGTTCTTTTGCCGCTTCGAGCTTGGCCTCTCCAACCATCTCGGTAATCAGCGCGGTTTTGGCTTCATCTGCGCTCATGCCCGCGATTCGCTGGAGTGTCTCCGTGGCCGTCTGGTTGAGGCGTTCGTAGTCCTCAGCCAGCTTCTTGGCCCGCTCTTCGTTGGTCTCGGCCTTCTTCTCGCGAGTTTGGAGGTCCAATTCCTTGGCCGTCAGCAGGTCCCCTTTGCGTTCAATGTTCTCGTCTTTCTTGATGAGTCGCTGCTCGGTTGCCTGGAGTTCGAGTCTGCGCTGCTTGGTATCGTTCTCGAATTCGTGGGCTCGGCTTTCAATCTCACGGGCTTCAAGCGCGGCGTTTTTGCGAATCGCTTCGGCTTTGACATCGGCTTCTTTGAGAAGCTTGGAGGCTTTTTCTGCAGCCTCCCCAACCTCATCCACGCTCTTTCTGCGCAGGACAAAGAGAATCCCCAGGCCGATGGCCAGGCCGATGGCGACGCCGATGATAATGTAGAGAACTGTCATCAGATCACCTCAAGTGGTCGCTACAATCCATGAATGTCATGTCCAGCGTGCTTGAGTGAACCTCGGAGGAAAGTCTATACGCATCGCGACGCGTGGGTCAGACCGCAGTAAACCGAGAACAGTGCTTCTCCTGATTTTGCACCGCGGCTTGAATACTGAGCCGCTATCTATTCCGGCTTGTGCCGTCCAACTAAAGTCAACTCCGGAAGAGTTGAAGATTCAGTCTTACTTCGCCTAGCTTTTTCAGCGTATATATTATCCCCCCGAAGGAGGCTCAAACACAGCCTAGCAAAGGTATCTTGTTTCCTGGAGCTTTTCCAGCAAAAAAGTTGACTTCGTCCGCACCTTGTCGCGCATCTCGCGCAGGCGCTGTTGTTCCTTGAAGAGGTCGTCACCAAGATTGAGCATGGTGAGGATAGCAACGGTCATCTCTGGGAGTCGGCCGTCAGGGTCAATTTCTTCCATCTTGCTCTCGATGTACTGGACGAGTTCCCCAATATGTTCCTGGGAATCGAGGGTCTTGATGGGAATCTTGCGGCCAAATAGTTCAACGACGATGCTATTCATGGATCACCCCTTCAATGCCAAACAACTGGCGCCATTCTAGCATCGAGGGGGGGGGTGTCAAGAAAGGGACGAGAAAACTCTCGCCCCACCTTTGCCAACAAATTCGTCCCCTTCCTAGCAGGATCTTTGAGAGGTGGTTTATACGTGTCGCTCGAGGATTTCCTGGAACTTGCCCTTGGGCAGGGAGCCGGTTACCTGGTCAACTACTTTGCCGCCCTTAAAGAAGAGGACGGTGGGGATGGACGTGATGCGATGCTGGGCCGCAGTCTCCCGATTGTCGTCAACATTCAGCTTGGTTACCACGACGCGTCCAGCGTATTCCTCTGCCAGCGCTTCCATGGTTGGTCCCAAAGCCAGGCACGGGCCGCACCAGGTCGCCCAGAAATCCACCATGACCAGCTTCTCATTTTCCAGGACGACGCTGGCGAATTCTCCGTCCGTCACGTCGATGATGTTCTTTCCCGCCATGTTCACTTCCTCCAGGTAGATGCGCGGTCGACCCGCGCGGCCAAGTTTAGACGACGCCAGTCGCCGCACTCAATTTGTGCCGGAAAGTAGCGTTGTCAAGGACTTCTCAAAGGATAGTGATTCCCAGCGCTTGCCGCAGAGCTGCAAATTTGTCAGAAACGGCATAGCGCAACAGGTCATCGGTCAACTCTTCCCGGCTTGCCCCGGAAAGGTGTACCGGGTAGTTCTGCACCAACTCAACGGCAACCGGCAGGTCGTTGGCGAAGAGCAGCCCGGCGCGGCAGGAAGCCTTCTCAACTCCAACCAGCCATCGCTTGATGTTCAACTCGCCGCCGCGGTCCCGCAACTGGCCAACCAGATCCCGGACCTTGCCCAGTTCTGCTGAGGGAATGGCCTTTTCCATCTCCTTGCGCAGTTCGAGGTTCTGGCGAGGGTCCCCCGGAGGCTCCGGAAAGGAGGTCACCACCAGTTTCAGGAGGTTGCCCAACAGCAGGCGGAGCGTTTCACGGTCCAGCAGCCCCACCGGCTGATGCGCGGCCAGGAAGAGGCTCAGAGTGCGTGCCAACTCGAAGCGCAGGGCCTTGCCCTTGCGATGCTGAAGGAGGTCTGGACTCATGGCCAGCACTGACGGATAACAGCCCTCCTTGACCAACCAGCCCGAAGTCTCCCGCAAGTGCGTCTGCGGGCGCGGAATCCCCAGCACCTTGGCGATGGTGGAAACCAGCTTTCCGTAAAGCTGCGATTCCGAGTCGTCCAGCAGCGTCTTCTTGCTGAGGCCCAGGGACTTGGCAGTCTGCAACTGCATCCGGCCAGACATACGCTCAAAGAGCAATCTGATGATTTCAGACAACTCCCACTCTTCCTCTTTGGCCAGAAGAGTGTTTCTCAGCGTCTCGGCATCGAGGACCCGCGGCTTGATCTTCAGGGCACTCGATGAGAAGCGCTTGTAGAACTCCTTCTCTTTCTCACTGGCGGCACCAAGCATCACCAGCGCGCTGGCCACGTACCAGGCATCATCGTAGCGCTTCATCTTGCCGTAGGTCTTGCGCAGTTGCTGCAAGGTCGCGATGTCCCTGGGATTGGCCTGCACTAGAGCTTTGTAAGCCACCAACGCCCGGTCCGCCCCGTCCTCTGTCTGCAGGTAGAGGCTGGCTGCCAACTGTTTTGGTTCCAGCTCATCAGGCTTGAAGGAACTGGCGGCCTCAAGATGAATGATGGCTCGCGTGGTATCGGCAAACTTCTCCAGCAGGATGCGCCCGAGATTAAGATTGAGAGTGTACCCGAGGTCCTTGCTGATCTTGTCCCCCAATGTCTCCAGCAGAGCCAGATAGAGGTCCTTTTGCGCCTCCCAGTCCGAGCGGTCCACAGCCATCTGCTCGAGGAGAGTGAAGGCGTCAAGCTTCGACGGGTCATGTTGCAAGGCCCGTCGCAGGTGCTCCTCACCCATATCAGGGACTTGGGCGTGGTCGATGAAGAGTGAAGCCTGAGCCATGGCAAAAGCCGCCTTGCGAGTCGGGTCGGCTTCTAGTTCCTCTGCTTCCAGCAAAGCCTGGGCCGCATCTTCCCAACGCTCCAGCCGGGTGTAGATGTCCCCCAATCCGATGGCCACAACCTTAGAGTCAGGCTTCAGTTCCAGTGCTTTTTCCATGGCCGAGGCAGCATCCTCGAGTCGACCCGGCAGGGTCTTGAGGAGTTCCCCCAGGCGGACCTGTAGCGGGAAGCGCCGCTCGGGGTCGGAGTCCACCTCCAGGAGCTGTTCGAGGTAAGTTGCTTCGCCCTCGCTATCACCCTCTTCCCGGCACAACTCAAGGAGCTTGTGCAAGGTTCGGGCGTCATTGGGGGACTCTGCCAGGAGCCCTTCAAGGTGGTCACGGGACTTGTCGCGGCGGCCGAGCTTGCGATCCATGTCGGCACCAAGGGCTTTGAATTCCCGGGTACGCTCGGCACTGAGGTTGCCTGATTCTGTCAGGCGTCCCATCAACTCCCGCGCCGCCTCGTAGTCCTCATCCATGTACAGCAGCACGGCCAGTTTCTCTTCAGCTTCGAGCACCCTGTGGCCGAGTTCGATGCTCCTTCTGTAGTAGGTAATTGCGCTCCCTCGCTCCAGCAGAGCCTCATGGGCCATGGCTGACAGGAAGACCAGGGAGCGGGTATCGTCATCCTCCAACTGGTCAAGTCGCTCGCGCAGGATGGCCAGCAAGGATGCGGTCTTGTCCCAACGCGCCAGGTCTCCGTAGGTCTTCGCCAGGAGCAGTCCCGGCCGCGCGTTGTCAGGGTCCAGTTCCCAGACCTTCTCCAGGATTTCGGCGGCAGCGACCTTGAGGTCCAGCCGGTCCCGCTGGAGGGTCGCGAGTTCCATTCCCAGAGCTACCTTCTCGGCCTCGTCAGCGAGACTGGAGAAACGCCTGGTCATCAAGTCGGCCAGCCCCCTCCAATCCTCCTGCCGCGCCAGAATGTCCTGGAACAGTTCATAGGCGGCGCGATGCTGCGGAGCTTCGGCGAGAACTTCAGAGAGGTAGGTGCGAGCCGGCGGTAGCAGCCCCATCTCCAGAGCAGACAGTCGGGCCATCTCGACTTTCAAGTCCAGCTTCTCGGAGCTCTCTTTGACTTGCTGTGTGCGCTCCCCGATAATGCGAAGCAGGGTTTCGAATCGCTTCTCTTCCAGGCAGATATGACGTACTCGCTCGAAAACCTCAGTATCCTCAGGTGCATTCCGCAGCAATGCCCGCAAGATTTCGATGGCGGCATCGGGATTGCCGAGCTTCTCGTAGTGCACTTCGGCCATTTCTCGCTGCAGAGCCTGCTTCTCGACCTTGTCGCTGCCCTGCGCCATCTGCTCGTACTGCCAGGTCAGTTCCGTGAAACGCTCGGTGCGCTTTAGCACCTCAGCCAGACGGCGCCCGTAGTCAGGCCGATCGGGGACCAGGGTGACGAGTTGCCGATAAAGGTCGATGGCGGAATCGAACTGCTCGAAGACATCAACTTCGATCTGGGCAGCTTTCTCCAGGTAGGAGGCCCGCAACTGCGGGTCAGACGTGAAGGGAATGAACCGTTTATAGGTTGCTGCCAATGCTTCCCAATCTTCGGAAGCGGCGAGGGTCTCCTCCAGAGCCTGCTGTAGAGCAACATCGTTGGGAGTCCTCTCAAGGGCCCCCTCGAACCACTCACGGGCCGGAGCCAGATCCCCCAGGGCAAGGTAGGAGTTGCCGATGTCCAGCCGCAGCAACTGGGCCTTAGCCTCATCCTTCTCCTCGGCGAGGAGCCGCTTGGCAACGTCTGCCAGCAACTGCCACTGTTCCAGTTCTCGACAGGCACCGATGAGCGACCGTAGGGCCTCGGGGTCGGCAATTTCCTCGGTTGCTATGACCAGTTCCCCAAGTAGCTTGCGGCCCTCTTCCTTGTTGCCCAGCCGGTTCTTGATGAGCAGCGCGACCTCTTCGAAGAGTTCCCCTCGCCTCTCCCCGTCGGCCCCTTTCAGAGAGTTGATCATCACGCTGGCAAGGTCGTGCCAACGTTCATCCTTGCGATAGCGCACCAGGAGGCTCCGATTCAACTCCTCGCTCTCCGGTTGCAACTCAAGGGCAGTCTCCAGGGCATAGAGAGCCTTCTGCGAATCTTCAATTTGCCCCTCGCAAAGCTTGGCAATGCGCCCGGCCAGATAGCGTCCCTGCGCGGCAGTTGCCTCGGCCAATCGCTCCATGTAGAAGGCTATCAGCCCTTCCCACTCTCCGGCCTGGCCGGCCGTCTTCTCCAGGTCCTGGCGAACTGCGGTGTCGTGGGGAGCTTCAGCAAACGCTCGCTTCAGGACTTCAAAGGCAGCGGCAGCGTTCCCTGAATCCTGGAAGAGGTTCGTCAGTTTTCGCAGGATCTCCAGCCTCACCGAAGGGGACTTCTCCCTCTCCAACTGCTCCAGCAGCATCTGTGAGCGTGCGTCCGTGTCGCCTCGCTCAGTGTAGATCTGCTCCAGCAGTTGCTCTATTCCGGGGTGGCCGGGGGCAAGCGCCTGACCCTCTTCCAGCAGTAAGCGCGCACTGGAAGCATCATCCAGGAATTCCAGATGCGCCTGGGCAGCAGTGAGGAGCACAGCCGCCCTCTCCTGCGAGTCAGAGGTAACTGCTGCCTTCCTCTTGAGTACCTCAAGATATGACTCGTGTTGGCCTTCCCGCAAGTAGAGTCGTTCGAGATAGGAAAGCGCAGTCTGGTTGCTCGGGTCAATGACCAGCAGTTCGTCCCAGACCGCAATGGCCTGCCGAGTATTGTACAGGTAGCTGGAGAGAATCTCACCCAATTCCTGATAAAGCTCGATGCGACTTTCGCCGGGCAACTCTTCGGCCTGCACCATCTTGCGAAGTAGTTGGGCGAGGGCAGCATACGAGAAGGCGGAGCGGTAGAGGTTGCGCAGGGCATTGAGAGTGGTGTTGTCAGCTGCTCCAAGGCCTACTAGTTGCTCGTAGGCCAGCACGGCAGCTTCATGATTACCTAGCTCGAGGTGATAGATGGCGGCCAGCCGTCGCATGATTGCAACAGTGTCTGCGGGGTCGGTGGCCGCTTCCTTCCAATGCTCAAGTGCTCTGGCCGCACCCTCCCAGTCATGGGCCTCTTCCTTGAGCTGTACCAGCAGTTCGAGCCACTTGGTGTGGGCTCCTGTGGTCTCTACCAACTCCTCCAGGAAGCGGGAGGCCGTCAGCGCGTTTTCGAGTCGGGCATGGTGCAACTCCACCAGCTTCTCCAGGTACTCGGCGCGTTGCCCCGGGATATCCGTCTGGTCTTTCAGTTCTTCAAGTACTCCGGAGAGTTCCTCCCACTGTTCAGTGCGCTCGAAGTGTCCCATGATGGCACGCACCGCCACCGGATTGTCCGGTGTCAATTCCAGGCAGTCCCGATAAAGCGAGACCGCCTTGCCAGGCATATCCATCTTCTCGAAATAGAGGCCGGCCAACTCCTGCATCCAGTAGACCCGCTCTTCAATGTCCCACAGTTCATCAACTTTCAGTTGCAGCAACCGGGCAGCCCCTTCGAAATCGCCGCTCTCCATCTTTTCGGCACGTTCGAGGTCCAGTAGTTCGGTATGGCCCAGCTGTACGTCGCACAGGTGCCCCACCAATTGTTGCGCTCGGGCCGTAACGGCAACGTCGTATTCAGGTCCCATGGCTGCCTCAATGGAGGTCAGCTCGGCGGCAAACTCAGCCGCGGTTGCATACCGTTGCTCAGGGGCCGGTGCCAGGGCTCGACGAAGTACGGAATCCAGTTTCTCTGGAATCGGGAAGATCAAGTCTGATGGTGGCACCCAACGAGTCTTGGAAGGGACGTGTCCTGTTAGCATCTCGAAGACCACGATGGCCGCTGAATAGAGGTCGCTCTGCTCCTCTGCCTGTCCCCCAAGCAACAGTTCCGGGGCCGCGTAGCGTAGTGAATGGAGCCGCTCCAAAGGGCGAAAGCTGGTGACTCGCGAGGAGGGCAGTCGCAGGATGCCAAAGTCTGACAGGCGGGGTCTACCGGCCTCATCAAAAAGAATGTTGCCGGGGTGGATTCCGCCGTGGACCAGTCCGCCATCGTGGACTGCGGCGATGCCGCTGAGGAGGGAGATTGCGATGCGCAGCGTCGCCCGTGGCCCCAGCGTCTCCCGGCGCTCCAGCAATTCAGCCAAGGAGCCGCCGCGCATGTGCGCCATGACGATGTGATTCTCCTGCAGGGCCGATGAGTACCCAGCATCATAGACGGGTACCAGGTGCTCACTCTCGAGCTGCGAGAGCAGCTTGCCGGTGTCGATGAAGTAGCGGGTGAAAAACTCATTTCGGGAGAGATCCGGATAGAGAATCTTCACCGCTTTGTCCGAAGCATCTTCCAGGTCATAGACCCGGTAGACCGCGCCGATTCCACCTCTCCCCATGAATCCCAGAGTCTTGTAGCGGTTGGCCAGGACCTTCTCCGTGGGCATCAGCCGGCTCTTGAATTGCAGGTTCTTGCGGGTCGAATCGGAGGGGTCCAGGGTGGCCACGGAGCCGCCCTCATCCCAGGATGCCATGTACTCGCCCAAACCTGTAGGAATACCCGCGATTTCAGTGTTGTGGATCAGGAAGTGGCTGGTGCTGAAGTTCTCGAGTCGGACCGAATGCTCATGGCGCAGACCGGCGAAGAGAAAGAAGCCGTCATGTTCGCGGCCGCTGACGAGGGAAACCGCCATGAAAGGAGCCAGTTCCAGCGCTTTGCGTCCATCCGAGGAGAGCAGCAGAGGGCGACCTTCCGGTACCGGGCCAGAGAATTCAACGGCAATGGGCAGCGGTTCGGTCCGGTGGCCCATCCAGCGCAGCATGAAGCCCCTGAAGCCATCGTCACTGCCTTCCGCATGGCTGCGCAGCAGGGCCAGCGGATAGCGTTCGAGGAAGGAGAATTGCCCCAACAACTCCAGCAACTCGGTGGATAGCTCTGCCGCGGTGGTTGCTGCCAGCGCGGGATCGAGCAGGGCATCCTTGCTCTCGAGGAGAGACTGTCCCTGCTGGGCCAGTTTGTGCAGTAGCTTGCGCGTTGCCGTTGGCTTGCCGCCTTTGTCCACCAGCGCCCCAGTCAACTCGGGCATGAAGGGGCCTTTACCGCTCAGTTGTCGGGCCAGTTCAAAGACCAGATCACTCCACTTTGACAGACGGGGGTATAGGAGGCTGGGGAGGAAAGGAGCCAGCTTGTCCGGCGATGGCCCCTTGGCGAAGAAGTCGCTGAGCAGGACCGCTGCGGTGTAGCGGAGAAAGCCGTCGAGGGTAGCGAGATAGAAGACCGCACGGTCCGAGTCTTCAGTCGCCGTTTGGGCACAGCGAAAGGGCGCCGCAATGGGGTGGGGAAACTGGTGCTCAAGTGCGTAGGATAGAAATTCGGTCTGTTCCGTCATCAATTCTCCCGCTGCTGTCCAGTCCGGTCCTTAACATTAAAACACAGTCCATTACAGCGTTTCTAATGGACGCTGTCAACGGTTTCTGCTATAGGGAAAATCATGAGAACCAAAACGTGCAAGAGAGTGCTTTGGGCGTGCCTCATCATGGCTCTGGTTGTTGGCTGTGGACCGGGCGTGAACGTGCGGCGACTGGCGGTGCGGGAGGGTTATACCTCCGCACCGGTCATCGCTGCCTTTGAGGTGCGATACGATCTGGCCAAGTCAAAAGTGCCCGCCGGCAAGATCGTTATTGATGGTGATGAGCGGGTCTTTGCCACACTCAGCCAAGCCGTGGCAGCGGCACCTGACGATGCCATTATTCTGGTGGGTGCCGGGCGCTACGAGGACGCGGTCGTCATCGGGGGGAGGCGGCTGCAGATCAAGGGCCAAGGCCCTGACAAGACCATCGTTCTTGCCAGGGAAACCGCGCTCTATATCAGTCGCTCCGATGTGGCCGTCTCAGGGATTCGATTTGTCTCCCTCTCCGTTGGATCCGATACTTCCGTGACCGCCGTCTCAGAATCTCGGGCGCGTCTGGAAGACTGTCGCTTTGAAGGTGGCACTGGACCTGGAGTGCTGGTGGCGGGGAAGACCACTCGGGTGAGCCTCACGGGCAATGTGCTCACGGGCAATATGGGCGGTGGTCTGCGGGTGCAGGGCGGCAGCCTGAAATTGCTGCGCAACGCCATTGTGCGAAATGCCGTGGGGGGCATCGTGATGGCTCCAGCCCACCCCGGTGCCATCGCCAGTCTTTCTCTCTGGCATGATACCGTGCTCGACAATTGGAGCGGACACCGGTGCGTCTCTTTTGCCCGTGCTGGAATGATCTCCGTGGCTCCTTTAGACAATTATCGCATCGAAGGAGCCATCCTCAATTCCGGTGGATTGGGCGAGGTCTTCTCGGAAGAGTACTACGGTACAGTCAAGCAGGTTGGACGGAACTTCATCTCGGCGTCGCCATTGCCGGCCGCGGATTTCTTTGTCGCCCCTGATGCCAGCGACTACCGGCCGCGCGGGGCCATCGTCAAGGATGAACTGGGCATCGAGTTGGGGGCCTTCCCGTCCGAAGTCGGAATGGCCGAGGTACGCAAGATCTTCAATAACGCGCTGGTCTCGGAGAAACTGCAACTTGCCTACGTTACCTCCCTCTTCCTGCCCGCCGCCGAGCGTGCCGAGGTGCACCTCCGGATCCAGAGCGTGCTCTCTGGCTGGGTTGGTGACTTTCTCAAGTACAAGCGCCTTGGCACTCGTCTCTTCGCCGCCCTGGGGCTAGCGCAAGTTGCTCCAGAGCATTGGCGCCTCGAGGTTATCCTTGAGAAGTTTCTCGACGGCTTTGTTGAGCGCTATACATATGCCCTCAAGCCACTCAATTTCTTCCCCGACAATCCTGATTTCGGCCAGCGCATCGAGAGCTACCTCAAAGGGCGCACCTCTTTTATTCCCCGCTTCGTGGTGACCGGTGAGGAGCGGGGCCAGGCCTATGTGCTTAGCGGCCGCGTTATCAAGCCCCTTGTTACCCAGCAATCGCAACGCTATTTCGAGGTCCCCAAGAGCGTTGGCAATCCCTACCACGAGAAGGTGAAGGATGCGGCTGGCATGCTGGAGTCAAGGGTTGGCGAACAGCAGAAGAGGATTGACGATATCGACCTCGATTTGAATAACCCCCACTTCACCCATGCCAAGAAGAACACTCGTCACCGCCAGAACCTGGAGAAGAAGAAGGAGAAGCTGTTGGCAGACCAGGCCAAGCTTGAGGTCCAACTCAAGGAACTGACGGACCAATTGGCTGACTCCAAGGAGGTCTTTGACCTCAAGGTCAAGGGGCACATCACCGAAGCCGAGGTCCGTGGTTCGATTTTCGCCACCCTCGTTCTGGCACCGGCTGGCGATATCATGATGGATACCACCGAGGCCCTCTCTTACCGGCACATTCGGCTCGATGTGGCCCCCCTGCCCGAGTACGGCTACGCAGGTGCCAGCATTATCCCCGCTGAGATCGCGCCGGAAGAGCAAGCTGCCCGCAGCATCGCTGAAAAGATGCTGCGCTCCCTCATTCAAAAGGAGACCTCCGAGTTGCACCGTTTGCTAGAGCTATATCGCCAGGGGACCATCGACAATGATGCGGAAGACAAGCTCGTGGAGTTGTTGATCCTCAATGCAGATCTTTACCGCAAGGCATTGGATGCCCAGGCCGAGTACGAGACACTGCGTCGGAATGTGGGCGAGGAAGTGGAACCCCTGCAAGTCAGGGTCGGCTATGACGAGCGGCGCGGCGTGGGCAAGCAAGGCGTCACCGTCACCGTCCATTATGAAGACAGCGAGGCCAGGCGAATGCGCCTCGATGAACTCGAGACACTGTACAAGCCATATTGGGAGTTGAATCTCCTGGTGGACAATTTCCTCAAGACCCGTTACGGGATCAATCAAAAGCTCTTCTTCGAAACCCGGACCATTTTTGAACGGCTCGTTGGCAGCAAGAAGAGGCCGCAGTAGAACCTGGCAGGGTGCGCTCCATGGATACCAGGGGCCGCCTCACCGAAACTCAGTTCAAGCCCCTGAAAAGATCGCCCATAGCCTCTCCGAAGTCAGAGAGGTTGCGGCGGGTACCGTGACCGAGGAGGGCAAGAAAGGTGAAGAGGTGGCCCGTTTCCATGGGTACGAATCGCACCAACTCAGCCTGGGGTTCGTTGCCCACGAAGTAGGCGGCGCGCCCGTCCTGGTAGAAGACCAGAGTTGTGCGCCGCGGATGGTCTGGGCGGTACTCGAAGTTAGGGTCATAGACTGCAAAAACGGTGGCATCACCGTACCGCCAACCTCGATAGACAATGAACGCGTGGCCGGCGTCCAGCACCGAAAATCGTCCCAGAGTATCACGCAACTTGAAGACCTTTCGGCGGACGCGGAATCCTGCCACCACCGGGAGTTGGCCCTTGGCCAGAGTCGCCATCAGTACATCTGCAGTTTGACCCTGTTTGCCTCCCCCGAAGAGTGCCTCCAGAGTCTCGCGCAGGTGCCGAGGGTTGAGATTCTCAAAATGAAGTGATGACATCAACGCCATGACCAGGTCTGGCCGCTTGTCCGAAAGATCCCTGAAGTTCGTGCTGGACCGCACGGCGATGCGGCTGGAGGTCAGGACGCCGTTGAGCAGCCGGGTGGCGGTGAGGAAGTCGCCGTCCACGCCAACTCCGTGTTGGCCGAATTCCACTCTCTCAAAGACGAGCTTCACCACCAGGGCAATGCCCACGCAGGTCCCCTGGGTCAACCGGGAGAGGAGAGAGCGCTCGAAGTTGGCAAACGAGGGAGTGTCGTCATAGGGGGAGAAGCCAGGGTCCACCCCGGCCAGAAAGGATGCCGCAGGTCGGGTGCCGGGAATCAGCGGAACTTCCATGGAGCGTCCGCCGGCCCAGATGCGGATGGGCTGCCAACGACCGGCATCCCCCCCGGCCCGTGCTTGGTCGAAGTAGAAATGGACCACAGTGGTACCGCTACCCGAGAGGTGCTTCTCCCCATCGTAGAAGACCAGGGCATCGGGGAGCGAGACGCGCCACGGGCCGTGATACGAGACTTCCAGGGAGAGGGATTCCAGCATCTCATGCGGGGTCACCTCGAGACGACTCGGGAAGACCTCGAGGTCGCGCCAGAAGGTTTTCAAGAGGGTCTTTTGCGCGGTACGAAAGGCGCGCTCCAACAACGGCTCTACGTAGACTCTGCCCTCACCGGTCATGGGAGAGACCCGCCACAGGTAGCTGCGGTCTGGCCCCAAAGTCCCGTAAGGTAATCGCACCCGGTTTTGTCGGGTGACCATGGTGTAAAGAGGAGGACCTGGCGGGTCATTCTCCAGTATCTCGAAGAGGAACTCGGCGTCATCAGTCCCCGGCCAGGAAAACAGGGGCTCCGTCCCCTGAATACGGGCCCCGTTAGGAGGCCATGCGGTTTCTACAAAGATTGGGTCTGGGGTGGCGAAGAGGAGCACATATGTGAGGAGGGCTCCCGCCAGTACTGAAATCACCAGCAGGCCGACGATGCACCACCGGAGCCAGGGCCAACTCTGCCTCAGGAATCTCCAGATGGTGCGCACCAACTACTCCTCCAGGACGGTATCCCGTATTATCTCGATGGTCTTAACGTTTGCTGCTGCGATCTCTTCCCGGGATTCCCGGCGTGCTGATGCCAGCAACGAGTCCAGCGGGAGAAGCCCTGTCCTGGAGGCGACGTAGGCGGCGCACCCCAGGACCAGTTGAGTCCGTTGGCGCTTCAACCCAAGCGCCTCAGTGGGGATCTCCACTACCCGCGCCGGTGTCGCCACGGGCAGCAACTCCGGGATGGCAAAAACGGTGGTTGTCTCTGGCAACGACGCCAGTCGCCCTGCGTTGACGGTGACTCCCTCGGGGGCCGTTAGAATGACGATGTCCGGGATATCAACTCCCAGTGCGTTGATGGGGTCGGGCTGAAAGATCATCTCGGCGGTGGAATGGCCGGTCATGACAGTTACCGGGTAGTCGTCACGTTGGGATACCTGCAGGCCGCAAAGCGCACCGGCCCGACCCAGCAGGATGGCGGAGGAGCGTACTTTCTGCCCCGCCCGGCCCGCCAGCAGGAGGGTCCGGCGCCCGCCGACGGGGGGCGGGAATTCGGCTGCGAGCAATTGCTCATCAGCTGCTGCCTGGCCTTGCTGGCGCGCAACTCCCGCCAGCAGTTGTTCGGAGTAGCCCGGTCGCTGTCGATTGATGAGAATGCCCGTCTTGAAACCATTGTTCGTGAGCATCTCATCA
>ERZ890953.681-NODE-681-length-18755-cov-4.591230_pt1 | contig 18755 bp, 14 predicted proteins | sample MGYA00521264_ERZ890953 | MGnify/ENA primary metagenome ERZ890953 (study PRJEB32303, sample SAMEA104408629) | aquatic metagenome | biome: Brackish water; feature: Chemocline; material: water | place: Baltic Sea | collected 2014-10-26T21:54:00 | depth 200 m ...
GCCGGGCGGCATCATAATCAGACCAATTACCCTCAGACCAGGCCAGTTGGCTGTCGCCCTCAAAGGCTAGAATATGTGTGGCGATGCGGTCAAGGAACCAGCGGTCGTGCGAAACTACAATAGCACACCCCGCAAAACTTTCCAGGGCTTCTTCCAATGAGCGCAATGTGTTGACATCAAGATCGTTGGTCGGCTCGTCGAGCAGAATCACGTTCGCACCTTCTCTGAGAATCTTGGCCAGATGAACACGGTTGCGCTCCCCACCAGAGAGATTTTTGACCAGTTTTTGCTGGTCGCTGCCTAAAAAGTTGAACGAAGCCACATAGGCGCGGCTGTTGCGTTTTTTGCCGCCGAGATTGATAAACTCATCCCCGCTGCTGATTTCTTCCCAGACGTTTTTCTCGCCATCGAGGGAATCGCGCGATTGATCGACATACCCTAACTGCACTGTCTGGCCGATTTCAACACTTCCCGAAGTGGGTTGTTCCTGCCCGGTGACCATGCGCAACAGGGATGTTTTCCCCGCGCCGTTGGGACCGATGACCCCCACAATGCTGCCCGCCGGGATGCTGCGGGTAAAATTTTCGATCAGCAGGCGTTCATCATACCCTTTGCTGATATTCTGAAATTCGATCACGCGGTCGCCAAGACGCGACCCGGTGGGAATATAAATCTCCAAATCTTCGCGCTCTTTTTCGTATTCTTGCGAGAGCAGTCGTTCATAGGCTGTAACACGCGCTTTGCCTTTGGCCTGTCGCGCTTTGGGCGCCATGTGGATCCAGTCCAACTCGCGTTGCAGGGTTTTGAGACGTTTATCCTCCGCTCTCTCTTCCAGGCGCAGGCGACCATGTTTTTGCTCCAACCAGGAAGAGTAGTTGCCCTCCCAGGGAATGCCATGCCCGCGGTCAAGTTCCAAAATCCAGCCCGCCACGTTGTCGAGAAAATAGCGGTCGTGCGTCACGGCGATGACTGTGCCGGGGTATTGCTGCAGGTGGCGTTCGAGCCAGGCTACCGATTCGGCATCGAGATGGTTGGTTGGCTCATCGAGCAGCAGAATATCTGGTTCGGTGAGCAACAGACGTGTCAGGGCTACGCGGCGGCGTTCACCACCCGAAAGCACCGCTATGGACGATTCTCCCGGCGGGCAGCGTAGCGCGCCCATTGCCATCTCTAGATGGTGATCCAGATTCCAGGCATCGTGCTGATCAAGCCATTCTTGCAGGCGGCCTTGTTCAGCGATTAAGGCATCGAAATCGGCATCGGGTTCGGCAAATTTCTCGTTGATATCATCATAAGCCTTCAGACTGTTCACAATCGGTTGCACGGCTTCCTCAATAATTTCGCGCACCGTTTTGGCGTCATCGAGCTGGGGTTCCTGTTCCAGCAGGCCAACGGTATAGCCCGGCGAAAAAACGACCTGTCCCTCATAGCCTTCATCGCGCCCGGCGATAATCCTCAGCAAGGTGCTTTTCCCTGACCCGTTCAGGCCGACTACGCCAATCTTGGCGCCGTAATAAAAGCCCAGCGAAATGTCGCGGATAACTTCTTTGTTACTCGGTGGGAAGCGGCGATTGACTCGCACCATCGAGAAAATAACTTTTTGATCGTTCATAACCTACCTCGCTTATTGAAAATGATGAGGAACCAGGAACCCATGAATCATTTTTCCGGGTCTTTAGGAACTGCCGTGAGAAACCCCAGATTTAGGGGTATAGGGCGTGCAGCGCACGCCCTATACCCCTAAATCTGGACAACTACCACGGGGAGATTCCTAGAGACCCATTTTTCTTGTTTTCCTGGGTGCCTCATACAAATATAGATGGGAGCATAATTCTAGAATTATATGCGATTATTGGTAAAATCACCGTATGAGCAAAACTCTACCCATTTCTGAAGTTGCTATTATCGGCGCGGGGCCGATTGGCATTGAACTGGCCGCGGCGCTGAAGCGTGCCGGGGTTTCAGCCTTGCACTTCGATGCCCAACAGATCGGTTACACGCTTTCCTGGTGGCCGCGCCAGACATATTTCTTCAGTACCACCGAGCGCATCGAAATTGCCGGGATACCGTTACCCAACATCCATCAGCAGCGTGTCACCGGGGAAGACTATCTGGCCTATTTGCGCGGCATCGTCGAAGCGCTGGATTTGCAGATTCACACCTACGAGCCGGTGGCGCAAATCAACCGGCTGGATTCTGGCTTTGAGTTGGTAACTCAGCCCCGCAGCGGGGAGCAACGTTACCAGGCTCAGCGCGTGGTGCTGGCCGTGGGCGATATGCACGCCCCCAACTTGCTCCACATTCCTGGCGAAGATTTGCCGCATGTCACGCACTATTTTGGCGAACCGCATCCTTATTTTCGCCAGAAATTGCTCATCGTCGGTGGACGCAACTCAGCGGCTGAAAGCGCACTGCGCTGCTGGCGCGCCGGGGCGGAGGTGACTCTCAGTTATCGCCGCGCCGAATTCGACCCTAAATCGGTTAAACATTTCATCTTGCCCGACCTGTTGGCGCAGATTGAACTCGGCACGATCACATTTTTACCCGAAACTATACCGGTGGAGATCACGCCCACACAGGTGATTTTGCAGCGCGTCGATGGCACAATCCTTGAGAAGCCCGCCGATTTCGTATTATTGCAGACCGGCTTCCTCGGTGATATGACGCTCTTCGAGAGTGCCGGAGTCACCCTCGAGGGCGAAAGCCGCGCCCCGGCTTTTGATCCCCGCTCCATGCAGACGAATATCCCCGGGCTATACGTCGCCGGAACGGCTGCAGGCGGTGAGCGCAAAGCGCGCTATAGCTACTTCATCGAAAATTGCCACGTTCACGTCGGGCGCATCGTCCAGCACATCACCGGCAAATGGCCCGAGAAATTAGGCACGATTCCATCGCGTCAGTACGAACTGCCGCTGGAAGATATTCAGGCGAATTAGGGATTAGGTGATTAGGCAATTGGGCAATTAGGAAACCCTAATACCTGATTACCTGATACCTTACACACAATGAGTGCAGCAGATACAACCTCCCTCCAAGCCCAAATTCTTATCGAGCGCCTGGCGCGGCTTTCTGCCGATTCACTGTGGGCTAGACGCGCCAGCGGCGTGCGCTCCGCTCTGGATAAAGCCCTCAGCCACCCTGAGATGAGCGACCCGGAATATCTGGAACGCCTCATCCAGGCCGGTTTTGAATTGCTCAAAAAAGCCGCGAGCGAATTGCCCTACGATAACGTTGACAAATCCGACGGCATTGACTAGAATTCGCCCACATGACCCTAACCATCCTTCTCCCCCTTGGCATGTTTGCCATGATGATGAGCATGTTGATGCCCCGCTCGCGGGCTTGGGTGGTCGCGTCTCGCAGACGCAGGCATTAGAAACACACGTATCTTTTGCACAACGGGCCGCCCAACTGGGCGGCCTTTTTGATTCCACAAGGAGACATATTCGCATGACTTACCCATCCACAACACTCGTAACTCCTCCCACGGAGTTGAAACCCAATGGTTTTGGTCCCTCGACACAGGCTGTACACGGGGGACGGCGCGCCAACCCTTATCGCGCAGTCACCGAACCGATCGTGCAGACGGCCACCTATACATTTGCAAATACGGCCGCGGTCTGCGCCTATAAAGACGCCTACCTGATGGGTGATGCTGGCGGGATCATCGAATATGGACGCTATGGCAACCCGACGGTTGCCGCTGCCGAGGCGCGCCTGGCTGCTCTCGAGGGTGCCGATGATGCCCTGCTATATGCCAGCGGCATGGCAGCGATTACCAGTGTCATCTTGTCCATGTTGCCGACCGGGGCGCATATTGTACTCACCGACGACTGCTACCGCCGCACGCGTGAGTTCAGCCTGAAATTTTTGAAGCGCCTGGGTATCGGCTGCTCGATTGTGCCGATGGGCGACTATCAGGCGCTGGAAGATGCCATACGTCCTGAAACCCGCCTGTTGATCTCCGAGTCGCCGACCAACCCCTATCTACGTGTGCTGGATATGGAGCGTTTTACCGATATTGCTCACCGACATAAAATTAAAACCATGGTGGATGCCACCTTTGCGACACCGCTCAATATCCAACCTCTGGCGTGGGGTGTAGACCTTGTGGTGCATTCTGCCTCCAAATATCTTGCCGGACATAATGATCTGCTGGCCGGGGTGGTGGCTGGCGAAGCGGGTCTGATTGCCTCGCTGCGCGGCCCGCTGGGCGTTCTGGGTGCGATTGCTGACCCTAATAATGCTAACCTGTTGCTGCGCGGCGTTAAAACTTTGGCCTTACGTGTTGAGCACCAAAACCAGAGCGGTATGAAAATTGCCCAGTTCCTGGAAGCGCACCCCAAAATTGAACAGGTGTGGTACCCGGGGCTGGCCTCCCATCCCGATTATGCCACCGCTATCCAGCAAATGAAGGGATTTGGCGGCGTGGTTTCCTTTACGGTGCGTGGCGGCCTGGAGGCAACATCCCACCTGATTGATCGCCTGCAAATCCCACAGATTGCAACTTCATTAGGCGGCACCGAATCGCTGGTCATCCAACCGGCACTGATGACTTATTACGAGTATTCTCCTGAAGAGCGTGCCAGTATGGGCATTCGCGATAACCTGGTACGTCTGGCATTGGGCATTGAAGATGCCCAAGACCTTATCACGGATTTAGCGCAGGCGCTGGCGGTTGTATCATGATCGAGAGACTTTATGCAATCTTTACGCTTTACGGTTGACAGTTCTTGTGCGTTTGAGTACAATCCCGCCCAATATCTTAACAGCCGGGTTATCCGGTAAAAAATTATGATGAATTTATTTGCTCTGTTTATCCTCATCCTTATTAGCCTCCTGGTTCTTATCCTTGGGATTACGAACCCCATTTTCGTTTGGGCAGTCAGGAAAGTGACGAGCAGATAACAGCAAAACACATTCCACGAGTTAGTACAAAGGGCTGCCCACATGGGCAGCCCTTTTTAGTTCCCTCACCCTAAACCCCTCTCCCATTGGGAGAGGGGCCGGGGTGAGGGGAGGAAGAGAAATTATGCGGTCTGACATCATCAAAAAAGGCTTTGAGCGAGCGCCACACCGATCCTTATTGAAAGCCACCGGTGTGGTCAAAGATGGCGATTTTGGCAAACCTTTCATTGCCATCGTCAATTCATATATTGACATCATTCCCGGCCATGTCCATTTGCAAGAGTTTGGCCGTCAAATCAAAGAGGCCGTGCGCGCTGCCGGAGGTGTGCCCTTCGAGTTCAATACCATCGGCGTGGATGACGGTATCGCCATGGGTCATGAAGGTATGAAATTCAGCCTGCCGTCGCGCGAGTTGATCGCCGACAGCGTCGAGACCATGATCCAGGCGCACCAGTTCGATGGCATGGTGTGCATTCCCAACTGCGACAAGATCGTGCCTGGCATGGCGATGGCCGCCCTGCGGGTGGATATTCCTGCCATTTTTATCTCTGGCGGGCCGATGGCGGCGGGGCGCACACCGGATGGCGAAGTAGTGGATTTGATTTCGGTCTTCGAAGGGGTAGGGGCGTATAAAGCTGGAAAAATTGACGATGCACGTTTGAAATTACTCGAAGATTATAGCTGCCCCTCGTGCGGTTCCTGCTCCGGGTTGTTCACGGCCAATTCGATGAACTGCCTGCTGGAAGCGTTGGGGTTAGCTTTACCTTTCAACGGATCGGCGCTGGCGCTGAGTGAAGAGCGTGAGGCATTAGCTCAGCGAGCGGCCCGGCAGATTTTGCACCTGGTCTATGTGGGTTTAACACCCCGCCAAATTGTCACCCCTGAAGCGATTGATGATGCCTTTGCGCTGGATATGGCGATGGGCGGCAGCACCAACACCGTGCTGCACACCCTGGCGCTGGCCCATGAAGCCGGGATCGAGTATGACCTGGCGCGCATCAATGAAGTTGCCCAACGGGTGCCGCACCTGTGCAAAGTCAGTCCTTCTGGGCAGTGGCATATGGAAGATGTGCACCGCGCCGGTGGAGTCCCCGCCATTTTGAATGAAATCGCTAAAGTAGGAAACACTTTACATTTGAATCGTCCCACGGTGGCGGGGATTTCATTGGGTGAGTCGATCTCCGGGCATAGCATCCGCGATTTTGATGTGATCCACCCAATTGAGAATCCGCACTCCGCTCAGGGTGGGTTGTCGATCTTGTTCGGGAATCTGGCCCCCGATGGCGGGGTCGTCAAAGCCGGGGGGGTTGCCCCGTCCATGCGCAAGCACAGCGGCCCGGCGCGCATTTACGAAAGTCAGGATGAAGCCATGCGCGGCATTTTGAATCAAGAAGTGCAGCCAGGCGATGTAGTGGTGATCCGTTACGAAGGCCCGCGCGGCGGCCCCGGCATGCAAGAGATGCTTTCGCCGACTTCGGCGATTATGGGCATGGGGCTGGGCGAGCAGGTGGCCCTAATTACCGATGGACGTTTCTCGGGTGGGACGCGCGGCGCTTGTATTGGGCATGTCAGCCCCGAAGCGGCAGCGCGTGGCCCGATTGCTGCTTTGCAAAACGGCGACGTGATTGAGATTAATCTGGACGAACACAAATTAGCCGTTCAGTTGAGCGATGCGGAAATTCAGGCGCGCCTGGATGCGCTACCCGCATTTGAAGCGCATACAAAAAGCTCCTGGCTGCGGCGTTATTCACGTATGGTGACGAGCGCCAATCAGGGCGCGGTGTTGGTGTAAGTAAAGGAAATAGGTGATTTGGTAATTAGGGATGCCTCCCTAATTACCTAGTCCCTAATTACCAAATACCTTTTGAGGAGAAGCAATTATGAAAAAAACTGGTGCAGAAATATTGTGGGAATGTATGGTGCGTGAAGGTGTGGATGTAGCCTTTGGGTATCCTGGTGGTTCGATTATGCCGGTGCATGATGCCATGCTCAATTATCCGGTGCATCACGTGCTCACTCGCCATGAGCAAGGTGCTGCTCACATGGCTGATGGGTATGCGCGCGCTTCGGGTAAGGTGGGAGTAGCTCTGGCGACCTCTGGCCCCGGTGCGACCAACCTGGTAACCGGGATTGCCACCGCCATGATGGATTCATCCCCCATTGTGTGTATTACCGGTCAGGTTCACTCGCATTTGATCGGCGGCGATGCCTTTCAGGAGACGGATGTAACCGGTATCACGTTGCCGATCACCAAGCATAACTATCTGATCACACGTGCGGATGAAGTTGCTCAGGTGGTGCGGGAGGCGTTTCATATTGCCCGCAGTGGCCGCCCCGGCCCGGTGTTGATTGATTTTTGCAAGAATGCTCAAGTGGAAGTCACCGAGTTTATCTATCCGGAAGAAATAACATTGCCGGGTTATCGCCCCCCCAAACATGCTCCAGTCGCAGATTTGGAAAAAGCGGTTGAATTAATTGCTCAGGCGGAACGCCCGGTGATTTTGGCTGGACACGGCGTCTTGATGTCCGGGGGCATGGAAGAATTACAAATGCTGGCCGTTAAAACGCAAACCCCTGTCGCCATGACGCTGCTGGGGTTGGGTGCTTTGCCAGCTTCGCACGAACTCAGCCTGGGAATGATGGGCATGCATGGCGAAGCCTATGCCAATAATGCCATCCAGAATTCTGATCTAATTCTGGCGTTGGGAATGCGCTTTGATGACCGCGTGACGGGCAATTTGCGCACCTACGCACCGCGCGCCCGCAAAATCCATGTCGAAATTGACCCCTCGGAAGTACACAAGAACGTCAAGGTGGATGTGCCTCTGGTAGGTGATTTAAAGACCGTACTCACCGATATGATTCCGATGCTGGATGAATACGAGCACGATGAGTGGATGCAACAAATTGCGGTATGGAAATCCGAAGCGGAAGACCGCAGCATTATGTCTTGGGCTGATGATGGCAAATTGTATACGGCCCACGCCATCCGTGCGTTGTGGACGGCGACCGGTGGCGATTCGATTGTTGCCACGGGCGTAGGCCAGCACCAGATGTGGACGGCCCAGTATTACCAGTTCGATCATCCCTACCGTCTGATCACTTCGGGCGGAGCCGGAACGATGGGCTTTGGTTTGCCCTCGGCGATTGGTGGTTGGTTTGCCCATAAAGACAAGGAAGTCTGGTTGATTGATGGGGATGGCAGTTTTCAGATGACGCAGGCCGAACTTTCCACTGCTGTTCAGGAAGGCGCCAATGTCAAGATTGCCATTATGAATAATGGCTTCCTGGGGATGGTGCGTCAGTGGCAAGAATTTTTCTTTGACAAACGCTATGCCGCCACCCCAATGAATGGCCCTGATTTCACCAAAATTGCCGAAGCACATGGTATTCCCGCTCGCCTGGTGACTGAACCGGGTGATGTCTTTGATGCCATCGCATTTGCCCGAGAGACTCCTGGCCCCGTTGTGTTGGAATTTCGGGTAGAGAGGGAAGAAGCGGTGTACCCCATGGTGGCTTCTGGGGCAGACCTGGACGATATGATCCGGCGGCCTGTACGCTAATTGATAGGGAATAGGTGATTAGGGCTTAGGTTGTTGCGGAGCGGTTAATTTCTCGGTTTGCACACCTGAGTAACTAATCCCTGATGGCCTAAGTGCCTATTACCGAAAGAAGGAGAAACCCATGCAACATACTTTATTTGCCCTTGTAGAAAATAAACCCGGCGTGCTCAACCGGGTGTCATCGTTATTCCGCCGCCGAAATTTCAATATCGAATCGCTCAATGTCGGTCAAACGGAAACCCCTGATATTTCTCGCATGACGATTGTGTTGGATAGCGATGATGTCAATGTAAGCATCGTGGAAGCCAATTTGTATAAATTGGTCAATGTGATTGACGTGCAGGATGTCACCAATCAGCCATCTGTCTCACGTGACCTTGCACTGATTAAAGTCAGAGCTATTCCTGAACTGCGCAGCGAAATTACCAGCCTGGCATCGATCTTTCGTGCCAAAATCGTCGACGTAGCGCCCGATTCTGTAATTGTAGAAATCGCTGGCACTGAAGACAAGATTGAAAGCCTGGTTGAACTTTTGCGTCCGCTCGGAATTTTGGAGATGGTACGCACTGGCCAGGTTGCCATGATGCGTGGCACCGCTGCGGGTGTGCGACACACCCCAGGCGCCAATGGAAACGGCGCTAAAACAGTACAACACTAAACCAGTGGAGAATTCTTTATGGCAACGATCTATTACAACAACGATATAAACCCTGAACTGATTAAAAGCAAGAAAGTGGCTGTAATTGGTTATGGTTCGCAGGGACATGCCCACAGTTTGAATTTGAAAGATAACGGTGTGGAAGTTTGTGTAGGGCTGCGAGAGGGCAGCAAATCCTGGAAAAAAGCCGAAGCTGCGGGGCTGGTCGTCAAGCCGATCGGTGAAGCTGTCATCTGGGCGGATACTGTTATGGTGCTGGCACCGGATACTGCGCAACCCAAGATTTACGAAGATCATATTGCCCCCAATCTAAAAGCGGGCGGCACGCTCATGTTTGCCCACGGATTCAATATTCGTTACGGCACGATCACCCCGCCCGCTAATGTGGATGTGAGTATGGTGGCGCCCAAAGCGCCCGGACACCGCGTACGCGAGGTTTTCACCGAAGGCGGCGGTACGCCTTGCCTGGTGGCCGTTTATCAGGATGCCAGTGGCACTGCCAAGGAAAATGCGCTTTCGTATGCATATGGAATTGGCGGTACACGCGCTGGTGTACTGGAAACTACCTTTGCGGAAGAAACGGAAACGGACCTTTTTGGTGAGCAAGCTGTTTTATGCGGCGGCGTTTCTGCGCTGGTGCAGGCGGGTTTCGAAACCCTGGTTGAAGCTGGCTACCAACCAGAACTCGCATATTTTGAGTGCATGCACGAACTCAAACTGATTGTGGATCTGATGTATCGCGGCGGGCTGAATTATATGCGCTATTCGGTATCGGATACGGCTGAACATGGCGATTACACTGCTGGCTCGAAAATCATTACCGAAGAAACCAAATACGTGATGAGTCAGATGTTGAAAGATATTCAAGATGGCACCTTTGCTCAGGGATGGATTGAAGAAAACCAACAAGGTCGCCCCTGGTTCAATGAACAGCGCCGTTTGAAACAAGATCATCTGATTGAAAAAGTTGGCGCTGAATTGCGTGAGATGATGCCGTTCGTCAATCCAGTGACGATTAAACCTGGAGAGTAGTGTCATAAAAAAACGGATCAACGTTCAAACGTTTGAACGTTGATCCGTTATAAGGTGTGTTTATCTATGAATAACAATTACGTTTGCATATTCGACACCACCCTGCGCGATGGTGAGCAATCCCCCGGGGCGACGCTGACATCTGCTGAGAAGCTGGAAATCGCCCGCGGGCTGGCCCGGCTGGGAGTGGATGTTATCGAAGCCGGTTTCCCCGCGGCCTCGCCCGATGATTTTGAAGGTGTGCGTCGTATCGCTTTGGAAGTTGGCAATCCGCCTCAGGATATTGATGATCTGGATGACAGCGTGCCCACAATATGTGGTTTGGCGCGCGCCACCCGAAAAGATATCGATGCAGCCTGGGGCGCGATCCAGGTTGCCAAAAAACCGCGCATCCACACCTTTTTGGCAACTTCTCCCATTCACATGCAATACAAGCTGCGTATGGATCCCGAAGAAGTGGTGGATCAGGTGCGCGAGATGGTGGCCTACGCCCGATCGCTGTGTGACGATGTCGAGTTCTCTCCCGAAGATGCCGGGCGCAGTGACCCGGAATTTCTCTACTTGGTGTTAGGCGAAGCCATTAGGGCCGGAGCCACCACGCTCAATATCCCCGACACGGTAGGCTATACCACCCCTGAAGAATTTGGCACCCTGATCGCCGGTATTATGGCGAATACGCCCGGTATCGAAAATGCAGTCGTCTCTGTACACTGCCATGATGATCTCGGTATGGCAACCGCCAACGCGTTGGCAGGCATCCAGGCCGGGGCGCGTCAGGCCGAAGTTACCATGAATGGAATTGGGGAGCGCGCCGGTAACACCTCTCTCGAAGAAGTAGTCATGGCGCTGAAAACTCGCCATCCGATCTACAACCTGGAAACCGGCATTGATACGACCCAGATCACGCGCATCAGCCGCATGGTTTCGAATTACACTGGTATGCCTGTGCAGCCCAATAAAGCGATTGTCGGCGCCAACGCCTTCGCCCACGAAGCGGGCATTCACCAGGATGGCATGCTCAAGAATAACAGCACCTACGAGATCATGAAGCCCGAAACTGTGGGTTTGTTTCGCTCACGGTTGGTTTTGGGCAAACATTCGGGTCGCCACGCCTTGCGCGTGCGCCTGGAAGAATTAGGTTTCGAGTTAGATGACGAAGAACTGGACCGCACGTTCAAGAGTTTCAAAGAATTGGCGGACAAGAAGAAATCCATCACCGATGCCGATTTGGAGGCTTTGGTAGAAGATCAGATGGATCGTGCCAGCGAGATTTATAGCCTGGATGGATTGCAGGTAGCGTGCGGGACGATAGGGTTGCCGACTGCTACCGTGCGTTTGCTTGCCCCCGATGGTGAACTCCACATACAGGCCGCCATCGGTACTGGCCCCGTGGATGCAGCCTACAAAGCGGTTGATGCGATTGTTCAGGCGCCCAATAATTTGCTGGAGTTCAATATTCACGCCATCACCGAAGGCATTGATGCCATGGGCGAAGTTACCGTGCGTCTGAAAGCAGAAAATGGCTCGGTGCCTCGACGCACATCCCCCCAGAGTGGACGCTCCCGTGCCCGCACTTTTGGCGGCTATGGAGCCGATACCGATATTATCGTTGCCAGCGTTAAAGCGTATTTGGCCGCTTTGAATAAATTACTGGCCGCTCGTGAACGTTCTGAAATGCCTGAAGCTGTCATTGGACAAATGGTTGTTAATTGAAAACTACCCAGGAGCAGACGCACTGAAAATTTATTGGTGCGATTTAGTTTTATGTGTTCTGCGCCTGTGTGGTTTATAAAAAATTAGGAGAAGAAACATGCCTGAGAAGAAAAATCCCCCCCGCGAAAACGCCTTTGAAAAATTCCCCCAACCCCGCACATTCCCGATGCAATGGGATACCTCCGGGATGATGGCCGCGCCATTGCCCCAGCAGGATGACGAAGCCGAAGATCGTATGGAAACCTTTCCTGAACCGCGCACCATCCCCGCCAAGTGGGATGTTTCGGGCTTAGGGAAGTAGATAGTTGGACAAATTTTGTTGCGGAAGTTGGTGTCTGATTTGGCGAAGCGCTGTACGAATTATCTAACCAACGAGAGCACTACGAAACTACGCTACGAATCAACCTATGAATCAAACAATAAAACCCCGAACCCTGTTCGAGAAGATATGGGATTCACATCTGGTTCACGAAGAACCGGGTTCCCCATCCGTTCTTTATATTGATCTGCATCTGGTGCACGAAGTTACCTCGCCGCAGGCCTTCAGTGGCTTGCGCGCAAAAGGGCTACAAGTACGTCGTACAGATCGTACCGTAGCGACGATGGATCACTCCACGCCCACCAAGGAACTTTCGCTCAACATCGTGGATGCGATGGGCGCGCGTCAGTTGCGCCAGTTGCAGGCAAACTGCAAAGATTTTGGCATTCATCTCTACGACCTCGATGATCCATTGCGCGGCATTGTGCATATTATGGGGCCAGAGTTAGGGCTGACCCAGCCCGGTCTGACGATTGTCTGCGGCGACAGCCACACATCTACGCATGGCGCCTTTGGTGCGCTGGCCTTTGGCATTGGCACCAGCGAAGTGGAGCATGTACTGGCGACCCAAAGTCTGCTGCAATACCGCCCCAAAACCATGCGCGTGGATTTCGAAGGTGAACTCCAGCCTGGCGTGACCGCCAAAGACATGATCCTGGCGTTGATCGCCAAAATTGGTGTTGGTGGCGGCACTGGCTACGTGCTGGAATACGCCGGTTCTGCCGTGCGCAATCTGAGCATGGAAGCGCGTATGACGCTCTGTAATATGAGCATCGAAGCGGGTGCCCGCGCCGGGATGATTGCCCCCGATGAAACCACGTTCGAGTATCTCGCCGGTCGGCAGCACGCCCCGCAGGGTGCCGACTGGGACGCCGCCGTGGAACGCTGGCGGCAATTGCCCTCCGACCCTGGTGCGCACTATGATGCCGTGATTACGCTGGATGTTTCGCAGTTAGCACCGATGGTTACCTATGGCACCAATCCCGGCATGGGCGTGGAAATTGACCAGTTGGTTCCGACCCCCGCCGCCCAGAGTGACCCCGCCCGCCGCGCTGCGTTAGAAAAAGCCTTGGCTTATATGGATTTAGAGCCGGGAAAATCGCTCCACGGTCATCCGGTGGATGTGGTATTCATCGGTAGCTGCACCAACTCGCGCATCAGCGATTTACGTGCCGCTGCGGCCCTCATCAAAGGACATAAAGTGGCTGAAGGTGTGCGTCTGTTGGTCGTGCCTGGTTCCGAGAGCATTCGCCGTCAGGCCGAAGCTGAAGGCCTTGATATAATTTTCCGTCAGGCGGGCGGCGACTGGCGTTTTGCCGGGTGCAGCATGTGCATTGCTATGAACGGTGACCAACTCTCACCGGGACAGTATGCCGTCAGCACCAGCAACCGTAACTTCGAGGGTCGTCAGGGAGCTGGAGGGCGCACTTTCCTCGCCAGTCCGCTGACGGCCGCCGCTTCGGCGATTGCGGGGAAAGTTACCGATCCGAGAGAATATATGATTGGTTAGCAAGTTGGAATGTTGAAGGTTGAATGTTATCGGATAACCTTCAACTTTCAACCTGCAACCTTCAACTGAGAAAACCTATGCAATCATTCACAACACTTACCTCAAAAATCATCCCGCTGCCCAACAACGATGTGGATACCGACCAGATCATCCCGGCGCGTTATCTAAAAGTGACCGATAAGGTCGGGCTGGCCGAGGGTTTGTTTGCCGGTTGGCGCTATCTCGCCGATGGCAGCCCTGACCCCGAATTTCCGATCAATCAGGAGCGCTACCAGAACGCCCAAATTCTGCTCACCGGGGATAACTTCGGCTGTGGATCATCGCGCGAGCACGCCCCCTGGGCTATGGCCGGATGGGGCATCCGGGCCGTCATCAGCACATCCTTCGCCGATATTTTCCGCAATAATGCCCTGAAGAACGGCTTGCTGCCCATCGTTGTGGATGATGCGACTCACACATCGCTGTTTGATCTCACCGAAGAAGTCCCCCTCGCCGCGGTGGATATTGATCTGGCTTCCCAAACCGTATCCCTGCCCAGCGGTGAGAAGGTTTTCTTTGAGATCGATCCTTTTAGCAAAACTTGCCTCATCGGGGGCGTTGACCAGTTGGGGTATCTGCTCAAGCAGGAAGATAAAATTGCAGCCTTTGAAGCTGCCAGAGATTAGTCGTATGGTTGCGCGAAATTTTGATACAGACAGGATGGTGGACTGGGTGGTGACTTTGTGCGTCACCCAGGGAATCTCCAGTTGGGGATATTCGCATCAACCGAGAATTTAACCAACTTTCAAAAATTAGATGGTCTCCCGCTAAAGTGTTGATATGAAAAACCGTCTGGTGAATTTACCGCAGAGTTCGCTGAGAACGCCGAGAAATGCTATTTTATGTGACAAAACTCTGCGATCTCTGCGCTCTCAGCGGTTAATTCTTTCCACCAACACTTTATGGGGAGACTAGAAAAAATCAGGAGATTTCCAATGTCTGCAAAAATCCAAATCTACGACACAACCTTGCGCGATGGCACGCAAAGTGAGGGTATCTCGCTTTCCGTCAACGATAAACTTAAAATCGCGCGCCGCCTGGATCAATTTGGCGTTCACTATATTGAGGGCGGCTGGCCTGGTTCGAATCCCAAAGATGCCGAGTTTTTTGAACGCGTACGCAAAATAGAATTTCTTCATGCGAAAGTGGCCGCCTTTGGCTCCACGCGCAAGAAGAACAGTCCAACGGAAGGCGACCCCAATCTTCAGGCTTTGGTGGATGCCCAAACTCCGGTGGTGACCCTGGTGGGCAAAAGTTGGGATCTGCACGTGTATGATGTGCTTGAAACCACTCCCGAAGAAAACCTGGCGATGATCGGTGAGAGTGTGGCGTATATGAAGGGGCTGGGCAAAGAAGTTGTCTATGATGCCGAGCACTTTTTCGACGGCTACAAAGCCAACCCTGATTACACGCTGCAAACATTGCGCGCCGCTGCTGAAGGTGGTGCCGATATATTGGTGTTGTGTGACACGAATGGTGGTTCCCTCCCCTGGGAAATCGAAGAGATTACGGCGTTTGTAGGTGAGCGGTTTGAAACGCCGCTGGGAATCCACACCCATGATGATGGCGGCAACGGGGTGGCGAATACACTTGCCAGCGTGCGCGCTGGGGCGGTGCAAGTACAGGGTACAGTCAACGGCTACGGCGAGCGCACCGGCAACGCCAACCTATGTACGATTATTCCCAATTTGCAATTGAAAATGGGTCTGCGTTGTGTTTCCGATGATGATTTAGCGCATCTGTCTGATTTATCGCATTATGTTGCCGAAGTTGCCAACCAGCCGCCGAATCCTTATCACCCCTTTGTTGGTAAAAAAGCCTTTGCACATAAAGGCGGAATCCATGTGGCGGCAGTGCTCAAGAATGAGTTTTCTTACCAGCATATTGACCCTACGTTGGTGGGCAATCAGCGTCGCACGTTGGTCTCGGAACTCTCCGGGCGCGGCAACGTGGTGGATAAAGCGCGCGATTTTGGCGTGGAAGTTAATAAAGAGCAAGCGGCCGAAGTGGTGGAACGGATTAAGGAACTGGAAGCGCAGGGTTTTACCTTTGAGAGCGCTGAAGCTTCAGTCAATTTGATGATGCGCCGCATGCAGCCGGATTACGAGAAGCCCTTTGAGTTGATTGATTTCATGGTGGTGGTTGAGCACCGTCAGGGGCGCGGTCTGTTAGCGGAGGCAACTGTCAAGGTGCGGATTGGTGACACGGTGTATCATACGGCCGCCGAGGGCAATGGCCCGGTCAACGCCCTGGACGCGGCTTTACGCAAGGCATTGATCGACGTGTACCCGGATTTGGTTGATATTCGCCTGGATGACTACAAGGTGCGTATTCTTGACAGCGAGAGTGGCACAGCAGCCAATGTGCGCGTGTTGATTGATACCAAGAATGGCAAACAGCGTTGGAGCACGGTTGGAGCGAGTACCAATATCATTGAAGCCAGTTGGCGTGCTCTGGCCGATAGTATGGAATGCGCCATCCTCAACGGGGGCTGCTGTGGCTAAATTGGTAGAAAACAATCATAAAAACACGAAGGCCCAAAGTTTTTTGAGTCTCTGGGAATCCCCGTGGTAGTTATCCTCAAATGTGGGGTTTCTCACGGCAGGTCCCAAAGAGTCAGTTTTTTCTTTGTGCCTTTGTGGTTTAAAAAAGGAAAATTATGAAAGCGAATATTGTTTTACTCCCCGGTGACGGAATTGGCCCGGAAGTGGTTGCCGCGGCCCAGAGTGTCCTCGAAGCGGTTGGACAAAAATACGGCCATACGTTTGAAATGAGTGAATATCTGATCGGCGGGGCGGCGATTGATGCCACCGGCAATCCGCTCCCCGAAGAGACCTTAGCTGCTTGCCAGCACGCCGATGCGGTGCTGCTGGGCGCGGTCGGTGGCCCCAAATGGGATGATCCTACGGCTGCCGTTCGCCCCGAGCAAGGTCTGTTGGGATTGCGCAAGAAATTGAGCCTGTTCGCCAATTTGCGCCCGGTGGTGCCACAAGCCGATTTGCTTGCTGCATCGCCGCTGCGCCCGGACCTACTCGATGGCGTGGATTTATTGGTGGTGCGCGAGTTGACCGGCGGTATTTACTTTGGCGAGCCGCGCGGGCGGCGTGAAGTCAACGGTCAGTGGGAAGCCTTCGATACAATGATCTACTCCGAGAGCGAAGTGCGGCGGGTTGTGCGTCTGGCTTTCGAACTGGCGCGCGGTCGGCGTAAAAAGGTGACCTCGGTGGATAAAGCTAACGTGCTCGATTCATCACGTCTCTGGCGGCAGGTAGCTGCCCAGGTGGCCGCGGAATATCCCGACGTAAAATATGAAGTCTTGCTGGTCGATGCGGCTACCATGCACCTCATCACCCGCCCAGCGAGTTTCGATGTGATGGTCACAACGAATATGTTTGGCGATATCCTCACCGATGAAGCCTCCGTGCTGACTGGCTCCATGGGCAACCTGCCCTCCGCCTCGCTTGGAGCAGATGAAAACCGCCTGGGAAAACCACGTGGCCTCTACGAACCGATTCATGGTTCCGCACCCGATATTGCTGGGGAGGGAATTGCCAACCCTATTGGGACGATTGTCTCGGCGGCAATGTTGCTGCGTCACTCGCTGGGGATGGAAACGGAAGCTCAAGCAGTTGAAAACGCGGTCGATGCGTCCATCCGTGCGGGTTACCGCACGATTGACCTGGCGCGTTCCGGCGAAAAAACGGTCAATACAGTGATGATGACTGAAGCGATTGTCAAATTGGTCTGAATATGAAACCACAGATTGTTTTTCAGGGCGAACCTGGTGCGTATAGTGAGTTAGCGGCGTTTGAGTATTTTGGTTCCGGGATTTCTCCGTTGCCGTGTGCGTCCTTCGAAGATGCCTTTGCCGCCGTGGCAGATGGCACCGCTCGATATGGCCTGCTGCCGATTGAAAATTCGCTGGCGGGCAGCATCCATCGCAATTATGATCTGCTGCTCGAGTCGGATTTGTCGATTGTTGGAGAGTATCATTTGCGCGTCAGCCATTGCCTGATGGCGCTACCCGGCACTACATTATCGGATGTGCATCAGGTACATTCGCACCCACAGGCGCTGGCGCAATGTAAACACCGCCTACGCCAGATGGGCGTCGAAGCCATTGTTGAGGCCGACACCGCGGGCAGTGCCCGCATGATCAAAGAACGCGGCGATACAACTGCGGCGGCACTGGCATCCAAACGCGCCGCGGACGTCTATCAATTACAAATCTTGCAAGAAAGTATGGAAGATAATCCGGCCAATTACACGCGTTTTTTGGCACTGACGGCTCAAACGACTCAGGAGCATACAAAAGGGGATTTTAAAACTTCGATTGTTTTTAGCTTGCAAAATCAGCCCGGAGCTTTGTTTAAAGCGCTGAGCGTCTTTGCCTTACGCGATATTGACCTGACCAAGATTGAGTCGCGCCCGATTCAAGGCAAACCCTGGGAGTATATGTTCTACATTGATTTTGCCGGTCATGCGGATTCCCAATCGGGGCGGCGGGCGCTGGATCATCTGGAAGAGTTGGCAGCATATCTGCGCGTGTTGGGGTCGTATCCACGCCATCGAATCGTTTGAGAGAAACCCCTGGGGGTCCGGGCTATGGTATAAAGGGGGCTATGAAATTTCGCTTTTTCTTCATTAGTGCAATTAGCCTGGGACTAGCGGCTTGCATACCCGAAGCGCGGGTTGTTGAATTAACCCCCTCGGCAATTGCTACCTCCACCGCGGCAGCCACCCCAACGCTTGTCCCGACAGCCACACGCACACGGATGCCCTCCGCTCCGAGCGTGACTCCCACATTCACCCAATCCCCGCCCACAGCAACATCCACTCCTGAAGATTGCAATCAGGCATCGGTGCTTGAAGATGTCACCGTCCCCGACGGCTCTGTCGTGAAGCCTGGCGAAATATTTCTTAAAATTTGGCGTGTGCAAAATACCGGTTCGTGTACCTGGCAGTGGGGGCGTTTTTGGCTGGCCTATGCGAGTGAAAACCAGTTGAACGGCC
>ERZ890953.682-NODE-682-length-18746-cov-8.867904_pt1 | contig 18746 bp, 18 predicted proteins | sample MGYA00521264_ERZ890953 | MGnify/ENA primary metagenome ERZ890953 (study PRJEB32303, sample SAMEA104408629) | aquatic metagenome | biome: Brackish water; feature: Chemocline; material: water | place: Baltic Sea | collected 2014-10-26T21:54:00 | depth 200 m ...
ATCATTGAGATTATTAAAGAATTAGTAAAGTGGTTCACTATATTTATTACCAGTAATTCAACTTAGAATTAAAACTTTATTATGCAAATTGGAAAGACTATAAAATTGTTAAGAAAAGAGAAGGGGTGGATTCAGGAAGAATTTTCTAAAAAGATTGAAATTTCAGTTACCTCTCTATCTCTAATTGAATCAGGCACTACACGCCCTAACAAAACTACATTATTAAGAATATGTGAAGTTTTGGAAATTCCAGAGCCATTCTTATTCCTACTTAGTATCTCAGAAGACGATGTACCTCCAGAAAAAAGAGAAATTTATAAAATTTTAGCACCTACATTAAAAAATATTGTTGACCAACTGGTTAAATAGAGTATTATATAACGCTAGCAAAAAATGAACTTTTCACAGGTCAAATTTTAGAGAGAGTTGAACGCACGTGCTTAACGAACATCCTCGTTGCAAACGAGGACGATTAAGGCACGCGTTACGCTATCGCTAAACGCGCGCTAGAATGATAGCTATAATGAGCGTTTGAATGATGCCTGAATGAAGAATGTGCAATTATCTGATATTTTGTGCTTTCAGAAGTTTGTCGAATTTCAGCTCAAGATGCTTTAATCTCTCTGAGAAAAATGAAAACAAAATTGAGCTATCTTCTGTTGCTATGCCCAGTTGATTGATATTCCGGTCATCGAATTGCAATAAGCTGATAATATCTGTATCCAGTATTCCTGCAATGTAGGTTATTTTAGCCAGATCAATCTTAGTACTTTCATTTTCGATCCTACAATATGTTGCTTGTGAGATTTCAAGCTGAATTGCCATATATTCTTGAGTGTATCCTCTTATTTCACGAATAATTCGAATTTTTCTGCCTACATTCATTTTGATTGTTTGTTTTCATAATTCTTGCTTTTGTAATTGTATATGATAATCTTTAGGTAAATAATAGGATTATATATACAAAGCAAATAAAAATAAAATACAAATACAAGAAAAGGTGATTAAATAGTGATTTTAGTACTACCATATAAGGTAGTGTAGTAAATGCTATCACTATGGTATTATAATAATAGTGTAATACGTTACTATAGGAACAAGTCTGTTTGAGTTCAGATATTTTCCAAGATTATCCATTATTCCATTTATGGATATTTTATTCTTCTGATGTATATATTATTCACGATATGGCCAGTACAAACTATTAGTAATTCATTTCTTTGATTAAACAATTCAAGTAATCAAGAAAAAATTTAAGTACAAATTTCAGGATAGTATTATTTGTAAATCATAAAGCTGTTTATGAATAACTAGTTTGCTATATAATTGATTATCTGGAGAATTATTAATACAAAACAAATAATGAAAAGGCGCCCGAAGAAGTATAGTGATGAGGAAATAATTCTGGGAATAAAAAATAAAGATGAGTATATAATCAAATATATTTATAATAGTTTATTGCCAGTTGTAAAAAGTTATGTTACAAAAAATAGCGGTGATGAATTTAATGCTGAAGATTTATTTCAAGAAGCGTTAATAATAATATTTGACAAAGCCCGTAAAGATGTAATAAATTTGACATGCAATTTTAATACTTACTTTGTAGCAATTTGCAAAAAATTATGGTTAAATGAATTGAGGAAGAAAAGTTATAGATTTGTTAGTCATTTAAATGATATTGAACTTTATTTATGTGATGATAGCTACAATAGTACATTGCATGAATCAGAATTTAGAAGGTTGTTCTTTAAACACTTTAATAGAATGAGTATTAAGAGTCAGCAGATACTAGTGCTGCATTTTAAAAAGACACCACCTGCCAGAATTGCTATAATACTGGGCTATAAAAATAAAGAATATGCAATAAGTAGAAAGTACAAGTGTTTGAAAAGTTTAATTTCGAGTATAAAAAGCGATCCTATTTTAAGCAGTATTAACATTGATAATGAGAGAATTGAACTATTTTGATCTAATCGAAAAGTATACTAACGGAGAACTGCATGAAGAAGATAATGCAAAGTTCGAAAATGAACTGCTTATTAATTCAGAGTTGTACGAAGAATTTGAATTGTTTAAAAGAGTAAAAGAACAATTAGAGGACGAGGACCTTATGAGTTTCCATCAAATGGTACAAAAGGTATCAAAGGAATCTTTAATGAAAAAACCTAATAGCCGTAAATTTCGTGGTGCAATTATTAATAATGAAGTTTTTTATTTCCTTATCTTCTTTGCTGCATCACTTGCTATATTTCTTTTCTATATCTTTTATTTGAGATAGAAGAGTAACACACTGATTAAAAGTATTATTTCCTGGTTAAATATGTGATTGCATCATATTGCTTTTTCAGAATTATCTCTTTTTCCTTTTTGAATTGCAGAAATGATAACTCAAGTTTATTAATCAATCCTATTGTTACCAGATTATTATCAAGTTTGAAGTTTAGACTTTGAATATCAATATCAATCGTATCTGATATATTTTGTGTATTAATAATAACAGAAGTTTCTGAAAAAATATACTCTTTTTTGTTTTCTTTAAAAAAAAATGAAAGATTATTCCCGGTTGCTAATATATATTTACAATCCACAAAATCCTTTTGCAAACTTGATATTAGGTGAAGCTGTTGTATTCTTTTTTCAGAATTTCCATGGAAAGTCATGGAATTTTTAAAAGTTAGATAATAGAGTGACAGTCCTGATAACATTACAATTGAGCTAATTGCCAATGCAATTATAATTTCAGTTAGTGTAAATCCTTTAAGTTTTGTCATTCTGAAATTAATAATAATGGATTATCAACAGATATTGTGTTATAACGATATACTGTCCTGTTTTTTTGATCTTTGAATTCGAGAACAACTAAAAAGACACCGTTTTCTTTGTCCAAAGATATTATTTGTTGCTTAAGCTTGAGATTGTCTAATATCAGTTCATCATCATAATAATTATGTTTTTCTTGTATATCAGAAAGAATCGATTTTGACAATAGAAATGCCTCCATCCTCAATTCATTAATATTACTGGTGTTTATCCTGATGAAGAATGAAAAAACCAAGGCGGTTATCAATAGTATAAGTGTCATAGATATAACGGATTCCACAAGCATCCCTCCTACTATCTTTCCATTGATTATAACCATTTCAATATGTTCTTTTTTCCATCTTCAAATATTCCCGGAAGGATATTTAAATAGTGATAATTATTGTTTGACGACAATTTTGTGTTTAATAAATAATTCCCATGCACAGACGATGGAGTAAATAATATGGTATTTCTGCAAACAGTGCTCCCAACAACAGTTCCTTTTGCTTCGAAAATACCATTACAATATAACTGACCGATTATTGTTGCTCCTTCATTTAGTGTTAAAAGAGTAGAATTATTGTTCATATTATCAGGGGCAATAAATACCAATCCGTTAACAATACTTGATTCTGAAATTATTACACTTTTAAAGCTCTTGGCCTCATTTTGAGTAATCAGTGATATTACTGAAGGATACTGAAAGCTGCAATTTTCACCAATGTAAATTGAATCACTTGCTATACATTGTACAGATCCTTTAAAATTATCACCAATTTCAATATAAGGAGCCTTAATAATTACATCTTCCAACCTAGCAGAGCTATCAATGGAAATTGAAGTTTCAGACTCAAACAGAAATTTTCCCTTAAAATTCACATTGCTTAAAATTATGGTTGATTCATTATATATAATTTTTGCAGAACTATTAAAGGGATTTACCTGTCCTTCTTCTCCAGTTCCAAGTGAGATAAAGCTATGTAAATCAGCACTGACTATAATATTAAAATAGTTGATAACTGAATCAAGAGTACTATAATATATTGCCGGCATCGTTGATTCACTAATGTTAACCATACCATCAATAAGATTATCACTTTGGTACGGATTATTTCCCAAATTACCTCTTTTCACTCCTTTTCGGGGTAAATAAACATCACCCTTAATTTCAGTGCTACCACATAAACTTAATGGTGTTCCTTCATCTACAAGATATAGACATATGTTTTTTGACTTAGAAATGGAATATCCCGGAAACGCCATACTAGAGTATTGGTTGTTGCGAAATTGTTTGTAGGCACCTATAACATTTAAAAATCCCCATCTGGATTTAAATACTGTAACGGGATTTTGATTGTCATTTAGTATTGATGATAACTCCGGCACGTTTCCATTTTGCAAGTTTATATCATATAACAGATAATTAATACTGGTGCTTATGTCGGTATTAATATTAAACGTTTTGATAACTTGTGCCTGATAATATACGACTATACCGGACTGAAGTAGAATTGTACTAACAAGTATTGTAATGGCTATTAATATAAAGGTAGTGAAAGCCAACACAGAGCCTGTGAGTTTATTTTTTCTTTTCCTCCTTGCTATCTGTTGAAACCACTTTATTTTCATCACTGGAGTTTATACTTTCGTCTTTTTTTGATTCATTCGGATTTTTTATTTTATCTTCTTTTCCCTTTTTTCGGAATAACTTTAAATTCTTAATTCCCAGAAATCCACCTTCATAAGGATGATTATTTTTATACTTTACCTTATCGGTTTGTTTACCGTTTTTGTAATTATACTGCCAACCATCAAGCATTCCTTTTTTGTAGTGAGACTTCAATATTATTTGTTGATCGTGATTATAGGTTATTGACTCACTATCCTTTTTACCATTTTTCCAATTGTCAACTAATATGAGCAATCCATTTTCTGACCATTTCATCCATGTTCCAGATTTCAACCCGTTTTTCAAATAGCCCATTTCTAGTATATCTTTTGAATTCTTCTTAAAATGGATGTATTCACCGTGCAGTAAATAGCCTGTATATGCGCCAATGGTTATATTCACCGTCCCTTTGTCATACCAATGATAGAGAAGTTCATAATCAGTCTTATCTCTTTTCTTTTCAGTTAATATCTCAAAACTATATTCACCTTCGCTTGTTTCCACACTAACCCTCCGGGTATTGTTCAAATAATAGACTGACTGACTTTGTGAGTGTAGACATGTAATAATAAGCAGTATAATATGGATGTATTTTAGCCGCATACTTTGTTTTTTTAATTAAAGAGTTTAATTGATTTTGTATGTTTTTCAAATGTAAGGAGCACTGAGTCGTAGCAAACATTAACTAGTTTTACACCGTTTCGTTCGTTTCCTTTGGAAAGGATTACACTTTTACCATCAATAACTAAATTTGCCGAATAAATCCCACTAGTGTTGTTCTGTAAAGCTCCCAAATAGGAAATTTTAGGCCATTTTATTGCTTTTTTATTTTGTGATAATTTATTTTTGACGGATTTATTTTGTTGACTTTTTTTTCTTTTGGAAGATGCGTTGTTAGTTAAAAACGGATCAGGATAATTAAGCAGCAAGTTGAAAGATTCCTGCTTTAATTCAGTTTGTATTGGAGTTAATTCTTTGTTGTTTTTTACTGGTAACGGACTATTATCATCGGTAATAACACTAAACACTTTATACATAATAAATACCCATACTACTATTGTAACCGGCAATAAAAAACGTATTAACTTTATTTTTTTCATTTTGCATTGAGTTCGAATGACCAGAGATCGCTAAATACACCTCTGTTTCCTGCTTTATCTATTCCTCTTACACGCCAATAATACATTTTATTGTTTAATATTGCATCATACTGATTATCTGCAACTTTGGCTTGCAATACAGGATTAAGCATACTTTGGTCAGAATAAATAAATATAGAGTCGTATTCTGATGATCCTGTTATTGGTGGTGAGTTCCAAACAAATTGTACTAATGAATCAATGATGACTGATTGATCAGTTGGACTTATAAGTGTTCGCTTTGATGGTTTAGTAGTATCAATATAGTATTTCCTTTCGCTATACGTTGTTTCAGATATATCGTTCATGGCATTGACTTTCCATGAATATGCCCCCTGGTTGTCAGGAACCGAAAGAGTTATACTCACCATTGTTAGGGTTGTGTCTAGTATTGGCACAGCTTCATGAAGCACTACTAAGTTATAGCTATCTGCATTATATAGATTTCCCCAGTAGTAATTTTGCGTTAACGAATTCGTAGTATCATTTTGAGTTGGAGTGTACAATATTACAATTTCGTTAGTAAGGTCTGGAGTTGAGTCAACCACCAATGAGTAAACTGTAAACTCTGATGCATAAACAGAATTTACAGCTCGCACACGCCACTCGTATTTATTGGGAACAAGGTTAAATAAAAATTGGTTCATCGAAATGGTTGTGTCAAGAATAAGCCTTTCGGTTTGAATGAAGTCAGGCGTTGCAATTTGAAGTTGATATCGGGTTGCATCTTCAACATAATTCCACCAAAATGTATTCGTACTTATTGTAGTTTCCAGATTGTTGTGAGGTGCTAATAATTCAACATTACTATCTGATATATCCATTACAAATATGTCGTTGCAAGCAGTAATTATTAAAAAAAGAAGAATTGATATGTATATGAATTGCTTTTTCATTTGCTCTGCTTTGTTATGTTTTGGATATAGATTTCGCTGAATAGATTTTTCTTCTTTGTTTTTCTGTTCAGATATGTTGCAAACCGCACTGATATTACTTTACCAAATGATTTTTCCTGTTCCAGGTTATTAAGTAGTTTTACAAGGTTGGTAAATGACCCCTCGGTTACTATCGTATTTGTTTCGATTGTAAATGTATTTTCCACTTTAATCAGTGATGGTGTTAACTCGCTTACAATTAGTGAATTTGAATCACAAAAATTACTAACCCTATTGATAATTAGATTTCTTTTATTAGACACTTCTCCATTGGAGGATTCTATTGTACCGGCAATATTATCTAACTCATTTTGAAGTTTTAATAATTTATCAGGTAGGTTATGTGCGTTACTCCTTTCATCCAACATAAGCTTATATTCATTAAACAATAGAATAGTCTTTTTAAACGAAAACTGATAGCTCACAATGAGTATCAAAACCGTTATCAGGCTTGTGTAAACAACTTTCTTTTTTATTTTGTCAGACAGTTTCATTAACTACGAATGGTTATTTCCAGAATGAATTCTGTTAATTTTTTACTGTTCGAGTATTTTAGATCAAAGAGTTCTACAGATTCTACAAATTTCAACTCACCAAGTACAGCTACCCAATTGTTAATTTGTAAACTTGAGTTGGAATTTCCAACAATGCGGATAGTATTCTTTTGAACTATCAAATTCTTTTTGTACTGATTTACCTCAACAGGATTAATTATCATCTCCTGAAATACCATATTCTTTGGTCGCAACGATGCTACTATATCAGCATAATATGCCAAATGTGATTTAGTATCTAAACCTGTTCTAGCTAACAATTGTTTTTTTTCAGCTAACTCTTTCTTTAATTCCTTCTCTTTCTTGAGTAATGACCTGTTTTGGAAAACATCAAGATTAATGGAATCTACTTTTTTACTATAGTGGCTATAAGCCAAAAAGTTTATGGTTAACAGGACAAAAAGTAATGCAACCCCCGTCTTCATAAATAAGGTAATTACATTATTTGTTTTATAGTCATTTGCTGAACAAACTATACTACCTATGTTGCTCGTTGTTCTACATTGATTAATTGATAAATGAGTGAATGAAGATGCCAGAGCCAATAATTGGCTACCCTTAACGGTTTCCTCTGATAAATAGTAACAGATATCATCTCCATTATATTTATCAATTCTAGTTATGTCATTGTCAGAGAAGTCAATCTGGTACGACGACGTACAGTATGATGAAACAGAATTATCAAGTATAATCTTTAATTCAGTAAGATTAAACGGACCAATAAACACATCAAGTACAATTAACCCTGCTTCCAAAAACGAATTGGAAGTTTTCTCCAATTGTTCGTTTCGGATTATTGCTGCCCATGATTCTTCATCCTTTTGAGGATGATGTGTATTAAATGAAAATTCATTATCCTTTGCAAAAGGCAGTATTTTCTTTATTATTGATTCTTCGTCGTCATTATTTTGATATTTCTTTATGATAACACCTTTACCTGTAAGTGTTAGACAAACAGGGATATTTGGTGGAATAACTTTTAATAACTGTTCTATATTTCGAATTTCTTGTTCAATTGGATCAGAAACTAGTTTACCTTTTTGAATTTTTACAATAACTACATGATAAACTATCTCATTATCAGATATAAAGTTTACTTCTATACCTGCAATTTGATTGTGAACTATGAGATTTCTTAAGTTGGTCATTGGTTAATTAGTTATTGGTTATTGGTCATTAGTCATTGGTTATTAGTCATTGGTTATTAGTTTATTAATCAGTAATCATTGGTCATTGGTTAATTAGTTATTAGTAGATAATTGTAGGTTTTATAAAGACGTTTAATTTGTCGAATGAGTTTTCCTTTGTCCGGCTTGAAAACAACCATTTTATTATTGGGATTCTGCTCAATACAGGAATGCCGCTACTGGATTCGCTAACCTTTTTTTCTTCTAATCCACCGAGCAATATCATTTCTTCATTTTTTATCCTTATTAGTGAAGTAAAACTTCTGGAAATATTCCCCGGTGGAGCTTCCTTACTTATTCTGGAAGTAAAATCGGATTGTTCAACAACAATATCCAGAGTGATTTGTTCATTACCAGAAACTATCGGATTTATCTTCAAGGTAAAGTCGACTTTTACGGGTTTGTAATGTTGTGATTGTATGTTTTGCGGGTTTTGAGTTCCAACTACGCTATTGGTTTCTTCCAGATAATACTCGGTATTCCCTATTGAAATTGTAGCTTCATGGCCGTTTAATGTTGAAAGTTTTGGTGTGGATCTTACTTTTATTAGTCCGTTACTCTCTAAAGCTTTCATTGATACATAAAAATTTGGGCTTACTTTCCCCATATTGAACCATCCAAATCCATTGAAACTACCAATGAGATTATTAATTGATTCAGAGCTCAATGTAAAATCAACACCTGGGAGCAAGGTACCTCCGGTAGCAACAGGTGCATCGCTTAATCCGGCACTTATACCGGTGGATATGGAGTAATTTGATCTGGAATCAACAATCATTACCTCTATTAATACCATTGGAACAACTTTGTCAATATCAGCGATAAATGCTTCCAACTCTGTTATAGCTTGTGAGGAACCACAAATAATTAAGCTGTTAAGATCTGGAAATTCACTTATTTCAACCCCTTCTGACAACTTGGAAGGAATAGCTGCAGTGATGTCGACCACTGTCCGGGATTTAAGTTGAATAACCTTGGTTAATCTCAGTTTTTCAATATTACGATCACCTATAAGGTAAATATCATTTACAACCTTAAAGGTATATGATGAACCGCTTAGTAGTTTTTCCAGGAAATCCTTATATCCAATATTTGTAACCTGTATTGATCTGTTACCATCAAGCTTTGAATAGATATAGTAGTTGATTCCTATTTCGTTTGAAACAGCAGCCAGAATATCGCCAATTGAGACATTTGTTGCTGCTACAGATATGTTACTTGAATTTGTTGCTGTAAAATCAAAAAAGCCTTCCTGATTAGAAGAACTACTTTTCCCATTTCTACTATTTGATTTTTTAGTGTTTGCAATAATGTCTTTATTTCGAAGGATATAAAATCCTTCGTCATTTGAGACTTCCATATCATTTGCCAGTGCAAACTTTTCTAACGATAAATCAAAGGGTGAGCTATCAATGTATGCACTTACACGCTTGTCCTGCAATCCTGGAGTAAAAATCACATTTTTACCTGATTGAGTTGTTATTTCTTTGGCGACGAGATAAAGTGAATCATACTTTAAATCCATGGATAATGTATTTTTATCAGGATTATAAACTATTTTAGGTTTACGTGACACATAAGGTAATATTGGTTCCTGGGGAGGCTCATATTTGGAAAGTGATATTATTGAACCAGTAATATCCAGGGATAAGCTGTATTGTTTACACAGAAATATGATTAGTTCTTTTGCTTGTACTTCAGCGAAATTATTTGTTACATCCTCGTGGATTGCAGGATCGATAGTTATATTCAACTGGTTTAACTTTGCCAGATTTCTTATTAATTCTTGTATGGGAACATTGCTTACAGTAAATGACACTTCCTCATTGAGTCCTGGAGCAATTGAATCCATTTGGTTAAGATGAACTGCTATTTCAGCAATCCGATCCTGACCGTGAACCGTTTTATGTGTGGATGCTATAGTTAATATAACTATAGCAATGCCAAGTAGTAGTTGGAGGCCAACATGAGATATTGATGAATGCTCACTGGTATAGCTTATGGCAGATGTTACCTCTTTTATGTTACCTTTTTCCCTCATAGTTACCAACTAATTATCATTACCTGCTTTGTTCATAATACTTTCATCATTAAGTAATAATGGAATAGCTTCATCAATGCTTGTTTCACCATGCACAACTGCTTCAAGTACCAAACTTGAGATTGTCGCAATCCCCTTTGCTACTAAATAATCATCAATTTCAGATGCCTGCTGTTTTATTAGTTTTTCCAGTTCTTTATCAACGGGTAGTACCTCATATAATGCTCTTCTTCCTTTGAAGCCTGTAAAATGGCATTGATTACAGCCAATTGCTTTATAAATCTTAATGCCTGCAATGGTATTACTTAATGCCAATGGTACTTTTTCGTCAGCCTCATTATCAATTGTTTTGCAGTGTGGACAAAGCAGTCTGATTAGTCTTTGTGCTACGGATAGCACAAGTGTGTCGGCAAGGTTGTATGCCGGAACTCCCATGTCGATTAATCGGCTAATTGTTCCCCAGGCAGAGTTTGTATGCACTGTAGAAAGCACAAGGTGTCCTGTTAATGCAGCTCTAATTGCCATTTGAGCGGTGTCAACATCACGTATTTCACCTAACATTATTATGTCAGGATCCTGGCGAAGGAAGGTACGTAATGCTCTGGCAAATGTTAACCCTATTCCTTCGTTTAGCTGTACCTGGTTAACACCATCAATTGTGTATTCAACGGGATCTTCAATGGTTAATATGTTGGAATCATCCGTATTTAGGATTTTTAGCGTTGCGTATAGGGTAGTTGTTTTACCTGAGCCTGTTGGCCCGCTTATTAATATAATACCCTGATTTCGCTTTGTGCCGGTTAAATAATTATTAAGTTGGTTTTGATTAAACCCCAGGCTTTCAATATTAATCTCGGTGGTGTCGTTGCTTAGCAAACGCATAACTATTTTTTCACCATAAATGGAAGGTAGCGTAGACACACGAATGTCGAATTTGCCAGTAGCAGTATCATGCACCATTCTTCCATCCTGAGGCAAACGCTTTTCAGCAATGTCGAGATTCGATTTTACTTTTATTTTGTTAAGCAGACTTGGATATTCCTTTGGATTCAGGCTGTATTTTTCGATGAGTTTACCATCAATACGAATTCTGATTCTGCATTTTTGTTCCATGGGCTCGATATGGATATCACTCGATCTTGATTGGTGAGCATCATTAATAATACGCCCCAAAAAATCATCAACATCCTGATTGGCAAGCTTGTGAACTTTTTTTACAGTGCTACCATTATGACTTCTGTAATATCTTGCCAGGGCATGCTTTATTGTTTCATCATCTGCATAGCTGAATTTAATATCTTTTCCCATTACAAGTTCCAACTCATCTTCCACAATATCTACATTATTTTTATCTGAATAAAAAGTAATGCTACGTCCGTTTACTTCTTTTGGAATTACTTTGTAATGCCAAGCTTGCTCAGATGTTATCAGCTGCTGTATTTCTATGTTTATGTCGATATTGCTCATAATAAACTACCAGTATGAATAGAATCCCCCAATAAATCCAAGGGTTTTAAAATCGCTTGTAAGATCGATGAGATTTAGTCCATCCTGTAATACAATTACTATTGACAATAATACACCCACAATACCTGCCAATGGTATAAACTTGGCTTTTTTTGAAAATGGTAATGCGATGAGCTGATATATTGCGGCACTTAGAAATGATAAGAGTAAAAATAGTACTAGATTTATTGGTGAGAGAGCAATGGATATTAGTCCAAACGCCAGTATATCGGCAGAACCAATGGAACTATCGAGTATATATGTTATTTTACCATTCTTAATGCTAACTAAGATCGTTGTCATTAACAGCAAGAACACTATGACCAGAAAATTCATGACAATATTTTCAAGCAGGTTGTAGTATTGCTCACCCTGCAATGATTTTAAGAGCAGCAGTATTGCAACTATGGGGAAGTAATACCAACTAATTAATCTACTGGTAAAATCCTGATAGCTAATAATCAGCAATATGCTTACGGATAGAATTGTCAGTAGCCACATATTAATCTTTTAACACTTCCAGTAGGTTTTTTTCCTGATCAATTTCCCAGACATTATACACACCATCTCCATCAAAGTCAACCACGGATGTTGCTCTAGCCAGGAATGCATTATTACTATAATCCACAATTTCGATTAGGTAATTTGCTTTACCACCTTCATCGACGGTTTTAGATTGCTCAAACCCCAACTCTATCAAGTCATCGCTATATCGAGAGTGCATGTAAAAATGACTTTTCTCGAGCATATGGAGATGCCCAAGTTGCATTTGAGCTTCGGTACTTTTGGCTTTGGTAATTAATGGTAATAAGCTTGGCAGTACCATAAGGATTAACACACCAATAATTATGAGTACCACCAAAAGTTCGTTTAGGGTGTACCCTTTAAGTTTCTTCGTAAAGATTTTCTTCATGATTGCGCAATTTGAACGTTCTAGTTATTAATTGCACAATGAGCATAAAAATGTCTTTGTTTGAGTAAGTATTTTTTGAAAATAAAAAATTAATGTCAAAGAATTACTGCGTGCAGGTATCTTTGAGGGCAATTAAATATATTCGGAAAATGTTCTTGTCGGTGTTTGTATTTTATAATAAACAGGCGTCTTATTTGGGTTTTTACATTTGAATACTGGATTTATGTTGCTAAGATCCAAATTATTTAGTTGAATGGGCTACTGTCTTAAAAACATATGATTTTGCTATTCAAATCGAAACTTACTATTGCCAATTTGAAAATCGAGTAACTCGACCTATGTCACCATAATTTTGCACAAACCACATATTACCATCTTTATCCTGACAAATATCACTAATTGGGTATTCTTTTAAGTTTTCATCATCGTAATGTATGAGATTTGTGCCATCATACCTAGCTACACCTTCGTAGGCGAAGCCAATCCAAATATCACCATTGGTACTTTGGTATAAACTTTTTACCCATTCATGAGGTAATTCTAGAAAATCAATCCAAGCTCCTTCTTCATACTTTTTTAAGCCTTCATAATATGCTGCGGCGTACACATCACCTTTTTCTGTAATTAATACGCATTCCATATATTCACTCCATAATTCTGGATTTATATCATAAAACTCCCAGTTGCTACCATCAAAACTATATAGTCCATCCCAACCCCCTATCCAGAGTAAACCTTTATGATCAACAACACTAAATTTTACAAACCCATCATTTAACGTTAAGTTATTTGGGATTCTGTATTTTTCCCATATGGAACCGTTGAAATTATAAAAGTCTTTCCCAGCTGTACACACCCATATTGAATTGTTTGTTCCTTGGGAAATATTAATAATATTAGAAATATCCTCATTAGGAATAATCCATTGATTGTTTTCTAATCTCATTAATTTATTATTCTTTACTCCTGCCCAAATTTTTCCGGTATTGTCTTGAAAAATATCAGCTATGATTTGATTCTCGAATTCTTCCAAATGGAAATTTCCATTTTCATATGTTGTAATTCCACCCGTTTGTCCAATATATATTTTACCATCTTTATCACAGGTAACACTGTGTGCGGCTGAGTTCAATATACCATCCCCACTATTGAATATAGTCCATTGATTCTTAGGGGTGTTGTCCTCTTTATTACATGAGCATATTATTAAACTAATAATAGCTAATGTGAAAATAATTCTTTTCATAGTATCTGATTCTTTAATTCCTATAAACTTTAATATTCTTTCGGGGTTATATCCATGATGCTCATAAAGTTAAAACGGTGAGCACTCAATTGGGCTGTTACTCCTTTGTCGTGGTGCCATAAAATTACTGCCCCCTTTTTTGTTGATTAATCCTATATCATCAAACTCAAACACCAATGATATCTCATGGGATGGACCGGTGAAGTTATGCATTGCATTGATATTCATTTCGTAGGAGTACATTACCTTAATCCTCGATTCTTCGTTGAATGGAACGTTAATACCTGCCATAGCCGTGAATGTGCTGAACTCATCATATTCCAAGGTCTGGTTCTTGTACCACAAACCCAAATATACATGCGACATATAAATGTTCATTCCCAATGTGTATAACATCATACTCGACTGATGCTGAACCATAATACCGGGATTTAACTTAAAGCCCTGCCGCTTGGAGTAATATCCCTGATCTTCTCTGATGGTGATAATGAAATCCAGATTGTATACATACTTTCTGGGTAACTTTGCAACTACCTCGAAAAAAGATTGGTTGGGAGTTGTTATATGATGTACTGCAGCTCCCAAAGTTCCTTCCAAGTCATTATTACCTTTGAACTGAAAAACTCCTCCAAAGGCAAAGTCAGGGAAAACTACCTTGTCTCGGGATGCTCCTGTAAAGGCAGTAGGATAAACATTTCCCCATCGGGGATCCAACTGATCGGAGAATACCAAATTATCCCAGTTTAACTGCTGGGTGACGATGGATGCCAATGCTCCCAACTGAAAGATGGTATTCTTACTGATTGGAATACGTACACTTGGCATTATACCAATGGTATTGGTCTTTAATACTCCCTTGCCTGCTCGACTCTGATTTGCTATTATTCCTATTCCACCTGCTCCTGGTAAACTCCTCTCCGCAACATCTGCACTGAAGCTATAGGTATGATAGTCTCCCGACAATCCTGTCCACTGCCTACGATAGTTGAGCCTTGATTTTAATCCGGTTGTTAAGCCAACATTGGCCGGATTGTAATAGGTGGGATTGTTATAAAACTGTGAGTAGTCAAAGTCCTGAGAATAGCTGATTTGGGGTAGAGCTATTACTATCGTTAGTACTAGTATTAAGGTTGAGATTGAGGTTGAGATTGAGGTTGAGGTTGAGATTGAGGTTGAGGTTGAGGATATAGTGGAGAAAGAGTTTGATGTTATTGTTGTTGTCATGGTTTTCGTTGTTATCATTGTTCAATTCTATCTAATCAAAGTAACCGATCCACTGGTGGCGTTGTTTCCATCACCATTGTCGGTGCCCTTCCATATAGTCCCGTCTTCAAATACTGCACTTACCCTCCAAATGTATGAGCCGGTGGGCATGTCCTTGTTTTCATAGGTGCCATCCCAACCTTCTGCTGGTACACCATCAACTAGCTTGGTGCTCTCAAAAACTAAGTTGCCCCACGCACTATATACTTCCAGTTTGTAATTTTTTAAGTTTATGCCCAGTGGCTTGAACTCCCTGAGCTCTGAATTGGAATTGTTTGGTAAAAATGCATTGGGTAAGAATAGATTTGTGAATAGCAGATCGTAAATCTGATGTACAGTATCCGGACATCCATAGTCGGTGTAACTTACTAACATTATGTCATAGTTGCCATCTACTTCATACTGATGGGTTGGACTTTCTTCTGCGCTGCTTTCTCCATAGTCGTAATCGAAGTCCCAGTAATAGCTTGTAGCATCCTGGGAGAGATTTTGCAAATAGATATTTCCCTGTTGTACAGTGTCAATGATAGTAAAGGCTGTTGTGGGAATAGGCCAGATTTCTATCGCATGGCTTGTGTCATCACTACAGTTGTTCTCATCTATTACTATCAACTGTGAACTATATGTTCCTATTGTATTATAGATGTGTATTACCTGAGTGGACTCCATGGTTGTATCTGAATTTATCTCTGATAGTGGATCTCCATAGTCCCATATCCAATAGGCTATGTCAGAACTCTCACTCACCGACTCATCATTGAAGTAAGTGTAGTAAGTCATACACTGATCTTCAAAGCTGAACTCTGCAACTGGTAGTTTGTAGATGGTGATAGTGTCTGTTAAGGTGTCCCTGCATCCAAAAGCATTTGATACTATTAACTGTGGTATGTAATTGTCATACCTCTGGTACAAGTAACTTGTGTCTTGTACATTGGCAGTGTCGCTTATTGTTAATGTATTGCCAAAGTCCCAATGCCACATGGTTATGGGGGAGCCATTGGTTAGGCTGCTGTCAAAGAACATCGTCGTGTCGTTTAAACAACCGTTATCAACTAACATACCCGCAACAGGGGTTGGATTGACAGTGAAGGTTACTATGACCGTGTCCTGCAATGTTATCCCTGATACCGTTGCAACTATTATCAACTGTACATCATAATCGCCATGGGCGATGTAGGTATGACAAATGGGATTCTGATATTCTGTGTAATCATAGGTAGTGCCATCACCAAAGTCCCAGCGCCATTGTTCTATTATGGTTGTATTGCTGGTTAATGCAGAAGAATCTACAAAGCATAACTCATATCTTGCGCAGTTGGTACTATCGGGTAATATGAAGTCGGCCATTACACATGCCTGAACAAATACATCCTGAGTGATTGAGTCTATACATCCATTATAGTTGGTTACTATCAGCTTTACCTGATAGATGCTGTCATTTGGTCCGTATAGATGTGTTGGGTTTTGATCTGTGCTGGTGTTGGCTGCTCCTGAGCTTGTGTCGCCAAAGTCCCAGTACCAGAATTCAATAAACTCTCCACCTCCCAATGATATGTCAGTAAACTGGGTTGGGGTGCTACATGAGCCTATGGTATTTGTAAACTGTGCTGTTGGCAATGAGTCTACTCTTACTTCTTTGTAGATAATTGTTTCACAGTCGTTGGTATCGATGGCCATTAGCTCTACTATATATAATCCCGGATTGGCGAAGGTATGTAGAATGGTATCATAGAATGTGATCTCCGGTGGTGATCCATCATTAAAGTTCCAGCTATAGTTTACTATACTGTCCGTTTCTGGTTCATAGGTTACCTCGAACAAAGTACTCTGTTCTAAACATTCCTTTGAGGATGTAAAATTGATTGATAATGTACCATGCAAGCATATCTGATCATTTGTATCTGATGCACTACATCCATTGTTGTCGGTTACCTCCAGTATTACTGTGTAGCAAGTGTCGGTTTGTGGAAATATATAAGATGGATCGATTTCTGTGGAATAATAATTTTCATATAAATTCCAGTTCCAACCAATCACCGGACTACCATCAACTCCTGGTAGGGATTCATCAAAAAAGTTTAACTGACCTTCGGGATCACATACCTGATCGTAACTAAAGCCTGGTATAGGTAATCCGAAAATATGTATAAACTGTGATAAAGTATCTGTACAACCATAGTTATCGGTAACGATTAATGTTACCTGATAATCAGTGTTGTTATTGTAAAGATGTGTGGGATCTTCAAGTGTTGATGTTGAACCATCGCCAAAGTCCCAATTCCAGCCTGTGATAAAGCCATATTGGCTATAGCTTAAGTCTGTAAAGTAGGTGCTGTCACCAATACAGGTATTTTCATAATTGAAGCTTGTTTCCGGAGTTCCGTTTACAACTATTTCATGGCTTACCGAATTTTGGCATCCCTCTGCCCCTGTTTCAGTTACTGTTAGTGTTACATTATAAACGCCCGGGGCAGCATACATATATGTTGGGTTTTGATCTATTGATGAACCTCCATCACCAAAATCCCAATACCATGTGCTGATGTTGGTACCTGTTGCCTCAAATTGCGCAAACTCACCAAGACAGATACTATCATCTAGTATGGTAAATTCCACTTCAGGTAATGGGGCAACTATTATTTCCTGCTCAGTGGTATCAGTACAACCCAGAGTGCTAACAATTATAAGTGTTGCTATGTATGTTCCGGGTTCTGTATAAAGATGTGAAGGATTTTGTAATGTTGAATGGTCTTGGGTTCCCGATCCCGGATCGCCAAAATACCAATCCCATGAATAGATATCATAACCTCCTGCAGGTGTACTTAGATCAGTAAATAGAACGGGTATATTGTAACAGGTTTCTTCATAGCTATAGTTGGCTATTGGTGAACTAACTACTTCTACTTGTACTATCAATTCGTTTTCACATCCATCTTCATCAGTTACAGTTAAACTAACTGAATAGATCCCATCCAATGCGTATTGGTGAGATACATCCGGGTTATCAGGTGCAGTGATAGTTGTTGTGTTTCCATCTCCATAGTCCCAAAGCCAGGTTACAATAAGTCCATTTGGTGATGTTGATAAATCGGTAAATTCCACAAGATCGTTTAAACAAGCCGGGGCCGAGTGGTCGAAGTTTGGGTTTGGTAGTGGATTAACTCTTACGGTATGACTTATTATTGCAGTGCAGTTATCGTTAGTGACTATGGATAGTGTTACCAAAAAATCACCTGTGCTATTGTATATATGGGTTGGACTTTGCTCACTGGAAGTAGCTCCATCACCAAATGTCCAGGCATATGTTAATACATTACTGGTAGTTACGGCATCAAATTCTGTTTCGTTGCCATAACAGGCATCAGTATAAGTAAAGTTGATAACCGGCTCTTCTGATACTGTTACCAGATTGTTTGCGGTATCGATGCAGCCGTTAATATTTGTAACAATCAGAGCAACATTGTAATCGCCTGCTGTACTAAATATATGTA
>ERZ890953.683-NODE-683-length-18721-cov-16.395586_pt1 | contig 18721 bp, 29 predicted proteins | sample MGYA00521264_ERZ890953 | MGnify/ENA primary metagenome ERZ890953 (study PRJEB32303, sample SAMEA104408629) | aquatic metagenome | biome: Brackish water; feature: Chemocline; material: water | place: Baltic Sea | collected 2014-10-26T21:54:00 | depth 200 m ...
TATTTTCTACAAAAAGTTCGGAATTATATCTAACCAAGCTTTAAGTTTTATTTAACCTGAACACAAATTTTTGCAATTCTATTGCATGGTAACAAAGAAGATAGCATAGTCTATAAACAATCTTCAATGTGTATGTTGAAATTTAATTGAAAAAAAGCGGTACAAAAGCGGTACAGTCTGTAGTAGTTCAACTTTGCTTTCTCTAGGATTAAATTTTTTAAAAATTTACTTTTTTAAATCTTTAAAAAGTTTAATAAAATATGCCTCACTTGGAGGACATATAACCAGCAACAAACTATACATAGTTGCCGATTTGATAAAATCCAATAATACAAATAGAAAAACCCATATACTTTATTTAATGGATAAGAAGTTTGATTATCGAATAAACGACCTTTGAGGCGAGGCAACTCTTCTATATTGTTTCCAATACACCTATTTCGAGTTACTTCATATTGCATACCCGCTAGGAGAACGACGATTTTTTTCCTATATTAATTTTTTATATATAAAATGCACATCAACCGAATGAGGCATTTTTACTATTTCATATTTTGTTTCTTCTATACCATTGTCGTAGTTATATCCATTATAAACCTTTGCCGGAATAGTATGAACAATTGACAAACTATTAATAAAAAGCTTCCAAGTGTTATCAAAAGTTCTATATCCGTAGTTAGTTTTCCTAAAGTGAGGACTTAATCCTTTTTTATTCAAGAAAAAGCCAAATAATTTATTGAATTCTATTGCTGATTCCATCACAAAACCCCTGCTTTATTTATACTCACTTCAAAAAACGCTCTGGTTCTTTTCATTTTTGTATTAAGCAGCATTTTGAAAGTCCTCAACATCAGAAATTTCTTCTTTCTCTTGCATTACGATTGGCATTGTTATTTCTTTATAAGAAGGGTTTGCAATCAGCATAATTGGTAAGTTTGAACCATTAAAACCAATTTGCACATTATCCTCATTAAAAGAAGCTAAGAATTCTAAAATGTATTTAGAGTCTACAGCGAAAACAACGTTGGCGTTTTTATCAGTGAAAGAATCAACGACCTCTGTATTGCCTTCAAAATCAGTGATTTTTATAACACCATTTTGAATACGAATAGTAATTGAACTATCAAATATTGAAGCCTCTTTTATCATCGTTTCCAAACCAAATCTACTAATAGTTATAGTTTGTATTAATGACTGAGGCACAATTCTTTTCCAATCAGGATACTTACCATTGATAAGTCTTGTTGAGTAGCTCACGCTTGTCGTATGAACAGACAGGTTAACATCATCAATCTCAGCAGATATATTAAATCCTTTGAAAAGCTTAACTATGGTTTGTATTCCTTGCTTAGGAACAATTACTTCTGTATCAGATAAGTCTGTTTCAGTTGTAATTGATGCTAGTCTTTTAGTATCAGTACCGACAATATTGAATACTCCGTTTTTTACTTGAAGTAACGCTCCATTAAGTTCAAACTTTGCTTCATTACTTCCTATAGCGTGAAGAACTTGTTCCATTTGGCCTATTTGATTGCTAAAATCAAAACTATTTCCATTTGTTGAAATTTCTATACTTTGAGTATTAGCCATAATTTCAATTTTCACTTTACTTCTACCGCTTTTTACCATTATTTGTTCAGGCTGTAATTCAACTTGAACTTCATCAGTCTTTGCAGCTTTCAAGACAGTAAGGAATTTTTTTCCATCAACAGAAAAAGCACTAAAGTTATCATCCGTTAAATCACTTGATACAAAACTGATATCTTTAAAAATAACTGTTTGGATCATATCTGTAGCTTTAACTTCTAACTTACCGTTTGTACCTACTAATACTATTTTACCAACGAAATCACCCTCTTTTGGCATAAATGTGTTAGCTACTGCTACTGAATTTAAAAGACCTGCTGTGTTAAGTGTAATTGTTTTCATTATTATTTCCTTGTTTCCGATTGGAACTTTCACTAGTCTGCTTATATAAAAGTGATTCTACATGTAGATATCAGTACTTTTGTACTTTTACTTTTTGAAGTTTTCATGAGATTCTAAAGGGAGTTTTTATTTTTTGTTAGAAGTTTTTATAGCAATGCTAAAGTACTTCGTTTTTTGTTAGGGTATAATTACATAAAAAAATTATTGGATTCTTATGTTTTACTATACTATTTCTCTCATATTTCTATTCTTGCTTATCATGGGCGCATATAACGCAATACTTATATGTATATTGTTTATAGGTTTCTATGAATTAGTAGCTGCAAATAAAAAATATACTTACTTAAAAGTCTACATAGAGAAATTCATTTAATTAAAAGCTGATGTCAACACCATAAGGGCAATTACTAAAACTATTGTCAGTAGCACTGCTAATGTAGTCTGAAAAGCTTGTTTTGACAAGTCTTTATTTGTACTCTTATGATATATATATGACACCATTGCTACATAAATAAGAGCTGCAACACCACCAAAATTTCCACTAAAAAGATAATTAACTAAAACCATAACAATTAATGGAACTACAGTTGCATGAGCAACACCCTTGATGTATGCTACTATTATTAATTTTTTTATTTCTGTTTTCATATTAAGTCTCCTACGACTGGTTTTCAAGGCATAGAAGTATCCCGTAAGGGCTTCTATAACCTTTGACGGTTAAACTCCCTTACGGAGATGGACTTATTTTATTTCACTTACGCTGCTAAAAAATCAAACAGTGACGTTTGAATAACAGCTTTTTTACTGAACAATCTAAATGCTTCTTTATAAATTTCATCACCAGAAATATTAAATACAAGAACATTGCTGTCTCTGTGATCATCTATCTCCAGTCCATCCACATTTCGGTTTAGTTCTATTCTTTGTTCATAGTTTTGGGTGATTTTAATATTTCCTTTACCGTCAATACTGTATCCACCGCTAAAACCATCAATCGAATAGCCACTACCGCCGCCATTGTTTCCGCGAGGTATAAGACTTGTAATATTTGCCTTAAACTGTTTCCAGTCTTTAAAAGTGTTAATTTTATTTTTAAAATCAAACACTTTAGCATTCTCACTGCCTATTAATCTCCACATAAAATTTTCAATATTTTCACGAAGCACGTCATCATCGCTGATTACCTCTTTACAAGGTATATTCATTACATTGCGAACCCACTCTAGCAATTCTGCATTATATAAACCATCATAAGTTGGTAAATCTAATGTATCATTGTCGTGAGAGCCGCAAGTTGATAATTTTGTTCCATCGAGATAATACCGATGTGAGATGTTTTCATTAAGTGAGAATGAAGAGTATGAAAGATCTGTACTGACACGAAAATATGAAGTATAAGGAATAAGAAACAATCTAACGCTTCTTAGTCTATTCACTAATTCTATATCGCTTAAAGCACCGTCTCTAGTTAAATAAGCAGGAGTATCAAACCAAAAGTCATTATAACGACCCGGGCTATCCTTGCTTTTTAGAATAGCTTGTTTTAATAGCTCTCTAATATTCTCAATAGATGGTAGTTGCTTACGATAGTCAATACCAGAATAAGTAAAGTATTCAATACTTAAGAGTTCAAAAAAACTATATTTTTTCATCAAGTTTCTTTTGTTGACTTCTTCTCGTTTTTTAAAATACCCGCTCCAGTTTCCTTCTCCTCTAGGCGCAATAGGCTCTAGTTCAAGCTCATCATCACTCCCATCATCAAATAAAGACAATTGTTTGCCCGCATCTGATTTCTCAAAATTCTTTAAAATATCAATCCAATCAAGAATAGATTTACATACACCAGATAGCATATATTCATCAGTTCTTGCGTTGTGACCTTCTTTAAACCCATAAGAGACTTTAACCTCTAACCAAACTATGTAATCATAATTTGATTTATTGGCTTTGTCTCTAAGAGTAAGCAACTGATATTTTTCTTTTTTTTCTAATAGAACTTCATCGAAGTGTTTAGTTAATTTATTTAACTCTTCAACACTAGATGATGTATCTTTTTTTATTATGCAACAAGACATCTCATACTCCTTGAAATGGAACCCATGTTCTTAAAGCAATTTCTTCAACGCAATAAGACATTTCCGGTTCTTCTTCTAATTCACTCATGCTTAATACAAGCCCTTGTGCGCCATTCTCATAGTCACGATAGATTTCCATTTCTGGAAAAAGCTGTTTAGCTTCTTCTGTACTTATATGAAAAGCTAAATAACCGTGTGCTAAGTGCTTTCGACAAAGAATTTCATCAATCATTTTAGCGATTCGCTTAGGACGTTCGATTGTGTGATCAAACATTTCGTATATAGATTTTTGTTGTTGTTTTGATAAGTTTCCGTTCATAATAAGTCTCCTAAGACTAAAATAGGCATAGGAGTTCTCACGAGGAGTTCCTAGCCACACATGTGTACATGTGGTTGAAACTCCAAGATGAAGTTAATTTACTAATTTTTTTACAATAAAAATCCTTCTGAATTAAATCAGTGTTAAAAATTTAACAGTGCTAACTAATTAGTGGGAATTTTTATTGAAGTTTAATTTATTTTATATTTAGGATTTAGAGTTTTTGTTACTGTTTCATGAATTTTAAAAAGTTGTTTTTCCTCAACTTCACCAATTTTAGAATCAAATCTTTCAGTTGCGAAACTTTTGATTTGAAAGCATTCAATCGATGAAATCTTAGATAGTCCGTTTTCATTATTATTAAATATTTTAATAATCCAAGGAAAATCAACATAATAATCTTTCCACTCAGTAATGGGGACAACAATTTTCAAGCCAAATCTTCCAATAGCATCATCATTGATAACAACTGCCGGTCTCAGCTTTTTAATCTCGCCGCCAATACTTGGTTCAAAATCCACCATCCATATTTCGCCTTGCCTAATATTCATAAAGTTCTGTCCCTTTATTTCCTAAATCTTTACATAAACGTAAATATTCTTTATTTTTAGATGCTAATTTTGCTCCGTTTTCCCATTTTTCAATTTCTTTCTTTTCCAAATAAGCTTCTAGAGCCTCTTTATATATAGCTGACATTGATAATTTAAGATCTCTTTTGAGCGAAATTAGCTGCTCTTTTAATTCATTAGGTATTGTTACTGTTACTTTATTAGCAGTCATATCATACTCCTTATTTATTAGCATATTATAACACATATTAAATAGCCGTAACATTTGTTTGAATTTTTATTATTTTTATAGCTTGTTCCTTTTGATAATTCAAAAAGACATACCAACTCCGTTAGGAGTTTGACACGATATGTCTTGTTCCTATTGAGGGGTTAGCTAATTAAAGCAACTTGTTTTTTTGACAATAAAAATCCCTCTGAACTGAATCAGTGTTCAAAAAGCAACAATGCTAATTGGTAATGGGATTTATTTATTGATTATTTATTCGATTATGAGCTTCAAGATAAACTTCTTTATCTTCTCGTTTGCCAACAGCAACGACTTCTACAACTTTAGCAGTATTATTCTCTATTTTAATGACGATTCTATACGTTGCATTCGCTACATATGTTTTTCTACATCCTTCTAGGTTTAATCCGCCTTGATTGTGGAGTCTTTTGCTATGCTTCTCGGGTTCAGTTTCGTATCTTTCAAAATACTCATAAACTTCTAAAGCTACTGCATCTGATAGTTTGTCTAAATCATCGTACACTTCAGAGTAATATTCAATTTTAAACATCTCCTATTCCTCTTTTCTTGAAGTATTCTTTCATTTCTTCATGACTGATCATCTTTGCAGGCGTCGTTCGATTAAAAACTCTTTCTTTTAGCATTTCTGCGATTCCCATATCTTCTAGATAATCAGTAGCAGCTCTCATGCGCTCATATTCTTCAATAGGAACGATAACCGCTTCTGGTTTATTTCTTCGGACAATCGCGAGTTTGTTTAGAGCACTTGAAGTAACTACATCTAGGTATTTTCCCAGTGATTTTGTCAATTCTGTTATTCCAACCATCTCTTCTTTTGTGTAAGCAACCATTGTTAGCTCCTTGTATATATTATTACATGTATTATAACATATGTTTTTATATGTATTTATTCTAGCTCCAATTCCGCTACGAGCAATTAAATTAAACTAATTTATTTTATTTGCTTCTGAAATCATTTTCATGAAGTTCTTTTCTAAACACATTCCATCAAAACATTGAGGTATCACGGTAGTTTGATCGTCGGTTTTACTTCTCTTATTTAAACGCATAAAAGTGTATTTACCCTCTGATAAATCTAACTGTAATCTCTCTTTTAACTTAGCCCAATCAATAATCAGCTGCTTAACAGTGTTTATTTCTTCAAGTGAAGTAGATTGTGCATGCGTCCACCTGTAGGTTGGATAATCAAAGATACTAAAATGTTCTAATATCTCTTTTGTGGAAGCTTTTGGATACTCACTAATGTACTTCTTAATACTATTTAATGCTCCCTTTGCTGCCCCAACACCAAGTAAACCCATTGGTTCAATGTCTGGATTGTGTTCATACGCTGTCAATAATCTTTCACTGTCAGATGAATGTGCAAATTTTAATTCATACACACCATCTTCGCTGATGATTTTTGGTTCTCTTTCGTATGCAATATTAAAATATGTATCTGATTCATTAATAACACCAGATGCTATATATTGCTTTAAAAGTTTTAGCGTCTTTTCGATATTTACTTCATTATAAGTTGTAGAATTTCTACTACTAATTTCATCAAATAGTGACATTTGCATATAGCTCATAAGACTGTCTTTTGTCTGTTTCCAGCCCATCCACTAATTAAGTGAATAGTTTTTGAATCATCTACACTGTAGACAATAGTTGCACGGCCTGTATTCCATTCCATATCTTCATTTTTCTTGATTGTTTCAAGGTTTGTACTAACATGAAGATATAAAGGAACAAGTCCACTTAAATCAAACGCTCTCTTTAGTCCTTTAACCCAAAAATGTTCACTAGGAGACATTCTAAGTGCAGGAGCTTTTTTTATAGTAATGTTGCTCATTATATGAGTCCTTTATGTTTATTTTAAAATAATTTACCAGACTGAAATGTCATTATTTGCTCATCTGAATAGTTAATATCATTTGCAATCAGTACTCTTTGAGTATATGATTGTGCAATTTTCAACATTCTATTTATTGAATCATCCGATATATCCATAGTATGAATAAACCTGTTGAGTTTCAAACAAGTTTCTAACATAACACCGCTTCCACCAAATAAATCTAAAACACTATCTCCTATTTTCGTAGATTGATTAACAATCTGCTCAATTAAGTTGAATGGTTTTTGAGTTGGATAACCACCTTGTTTTGGCAGTGGGGGTCTGGTAATTTCAAAATCTAGCATTGTGTTGTCGCTATAGAGTTTTCCACTATGACTAAAAACATAAATGTCTTCAGGAGGCATGGTGTATTTTCCCATATTGCAAATAGTTCCGTTTTTGTTAAGTTTTAGATAGCTACCTTTTCCCGCAACTTTTAAGTTAGTTGGAGCAAAAGCCCTTAGATATTTATCAGCAGCAACTTTTGAACTCTTTCCTCCGGCAATCATAAAATATAATTGTGAATCTTCAGTTCTAAGCATTTTTTCTGCTTGATTTATAATTTTCTCAAATTCTTCCGGTTCAATCATATGGTAGTTAGATAAATCTCTATTTCCACCTTTTTGACCACCAGTCCTATAAGGAATATCTAAGAAGATAAGATCGTAGTGAATATTGGCTTTTAAAATATTCGGAATTGCTAATCTTGAATCAGTTTTTTCAATTACTGCTTCGATTTCAGCACCAACAAGTAAGTACTTGCCTCGACCTGTTCTAATTATTTTAGAGCCTACTGATTCATTGATTCTACCTCTTATTGTAGTGTGCTTTTCAGAGTCGAAATGCTCATATAATTCAGATAGTTCAACTTCTCTCTCCTGACTTTCTAAATAGCTAATAATTCTGCTTCTTAAACTCATTTATTTATCCTCTAATAATTAATAGTGGTTGCAATACAAAAAACAATATTTGTTCCCACCATTTTAATTTCTTTAAATTTTTATAGTTAGTTATCATTGCTGTAAGTGCCAAAATAAATGCCACTACACAATAAATCATTACTAACCAACGTATTATTTCTATTATCATTCTGCATCCTCTTCTTTTTGCCAACATGTAACTAATTCAAAACCATTTAACCCTATCTTTTTACCAACTACAGTCACTCCATAAGCAGGATGCGTGTATCTAATTTTAGAGCCGCACTCTGCTTGTAAAAAAGCTTTTTCAATAGCCCTTTCGAGACGAGATAAATCCTCTTCTGCAAAGCGCTGAATTAACCTTTTATGAAAATGAGCAGTAGTGATAAATTTTGGATTTGTTTTGATTTTTTGTTGCAAGTTTTTTGTTGCAAGAATAAGGACTTCTGTTATATTGTTTAACATAAGTAACTCCTAAAATTAGGCATAGGAGTTCTCACGAGGAGTTCCTAGCCACACATGTGTACATGTGGTTGAAACTCCAAGATGAAGTTAAACTTGTTTAATTGTTTTTATTTTAATAATCTAGTTCTTAAAATGGCTGTTGCTACTCATACTTTATGAATTGCCCGTGAGTCAAATTTAATCCATAGACAACTGTTTTGTAGCTATCAACTATTTTCACAGAACTAACATCGCCGGATTCATCCATTTGTGCAAATTGCTTTCTCTCTTTAGTGGAAGTGCCTTTTAAAATCACCTCACTACCATCAGTAAGAGTTAATTTTTTATTCAAAGCACCACTAGCAATAAGAATAGCAGCTTGCCCTTCGTTTGGATGTTCAATAGATGAATTCAAAAAGCTTGCACTTCTTAGTTCATCAAAGAATATTTTCTTCAACTTTGATTTTAAGAGTTGTTCTTCAACTTTCCAACGTGGAATTTGAATTTCCTTGAACATTTGAGGTTCTGCACCTGTTCTGATACTAATCTTTTCAAAATCAATATCATCATTAATGTTCAAAGGATTTTCAAATAAGCTGAAAAACTTCTCGATACTTGCTCTAAAATTAGGTAGTTGCTGTTGAAAGACCATGAAGAACTGACCAAACTTTTTATAATCCTCATTATCTGGATCATAAAATGAAACCATAGGGCGATACCCTTGTAGTCTCAACGCATTTGCCATTTTTTCATCTGCCGACGATGGATTAATGATTAACATCAAAACACCACCAATAGCTGTAGTTAAACCCCATCTTTCAATAAAGTCTAATTCCAAACGTGAGCCAGAAGCACTAACGTCATAGGGAGGATTCAAAAAATTAAGCCCAACCCAGTGATTACTTTTTCTAACACCACTAATTGCATCAGCATTTAGTACAACATCAATATTTCTTTCAGTAGCTATTTTTGCTCTGTTTTCGTCAAGTTCAATTGCAAAACATTTACAATCGTACTCATTCCCAAACATCTCAATAGCTTCACCCTCTCCCGCACAACAATCTAATGTATAGACTGTTTTGTTTTCTGGAAAAGTTATTGTTTTGCTAACAACCTTTCTTATTGTTTCAATGCTCGTAGGGTAGAATCCCATTTTACTTTCACATGCTAATCTAGCCATTATTTTTTCCTTTATTTTTTTATGTGTTGTGCTTTTAATTATAAAAGTACATTTAAAGCAACTTATTTTTTGACATTAAAAAACCCTCCGAACTAAATCGGTGTTTAAAAAGCAACAATGCTAATTAGTTTGGGATTTTATTTTTTAGTGGTGAGTGTGAGGCTTTGAGTCTGGAGATTTGAATTCTTCACCAAATGAATATATTATTTTGATAAAAATAACTGCCATAACAATAATTGCTACAATACCTACTCCATATGCTAATAAATCCATCTATATCTCCTTCTCTAATTCAGTAAGTTTTACGTCATACTGATGTTTATTCTTAAAGTATATTATAGCCGACAATATCATAAAGAACAATAATGCAACAATACTAAAAATAAACATCCCTAATTGAATGTGTTTCTCAGAAGGTGTTTCCACAATCTTTATAAAAACCATTCCTACTCCTGCCATAAACATAGCAATAAAACCTAGGGCATAAAACATATAACCTCTTATAGTATTAACCTCTTCTCTTAATCTATCAATTTTTGCCATTGATTTTTCCTCTTTTATTTTTTATGCAGCCCAAAGTAGTTCTGATTCTATATTCAACACATCTTTAAGATGCCTAGGATGTATCATTGCTACACCGCTGTCTACTGAATCAATCCCTATACTTTTAGCCCACAATATATTTTTTCTAGTTCCTATACCGCCACAATGCACAGGTAAACCGTACTTGTGTGATAACTGGACCAATCTATTTCCATTTTTGTATTTCCAAGGCTTAGTGCCACCGATAAAGACCCCATCAAATAATCTAGCTTTAATTACATTTTCAATATGAGTAAAACTCATACCGTCCTGTACGGCTAAATAATATTTATGATACGGAAAAGCTTCGTTAAGAAACTCAATCCAATCAATAGACCTTTTCATTGATAATAAACCCTCTCCTACAACATCTGGAACTACAACAAAATCAGGTTCATCTAAAACACCTCTTCTTACTTTTAATTCAACTTCTAAAAGTCGATTGTAAAACTTGGTTGAGTTAAACACCTTTCCTTGTTTATAGTCAGAAAAAGCACCGTTATCTAAGAACCAAGGCATCTTATTTGCAGTAACATTATTAAATGTATCTCTTGTTAAACAAGCTCCAAATTTATCACCATAGTTTTCAACGATGCCATCTCTTCTTTTCCCTGTAGGACATGCGAAATATATCTTCATTTCATTTATCCGTAATATTAAGCAGTAAATGAATTATCTCTCTTACTGTACTAGTATTTTTAATTTCATAGAGTAAAGAAAAATCATATTGATTTCTAAATCTTCTTAAAGAAGGCTCATTGTCAGTACTATTTTCATAACTCTCTATGAGCTTCTTTTTCCATAAGCGGCCATTCTCTTTTCTAAAAGCATAAAGGGCTTCTGCAATCAACTCACAGTTTCTTTCTTCACGCAGATAGTTTTCACAAGCTGTTACGTTTGTAAACACAAGAGTCTTATCGTTTAAGTACCATTCATAATGTGACTCAGAGACAAACGTATCATTATCGTAAAGAACGATTAGATTTCCTTCTCTTCTACACATAAGTTTTTTTGGTTTATTTCTAATTACAAAAACTAAACTTCTATTTGTTATCTCCAACAAATCCTCATCTGTTTTAATAATTATTTTTCCTTTTTTTATTAACATCTTATTTTCCTAAGCCGCAAAATCAAAAAGTGAAAGTTGGACTTTATTTACAACAGGTTTAACATCATTAGTAAAATTAGCTTTTTTAACTTCTTTCATTAACTCTATATTTAGTTGCTTTTTAGCTTCCTTTAACTCGATCTCTTGTGCATTTAATTTTTCATGCTTGGCTTTTAGTTCTGCAACTTCTTCATTTTTCGAAAATTGACTATAAGCTTTAACAGCTTTTCTAATCTCTTCTCTCCAAATTTCCATATACTCGCTAAATGCTTCTTTGATTGCATTATCTAAGTCTCTGTAATCACTATAAGCACCCCAATTTTGATTAGACATAATAGAGTTGTAAAACTCTCCTAGTCCATCTCTGCTACCGTTTAACTCTTCATAGATTGCGTAAAACTGCTCCCCGTGAGATAATGTAGATTTACTATTTAAGTTTCCACCGCACTCGTGCATAGGATTTGAATAGCCATTTACGTTAAAGTGATAATTAGCAGCAGTCTCAAAATACTCTCCATAGAATCCATGAATATTATAGTGAGCAATAAAGCCACAATGATTCGTGAAATGTTGATAGAGGTCTTTTTTGAATAGTGTGCGTTTGAAGTGATTGTTAAGTAACTTAACAAAATTAATGTATATTTTCTTTTTATCTAAATCAGTCATATATTTAACAGACTCAAAAGTTAAAGACTTTGCTTTTATATTGAAGTTCTTAGACTTTAAGAAGTTTCTAGCAGCCATAACAAACCTCCTCTTCATTACACCAAATCTCAGTGTTGTTTGGAAGTCTGCTTACTCCTAGAAATACTCTAGCTTTTACTCGTACATCTTTTTCTGTTTCACAACTAAAAAATTGTGTAGCAAAAAAATCACCTACGAACCTAACGAACCATTTTTTTTCTATTGTTTTTCTCATAATAAGTCCTTGACTAAATTTAATATTAGGCACAGGAGTATCCTTGCGGAGTCCTATAACCTTAAAAGGTTAAAAACTCCGCTAGGAGTTTAATTACTGTTTTTATTTTCTAGTTAATGTACTTTTTATTCGCTAATTGAAAAATCAATTGCATCACGAGCACTTCCATCATAAGTACCACCATCTGCAATATCAAGCGTGTCAGCATCTTGAATAGTTTGTGAAGTATAAATATTATATTCATACTCTCCAGACGTATTCAAAAACATTGCGAATATCATTTGTTTGTGCTCAAATACGACCTCACCTTTATCTTCAAGCATTGCTGCTTTTTCATCAAGGTAAGGATTTGATTCTCGCACTCCCCAATCATATTCGACACCATCTTGTATTATTACACCACAGTCGTTACCATCTAAAATTGCTTGATTAATAACATAAATATTATCGTCACTAATTTCAATATCACTGTCTTTTACTGTAATCTCATGTCCTAATATTTGCATTTTATTACCTTTTTTATTTTTTTTATTTTGCACGATCTTCCCAACTTTTTGAATCAACCTTGAAATTTTCGCAAGTGCTTAATTTCCCGATATATCCGCATGAAGGGCATTGTGTCATTGCATAGCACTCTTCTAGTGTTCCGCAGTTGTCACAACAATAGACTTGCTTTTTTTGCTTGTCATTGCTTTCAGCTAAAACCAATTTCTTCATTTTATGCTGCCTTTTTTATTAAATTATTTAATATATCTACTTTGCCATTTGTATCAATATACATATCATCAAAATGCAAGTCCATTTCTGCACCGCATCTCACGACTTCATCTACATTAATATATCCCCACTCACTACACCATTCATCTGCTTCATTTTTGACATATCCGAATGTTTGTGCTTGAGAACCCTCAAACTCATCATCCGAACCACCCACATCTGCTTCAACAACATACCAAGTCATAGAAGATGTAAATAGTTTTAAACCAACAGGCTTAACATCTACACCATCTAGCTCGTATGTTTTTGGCATATTTGCGAGAGTGTCATATATGCGTTGCACTTGTTTTTCTGTAAGTAAAGGAGAGTTTGGTAAAGAAGCTTTTTGTTTTAAAGGCTCTGCATTTGGATCAATAAGTCCATTTTCTCTACAAACCTCTAAAATAATTTCTTGTAAATCATGACACTCATCTTCAAGTAATGATAAATTAACTTTTATCGCTTCAATGTTTAATGAAGTAAGCTCGTTTAACTTTTCTTTGTCTTGAAGTTTTGTGTAAATTACTTTAGTTAATTCTTTAGGATATGGCAAAGGTTGAGATTTCTCTAACCATGCAGAAAATGAAGTCAATAATTCCTCTTTATTTCTACCAACTAATACACTAAAGTTAGTATCACTTATTGATGGAGAATGATAAAGGATAGCGTGAGCTAAACCATCATTAAGACTTATCATCTTTCGTCTGTTTCCTGCTTTGTTAATGTCAAAATAACCAAAACTTGCATCCACAGAATGTTCATTCATTCTAACTCTACCTTGCATCAAAACAGAGGTAACGGATTTAACCATAGACTCCTGCCCGATTGTTTCAAGGTAGATTAATGTACCGCCATCCAGAACATAAGCTTCAATATCACAAACAGCACCGTCAAACCTAATCTTAGGAATATATTTTTTGTACCCCTCAATTAAATGAGCGATATTCTCAACATAGTCTCTTGAATAGCTGGTAGTGCCATCTAATATTCTTAGCCTATCATCGTAGGTTGTTTCGATTTTTCTCCAACCGCCATTAACAAAGATTTCATCTTTTTCTTTGAGGATTGAAATATCAGTAATTTTAAAGTTTAAGTATGCGCCCATAATAAGTCCTTTTGTGACTAGGAAAGTGATATAGAATCACTATTAATATTTAATTAAAGCCACAAAAAAGAGAGTACTATAGTAGGCAAATGCCACATAGAATTTCTCTAGTTCGTGGCAAGTGCCTGTTGTTTGTATATAGCAGATTTTCTTTACACTATTATGTTGTAATAAGCCTCTGCGTGTGATATGTTTTGTTCCATGAGATACATGAATTTTTGAAAATCAACATTAGGATTAACAGTGTCAATCCTTGATTTCTCTCCTTGCACCTCTACTTTAAATCTCAGAATAGGGAAAAAATCACTTCCTTTTGACGGAAGTTGTGTGATTCTCAACCCGTGACTTTCATAAAATTTATAACCTGACTTAACAGATTTATCTATCATTATTGGCTTCATTTCGATTCTCCTATCACTTTTCCATTCTTGATATGCACATAACTTTCGTCTGTAAAAATATTTCTATATTCTGTTGGAATACAGTCATAGCTTACAAAATGCTCTTCAATCCTAGTTGGGACCATGTCCATTTCTAAAATCTCTAAAGTTAAACCAACTTGACGAAATGATTCTTCAACCATTCTATAAAGTTCGTCTTGTCCATATCTTGCAATATCAAAAGCAGTAAAATCTAGGTTTGCACTAATACGCTCATCAACCATTACGACATCATTAACACTGTAATCTTCTATATTGTATTTACAACAAGAATCTATATGTTCAATAATGCCAAGATTAACATGAGCTTCAATATCATATTGAAGACCATGTTCTAGCGTGTCAGTAAAATTATGAGGACTTTCTCCATCGGCAATAATATCGCTGATTTTCATAAAAGCCTCTTCTGCTGTATTTGCATGTACTTTTGCTTGATAGCCAACTAATACCGTTTCTACTTCTTCAAAAGGAACTAAATAAGTATTCATGATACACTCTCTTCACTAATTGTGATAAAAGTCACGAACTCATCAGCCGTTCCTTGTCTACGAAGAATAGCATTTGGATATTGAGCTATGTCGTAAAAAGCACTTTCGCTTATTATCTCATCTTTATTTATTTGAATAGTGTGTGAGGCCTGTTGAAAAAGAGCAGATTTTAATCTCTCTAAATCGTTATACATAGATTGCATCAAGTCTCTAATAGCTCTTATATTCTCGGTTTCATATTTTTCACATACTTCATAGTTAAATGCCAGTTCAGATAGAGAAACCGATTCGGTCGTATCAACATCAGCTTCCATAAAATAGTCAAATGCGTAACCGATACTTCCAGGATGTTTACTAAACACATCATCTACTATAAAAATTTTTATTGTATTTTCTATTGTTTTCATAATTTAATCTCCTATGATTAAAAAAATAAGCATAGAAGTCCCCATAAGGGCTTCTATACTAAGTATATATACCCTTGTGGGGAAACTAAAGATTAAAAATTAAATGCTAATTGAGCACCTTTTATTTCATCTGGCATAGCATCAAACAAATTGTTAGAAGCTTTCACTTCAACTTTTCTTTGTTTTTTACCTTTACCGACATAAGCCACAAAAGACGGAGTCTCTTGAGCAGGTGTTTCAATTTTGCTAAGATCTAAACTAAATTTTGTTGAAGTGTAACTGTTCAGAAAAACTTTTCTATCCTCTAGTTCAGCGTATAGCTGACCATTAGCGGGTGAGGTTTTAAAAACAGCACTTTCATCATAGACAAGAACAGTGTCTCCTTCTTTGAATCCATAGTCTTCTCTCTCTTCTTCTTTCATAGAACAAATTGATACGTTTGATGATTGACTAGCAATACCAAACAAATCAGCTAAATCACTTCCCCAATTTCCACCGTGTCCATCATGCACGGATAAACCGTCTTTTTCATTTTGGATAGCGTTTTCAACTAGTTCAGTTTTAATAGTTTTTGCTCTATCAATAATAGCTTTTAAAGTATCGTATAGCATGAATACATCTTCTTTTTCTAAAACGTCCTTGATAGATTCCATGCTAATTAAAACATTTTCATCACCAGATTCATTCTCAAAAGAGATATTGTCGTTTTGTGCAATTCCGCTTTTTCTATTTATTATTAGTTCTTCAGCTAATCTAGCAATCTTGAGATATTCTTCTCCGTAGTTCTTGAACTTTTGTTCAAGCGTTTGTGGAAAATGATCTTCAATTTTGTTGATTATGTCTTCTAAAGGCTCAATCTTGTATCCATTTACCTTATCGCAGATGATTTTATTACCATCGTTAGATAATTCAACATATACTTCTTCACCTTTATAGAGAACCTTGTCAAATACTTTAATATCATAAGAACTAAATTTATTAGCTCTTTCGTCTAACATCGATTGATAATACAATTCAAAAGCATCAAAATCTCTATCATTACCGAAGTTTTTAATAGAGTTCATTTGAATATCTTTAGAGCTTGACTCACCACTTAGAATAGCTTTTGCTAATGATATGGATAGGTAAATCTTTGATATAATCTCCAACTTTTCCCCCCATTCACACCGTGCATGCGACTTTCATCGCACACGGCGTTCCATCGAATTTATTTAACTTTCTAACATTTAACTTGATAAATACAAAGTACCCTTAGTTACAAATTACTAGCAGTTTTGCTTGTTCTCTCAATTTATTTACTTTTTTAAGTTGTTTAGTTGTGAGATTGAGCATTTGAATATATTCCCTAATTGTTTCATCTTTCGTTGCGTGTACTAACCGATGTATATTTTCCTCAATAATGACGAGGTTTTTATATTCATCTGTTCCATTTAAAGCACGAGGCTTTTTATGATGACAGTGCATTTCACTCGGATTTAACGGCTTTTCAGTTATGTAGCATTTACCATATTGTCCAACAAACAGTGATATTCGATTATCGTTGTATTCAACAGTCTGCCCTTGTATATGGTTTTCCATTAGATACTTCAAGTCACTTGTACTTACTGCTTTTTGGTTTTTGTGGATTTCTTCTCTGTCTGTCGCTATATAGGGTGTGTAACCACTATATTGAAAAGCTTTTTGATGTTGAATGTATCCTATGGGTAGCATTGGTGTGTCATAGACGAATCTTAACTGTTCACTTTTGCCATAACTTTTGACCATATATTTTGGGATTGATTCGTTTGCTTTCTTCCTGCGAAGAGGTAATCTGTTCCTAAGAGTCGAGCGAGTAATAAAGGCGATTTCACTAAAATCTTTTGAGCAATGTGTAGCACAATTGTAGTAATTATGTACCCCTAAAACATAAGAGTTGTAAGCGTTTACCGCTTTGCTTCCTTTGTTGTCTTTTGGTTTTTGCATTTTCTTAGCGTGTTCTCTTATCGTAGCCACTATCTTTTGATAGGCTTTATTGCCTATTTGGGATTTGACTACAAATTTGTCTTTATCGTTTCTATCTTTTCTCTTTTTTGTAACTTTCAATTTTATCCCTAAGAAATCTGAATAATCTTTCCGAAGATTGACTATTTTTGACTTTTCAGGGCTTATTTCAAGTTTGAGTCTCTCTTTTAACCACTTTTTAGTAGCTTCAAAGATTTTAACTGCGTCACTATGGTTTCTACAGAATAGTTTAAAGTCGTCTGCATAGCGAACTATGTAAACTTCTTTGAGTTTGGTTTTCTTTAAGGCTCTTATTCGGCTTCCATCAGTAATTGAGCCGTTCTTCCGCACTCTTTGGTAATATTGATGTTCCGTTTTCATCTCTTCCCATTGAGATTTAATCCAATGGTCATATTCATTAAGTGCAATATTTGCAAGCAATGGTGAGATGATACCTCCTTGCGGAGTGCCTTTTGTTGGAATACCGATTCCTTCTATTTCTGCTTTTAGGAGTTTTGAGATGATTGCTAATAGCGATTTATCTCTAATTCCTAAAGACCATATTTGTTTTAGCAGTTTCCCGTGGTCGATGTTATCAAAGAAACCTTTTATATCAACATCTACTACATAGTGTAGGTTTGCTACTTGTGCAAGGAAGTAAGCTCTGGCGATAGCGTGTTTTGTACTCCGAAGAGGTCTGAAACCGTAGCTGTGCTTGTAGAATTTAGCCTCACATATTGGCTCCATTACTTGTAATATACATTGTTGGATTAATCTATCACTAATGGTAGGTATTCCTAGGGGTCTCTTCTTTCCGTCGGGTTTGGGAATTTCAACTCGTCTTACTTTTTGAGGTTGATAGTTCTCTAGTTTCCGTCTTACAAGTGCTATAAGGTCTTTTGGTTCAAGTTTAGCTAAACTAGCTATTGTTTTGCCGTCAGTTCCTTTTGTGTTGCTTCCTGTATTTTTCTTGATATTTCTGTATGCCATTAATATGTTTTCTTCACTGATGATTTTACTCATCAAATCTTTAAACACATAGCCGTTTTGGCTTTTAGCATATAGGTCATCTTGAACTTCTTGAAAGTTATAATACTCATTATTACGGAGTTTTTGTTTCTTTGGGTTCTCTGATTTACTCAAAGTCGGTCTCCTTTCATTGCTGAATTTCGCCCTCTTTTAGTCTTACTCGAACCTTTGATATTTAGTTTTATGTTATCTGTGTCAGATAAATTCGACTAAAGCCCTTTCCTCCTTCTCCCATTACAAGAGCTATCAACGGTAGTGGCTTCACTTTCACTTAGATTAAGAGATTTTAATATCTTGCGAATTTATATATCTCAATACTTCATAGCTCGTTAAAGCTCCATATTC
>ERZ890953.685-NODE-685-length-18705-cov-5.437373_pt1 | contig 18705 bp, 34 predicted proteins | sample MGYA00521264_ERZ890953 | MGnify/ENA primary metagenome ERZ890953 (study PRJEB32303, sample SAMEA104408629) | aquatic metagenome | biome: Brackish water; feature: Chemocline; material: water | place: Baltic Sea | collected 2014-10-26T21:54:00 | depth 200 m ...
CTTTCGTAGGGTGTCGGACTATATCTTCAATACAAATATATTTCGTTATGTACTGTTCCGCATTAGGTAAACTCCAGTCAACCCTCGTATCGTTCTGATAGAACAAGGGGGTTTTGTGTGAGAAGTCTGGTAGAATGTGAGGGTATACAACAGAGATTAGCTTCTGTAGGTTTTCCCCTCCAATTCTAACTCTATATTTGAAACCCCAAGGCTTCGGGGTTAGTGTAGAGCCAATCCCAAACTCACTGAGAAGATGTTGTTGTAGCAATTCCAGTTCTTCTTTTGGGTATGCCTCTAAACAAAGCCACCCAATGTTCTGAACAGTGCCCTTCTTTCTATTCTTAGCATGCTCTAAGTACCCGTCACACATCCAAATATGAGAGAGAGATACACTATCAATTCTACTTATATTATACCTATTAAGCTCTTTACGGCCATGATAGCAATACTTGTGTATCTTCTTAAGATACTCATGTTGCCTAGTCCACACTCTATACCCAGTGTATCCTCTCTTATCATGCTTTACTTTGAAAGTTGCCTTTACTCCAGAGACCTGAGAGAGGACATCATAGATGTGCTTTGCATATCCCTCATATCTAGAGTAAAAGTCTAGTCGTCCTTTGCCATCTATATAAGCATCACTTAAAGTTATCCCAATAACAATCTTCTTAATCTCACTACTGCTTAATCTTTTCATAGAATAGATTCCTTTGTTTACTTCTTAGTCTCTGAACCTTCCACTGATAGTGGCTTGGCTGCTGATTGCCCTGATGGGTTTCCAGCAATTAACGGAATGTTTTACTTGCGGCAAACACTTACAACTGTAAGTCCCTGATACCACAAGGATTCGTCTGTTCCAACTTACCTAAATGAGGAACAGTATTACCACGCTCTATAGTATCCCCGAAGAGTACCCCCGGTTCAGCACTACTCCATGCCCTCTCACATAGTTCCCTCCACAGCTCTACGTTATATGCATCTTCAGCGTTAGCCGATGGGTCTCCATTGAGGGCTGACAGCATGAACCTATCTGAGATACGAACAGATAAATTAGCATTCGTAAGGACCCCATCTGTATCCTTAGCCCTAATGAACTCCCAGATATCAGGGTGATCACAATCAAGGATCATCATATTAGCACCCTTCCTACGGCCACCCTGTGCTACTGCTTCTGTAGCCTCATTCTGTACCTTCATGAAACTAATGGGGCCAGAGCTACGACCAAGACCCTTACCAATTGGAGCACCCTTGGCCCTGAGGTGGCTAAAATTAGCTCCAACTCCTCCTCCCGATTTAGATATTAAGGCTGCATCACTATAGTACTTAAAGATGGAAGCCATATTATCTTCTACTGGCAAAGTATAGCAGGCACTATAAGACTCTATCTCTGTACCAGCATTCATAAGAGCTGGACTATTTAAAAGAAAATCACAGGTAGATAATACTTGCTTAAAGTCCTGCTCTTCCTTCTCACTACTACTAAAATGATTAGCAACACGGGTAGCTAGTTGATCCCATGTGCTCTCTCCGTCCAGGAAGTACCTCTTCTCTAGCACCTCCTGTGCTGTACTTGTAATACCTTTATCCATGTCCTACCTCAATCAAAGTAATCTAAGTTTATATTATGGGAATCTAGTATCTCATAATAAGTTAGCTCTAGTTGCTCTATGTTAATACTAGAATCCTCGTTCTTCCTGAGCTGTCTGAGGAGTTGACTTATATCCCACAAGGCACTAAAGAAGGATGTAGCCTTCAGGACTCTTTCAGCTTCCCCCCTCTCTTCATCTGTGAATCGAAAAGTAATTTCCATTGTTAGCCCATCCCTTCTTCATTCTGGACTCCATGAAGAGGACAACTACTATTGATAACATAGAACCCTGAAGGCCACCTTTCCTCATTATCTATCTTAGGACAAGTACAAGAAGATAAGAGCCAGAATCTGTGGAACCTTTTACTCCTACTAAATCCCCATAGACCTTGCAGTGCATAATTTAAGTCTGTCCATACCTTACTAAGAGAGCGCATACGATCAGTGGAGATACTACTATTACAAAGGTACTCTAGCTTTCTTACCTCTTCTTGTAGAATTTCAATGCTCTCTATAGTCTCCTCTCCAAGTTTCCTCTCATTAGCTAAACTTTTATTTATCATCATACCCTCCAGCTTCTCTCAGATTATTCCTAGCTATAAGTAGCCCCTCTTCATTCTTATTAAAAGCAAGGATGATAGAGACTAGGGATGGTCTATCAGTACACCTACAACCCAGACCAAGTATTTCAATCCTCTTAATCTCTAGCTCAGTAACTTTATTTTCTAGCTCTCTCTTCTTCCTCTTCATACTCTCTTAATAGGCTTTCCACTAGCCTCCTCCGCTTGTCCTATTTTGAATCCTTCGGTATCCCCTATGTGTGAGCTGTATCCATTCTTAGCGGAGTAACCATTGATAGTAAAGGAAGTTGGAGAGATGATACGCTTGATAGTACCAATACTACAAGCACTACACTCGTATCCAACAAGGAGATCCCTATCCTCTACTCTTAGCTTCTCCTCAAAGGTAGAACCACATTCCTCATTACTACACTGAAACTCATATGTTGGGCTCATCTTTACCTCCATGTACAACACAATCCTCGTTATACTCTCTTTCCCTACACTGACACATAGGGAGCTCCCAGTACTTGTATTCCTCTCTCTCCTCCTTAAGCTCCTCTCTCAGTACTTGTAGTGTCAACCATGTATCTCTATGTAAGCTAGCGTGCTTAGGCAATTCTTCTATGTCCATAGCACCCCTCATCCTCAGCTCTACAATAGAGAGTAGACTCTTCAGTAACTTCACCTTACTTCTCTTTACCCATCTCATATCGCTATCCACCCTTTATACTCCTGTAGACCCGAAGCCACCTTCACCTCTAGTAGTATCACCTAAGTTTTCTACCACCTCCATATCAGGATATGTAACTTGGTGAAAAACTATCTGAGCAATTCGATCCCCCTCTTTTACTACGAACTGATTCCCATAGCTATGATTGATTAGACACACCATAATTTCCCCAACATAATCATTATCTATTACTCCATAAGCACTAACCATTTTTCGTAGATGCTGACCAGAGCGATGAGAGATGATACCTGCAAGCCCTCTAGGGATTTCCATAGCTATACCAATGGGTATCAGAATTGATTGTTCAGGGAATAGAGTGAAACCTATTGTACTATACAAATCATACCCAACAGATCCATTGGTAGCTCTTGTTGGAATAATAGCCTTATCATTCAGTAATTTAATTTTCATCTTTCCTCCCTCTAAGACATATGATCTTATACTTACTCGAGCTAACTGGAACTAATGGGTAGCCAAGGTACTCACAAAAGTAGGCCCCCTTAAGATCCCTGTAGCAACAAGTATCCTCACAAGTATGCACTTGAATACAGCCATACTTATCCTCCTCAGCACTCCGCTCTATACCAATAGACTTGTACCCTCTATCCATTCTCTTCTCCATAAAATTTTGAATACCATAGGTAGTAGTTATCCTCACTAGTTGCATTGGCTAGTAGCTCATCAGCCCCATTACAAAGATCCTTTAAGCTGTATAAGTCAAAGGAACCACCAGCATTAACTAGATAGCACTTGGATATATCCTTTGATACATCTAAGACAAGAGACATAAGGACCCCGTTATATAATTTAGTCCCCATGTTCTTCAGCTCCCTCCTCTCTCTTAGCTATAACCCGACTTCCAGCTTTTCTAGGCTTTCCTCTCCTATCAAAATTTTTCCGGAGTCTATGCAATCTTATTTGGATATACTCATCTCCTTTATTCACTAAGTACTTCTCAGCATGTAGGACAAACACTTGCCTGTCATTGATACCTAAGTACTCAGAGATGAGATCCTCTATACCCTTGATACCATTAGATAAATCTGATAGTGGAGAAGAGAAACCTATCTCCATAGTCAACTGTAAGTTACCTGATAGGTCCACACTTTTACAAGATCCATTGAGAAGCTGGAATACTTTCTTCCTAAACTTCTTATAGTGCCAGCTCCTTGTCTTCTGACCAGAGTATAACTTGTTAACACTCAAAGCTTTTATTGGGATAGTAATAGAGTAGCTATCCTTCCTTTTTTTCTTGGGGCTACCTGGACCCCTCAAGGCTTTAATCCCTTATAGAAGGAAGAGAGTCCGTACTCATGAATCCACATAGGCCAGTGCTCCTCTTTAGTAGTTAACCACAGTAACTGTAAGTTCTCCTGTAGGAACTTATCTGCATAATTCCAGTACCTACTTTTATAATCTTCTCTTACAGCATTGAACATCTCTTCCTCTGTACTCATACTGTACAATCGCTTAACCAATGTACTCTTAGCACCAGCTCCATATAAGCCAGGGATATTATCCGTACTATCACCAACATATACTTGAGTGTAGAAGTACCTAAGTGCATCTAGCTTCCCTACTTCCTTACATTCTCTTGTAACAAAATTAAGGAGATACCCAGGGATCTGCATGAAGTCCTTATCCACAGTATAAATTAGATCTTCATATGGCCTAGTATTATATGCAATCAAATCATCACACTCTATTCCAGATGAGCAGATAGCCCCATAATCATCTACTAATAGTTGCTTGATTAGATCAAAGTGGACAGGCTTATCCTTGCTCCTATTAGCCTTATAGTTCTTAATTGTACCCAGCTTATACCTAAAGTTAGCTCCACCACTTAAGTATAGTTGAATTGAGAGACCACTAAGTACATCTAATTGTTCCTCCATGTACTTCCTAGTACTCTTAATTACCTTTTCCTCTCCCTCTGGATTCTTCCCCTCTTCAATAGCTCCCCTATCTGCATCAGGATACAACTTATGTATATCCCCTATATACTCATACTCAACTCCACGATACCTATAGTACTTATTATCGTAAGCTGAGGAGAGTCTATATACAAATAGGTCAGCATCTACTAATGCTTTCATATGCCTCCTTCCCTCCTTCCTTCCTTTCTTTATATTCTTTATATTCTTTTCCCTCAACATTCGAAGAAAGGCAATGTTCTAAGTCCTTTCCAAGTTTCGTTCTGTATGATCTTTCAAGGTTGTCAACTTCATCTGGGCAAAATTCACCGCTATCAACAAACGACCACGATCCGGCGTAACTTTTAAAAATATCTCTAGTAACCGTTTTCTTTCTGAAAAAACCACTGGTAACATCAACAGTTGCCCGGAACTTCCAATAGATTGGAGACCCCCCTATAACTTCAACCAAATTAAAATTAGAAAATTTCATAACAATTCACTCAAGCTGACCGCAAGATCGTCTGCGGCCCTACAGGGTCAGGTTCATAGGGCGGCAGCTTAGTTTGGCGTTATACGTAAATAATTTCCTTGCCGATTGCTGGTGTTCGCATAAACAAAATACCGTCTTTCCACACAGCCAAGTAAGGAATGAAATCTCCATTACCGTGTTCTTTGTAAACTTCAATTTTTGTTATTCCGTCACGGCCGACAGCAACATACACTCTCTAAATTAGGCCAACCAGAGTCAGTTACTGATTTACCAACCATGCTTTCGTGATTTACGTGAGCGTCAAAATATCCAATTAACTTAGCTACAGCGCCCTCTTTTGTTTTGTCGGTAAACGCCCTACCGCAAAATCCACCACAAATAAATTCATTTGTAGCCCACCATTCGCCGTCGTCAAAATGTAAAAAATCACTTGCGTCTGGTAGCGATTCCATAAACATAACAAGCAGGTCAACCCGGGATACAACTTTTGCTGTTCGCTCTGGTTCTGTCATATGTTTCTCCTTTTAATTAAGACGACACCTTCACCAACTATTCAACCCTTTCATAAGTCATGAGAAATATGTCCTCTCGACACGGATACAATTCGCCCTTTACACCCTGAATAATATAATCATCAAAAGTCACCGCATAGACACCTTCAAGTGTGGTTATACGAAGGTTTTCGCCAGGGCCAATCATGCCGTCATCATCGACACAAAACAAACAGCCATCTTCATCCGGTTCCATGTTCCAAGCTTTGTGCAACCAACTAGGCCACTCCGAGTTGTCATACCGTCTTTCTCTGGTCATCTGGAAAGCTTCAATTACTACAGGTTTCTTTCTAAACTTAGCCATATCAATCTCCTTTTCTGCCTATTGCACTGTTATGTGTCAAAAGTTTCCGCAAGTTCAATCGCATCATTTAATTTAAAAATAGGTTCCTGGCTAATTCTTTTATTGGTGGCGGCATTCTTTGTTGTGTAAACAATATAATGTTCTCTTTCATAGCCATCCAAGAAGTCGTATTTAACAATAAACTTATCGTCCTTTTCCCATCGGTCATAGCGAGAGCCATCATCATATTCTTCACCATCCCAAAAAAACCCACATAACAAACCGGTCAAGTTCGCTCCTTCGTCGCCGGACTCTTCACTACGCTTCACTTCGTTCATCTCCGCTTACCTCTCACGTTAGATTACTTGTCATTCTCAACAAAATAAGGGGCAGTTCCTATAGAAAACATAATAATTCCTACCCTTTATTGTGCTATTATTGCATTAGACCTTTCGTCGTTAAAATTTAATTCAGTGGGGCAGGGATTTGCACCCCGCATGGGTACTTTATTTGTTGCTGATTCAGGGTACCCTACAGCACCATGCGTCTACCTATTCCGCCACCCACTGAAACTCCTATGTATCCTCTCTCCCCTTCTTTAGTACATAGCAAACCCGAAGGGCCTCTTGAGTATCACTTATCCTCATGTGTCCATTAGGAGAGAGCCAATACTTCTTCTGCTTAGTCCACCCGTTTTCTCTCAAGGTATTGTAAGCTTCAATGTACCAGAACTTATAGTCCTCATACTCCTCTACAGGTACCTCTCTAATCTCATGATCACTATTATCCCTCACTATCCAAGTGTTAAAAGTATCTCTTGAGTGGATACTCATGATTAGAATGGACTATCTTCTTCTTCCTCTTCAAACCCAAACTCTGCTCCATCAGCAGATACTGAGCCACCAAAAGCTATAAGCTTACTTACCTTTACAGCCTGGAGATCTACTTTCTTATACTCCCCAAACTTATTCTTCCCTTCAATAATCTGGAATTGAATCTCCCCCTCGGAGCCATTGCCCACAAGGACACTCAAGATATTCCCATCTTTATCGAAGACCTTTGGCTTAGCCTTAGGATCTCCAGAAGGCCAGCTCACATCACGTTTAAACTTAATGTACTCTTGTCCCTCCTTATTCTTCTTTAAGGTAAGGCCTAGACCTTTAAGCCGTTTCGACTCTGCCTTATCAACTACTAAGTCAACAGAGTATACAGGCTTATACTTAGTATCAGGGCTCTCAATACGCATCCAATTAATTATTCCACTTGCAATCATAATGCTACTCCTTTCTTTAGTTCTTCAGTCCTTTAGTTCTTTATCTCCCCTCTCTCCAAGATATCGAACAGTTCCATCATCTCCTACCAGCACTCTTTCGTCGTCCTTCATCACCTCCCTTAGTCCCTTCAAGTACTTACTTAACTCCAACTCTCTCCACCTGTTGAACTTTCTACGGATACTCTTTAGATATTCTCCCGGTGTTAGCAATGCATAGTATGGCTCCTCAATTATTTCTCTAGGCATATAGTCTGTAATGAATTGGATATCATCTATATTCTCGTAATCCTCTTCAGCTACATACAAGATGTCCTTGTAATCATCCACATTACAAACATTACTTAAGTCCCATTGAGCCTTCTTCATCTTCTGTATCTGCCAGATAGCAATGGCATGTACTCTGTTATACAGTACACTCTTACGCTCCTCTTCTCCTACTACCTCTGGCATCTCCTTCTTGCTTCTTCTTGTAAAGTATACCTCAACTTCCTCATCAATGTTATCCCAAATTAAAGTAGCCTCTATCATCATATCAATAATAAAGTTATCCTTATCAAGATCATGGTAGTTGTAGTATAGCCATGCTCTCTGGGCTGCATTAACTATGAGACCTTTGTTCTCTAGTATAAACTCCCAACTCTTTGCACTCATATTAACTCCTTCTAAACCATATGTCAATGACATTCGTACCAATTAGATCCAAATTTTACATCGGAACCTACTGGTACTCTGAGGTTGTAGTACTCTCCAGCTTTTTTAACAGTACTAGTAAGGATACTCTCTAGCTCCTCCTTATCCTTCGGTAAACAGTAACCATCTACTTCATCGTGGTAACTAATGGTTATAGCTGCATCAATGTTAGCCTCACGTATCTTTCTATTAGCTAGAACAAGCCAACGCTTAAAGATGATAGCAGCAGCAGATTGTATAAGAGAATTGAGGAGCTTGTGTTCTGATCTAATGAATAAAGTGCGGCCATCCAGTCCTACAATGTGACCATGCATCTTATAGTACCTCTTCAGATCATCTATCAATGAGGTCAAGCTCTTATTACCTTCCCAGAAGTTATTAATAAGAACCTCTGCTTCTCTTACAGTACAAGTAAGGATAGTAGATAGCTTAGTAATTCCAGCACCATACATAAGGGCGTATAAAAATGTCTTCGCAGTGTCCCTATCTCTCCCTATCAACTCAGCATTCTTACTATGAATATCTCCATCCAATAGTTCCTTTGCATACTCCCCCTCATCATAAGGATAAGTATAGTGACCCATAACCCTAGCTTCAATGGCACTTAAGTCTGCTCCAAAGAATAAGTAAGGTGGCTTCTCACAAAATATAGACCTCATCTCCTTCCCCAGTACAGCCCTAGCTCCAGGTACATTACAAATGGCACCCCTATGTGTGTACCTAGATGTAGGAGTACCACAAGTATCAGCATCAGAGGGGACACGCCCATCATCTCTGAGTAACCCTAGTATACCCTTCGATTCATCGTTATAATTATGTATCGTATTTCTTCTATGCCTCAGTACATTACGTCTTGCTATGAGTTGTCCTAGATCCCCCTTAATACTATCATAACTATCCTCCGTAAGCTTAGGGCTTGTCTTAGTATAAGATCCATCCTCCTCCCTCTTAAAATTATACGTTGTGGGAACCCATCCTTGAGTAAAGAGGAAGGACTTTACCTGCTCATGGCTATTCAAGTTTATATCTTCAAAAGAGATGCGAGAGAATGGAGCATGGACAGTATTAACTAAGGGGCCCATCCAACTTTTAGCAGCATTACTATATTCTCCACTCTTCAAGAAAGGTTTATTAATAGGAACAGAATATGCTTTGATACACCTCTTAGGTACTTCCTTCATCAGCCTATTGCTAATAGCATCTACCTCTACATCAACCTTAGTTATAGTATCCTTTGCTAACTCTACATCTACACCAACACCCTCTAATGTTTGATATAGGTGGTAGTAGCTGACCTCTTGTTCTAACCTTATAGCCTCTTCCCACTTCTCATATTTCTCCTTTTTCATCAGCCATTCATATAGCATGTGGTTAATTTCTACATCTTCCATACATCTATGCAGCATCTCGGGGGAATACTGAGACCAATCTTTATGCTCTGGCTTCTTCCTCTTAAAGAAGGAACCATATGTATCAAGAGAGTGACTCTGTTTTTCTGGCATATAAAGTTTTGATAGTACAAGCGTATCAATACACTTACGACAGCTCCACTCAGGATAAAACTTACGTATTAGTGGAACATCATAGCCACAAATGTTATGCCCCACTATTACATCTGCATTACTTAGAGCCAGTAGACCATCCTTAATTGTAGATGGACCATAGCTAGTAACATCAAGACTACTAGTATCCTTTGTGACTATACAGTGTATCCTTGTTGCATCTCTTACTAGATCATCTGCCTCTATATCAAAGATTAGCACTTTACCCCCCTTACCCAAACTTAATAGGAGATACCTTAGCAAGAAGCTCCATATCTTCCTTGTCCAACTCTCCCTTCATCTTCTCTTTCTTACCAGTGTACCAGGTTCTACCACCACTATACTTCTTATGCTTACGAGACTCCCCTTCTGTGTAGTAGTAATCATCTGCTCCCTTACGCACTGTCTTACCCATCTCTTCCCTCCTTTAAAATGGTACTCCTGCCAAGAGTTGAACTTGGATCACACGCTTATAAGGCGTACGCTCTACCGTTGAGCTACAAGAGTATGTATATTATCCTAAGAACTCTGGGTACTTTACTTGGAGTTCCACTTCCTTAAGAAAGTATTGCCACTCAGGAAGCCTATGCTTTTTCCTCTGACTCTTTATATTCCTTAGCACCTTATAGTTCGTACAGATCAAGCGTCTCTGTAAGTAAGACTCTGGTAACAATTGCTTAAGCTCTTGGATACTTAAGGTAGTTCGAGCCATGTTTATAGAGAGTAAAAAGGACTCTATGATATACCTTGTCTCCTCTGTGTACTCGAAGTCTTCGATAGTGAGGCCCCTATTCTGCAACGTATGCATGGTGCTACCACTTTGCTTTGTAGTACCTACTCTGTATGTATCCATCTCAGACCACCAGTACCGAGGTGCCTTCACATCTAAGTGTACTACCATAGACTCTAAGAACTTATTGTGCCCACCCTCTCTCTTACAATTAGCAAGGAGAACATTATACATCCTCTCCTTTCTCTCCTTTGTCCACCATCGCTCATACGTTTCCTTCTCATCTTTAAAAGAGAGAGACATACCATATGCTGCTTCGTCGTACCCACTTTCACTTGCTACTATCACTTCCATTAAGAGTCCTCCTTACAGTATCCTCTTCCCCTTCATAAGTACTAACATATCCTGAGAGATAGAATAGCCCCTATTAAACTTCTCATCCATTCTTATATTGTGGAAATAAGGGAAATTTATCTCTTCAGAAAAGATTACAGGCTTTGATTGCATATTCTTTTTCATCCAATCTCTATTAAAAAGGTACTGACACGAAATGTCCCCAGCTGTACTAAGTCCATAATCACGCTTCAATTGTGACCAAGATTTAAATATTGCATACTTAGTTCTCATACTCAGCTCCCAAATTGTGTAAATGGTTCCTCAAGACTACCAGTCTCCTTATTATATCTTAGCTGTATAGTTCCAGTCTTACCCCCCAATCTATCCTTAATGATACGGAGTGTTACTTGATCCTTCTCCTCCCCTTCCGCCTGTTGGTTCCTCTCAAGTCCCCATAATGCCGTACTAAATTTATACTGAGCACGAGAGCCTGAGAATTGCCCACCTTGTACATGCCCACCTTCCTCGTGACTCTTCCCACTTTGTGGGTTATTAAGATGGTTGGAGATAAAGAAGGTAAGACCAAGCTCCCTCCGCATCTTCATAATATCCTTCATGATTAAACCAAGCATAGTATTTCCATCAGCTGCATTAAGATGAGCTACAAGAGCAGAGAGTGGATCAATAAAGATAAAACGGATACCCTTGGCAGCGAAGTACCTAATGTTACTCTTTACTTCATCCCACTCAGGGAATCCATCAAAGAAAGATACACGACCATACACACTTTTAGCAGCTCTCCTAGCTTCTTCAACATCATACATACAATCTGGTAAGTGTATAGGTTTATTCATGACAGCTCCAACTAAAAGCTTACCTGCACTCTTAGCACTCTCCTCAATATCAAAGACAGCTATTTGTTCCTTATGCTCAAAGATAATATGTTTTTGTAAGGATCTGATAAACGTGGATTTTCCCCCGCCTGGGGCCGATGCCAACGAGATAATCTCTCCCTCTTTCTTCAAGCCATAAGTCATATGAGTAAGGGAGGACCATGGGTAAGAGAGACCGAATGGTACTGGAGCCACCACTTCTTCTACTATATCTTCCATACCTACAATTGAAGAGGGCCTATACTCCTTTGCTCTGAAGAAAGCATTGATAAAAGAGGACTCCTTATTCTTCACCTTCATATCACTAGCATCTTTCTCATCTAGTGTAACTATACGGGAACGCTCTCCTATGGCCCTAGCTATATCCTCAGCTGCCTTACGTCCTGCTTGATCCATATCAGTACATATCAAGACTTCCTCAAAGCCCTCAAGGAAAGATGCCCAGTGTGTGAAGTAGTATGTATTTTCTCCTGTTGGTAAGGATACTACAGCAGGTTCAAACTTAGGGTAAGCATCCTTCAGCATCTCATATGCTGCTATAGCATCTTCTTCCCCTCCAGTTATTAATAGCTTCTTCCCACCACTCGCATACTGAGAACCAAAGAGATCAAGAGGGACACCCTTCAGACTCTGCTCTGAGATGATAGAGAAGCCTTTAGGAATCTTCCTTTGCTTATAGCCTACTAAGATACCATGGGAATAGAGAGGATAGTATGTAGCAGTATGACTTCTGTCTACCTCTGAGAACTCCATGAGTGTACCAAAGCGTTCCAAGCTCTCCTTCCTAACACTTCTTCCTCTATTCTCATGAGAGGCTAGGGATTCTATCTCTTGCATAGCAGAAGGTACGTGTACCCACTCACTCTCCTTTCCCTCATAGTAAACAGGATGCCACTCTTTATTGCAACAATAAGTTTCGTTATCTCTCATAAGCCAGAGGTGATCTCCACTCTTATCATGCCCTAGCTCTCTACACTTTGGACAAGGCTTATTCCTCATCTCACTCATAAAATTCTCCTTGCTTTAAGTGCATTCTTAATAAGAAAATAAAATCTTCTCGGTGTAACCCTAATGGCACCAATTTCTTTATCCCCCTTCTGTGAGGGGTGTCCATAAATAGATTGAAAATACTCTCTTGTCACTAAGTAGTATATACTATCAATAGCAGTATTCATAGTACTCCCCCTTTTATTACCTTAATGAAGATCGTACATGAGGATACCCCTCACAAGCTCTCAGGTATCTATCCCACCATCCAAACTTATCTTTCTCTAACTCCTGTCTTTTCTCTTCCTTATCCAGCTCCACCTTCTCCTCAGCAGTAAAATAAGTAGGAACATCTCTCCTGTCAATCAACTCATTATCAAGCATCAATTCAACACAACCTTCGCAGTACCAATCAGACTCACCCTCATAAGTATATAAGTGCATGTACTTTTTCTGATCTAATTCCTCACAGTACATACAGTGCTCCCACTCCCTCTCCCTCTCCTTCTTCTTCTTCTTCTCCCTCTTTACCTCAATAAGTTTTACTTTTTCCTCTTGCTTCTTCTTATAGGTAACGAAAGCACTACCATGGCTCTTAACTTGTGGAGTAAACTCTCTCCTATTTTCCTCCCACTTCCTTTCCTTTGCATTCCACTCCATATTATAAGAGCCGTACTTTACCACTCGCTTCTCTTCTTTATATCCACTATTACTAAACCATACACCATTAACCCACTCTCCTTTCTCTTCCCCAACAAGAGAGTAACTTTTATCCTTATTAATAAAGATGAGCTTAGAGTATCCAATGGATAGATCAAGTAAGCGCATGATCCCATCATTACTTTGGAAGTCCTTATCCAGATTCTTCAGTACATCTTCATTGAAGATACGAGTATCACTATAACCTGACTCCTTACGGAGACCTGAGATGATACCGTTATGACAGAATACCGTATCATCACTAACATAGAATGGATGACAGTTGTCTAGGTTGATACCTCCCTCTGTTGCAATACGGAAGTGGATGATGAATGGAGAAGAAGATCCATATAGATCAAAAGATTCCATAAGCTTCTTATAAAAGGAAGTATACACCATTTCTTTATGAATAACAAGCTTATTATTTTCATCAACATAAGAAAATCCACAACCATCGGGATTCTTTTTGTAAGAGTTATCAAGCTGCTCTTTAGTTATAGTACCACCGATAGTCTTAAGAATTGCAATACACATTTATATTCTCCTTATGCTTTAACAGAGTTCCAGAGTTCTAAGAACTCCTTATATTCCTTCTTCTTCCCTACAAAGGAAAGGAAAGATGAGACAGAAGTATCCTTCATAGATACATCTCTTGTAAAAGTTACCAGTGCATGACAGAACTGAATGGATCCAAGTAACTGCATTAGGTTCTTAGCACCTGAGAACATACGTACTTCAACAGTACCCCTCTCCTCTTTTATCCCCCTCATGTTAATCCGTTGGTACCTATCATAATCACCATTATAGGACTCCTTAACTGCCTCTGATACCTTCTTCCTTATCTTCCGGTTATAAGTTCCATAGTTTCTCCTTGCAACTTTATTACAGAAATCCTCATTACTATGGATCCAATTAGTAAACTTGTAAAGATGAGATGAACCAGAGAAAGAGTTATTTGAGATGTGAACATGGAGGCCACAGCTTTCTGGATCTGAAGTCATATTAATAAAGAGGGGAGACCAATCCTTAGCCATAAAGGACTTAAGTGTATGAGGTTGAGATATAACTTCAAACCCTTGCCCGTGGATAGAGGAATCTCGTTGGAGCTGCAAAATATCTGTACCAAAGCAGGATAAAAGAGAAGAAATAGTAGAAGAAAAGTGCTCATCTGAGTCATCTTGCACCTTATAAACCATCTCATTCTCAAAACCCATAAATATACCATCGTCTCCATTATTGTACTGGAAGAGGATGGGGAATCTATGGTGGTATCCATCTACAGAAGGACGACATACCTTACAATGACCATCAGAAGAAACTGTACGACCACACTTAGGACACTTTTCTTTTTCTAAAGAACTACAGGTTTCACAAAGACGATCCTCATTCAAGTCTCTGTATACCTTTAAGCACTTACGACACTCACCACTACGGTCCATTTTCTTTTCTTCATGACAAAAGGTGCAAGTTTGGGAAGTTGTTAACTTATACTTTACCTTTTTAATATTCTTACTTTCTGTAAGTGTGTTACAAATACTACAACTCTTCAGTGCCTCCCTACAGTCTACACAAATAGGCTGGTACGATCTATTATACATCAAGTACTTAATGATATGGCTCTCCTCATTACAAACTGAACAACGAGCAACAAATGGAGTACAGTGCCCACAATACTTTTGTGATCCGAAGTAAACTCCATTACACCTCTTACATCGGTAAGCACTTCTTTTCTTATACTTCTTCTTTAGTATACTGTAGCACTCAAAGCAGATGGAAGTACTATACTTAGAGAATAAGGAGTTGTAGCTCTTTACATTAACATCATCAAGCATGGAACTCCTACCATCCTCTGTATACTTATGATATTTCTTACAGTTCTTACATAAGAAGTAATCTCTCTGGAAGCAATTATTACAGACACCAAACTCAGGGTGCAACTGGTCCGTGAAGGCTCCACAATCTGGACAAGAGATAATATGCTCCATACACTTATCACAAATCCACTCCCCATTCTCTCTATAATCAACTCCATGCCCCTTGACATGGACATTACCACATATGGAACATGCCCTTGCTAGAGAGAAACACTCCTCACAAAAAGGACCAATGGGATTTTCATAGTTTGTATCCTCTTGGTAGAATAATTGGACCTCATACTGAGACCCCTTCTCGATCCACGTAGCACAGTGGACACAGTTTACAGCTAAGCCATCTTCCCTAATCATTCAAAAACCTCCGTATTTGATATACTTTTTCACTAATTAAAGAGAAATAGGAAGAAAATAGGATATAAAAGCTTCCTTGTACTTCTCCAGTGTAGTTCCTTCCAGACCAGGAGCACTATTAACTTCAAAAACTACTGGCTCTCCATCATTACTATTAATACCAATATCCACAGCTCCAAAGTCAAGGGAGAGGGAGGATACAGCTTTCCTTGCAATGTTTAGGAGGGACTCAGGTGGACCATCAAGCTCTAGATGAGCAAAGATATACCCATTCTTTTTATTCTTAATTAAAGGATTAGGAACAATATTAAGTTCCTCAAGTCTCTCTTTCCTCATCCTTTTCTTTTGAGCTATGTGTATAATGGTATCTTTGAATACATGAACTCTATACTCCCTCTCAACAGGGATAGCCTTAACATACAGTGGAGCATCAGGAATATTCCTATAGTCAGAGATGACAGAGATACCACGACCCTGAGAGGACCTGAGTAAGGAACGCACATAGATAGTAGCTCCATCCTCAAGGATCCACTCTTTAGCTACCCCTTTCCCCTTTGTATAAGCTGGAATAAAGGGAGAGAGACCACCTTCTTTCAGCTTCTCAAAGCACTTCAGCTTATCGGAGGATACAGCTACATACTCAGGCTTATTCAATGCAAAGGAAAGGAAGGAAGGGCCACTTGAAGCTCCCCAATTAATAACTGAGTGAGATGGGGAGTAGATGTACTTAGAGTTCTCCCTCTTAATTCTCTTAGCTTGAATTGACTTGGAGAGCACCCTAGATGAGATACTAGGGCCATACGGATACACAAAAATACTTGACATTTCTTTCTCCTTTCTTTTTTTCTTTAAGTAATACAACGGGATACTCTCATTAAGAGTACTCCCCTATTACAACCAAGAGTAGTATCAATTAAGAAGGTCCTTATATGGAGCTTTCCAGCATAATCAGCAGAAAACTCTTTAGTTGATTTATAGTAGTAGAATTTAGTGGGTCCAGATTCAACATACTCCCTCTCCCTCCCTCTCTCCCTCTCCTTCCTCATAATAATACCCTCCTCTTCTTAAGGACAATACACATCTCTTTAGAGAATACAAAATCAATCCCACTAACCAAGGTACAGTATTTACTACTTCTTGTTCTAGACTCTACAATACCTAAGGAACCACAGAGACTTCTCATAGAAGAGATAAATGTACCTGGCATCACTATATCACTTCCTGATACTGGATACTCACTTGCCATATCTTTGAATGTACGAATAAGCACATAAGATCCTACATCAATAGGAATCTTACCATCTTTTTTCTTATCTCTCATACTACCCCCTTCTTTCTTCTTTCTTCCTTTTTCCTTTTTTAGCTACTAGCAGTATGCAGTAAAGAACTATAAGAACTACTTCATAAGTATCCTGTAAGTATACTACATACTACTACTCCTTACAATATACTTATAGCCTTTCAGTATAAGCTTATAGAGTCCTACTAGAGCCGCTAGTACTTGCGAGTACCTATGAGTACCTATGAGTACCTATGAGTACCTATGAGTACCTATAGTACCTATGAGTACCTATGAGTACCTATGAGTACCTATAGTACCCTTATGGATACCCATGGTACTCCTGTGAGTACTTATACTACTACTACTCCTTATAATATACACAGGGGTTACATGGGTACTCATAAGGATCCTTATGTATACTATAAGTACTATAGATCCTCTTGGATCCTTATGTATACTATAAGTACTATAGATCCTCTTGGATCCGTATGTATACTATAAGTACTATACATGGTATATGTAAGTGTATGTAATTACAGTACTAAAGATTACCTACATTAACCTGGATAACTTATAAGTATAGAGAAATTTATCCAGCTTCCTATTGCTATGTCCCCATTGCTATGGCCGAAGGAAATGGAGGGGACACTTCGTTCCTGGAGTTCCCGGAGCAATCATAACACTTACAGAGCTAGATTTAATATTAATGGCCCTCTAAGCCATTCTTTGCCACCGTCAGTGAATAAGCAGGGCATCTCCTATACCAGAGGTCATTCAGGCTATAAAATTGCTTAGAGGGCCATCTAAAGCTCTGCAAGAGTGTAAAGGATTAAATAAGAGAGAAGGGTGAAGGAGAGGAAGAGAAGGAGAGGAAGAGAAGAAGGGAAGAGAAGAAGGGAAGAGAGGAGAAGCACCATCTTACTCTTGAATCCAAGTAGTTCCAGTATCTTTGTTTTCATTGTATGTCCTCCAGTATGGCTTTATCTATTCTCCGTATCTCACGCCACAACTTCTCTACTTTCATGTACATATAGTTTTTATCAACCTTGTATTCCATTCCCACTATTGCGGCTGGAACATCCTCTGCCTCTATCCAACCCATCGCCTCGTAGCAGGTAATCGATCCATCCGGATTGAGCTTGATATGGTCTCCCACAATAAACTCTTCATTCTCACTTTCTTTCGTTACAATATACCTTACATTAACATCCATTGAAATACCTCTTTATAATCTTAGTGTATCCAATTGAGCTTGTATGTACCCGGAGAGCTGGAAGTACATAAGAGAGTCTAGGTACTCTATATACTCTTCCAGTTCCCTTATTGTTTCCTCTTTTTCAAGGAAAGATAAGAGAAAGGAAGAATAGGTACAGCTTTTTTCTTCCCTTTTCCTCATTCTCTCACCTCACTATAGTCACAGGAAAGCCCTCAATTTCTTCTCTGGATACAGGTATGATTTTTCTGTACTTGCCATAGACTCTAGGTAAGCGTGTGTCCATATACATATCAGGCCCACTACCTTTAGTAAATACAGTTCTTGGAGATGAGATAGAGGCCTTAAAGAGACCACCATTCCGCCTGATAATTGTTGCTGAGGGGTTGCCTACCTTTGGCTTCATAAATGATGGAACTATTAGTGCCATTCTTTTTCTCCTTAGAAAGACTTAATGGAAGCAAGGATACCTTTCAGGGCCTCTAAATCTCTATCGTTACCATTGATGGCCATGAAAGTCATGATTTTGTCCATAGCAGAGATAACAGAGGCACGCTCTTTTTGTTTCTTCTGCTCAGGAGTTTCTACTACGATTCTCTTAGCTTCCTTAGAGATACCATAGTCTGTCCAATTACGCCTAACCCATTTCAAGAACAAGTCGATTTTGATTGCCCACACTTCTTTTGCCTTAATACATTCATCAAGGCTTTTGTAA
>ERZ890953.686-NODE-686-length-18691-cov-6.599217_pt1 | contig 18691 bp, 13 predicted proteins | sample MGYA00521264_ERZ890953 | MGnify/ENA primary metagenome ERZ890953 (study PRJEB32303, sample SAMEA104408629) | aquatic metagenome | biome: Brackish water; feature: Chemocline; material: water | place: Baltic Sea | collected 2014-10-26T21:54:00 | depth 200 m ...
ATTTCTCCACCATGCTCTCCAATCCCAAGCTGGTGCTGCTGGGCGCGGCGGCGCGGCAGGGGCTGGTGTGTCACATGTCCAAGAGCTTCGGGCCCCAGATCCGAGGCGGTGAGAGCGCCGCGTGGCTGCAGCTCTCCCCCGAGCCCATCTCCTCTCCCCCTCACGGCGTGGAGATCATGGTGGTGCTGTCCTGGCGGGCCTATCCCCAGTTCCGGTCTCAGCTGGTCCTGGCGCCGGGGGCGCTGGTGTTCCAGGACAGCGCCGATCCCACCGAGCCCCCCGCGGAGCTCCTGGACTCGGCGGGCCAGCCGGTGGTCCCCATCGCCTTGCCCTTCAAGGAGCTGAGCCTCGAGGAGACCGGTGGGCACATGGCCCGCAACATCGTGGCCCTGGGCGCGCTGCTGGGGCTGCTGCACCTGCCCGCGGAGGCGGTCCGCGCGGCTGTCTCCAAGCGCCTGACCAAGCGGGGCGCCGCGGTGGTCGAGGCCAACCTGCGCGCCCTCGATCGCGGGCTGGGCTTGGCCGCGGCTCCTCCTCTGGAGGCCCTGCACAGGCCCCTTCCGCTGGGCGACCAGCGGGAACAGCTGCTCTTGAGCGGCAACGACGCCGTGGCCCTGGGCGCTCTGTACGCGGGGGTGGAGTTCTTCGCGGGCTACCCCATCACCCCCGCCTCGGAGATCCTGATCAACCTGGCCGCCGAGCTGCCGGGCGTCGGCGGGTCGGTGATCCAGGCCGAGGACGAGATCGCGGCCATGAGCATGGTCATCGGGGCCTCCTTTGGCGGGCGTAAGGCCATGACCGCTACATCGGGCCCGGGGCTGTCCTTGAAGTCCGAGGCCATCGGCCTGGCCATCCTCACCGAGACCCCCTGCGTGATCATCAACGTGCAGCGGGGCGGGCCCAGCACCGGCCTGCCCACCCGCACCGAGCAGGCCGACCTGAACCTGGCCATCTACGGCGCCCACGGCGACGCTCCCCGTGTGGTGCTGGGCGCCGAGGACGTGCAGGGTTGCTTCGACGCCTCGGTCAAGGCCTTCTACCTGGCCGAGCGCTACCAGACCCCGGTGATCCTGGTGACGGATCAGCTCGTGGCCCACCGCCTGGAGACCGTACCCGCCAGCGCTGTCGGCGCGGGTGGGCGCTTCACCAAGGTGTGCCGGCGCCTGGAGCCCGAGCCGGATCAGGGGACCTACCGGCGCTTCGCGCTCAATGGTTCCCCCGTGACCCCCATGGCCAGCCCCGGCATGGAGGGGCGCATCTACCGGACCTCGGGCATCGTCCACAACGAGGACGGCAGCCCCAGCTCCGACCCCGAGGTCCACCAGGCCATGAGCGAGAAGATCGCGGCCAAGCTGGCGCTGTTGCTCGAGGAGATGGGCGGGACCCGCATCGAGGGCCCCGTCACCGCCCGGCAGGGGTTCGTGGCCTGGGGCTCCACGGTGGGGGCAGCCCTGGACGCGGCGCGGTCCGCCACCGCCGCGGGTCAGCCCACCTCTGTCCTGGTGGTGGAGCTGCTCAGCCCGCTGCCCGTTCAGGCCATCAGCGCCTACATCCTCGAGCTGGACCGTGTGGCGGTTCCCGAGCTGTCTTTCTCGGGTCAGTTCGCTCGGCTCATGCGCGCCGAGGGTGTGCCTTTGCAGGGGGCGCTCCTGCTGAACCGCGCCGGAGGTCGGCCCTTCACCGGCACGGAGCTGCTCTCCATCATCCAGGAGTCCTGGTCATGAGTGACGCCAAGCCCCTTCGCTGGAACGACTACCGCAGCGATCTCGCCCCGGTCTGGTGCCCCGGCTGTGGCGACTACTCCGTTGTAGCCGCCATGTACCGCGCCCTGGCTGAGCTGCAGATCCCTCCCCACGAGCTGGCCGTGATCTCGGGCATCGGCTGCTCGAGCCGCCTGCCCGGCTACGTCAACGCCTTCGGCATGAACACCATCCACGGCCGCGCGATCCCTGTGGCCACGGGCCTCAAGACCGCACGGCCCGACACCACCGTGATCGCAGTGGGCGGCGACGGCGACGGCTTCAGCATCGGCGGCGGGCACCTGCCCCACGTGGCGCGCCGCAACCTGGACATGACCTACATCGTCATGGACAACCGCATCTACGGGCTCACCAAGGGGCAGACCTCCCCGACCACGCCCCAGGGGGAGCGCACAGCGACCTCGCTCTACGGCTGGCCCGAGACCCCCGCCAACCCCATCGGCCTGGCGCTGGCCTACGGCATGTCCTTCGTGGCCCAGAGCTTCGCGGGCGACATCAAGGGGCTGACCAAGCTCATCGTGCAGGCCGTGCGCTGGCCGGGCTTCTCGTTCATCGAGGTCCACAGCCCCTGCGTCACCTACCGGGGCCACGACCAGTACCAGCTCATCCGGGAGCGGGCTCGTCCCGTGCCCGAGGACCACGACACCGGCGACCGGGCCGGGGCCTTCAGGCTGGCCGACGACCCCGATCACCTCTACCTGGGCGTGATCTTCCAGCGGGAGAATTCGACCTTCGGCGAGCGCATGGACGAGCTGCGGGTGCACGCCCAGGCCGCCGGCCGCGTCGGCTTCGACTCTGCGGTGTCCCGCTTCGCAGTCTGAGCCCGTTGACGGGGTGTACCTGCCCCCATAGCGGAGCCCATGATCTGGCTCCTTCCGCTGCTGACGAGCTGCGGCACCATCCCCCATGTCGCGAGCTACCCTCAGGACACGGGTGAGGTCTGGGAGGTGCCCGGGGAGTACAGGGATCCGGGCGCGCTGCAGGTGGGCACCTTCAACGCCGACTGGCTCTGGGCCGGCTACGAGGGCGGCTACTACCCGCGCAACGCCGTGGACTACGCCATGATGGCTCGGATCTTCGGGGCCTTCGATCTCGAGCTTGTGGCGCTGCAGGAGGTCAACGGCGACGCGGCCATGGCCCTGCTTGGGCTGCCCCAGGAGTGGTCCTGGGCCCTGGGCGAGTCGGGCTGGTCCCAGAACCCGGGCGTCCTGTGGCGCAACGACCGGGTGCGGGTGGACAATGTCCGGGAGCTGTCCCTCCCCACCAACGAGTGGCCCAGCAAGGATCCCCTGGTGGTCGACGTCACAGCCCTGGACGGCGGCCTGGCCTTCACCCTCGTGGTGGTGCACCACAAGCCCTACTCGGGCACTGAGGATGCCGCCCTGCGCTATGCCCAGGCCGAACAGCTGCACGACTGGATCGTCGGCGATCTGGCCCTCGAGACCCACCGGGCGCCCTTCCACGACCACGTGCTGGTGGCCGGAGACTTCAACGACGACTTCGTGCCCCTGAACTCGGGCTATCCGTCCCTGTCGGTCTTCGAGGACGACCCCTGGTTCACCTTCCTCACCCGGGACACCGAAGACTACTCCCAGGTGCCCTATCGATCCCTCATCGATCATCTGGTGGTCAGCGAGCCCCTGCTGGCGGCCTACGCCGAGCACGGGCAGCCCGATGGCTGCAAGGTCATCGCTCACGATGAGATCTCGCCCTGGTCCGACTACGATGGCGGCTTCGGCGGAGGTCAGAACATCTCGGACCACCGGCCCGTGTGGGCCTACCTGCAGGTGGACTAGGAGGTCCGCGCCTTGGCCGCCGTGGTGTAGGCGCTCTCCCGGGCGAGCCAGGTGGCCAGGGCCTCGTGGCGCGCGGCGGTGGACAGGTCCGCGCCCACCAGGGCGCGGCGTCGGTCAGCCACCCCGCGGGTGATCAGGGCGGCGGCCACGCTGACGTTCATGGACTCCACGAAGCCGAACATGGGCAGCAGCACGAAGCCGTCCACGAGCTCGCGCGCCCTGTCGGAGACGCCGCTGAGCTCGGACCCGAAGAGCAGCGCCACGGGGCTGTCCACCGGGACCTGCTCGGGGGTGAGGGCGTCGGGGCGCAGATCCGCCGCGTAGACCCGAAAGCCCCGGGCATGGAGCTGAGCGAGGCAGGCATCGGTGGTCTCGTGGCGCTGCAGCTTCACCCAGCGCTCGGAGCCCCGGGCGGCGCCGGAGCTGGGCCTGAAGGCGCCGGTGATCAGGTGCACCTCGTGTAGGCCCAGGGCGTCGGCGGTGCGGATGATGGCGCTGACGTTGTGGCGGCGACGCACCGCCTCGATCACCAGCACCACCGAGCCCATGCGGCGGTCGAGCACCTCGACCATGCGGGCTACGCGCCGGGGCCGGATGTCATGGGTCATGGGCTGCAGCTCAGCGGGGACCCGCGCCAGGGCCTGGGTCTGGTCGAGCTCGGCCTCGAGGGGGGGGGCAGGAGAACGGGACATCAGCGTCGGGGGAAGAGGGTGAGGGGTTGGCCGTTCCAGGTGAGGGACAGCACCTTGCTCTCGAGCTGGTAGGGGAGCTCCAGGGGCTCGGCCGTATAGGACGACAGGCGCAGCTGGCCGTCCTTCGAGGCCCAGGTGCCCTCGGTGACCGTGCTGCCGTCGCTCGAGCGCTCCTCGATGCGCAGGCGGCCCGTGGCGTCGAAGGTGAAGACAACCTCCTGGCCGCCGCCCCAGGGGCCGCCGCTGGAACCGCCCCAGACGCCCACCAGGGATGGAGCCTTGCCCCAGGCCGAGGGCTCCGAGGCGACCGGCGCTCCCCACAGGTCCGTGGCTGCGGCGGGCTGCGCGGGATCGGCCGCGACCGGATCCCACAGGGAGCCGTCGCGCCCAGCGGGCAGGACCTCCACCGAACCCTGGAGGTGGGTGGGCAGGGGGCGGGGGATCATGGCGGTGAGCAGCGCGTCGGCGTCGAGGGCGTCGGCGCTTCGTTCGCTCGCCACCACCAGGAACCAGGTGGCCTGGCCGCCGTCCGTGTGTACCCGAGCCCGCGCTACCCGACCGGCGCCGAGCTTCAGGCCCACGGTGCCATCGGCCTCCTGGGAGGTCATGGTGGCCACCTCTCCCGCCTGGGCGAGGGCGCTGATCAGGGCTTGGGGATCGATGCCGCCGGTTACGCGCAGCTCCCGCACCTCTCCCCGTCCTGGATCCGAGGGCATCATCACGGCGCGGTCCGGACCGGTGGCTGTCCAGCCCACGGGGGCCGTCAAGGCGTTAGCCATGCTCACGGCGAGCATCCAAGTCAGCAGCATCGGCTTCTCCTCAGTGCCAAGGATGCTACCATCGCTCGCCTTCAGGAGTACACGCATGTCGACCCTCAGCTCCAGAGAGCGCAAGGACCTGCGCGCCCGCGGTCACACCCTCGAGCCCGTGGTTCGTGTGGGCCAGGCCGGCATCCACGCTGCGGTCATCCACAAGATCGGGCTCGAGCTGCACACCCACGAGCTCATCAAGATCAAGCTTGGCCAGGGCGCACCCATGAAGGCCAAGGAAGCCGCCCCCCTGATCGCCGAGCAGACAGGGGCCGAGATCGTGCAGGTCATCGGCGGCATCGTGCTGCTCTACAAGGAGCGCCCGCCCGAGGACGAGGACTAGCTCTCCGGGCGCAGCTGGCGCTGACTGTGCTGCCTTCTGTCCAGGCCGGCGAGGCGCTTAGTGGCGCTCTGGGCCGATCTGCGTCCGTGTGAAGGTCAACACCTCGCCGTGGAACAGCTCGTCCAGGTGGTCCCCGTGGGTGGGTGTGCTGCGGACGCAGGCGAAGCCGTGGCTGGCCATGCTGCGGCAGAAGCGGCCCCGGTGCTCGCGGCCCGGGTCCACGATCACCACCTCGCAGATGTCCCGGGCGTGGCGGTGGATGAAGGCGGCCAGGGGGGCGATCAGGCTCTGCTCGTAGAGCAGGTCGCTGCCGATGATCAGGTCGAACTGCCCCAGGCCGCAGTCGTCGTCGGACCAACCCGTGCGCACAAAGGGGATGGACTCGCCAGCGTTCAAGGCCACGTTGACGGCCAGGAAGGGGCCCGCCTCGGGGTGGTGGTCGGTGGCCGTGATGTTCGCCAGGCGGTGGTTGAGCACCAGGCTGGCCAGCCCGATCCCGCAGCCGACCTCCAGGATGCGCTTCTCGCCGATGGCATGCTCCGTCATCAGCTCAGCGAGCACCCTGCTCGAGGCCCAGACCACTCCGAAGAGGGGCCAGGCTGCCGAAGAGATGCCCAGCTGGTTGGCCACTCCCTGGAGGTCCTCGAACTGCAGCCGATCCCGCAGGCTGCGGACGTGGATGTCCACCTCGGTGAGCTCTATGGTCTGGTAGCGTAGGCGCAGTGGAGACATGGGGCCCGTTCCGGCTGGAGGGGCGCAGGTGGCTTGCTCGAGCCGGGCCCGCTGCGCGTGGGGGCGGCTAACCGCCCCCTGCTCGACTCACAGAAAATAGTTCTGTCAGGTGCAAAGCGTGAAGTCGCACGCCAGCCTGGTTAGCGTCGCCAGAGACGGGGGGCCTGCTGTCCCTCAGGGAGGACCCGACCTTGCGACGACTCATTCCCCTCACCATGTTGTTGGGTGGCTGCGGCTTCATCGATGCCGGCGCCGACCCCCTGATCGAGGCCCACCGCGGCGGCGCTGGCTACTGGCCCCAGAACTCACGCACCGCCATGCTCGGCTCCATCGACGCGGGCTACGACGGCCTCGAGTTCGATCTGGTGTTGACCTCCGACGGCGTGCCCGTGCTCTCTCACGACCCCTGGCTGCACGAAGACCTCTGCACCACCACGGCCGGCGACGCCCTGGGCGAGCGCATCTTCATCCAGGATCTCGAGCTCGCGACCCTGCAGGCCGACTACCTGTGCGGTGGCGTGCAAGATCCCGAGAGCCTGGACGCCGAGATCGTGGCCGAGCCCGTGATGACCTTCGATGAGCTGCTCGAGGCCATGGTCGACGCGCCCGAGATGCTCTTCCACATCGACGTCAAGTACGAGCCGGACGAGACCCCCGGGCCCGATGTCTTCGCCGAGGAGATCATGTCCCGCTTCGTGGCGGCCGACCTGCCCAACCCCTGGTTCGTCTCGGCCAACCTCGCCGAGCTCGTCCTGGCCTTCGAGGGCTGGGGCGCCGACAACGGCGTGGACGTGCCCAGCCTGGTCACTTGGCCGCGCTTCACCCCCGACACCAGCGACGTGATGGTGGCCGTGGGAAACGAGCTGGGCGCCAGCACTGGTCTGGTGGACATGGTCTCGGTGGCCGACGCCGCTGGCGCCGACGGTGTGTCGGTGCCGTATCAGGTCATCGATCGTCAACTGGCAGCCCTGGCGCGCAGCCAGGGACTCTTCGTGGCCATCTGGACCGTGAACGACCAAGCCATGCTCCAGGCCCTGCAGGGCTGGCCCATCGACGCGGTGGTCACCGACTATCCGGAGCTGGCCCGATGATCGCCGCCCTCACCCTCGCCCTCGCCCTCGCCGCCCCGAGCGCCGACGCCGCCAAGCTGCGCTTCCAGCGCGTCGACTTCATCTCCGAGGTGCCTGGCACCTTCGTCAACTACGACATCCCCATGGCGGCAATGAACCCGGTCACCGCTGGCCTGCGCTGGGTCGAGCAGATCCAGGTGGTGGTGGATCTGCCTGTGGATGGGCTCTCCACCGGTGTGTCGCTGGGCGCGCAGTCCCTGTTCTACGAGCGCCCACTGCACGAAGCGGCCGGCCTGTCCTGGGGGCTCGGCCTGCAGACCGACCTGCTGCTGCCCAAGGGGGCCCTGGCGGATGTGAGCTGGCGCTGGAAGCGCATCAGGCTCGGCCTGGGGGGATGTGTCACCTCGGGCGCCAGCTGGGCGAACCCCAACTGGAGCGCCTGGCAGCTGCTGCCCACCGTCGGCGTGGGGGTGGGGCGCAGCTACGCTCCCACCGTGGAGTAGCGCTGGCCGCGTGCACGCCTCTGGGCTCGCTGCTGTGGGCTACCAGTAGCCCTCGGAGGGCGTGAGCCGGAGCTCCCACAGGCGCTCCATGTCGACGCGCTCGGCTGGCGGTGCGCCCAGCCCGGTGCGGTAGGCGATCATGCGTCGCTCGAGCCTCTCGGCCTCGTCGGGCTGGTCCATCTCCAGGGCGCGCAGCTGCATGGGGTCCGCGACTACGTCGTGGAGGTGTGAACCCTCTTGGCCTGGGCACAGGAGCTTCTCGGTGAGCACGGGGTCCAGGGAGGTGGCGTTGTGCAAGCGGGCGCGCAGGGTGAGCATCAAGTTCCCCTCGCGAACCGCCAGCATGTCGCCGAACTCCGCGTAGGCCGAAGGCGCTTGGACTTCGGGCGCCGTGGAGAAGAGGTCCCGGCCGGCGACGCCGGCAGGGGAGGTGGCGCCAGCGGCGGCGAGCAAGGTGGGCAACACATCGACCAGCTCGACGATGGTGTCGTCGATGACGATCGGCGCTTCGCGAGAGGAGGCGATGGCCAGTGGGACGTGCAGGGTGCGCTCCAGCAGCAGGTCGTTCCAGGCGAAGGCTGCGGGGTATGCGCCGGAGCCCGTCAGCTCGCCCAGGCTCACGCCGTTGGCGCCAGCCAGCACAGTCAGCCGCGGGCGCTCGTCACCTTGGGCAACTCCGGCCAGGAGCCCGTGCAGCCGTGAACCGAGGTCCCCAGCCGCGTTCGCGTAGGTGGTCATCACCAGGGCGTGATCCAGCGCGCTCCATGGGCCAGTGACGAACCGGGTTGGCTTGGCCTTGTCCATGTCCTTGTTCTCGCCGGGCCGCCGAGGCCCGTACGGGGGAGCGCCGTGTCCCTTGGGCGCGTGCTGCGGAGGCCTCGCGGGCCGCCCAGGCACGCACAGGCCTTCGAGCAGGCTCTGGGTGTCCAGCCGCCTGGGTTGGGAGCCCTCTCTTCGGCGGCGCGCGCCGGGTGCGGCCATCGTGGTGACGAGCTCGGAGGGCCCGGGCGTGGCGGGGAGCCCCATGGCCACCCGCAGGTCAGGCCTATGTTGGACAACCAGGTCGGGTAACACAAGCACCAGCAGGCGTGGGCTCAGGGCGTCCGCGTTCCACCATGTGTCCACCTGCTCCTCGAGCGAGTCCCAGGGGCTGGCCCAGTCGTCCCTGCCTTCGGCCAGCGCGATGCTGTGATCAAAGGTCGAGGCGAAGCTGTCGGCGGCGCCCATGCCGCCGTACCACAGCGCGCTGCGGTAGCCGTACAGCCCTAGGATGGTGCCGAGGCTCGGCAGGTCCGCCGGGAGGCTGTGGCACCAGGGCGCCTCCTGGCTTCCTGCCGGGGCACCGCACAGGGGGATGGCGCTGGGGTAGCGCCCCGTCAAGACGGTCCCGACGCTCAGGTAGGGAGTGGGCGCCTGTGCGTAGGCAGCGGTCCAGCGGTGGGAGAGCTCGGCCCCGAAGGGTGCGAAGAACGCCGCCTCGGCACCTGGGCCGCCGTCCATGTCCGCCCGCAGCCCCTCCACCAGCACCAGCACCAGATCGGGCGCGACCACTGGGCGCAGCGCGGGGGGTGGGGCGGGTGCCGTGGGTGGCGAGTCGGCGACAGGCTGCGGCGAGGCAGGTGCGCTCGGTGTCGTCCGGCAGCTCGATCCGAGCGAGGCCGCCGCGGCGATACATGCGCCAACCAACAGCGATGTGTCGTTGCGGTGTCGCCTGTGTGTCATCGCGGCTTGTGTCATCGCTGGCTGCCCCAGTCTGTAGACATGTGCGAGCCCCTGCGGTTCAGCGCGGCTGTGGGGGGGGGAGCCGTCCTATCTCGGAGCCCGGCCAGGACGTGCATTCCTCACAGAAACTTGGAGATGAACTCCGCGTGTGCTCAGGCGCCACCGGGCGACGGTGTTCCAGAGGTGCGGACGGCCAGGACGACACCGTCGTGGGCACCCCGGAGTCCTACAGTGCTCACTACGCCAGCTACTACGCAGTTGAACCGGGTGAGATCTATGTCTTCACCGGCGCCGGGCTGGAGAGCTCGGTGACCATTGCCTCCCAGGCTGCCATCAGCATCTCCGCGCTGACCGTCTGCGAGGCCTTCGGCATGAGCGTCGCCCTGGGTGACATCTCAGGTGACGGCGTGGTCGACATGCTGGTGGCCTCGCCGGCCCACCCGACCAACGCCGGGCGCGTGTGGGTCTTCGAGACTCCTTTGGCCCAGTGTGGTCGTCGTCGGCGTGGGTTGTGGGTGGGGGCGCCTGTGACCCGGTTTCGTGCCTCTGACCATTTGGTGCGCCTACGATGGCAGCTCATCGCACGCGAGCACCCACCTGCGGCGGCCTGCGCCAGCCTCCCGAGGACCTGTCTTGGAGTCCGAGGTGGGCGCTACTGCGGGCCAGGGGGCCGTAGGGACGCATGGATCCGTCGAGTAGAACGAGGAACATCAAAGGCGCGCCCCGGAGATCCGCAGCGGCGTGATCCCCATCGACCCAGCGCGAGCGCAAGGTCGGCAGGGCGAATCGGCCTCAGGGCGCGCAGGGGTCGTTGGCGGCCTGGGGGGTGCCCAGGTCTCCGCTGCCGAAGGTGGACGTGGGGTGGCACCACGAGGTCCCGGTGTCGTTGCTGGTGGCGTCCAGCAGGGTCGGGTCCAGTTCTACGGCCTTGCCGTTGCTGCTGCTAGGCCAGCCGGAGCCGTCGTTGTAGATCACCGTGTCAAGGGCGGTCCCGTCGAGGCTGAGGGTGAGGGTGACCGCGCCGGAGTTGCCCAGGGCGAAGGATGCTGAGAAGGTGGCGCCCTGGGCCGAGGCCGAGTTGAGGTCGGTGCCGTAGACGTAGTCACAGCCGGCGCCGAGCACCGAGTCGCCGGAGCAGAGCACGGCGTAGCCCCCCGCGGGGACCACCAGGCTGCCTGGCGCCACCCAGAACTGGCGGCCACTCGAGGATGACGAGCTGACCAGCAGGCCGTCCACGTGGAGGTCGCGGGTGGTGTCCGGGTTGTGGAGCTCCAGCCACTCGGTGTCGGGCTCGGTGGTGCTGGGGTTGTACATGATCTCGGAGATCAGCAGCTCGCCTGCTGCGCGCCAGCCCTCGTCCACCATGTCGTCGCAGTCGTCGTCGAGGTCGTTGTCGGCCTCGGCGGCGCCGGGGTTGATGGTCGCGTCGGCGTCGTCGCAGTCCACGGTGGAGTCGTAGCCGTCAAGGTCGGCGTCGGTGGCCGAGGCGCTGCCGTCCACCCCGTCGCAGTCCTGGTCCACCCCGTCGCCGGGGGGGTCGCTGGCGCCCGGGAGCACAGTAGGGTCGGTGTCGTCGCAGTCGCCGCCCCCGAAGCCGTCGCTGTCCACGCCGTCGCCGTCGGCGTCGTAGTCCGAGCCGCCGCTGCAGTCCTGATCGACCCCGTCGTACCAGACCTCCGCCGCCCCCGGGAAGACGGTCGCGTCGGCGTCGTCGCAGTCGGACGTGGTGGTGTAGCCGTCACCATCGGCGTCTTCGGCGAACAGGCCGCAGCCGTCACCCTCGATCCCGGGGGTGCCCATGTCGCCGACGCCGAAGCTGCTCTCAGGGTGGCACCAGCTGGCCCCTGCGTCGTTCTCGACGGAGCTGAGCAGCGCGGGGTCCAGCTCGATGGACTTCCCGTTGCTACTGCCAGGCCAGGTCCCGTCAGCGTTGTAGATCACCTCGTCCAGCATCACGCCGTCCAGGCTCAGGGTGATGGTGACGGCCGAGGAGTTGCCCAGGGCGAAGGAGGTCGAGAAGGTCGCCCCCTGGGCCGAGGTCGGGTTGAGGTCGGTGCCGTAGACGTAGTCACAGCTGGCGCCGAGCACCGAGTCGCCATGGCAGAGCACCGCGTAGCCCTCGGCGGGGACCACCACGCTGCCTGGCGCCACCCAGAACGCGCGTCCGCCCGAGGAGGACGAGCTGACCAGCATGCCGTCCAGGTGTAGATCACGGCTGGGATCGGGGTTGTAGAGCTCGAGCCACTCGGTGTCGGGCTCGGTGGTGCTGGGGTTGTACATGAGCTCGGAGACCACCAGCTCGCCTTCGAAGCGCCAGCCCTCGTCCACCATGTCATCGCAGTCGTCGTCGCGGCCGTTGTCGACCTCCGTCGCTGCGCTGCTGACCGAGGGGTCCTCGTCGTCGCAGTCGCCCCCCCCCGTCTCCGCGGCGTCCTCGCCGTCGCCGTCAGCGTCGTCGTCCGAGCCTCCAGAGCAGTCCTGGTCCACACCGTCGTACCAGATCTCGATTGCACCGGGGTAGACCCCGGGGTCGGTGTCGTCGCAGTCCACCGTGTCGGGGAAGCCGTCCCCGTCAGCGTCCTGGGGGCACTGGGGGTTGGCCGCGCCCGGGGTGCCCAGGTCGCCACTGCCCAGGTCGTCGGTCGCCGTACACCAGCTCGCGGGGTCGTCGTTGTCCAGCGCGTCGAGCTTGTCAGGATCCAGGCTGGCCGCCGCCCCAGGCTCCGAAGGGAAGCGCGCGTCCCAAGCGACCTCGTCGATCATCGCCTCGTTGGCCAGGGCCAGGGTGTCGTCTTGGTCGCCGAGCTCGAAGCCGGGCGCCACCAGCACCAACACCTCGCCCATGGCCTCCGCCACGTCCGCGCTGCTGGCGAAGACGACGTAGGCGGCCGGGGGAGCCAACAGGTCACCGGGGACGACGAAGGCCTCGGTGCCCCCGTCGAGGATCCGCAAGCCGGTGAGGTCCACGGTGAAGCCGCTGGCGTTGAAGATCTCGAACCACTCGCCGGCGTCGGGGTCCGGGAAGCCAGGCTGCGCCATGATCTCGGTGATGACGAGATCGCCGGCCTGCAGCTCGGCCACCGTCAACGGCGGGTCGGTGTCGGCGTCGCTGTCCGCGTCGGCATCGGCATCGGCGTCGGCGTCGGCGTCGGTGTCGGCGTCGGTGTCGGTGTCGGTGTCTCCTTCTGCGGTGTCAGCGCTGTCCTTGGAGGGCGGGCAGGCCAGCAGCAGCGCTGGGAGGAGGGCGAGGCCGATGGCGAGGGCTGTGCGCATGGGGACTCCTGGTTCGAAGCGTCTACGGGCGCGAGACAGGCCCTGTCCTTGCAGTAATCGTGCCGGGGAGCGCGCCGGTCCGAGCGGATCACGCTCCGTGACCGAACAACCCAGCGCTGCGCCTTGGTCGTGCCGGTCGGGGTGGGCGGGTCCGGTTCCAGGGTCCTGCAGCTTCGCCACAGTGTGGCGGAATGCCACGCCGTCGGCCATGGTCATCGTCTCGGCCAATCGGCCTCCACGACGACCACTGCCTCCCTTTTTTGGCGGGGGAGGGCTGCCATCCCCCGCACCGCTGACGCTCAGCATGGCATCGCCTGCCCTTCGGGCACCGCGGCTGCCGCCACTGGCTCGCCCGTCGAGGGACCACCGGACGTCCGAGCCCCCCGCGCCCTATTGGCGCGCTGGGGCACATTCGTGCCCCGGAATGAAAACCGTACGATCGAGGCCGAAATCTTGGCGGTTGCCGAATCCTGGGTCATGGCCACGCCGTCTGCGCGCGCTGATGTACGCTCCTGGAGGCGCACACTCACGTGAGGGCCCACGGCGGCTGGCACGATGAATGCAACGCACAGGGTGTCCCACGACTCGCGGTGTGCCGCCGCCCGGACATGTGAGAGTGCCCATGGCCACCCACACCTATCGAATTCAGGAGCACCTCGGCTACAGGAGCACGCGGGTGGTCTGTCGTGCGTTGGAGACCGATCCCGAGGGGTACGTCGCCACGGTGGAGTTGGAGCTGTTGCCGCGGGCTCCGGGCCTCTCCCGCAGCCTGGGCGACGCAGCCCACCGGGCCGCGGTACGCCGTCTGGAGCAAGCTGTGGGTCCTCTGCTGGCCCTCGAGTATGCCGGTGTGGTGCCCTGCAAGCGCATCGCGCGGATGGACCAAGCCTGGGGCCTGATCTCGGATCATGTGGAGGGCGTGGCCCTCAGCGTGGTGATCGAGGTGTCGGAGGTGCCGCCCCGGCAGGCCCTCGCGCTTGTGGGTGAGGTGGCGGCCTTGCTGCACCACGCCCTCGAGCTGCGACCGAGGGATAGGCTCGACCAGGGAGCGCACCTGGGGCTCGCTGCTTCGCGGATCCTGCTGACGCCCAAGGGCGAGGTCGCGGTCCTGGGGTGGGGTGGGCCTGCTGTGGTGGCCGAGCTGATCGCGCAGCAGGCCGCGCTGGAGCCGGAGACACTCGGACGCTACTCGCCCCCCGAGCAGATCTCCACGGGACGGATCGAAGGCCTGGGCCCGGCAGCGGACATCTATGCGCTCGGAGCGATCCTGCGTGAAGCCCTCACCCCAGCCACGGGCGGGGAGGGGGGAGAGCCGGGCGCTGCGTCCGCGGACTTCCACGACCCCACTGGGGGCGCGATCGAAGCCCTGCTCGCCACCATGCAGGCCGGGTCTCCATCCCGTCGTCCCTCCGCCGCAGAGGTGTGGGGGCGGTGCAGGGAGCTGGCAGTGGAGCTCCCAGGGGAGCCCCTCGCGGCGTGGGCCCGTCGGGTCTGCGCCGACATGGATGGCGCTGGCGCTGCCGTGCCCGGGGTGGGGAGCCGCCGGGCCAAGAGCCGGGAGCCCCGCGTCGGGACCAAGCTGGCCGGAGTGCTCCCGGGGCGGCCTGGCGTGGTCGAGGCGCCAGAGATCGACGAGGTCGGGCCCTCGTTCATGGCCCATGGTCGCTCACGGCGTTCTGCGACTGCGGCGGTCCCAGACCTGTCCTACGGGGTCGATGAGGTTCGCCCTGTCACCTTCGAGGTCGAGCCCCGAGGCGAAGACGACACCGGCGACGAACTCGTCCGCCGCGACCGAAGGAGGTCATCCCGGTCCATGGTCCTGCCAGCGATGCTAGTCGCGGGCCTCGTCCTCGGCGGTGGGCTGGTCGGGTGGCGGGTCCGTGGGGGAGGTGCCCCTGTGGGGCGGGAGGTCGCCCCATTCGGGGAGCTCTCCCCGGCGCCCCGGTCCCCGCTGCCCCAGGACCCGCAGGAGGTGGCCGCGCCCCCTGCGGCAGCCCCGGAGGTGGCGCAGGCGCTTGTGGCGGCTACGCCGCCCGTGGACCCGGTGTCCTCCGAGCCGGAGTTGGCTGTGGCAGCCATGACGGTGGCCCCGCCCGCCCCTCCGCTGCGCTCGCCGCCTGTGAAAGCCCAGTCCGCTCCCGCGGGAGTGGTCAAGGCGCGGTCCACCCAAGCCGCCGCAACGCCTCCTGCACCCTCCGCGAAGGAAGCTCGCCCGGAGAGACCGAGCGCGGTCGGCGCCAAGGAAGCTCCCGCCTCACCGACCCCCAGCAACGAAGACGCCCGCCGCCGGGCCATCGCGGGGCTCGCCTCCCTGGAGCGGGCCGCGCTGGCACCCGGAGCCGACGCGAGTGATGTGGTCGCACTGCCACCCCAGGTGGGCTGGAGGGTCATTGGGGATGCCAAGGCGGTCTACCTGACCCTCGGCCGTTCCACGCGCTTCGACCCAGGGGCGATCCTGGAACCTGGTCGTTACGATATCTGGGCCCGCTTCGAGGAGGGCGCGGAGGCCAGGGCGGAGCTGGCGGGCAGCGTGCGGGTGGAGGATGACGGTGCCTGCACCGTGCGTTGCGACGCCGAGCTGGAGCTGTGCAGCGGTAGCACGAACGCGGCGCCTTGAGGCACCACTGGACCAAGAGGCCTACCTCGGCACCGTGAGCGGCAGGTCGCGGGGCTGGTGGACCGGGCTCCCAGGGTGGAAGACATCTGCGGCGGACCCTGGATGGCTCCGTATCGCGAACCTGCGTCCCAAGGGCCAGAGGACGCGGCTGCCTGCGTCGACCTGTGCGAGCTCCCCGACCTGCCCAGCGTCTCACCTGGGACGGCTCGATCCACGCCCTGGCCGCCGCCCTGCGCCACCATCAGTGGGAAATCCGGCCTGTGCCGGCACCAACACGGATACAGGGTGTTGCCCAGTGGGACGACTCCCTTCCCCCGGGACCTGGCCCGCACTTGTCCAACATCCGGTGGCGTCCTCTCCGTCTCTTCGTGCTGCTCGTCCTCCTCGCTGGGATCTGGCTGCTGAACGCGTGGCTGGAAGTGCGAGCGGAGATCCTGGGGCTGGCACGGGTCCACCTCCAGCACGAGGTCGCTCACCCAGGCTGGAGCTTCCCCGCCCGGATCTGGTCGGCTCCGGCCGAGCTGGATCTTCCCCCCGAGCGCCTGGTGCAGGAAGCTCTGGTCCGCGGCTATGCCGAGCACTGCCCCGTGGAGAAGCCCGGTGAGGTCTGCCCGGCGAGCGGCGCGGTGGTACCAAGGGGCGGGCGGTTCCTCGAGGGTCGGCAGCCCCCGGGGCTAGAGGGCTGGAGCCGGCCCCCGGCGCTGGAGCCCATGGCGTTGGGCCTTCTGGTGGGGCCCGACGCCGAGATCCGCGAGCACCTGCCCCTGGACGAGGCCCCCCTCTACCTGCTGGCGGCCATCCAGCTGGCCGAAGACTCGAACTTCGAGCGCCACCATGGTGTCGACCTGTCTTCGACGGCGCGCGCCACCTGGGCCAACCTGCGGGGCGGCGCCTGGCAGCAGGGGGCCAGCACCCTCTCCATGCAGGTGGTGCGGGCCTTCTCCGGAAGGAGGGAGCAGCGCCTGTCGCGCAAGCTGTGGGAGGCCAGCGCGGCGCTGGCGATGGATCACGCCCTGGGCAAGCAGGCGATCCTCCAGGCCTACCTGGACGCTCCCTACCTGGGGCAGTCGGGCAAGCTCTCCGTCTGCGGCTTTCAGGCGGCGGCGCAGTACTACTGGGGTGTGGACGCCAGGGATCTGAGCCTGGCACAGGCTGCCACCCTAGCCTCCATCCTGCCCGCTCCGGGTCGCTACTCGCCCGACCGCCACCCAGAGGTCGCTCGAGCCCGGCGTGACGCTCTGTTGGCCCGCATGGGGGTGGCTGGCTGGGACGTGGCGGCCGCCCTCGACGAGCCCATGGGGGCCGAACCACACGCGCTGCTCTCCCTCCGCTACCCCGCCTACCAGCAGGCCACGCGCAGCTGGCTCGCGGGTGTGCTCCCGGCCGAGGTGATCTACGGCGCGGGCCTGGATGTCTGGACCGCGCTGGACCCGGTGGTGCAGGAGGCGGGCGACCGTATCCTGAGTGAGCGCACACCATGGATCCAACAGACCCTGGGCCTGGGTGGCACCGAGCCCATCCTGGCTGCGGGTGTGTTGCTGGACACCACCACGGGCCTGGTGGTGGCGGTTCATGACACGGGCATGGAGGGCTCCACGGACTTCTCGAGGGCCACCCAGGCCCGCCGCCAGCCTGGCTCGTCCTTCAAGCCGGTGGTCTATGCGCTGGCCATGAGTCGGCGGGACGAGCAGGGACAGCCGGCCTTCACCGCCGCCAGCACCGTACCCAACGCTCCCCGCATCTTCCGCGACGCCCCCGGCTGGAGCCCCCGCAACGTGGCGGGGGAGTACAGCCCCAGCTCCTGCCTCGCCATGGGGCTGGCCTGGAGCCAGAACATCGCGACCGCCTCGCTGCTCGAGCTGCTGGGAGGGCCAGCGGCCCTCATCCCCTTCGCGCAGCGCCTGGGCTTCGACACCCACGCTTGGCCCGCAGAGTACGGTCTGGCGTTGGGCCAGGGCGAGGTGAGCGTGCTCGAGCTGGCGCGCTTCACCGCCACCGTGGCGCGGGGTGGCGCGCTGGCCTCCGCGCGTCCCGTACTGCTGGCCGTCGACGCTGCGGGCGTGGTCCGTGTCCCCCCTCCCGAGCCCGGGGAGACTGTGCTGACCCCCGAGGCTGCGGCCCTCACCCGTGACCTGATGCGTCTGGTGGTGGAGTTCGGCACCGGCGGGCGTGCCCGGGGCACCGGCGGCATGGCGGGCTTCCAGGGTCCCATGATCGGCAAGACCGGGACCACCGATGGTGAGCGTGACCTCTGGTTCACCGGCGCCACGGCGCGCTACGCCGGGGCGCTGTGGGTGGGCCGCGACACACCGGGGAGTATCGGAGTGTCTGCCAGCGACTTCACCGCTCCCCTCTGGGGTTGGTGGCAGCAGGCTGTGCACCAGGGTCTGCCCCGGGAGGAGCTCCGCGGGCTCCCGCTCCAGCACCGGGGCGTCTGCACCGTCAGCGGCCGTACACCTGGTCCCAGCTGCCGTGTGATCCCTGCGCCCTTCCTGTCTGGCTCCGGACCCTCGGGCCCCTGCGAGCTGGAGCACGAGCCCCCGGTTGCGCCCACCGGCGAGGACAAGGAGTGGGCCAGCCGCTGGGGAGCACTGGGGAAGGAGGCCGAGGAACCGGCTCCGGGCGTGGATGGTGAGCCATAGGAGCACAGCGGCGGTCGCCAGGGGATGGGCCGTACAGACCCCGAGCCATCTTCGCCGCTTGATGAGCGGCGCAGGGCTGCGGGAGCAGCCCTGCTGCGAAGCTCGCTTGGCTACTCGAACTGTCGGCGAAATGAGCTCTTTCTGGTCGGTGTCGCTCCGAGGCAGCTCGCACGCTCAGCTCGTCGCCCGCCACGCCGCGGCCACCACGCCGGCCGCCTGCTCGAGGGTCAGGGCCTGGGTGGAGATCGTCAGATCGTAGCCGGAGAAGTCGGTGGGGACTTTGCCGGTCATCTCCCGCAACCAACGCTCTCGGCGGGCGTCCTCGGCCAGCACTCTGCCGCGTGCTTCGGACTCCTTCACTCCCTCGCGCTCGGCGACCCGTTGCACCCGCATGGAGAGGGGAGCGTCCACGTGGACTCGCAGCGCACGCTTGGGCCCGAGCAGCTCGTTGGCCGCTCGGCCCATGATCACGGCCTTGCCGTCTGCGGCGATGAGCGCGATGACCTCGGCGAGCCGCTGGAGATAGGCCGCTCCAGGGAGCTCCTTCTTGGTCGAGAACAGCGCGAGCAGATCGCTGACGGCCTGGAACTGGTAGGCCTCCACCGCGTCGACCAAGCTGTGATCGACCTTCGCGGCCTTGGCGATGCCGCGCACGATGTCCCGATCCCAGTAGGTGAGTAAGCACTCGACCAACCCATCTGTGAGCTCCTGCCGAGGTGCGCTACAGCAGGT